>Ga0307511_10000915_pt1 | contig 31142 bp, 20 predicted proteins | sample 13_EM_MG_FD_200266 | JGI IMG/M metagenome (GOLD analysis project Ga0307511, IMG submission 200266) | Populus trichocarpa ectomycorrhiza microbial communities from riparian zone in the Pacific Northwest, United States - 13_EM | ecosystem: Host-associated > Plants > Roots > Unclassified | place... | reverse complement strand
ACTCCCGGTTGAGCTGCACCCCGTGATCGAAGCTGTGCTGGGACTCGATTCGCGCCCCGCCGCGCAGCCCAGGTTGGTGTTTCGACCCGCGGCCGAGGTGTCGGCCTCGTTCATGCCCAACAACATTGCGAGCCTGTACGCGTTTCCAACCTCCGTAACGGGCAAAGGCCAGTGCATCGCACTCATTGAGCTTGGCGGCGGGTTTACACCGTCAGACACGACGACGGCGTTTGGCGCCATGGGTCTTTCGCCACCCACCGTAGTAGCGGTCTCGGTCGACGGAGGCCAGAACACTCCGAGCCCTGATGACGGCGCCGATGGCGAAGTTGCACTGGATATCCAGGTCGCAGGAGGCGCCGCGCCGGGAGCGAGCCTCGCCGTTTATTTTGCGCCGAACACCGACGCCGGATTCGTCGATGCGATCACATCCGCCGTACACGACACCACCCACAAGCCGAGCGTGATTTCGATCAGCTGGGGAAGCGCCGAATCCAATTGGACCCAGCAGGCGATTCAGACGATGAATACCGCACTCCAGGACGCCTCTGCAGTCGATGTATCGGTATTCGCCGCGTCGGGTGACAACTTGTCAACCGACGGCGTGGATGACGGACGCGCGCATGTTGATTTCCCTGCATCCAGCCCATGGACCATCGGATGTGGCGGCACATCCATTGCGGTCAAAGACGCCACGATCAGCACTGAAACTGTCTGGAACGATGGCAGCAGTGGCGGAGGCGGAGGAATCAGCGACCTGTTTGCCATTCCGTCCTTTCAACAAAACACGAGTTTGCCGCCTAGCGCGAATGACGGCAAGACACGTCGTGGTGTACCGGATGTTGCCGGTGATGCCGCCCCGGGGACGGGTTATCGCGTCGTGGTCAATGGGCAGACCGAGGTTGTCGGCGGCACCAGCGCTGTCGCGCCCCTGTGGGCCGGCCTCACCGCGCTGGTCAATGAGGGTGCAGCCACACCGGTGGGATTCTTTCTGCCGTTTCTCTACGCCAACCCGACTCTTCTGCGGCAGATCACGCAGGGAAACAACATTCCGAGCGGCAGCAGCATTGGATACCAGGCCGGCCCCGGATGGAATGCCTGCACCGGGTTGGGCGTGCCGAACGGCGAGTCGTTGTTCGTGGCGTTGACGCAAAGGAGCTGAAGCGGCCCCGGAGGCCGCTGCCTCGTGGCTACCCGACAGCTCGCTGAACAAACCACACCAGCGCCAGGCCGGCAATCGCCGACGATCCCCACTGCATCACTGTCTGCCGGTAGAACGTGGAAGCGCGCATTGTGTAGGCCAACGGCATTACCGCGAGAACGACTGCGAGTTGACCCAGCTCCACTCCAAGGTTAAACGCCACCAGGGACACAACACGTGCGCCTGGAGGCAGTCCCATATCGGCCAACACGGATGCGAAACCGAACCCATGTAGCAAGCCGAATGCGAAGGCGATACGCCAACGCCCTTCGGTTACCTTCGGGAAGATGTTATTCAATGCCGCTACGATGATCGACGCGGCAATCACGGATTCGGTCAGGCGGCTTGGCAACCTCACCACGTCAAATGCGACCAGTGACAGAGTCACCGAATGTGCAACCGTGAACGCGGTGACGACTTTGAGGATGTTTACGAACGCCGGCTTTGCAAGTGGAACCGCTTCCCATTGCTGATTCCGGCGCTTCAGTACTGCGGGCAATAGCAGCGAGAGCAGGAATAGCAGGTGATCTATTCCGCTCCAGATATGCCAGACGCCCGTCGCCAGGTATTCGGCGAACGCACGCGACGCCGAAGGATGCTCCAGAGCCACGACTTGCGGAATGAGACTACCGCCGAGGACGCCGGTCTGCGTCGCGCCCCATGCCGTTACGGTCAACAACCCGCGATGCGACGGGTCAATACCCTGCAGCAGTCGGTAGTCTATCGACAGACTCGTCAGCTTCGATCCGCAGGTGGCGGTGAATGGCAGCCACAGGTAGTTTCCATCGACACGTTCGTTGACTTCGACAGGCGCAAACTCCTGCGAGCAACGGGACGTACCATCGCTTATCGAGAGCTTGCTTCGCAGATAGAGCTCCAGGTCGTGCTGGTGTGATCGGAGCTCGCCCCAGTTGATTTTGCCGTCGCGATTCGAGTCGAGCCCAATGGCCAGCTCGCCATCACGCATCGCGAGCTCGATGGAACCAGTGACACGGGAGCCCTCGACATTCAGCGTAAGGAAGCCATTGCTGGCGATATGAGCGTGCGCCGTCACCGCCCATACACAGGCCAACAGCGGCCAAACGCCGCGCGCGCACTTGAGAGACACACGCGCCAAGGTGCCCCCTGCCGGACGCGCCAGCGCGGCCCCTTCCGCACGCACCGGCGCGACCCCCGCCGCAAGGACCAGCGCGACCCCCGTCACGACCGCTCCCCCATCACCGCAGCTATCCGCACATCCTGCATTCCATGCTCGCGAACAAACTCCACTGCGGGTGCCGCGGCTTGCGGCACGCCGGCAGCGAAAGCAGCGCGCAGCAACACCAGCACGTCGTCGCACTCGCGCTGAACCTTCCAATTCTCCTGAGCTGCGGCGAGCGCCGCGCGAGGATCGTTCTGCACATCCAACAAGAATCGCGCTTCTTCGCGACGATGAATTCCCTCACCACGTTGAGCTTCGGCGGCGAACGCTGCTGCCAAACGCGCGCTACTTTCCTTGAGCCCAGGATGGCCCAGCACCGTCTGCGCGATCGCTATTCGCAGCAGCAGAGGCTCAAGCGTTTCCTGACCCTTGAGTAATGCCAGCGTCTCCTGGGCACGCCCATGCCGTAGCAACAAATCCGCGTACGCCGCACGAATATAGAAGTCGCCCGGACTAGAGCGCAGGCCATCGCCGAACCAGCGTTCGGCCTCATCGTCCTTCCCCAAGCGCACCGCCATTTCGCCTAACTCCGAATCGCGCCACGCACGCTCTTCGGCGGGCATCCCCTGAGGGCTGATCTGCGAGATCGTCGCATACGCGGACGGCAGATCACCTGTAAGGCCACGGATGCTCTGCCTACAGAGCTCGGCTACGACGGGATCGGCGCGAACCGCTACCTGTTCGCACGCCGCCAGGGACTGCTGATATCTGCCTAGTACGCGCAAGACGGTCGCGCTCGTCAACCAGGCCTGCGGATCGTCCGCTCGCAAGGCTCGAGCCTGCTCGAGAACACTCAGCGCCCGCATAAACTCGTGACGGCTCTGCAACACCGTCGCGTGCAGAACCAACGCGTCAGCAGAAGCAGGCGCGGACCCGGTCCACGGGGCCAACACTGCCTCCGCATAACCCAGAAATCGCAGATCTCCAGTGCTCCGCGCCTGCTTGATATAAAGCTGCGCCAGCGGCAAGGCGACATCGAGCCGGTTTGCAGCAACCTGCCGCGCCGCCAGCTGCGCATGCCGGGCCCCCGGCGGGACCGCTGCAAGCACCGTAGAATCGTCCTGCGGAATGAACGGCCGCGAGTTCGCAACACTGGCAAGTGACCCGAGCAGTATCACCCAGATGATGTCTCGAAGCAGTCCCCCGCGCGCAAACATGCGCGCGAGGGTGTGTCGATCGACCATGGCAACACCTGTCAGTCTATTGAGACCGGATCGGATTCTTCATCATTCGCCGGATTCACAGTTACCGCCCCGCCATTGACCGCGAGCGGATCGTCCGTCTCGGATTGGGCGCTCGCCTTCCCCAACACATCTTTCACCGACAGCATTACGGTCGCTGGCTGAGAGGGCATCATCGGCTGACTGGGCTGACTGGGCATCATCCCACTATCGTGACCTCCGCACGCATACAGGCCGATGCTCATCCCCGCGCCCAACGCCAAGGCAATCATGTTACTGGCTTTCACTGGCCGTCCTCCTCTAGTTAGCCGCGCTGGACGGAGAGCCCGCCAGCGGGGTGTTGAGGTAGGGGAAAGCCGGCAGGTAGTCATTGGGGTTCGGCAGCGCGCCGTCGGTGTAGTGCAGTTGGCGCGACGCATCCGATGCCTTGTCGGGATCGGACGTGCTGCCATCGAATGGTGACAGGAGCACACCCATGGCGACCCGCAACTCGATGTCAACTACGTCATCGATGGGCCGGCGGCCATTCGGGAACCCGGAAGTGTCGCCCGCCAGTACGCCCAGATCCTTCTGCATCGCAATCGCAGTTACGGCAGTTGCCGTGTTCAACCGCAACTCCTCCGCCGCCTTGACGTTGGCCGGCTGATTCAACCCGGACACACCGGTCAGAAAAGCGGCAACCAGGTCGCTGCGCGGATAGACATTCGGCGCCGTAACACCGGCGGAGCCGAACAGTACCTGCAACAGGATGGGCAGCGACGGGTTGGTCACGTAGTCCGCAAACTGCGCATCGTCTTTCGGGCGCGAGGCGTTGAATCGGTCCTTGTCGGGCAGACCGATCACCAGCTCGTTGACCAGCGGCGCGCCCAGCCGCGAGACCTGAACCCAGGGGCCGCCGCGCAGATCCGCTCCAGTCGGCTTGGTGACCGCGCCCACACTGGCGACGCTCTTGTCACTCTGCGGCAGCGGGTTCTGAATCGCCGCCTGCCGAATACTGGCCGTCGTCCAGCCGCCAATCACTGTTTCGCTACCCGAGGTGAGGCAGGCGGCCGGAATTTCCAACTCCAGCGAAGTCACGTTCAGGCCGGCGAGCGTATTGGCCTCCAGCGAGCGTCCATTGCCACCCGGCGCGAGCTCTTCCACGGGGTACTTGATGTTCACCAGGTCGAAGGTCTCACCCAGATTCACCACGAACGGATCTTTGCGCTGACCTACAAAGACCTTGCCGGGCATGCTGCAGCCCGGAATGCTGATGGTGTGGATGAAGCTGTTGGCATAGGCCGCGTAGTCTGCAATCGACTTCGCACCGATGTTGTCCAGCGGCTTGGAGAATGTCGTGGCGCCGCTTGCAGCATCGACGATTGGAGCCGCCGTACCATGCCGGCGGTCCCCCTTCACGAGCGTCAGGGTGTAGCTCTCCGCGACGTTCTGCGCACTCATGTCGGCAGCAGTGACCGGCCCGATATTCGTCAGCGGCACCGGAATCGACTTGCCACCGGCCATGACTGCCAGTCCCTGAGTGACCTTGCTGAACCGGAACTGGAACGTCAGGTCTTCAGCGCCATCACCATTGTTATCGACGTGGATCTCGTAGAGCGCCTTCGGGTCCAGCTGGAAGTAATTGGGACCGCCGTAGGGCTCCTGCAGAGGCAGATAATTCGCGATGATGGTCACGAATCCAGTACGCCCAGCCTCGTAACTGTTGAACAGGTAGAAATCGCTCGCGTCCACCTTGGGCAGATTGGTGATGAACGGGGCTTCCCTGTGGCTCGAGGCCAGTGCTGTACCGGCCATCGTCATTCCAACTACCGCCGCCACGAGGCGCAGTTTCATACGATCATTCATCGGATAGCTTCCCTATGGAGTTGATGGGCTGACGCGAACGTCTACAACCCACTACGTCAAAGGGATGCGGCCGGATGCAGTCGTGGCGAAAATCTTTCCGGGAACGCGCCGGAAGCCCCGGCCAGCGCCAACGCGACAGCCACGCCGCGCGATTGCGGGCGGCAGCGCTCCCTAACGCTCCGCGCGAGCCCGCCCGCCCAGGATCACTCGCTGAGCGCGAACAGCAGCAGCGATCTCGCGGTCACCCCGTAGGACTCGCCGGTCTTGAAACAGGGCGTGTCTTCGTCATCCGGAACGTTGGTATCAATCAGGCGAGTCCAGGTGTCGCCACCCGGCGCTGAGGGCAAGGTGAACTCCACGAGATCGAAGTGGCCGTTGAGAACCAGCAGCATGGTCGCTTCCGTGCCGCGCTGCCGCACCCCAGTAGGCTGGGCACGTCCATCGATGAGCATGCCGAAGCAACGCATCCCCGCGTCGCTCCAGCTCTCGGATTGCATTTCGGAGCCGGAGGCATTGATCCAGGTCAAGTCTTTGACATCCAGATCCTTGCTGTACTCGCCGGTCAGAAACCGGCTGCGGCGCAGGATCGGATACTTGTGCCGCATGCAGGTCAGCTTCTGGACGAAGCGAACCAGGGACTCGTTCCGATCCTTCAGACTCCAGTCGACCCAACTGAGCTCGCTGTCCTGGCAGTAGGCGTTGTTGTTGCCCTGCTGGGTACGCGCGAATTCGTCTCCGGCCAGCATCATGGGCGTGCCTTGTGACAGCAGCAGCGTGCCCAGGAAATTGCGCATCTGCCGCTCGCGCAAGGCATTGATTTGCGGATCATCCGCCGGGCCTTCCACCCCACAATTCCATGAGCGGTTGACGTCGGTTCCGTCCTTGTTGTCTTCGCCGTTGGCCTCGTTGTGCTTGTCGTTGTAACTGACGAGGTCATTCAGCGTAAAACCGTCATGCGCTGTCACAAAGTTGACACAAGCCCATGGCCTGCGGCCCTGGTGGTTGAATACGTCACCCGAGGCACACAACCGCGGCGCGACGTCCTTGGCCGCGGCCTCGCCCCTCCAGAAGTCGCGTACCGTATCGCGATAACGGTCATTCCATTCGGACCAACCCGGGGGAAACCGCCCGACCTGGTAGCCTCCCGGACCGATGTCCCAGGGCTCAGCAATCAGCTTCACCGTACTGAGGACGGGGTCCTGATTGCAGGCCTTCAGGAAGCCGCTCTGGTTGTCGAAGCCTGAGGGCTCACGTGCCAGGATGGTTCCCAGGTCAAACCTGAATCCGTCCACGTGGGTTTCATTGACCCAGTAACGCAGACTGTCCATCACCATCTGCACGACACGCGCGTGCGACAGGTTGAGCGTGTTACCGGTTCCAGTGTCATTGACGTAGTAACGCGGGTTGTCGGAAAGGAGCCGGTAGTACGAGGCGTTGTCGATTCCCTTGAAGGACAACGTGGGTCCGCGCTCGTTGCCTTCGGCAGTGTGGTTGTAAACCACATCCAGAATGACCTCGAGCCCCGCGTCGTGAAACCGGGCGACCATCTCCTTGAACTCGCGCAGTGTCTGTTCCGGTTCGGATGCATAACGCGGGTCGGGCGCGAAAAAGCCGATGCTGTTGTAACCCCAGTAGTTGGTCAGCCCCCTTTCCAGCAACTGGCTGTCATTGATGAACGTGTGGACCGGCAGGAGCTCCACCGTCGTAATGCCCAAAGACTTTACGTAGGCAATCACTTCCTTGGTGAATCCTGCATAGGTGCCACGCTGCTTGTGCGGTACCCCCGGATGGCCCTTCGTAAATCCGCGAACGTGCGCCTCGTAGATAATGGTGCCGTCCCATGAAGTGACCCCGACGCGGGGCTGCCCCTTCCAGTCGAAATCCGGATCCACCACCACGCACTTGGGCATGAAGGGCGCGCTGTCGCGCTCGTCGAAACTCAGGTCATCGTCTTCTACGCCGATCGTGTAGCCGAAACAGGCCGGATTCCATTTCAGCTCTCCCGTATGACCACGCGCATAGGGATCCAACAGCAGTTTGTTGGGATTGAAGCGATGACCCGCTCCGGGCTCGTAGGGTCCATGCACCCTGAAGCCATACACGGAACTCGGATGGACGTCCTCGATATAGCCGTGCCAGATCTGGTCGGTATATTCGGGCAGCTCCAGCCGCTCCAGCTCTTTTTGGCCCTGGCTGTCGAACAGACACACCTCCACCTTCGTGGCGTTAGCGGAGAACAGGGTGAAATTCGTTCCCTTTCCGTCCCAGATCGCACCGTGGGCATGTGGACTGCCCTCCCTGACTCGGGTCATTCGCTTCTCTCGTGATGGATTTGAACCCTACCCGAACGCACGGGGCATCTCCAGGTTCCGCCAACGCTTGTTAGCCCGCATTCACCAACATCCTGAGCAAAAAAAAAGTCGGCGCGACCGTCTACCGATCGCGCCGACCTGGTTTCACTTGGGATCGGTGTCTTACGTCGACGCTGCCTTACGTCCAGTCGTCGCCACCACCGCCAATGTCACCGCCGCCAGATCCGCCGTCATCCCAACTGCTGCTGTCCGACAAGCCGAAGTCATTGCCACCAGAATCAGCGTTCGGGTTCGACGGTGGATAGTTGTCGTTTGTAGGGGCTGAGCCGCCTTCCCGATTCCGGTCAAGGAAGTTGTGCGCGAGCGCCTCACCCGCCACAAGTCCCGCACCCACGCCCAAGCCGGTCGCCAAGCCACCGGCAATACCGGAGCCGATACCAGGACCGCCGCCGCCGTAGCCAGGACCGTATCCCGGACCCGGTCCGTACCCTGGGGGAGCGCCGCCCGGTACCACAGGTCCAGCACCCGGATACTGTTGGTAGACAGCCGCTGCGCTACGTCGGCGCATGAGGGCCCACACCACGGCGATGACACCTACAACGAGCAGCAGGAAGCCCCACGGAATGGCGGAGTGAACCTGGGAGTTCCTCTGCTCGTAACGGGGCGCCATACGCATGCTCTGGCCTTGCGCAAGCTGGCTTTGCAGATGCTGAACCGCCTGGCGATTAGTGACGAACGGCAAACCGGGCTTGATCGTCTCCGCCGTCGAAAGCTCCTGGCGCGCGGACCCGAGGTTCCCCTCGCGCGCATAGACCTCGGCAGCGACGTAATGCGCCTCTGCACTCTCAGGATGCTCCTTGAGCACCTGGGCGATCATCGTATGCGCCTGATCGAGATGCCCCGAATTCAAAGCCTGGTAGACCTGGTGTGGCGTGGGGCCGGCCTGCGCCAGCACCGGTCCCGCGCAGCCCAGCGCGAGAATCAAAACAAGCGAAGTCCTGAAATTCTTGAACATGGCAACCTCTTGCCGTGAATCGGCGTGCGCAAGCCGTATATGCGGGCGGCGCACGATACCTCAACCCACATCGCACTACCCTCCCCCCATTGGGCAGCAATCGGCACTCCGGGTTCCGCTGCAGCTTGAGCGGCGCAGAGGTCCAATTGAATCAAGGGTTTATTACGCCCAGGTAGCAAGCAGCTCGGCTCGTCGAATTTTGGGCGATTTCCTTAGGCTATATTTGCCGAATGACACTCTCCAGACGGACCGTCCTTGGGGTAGCTGCGGCCGCAGCTACCGTCGTCTCAACTGCCAAGGCGAACGCCACGGCCACCGTGCCGATGCGGCCACGCCCCATCGGCCTGAAGCCGATGACGGCAGATGCCAAGCCCATTACGCCTGAGGAGCGGCAGGCGCGCCTTGCTAAAGCGCAAGGCCTGATGCAGGAGAAGAAGATCGCAGCTCTCCTCGTGGAGTCGGGATCAACACTGGAATACTTCACCGGCATTCATTGGTGGACCAGCGAGCGGGTCACGGCCGCGGTCATCCCCGCCAGCGGTCCCGTGATCATTGTCACTCCCTTCTTCGAGTCCCCCTCCATCCGCGAGATGTTGCAGGTGCCCGGTGAAATCCGGACGTGGCAGGAGGATGAAAACCCTTTTGAGCTGATCGCCCAGTCCGTCAACACAGTCGTCCGTGGGACGGCCAATGGGAGCGGCAAGGGCAGCGATGGCGCGCTGGCAGTCGATGCCAACACGCGCTTCTTCATCGTGGATGCCGTCACCAAGGCCTCCGGCGGCAGGCCTTCGGTGCCCGGTAACGAGCTGGTGCGCGCGTGTCGAATGGTCAAATCACCGGCCGAGCTGGCTTTGATGCAGATCGCCAACAACATCACCCTGGCAGCCATTGGCTATGTCCACGGCAACATCCGGTTGGGCATGCAGACCGCCGATGTATCGAAACTGCTGAGCGATGCCACTGCCGCCCTGGGCGGTGGCGGATTTGACTTCTCGCTGTGTCTGCTCAACGAAGCCAGCGCGTTTCCCCACGGCTCGAAGCTCGTGCAGACGGTTCGCGAGGGCTCGGTCATCCTGATCGATTGCGGCTGCACTATTCACGGCTACCAATCCGACATCTCCAGGAGCTGGGTGTTCGGCGAGCCAACACCGCGGCAACGCGAGGTCTGGACCACGGTGAAGCGCGGCCAGGAGATCACACTCGAGACGGCCAAGATCGGCATGCCGGTAGGCAACATCGACAAGGCGGTGCGCGCCTTCTATGAAGGCAAGGGCTGGAGTAAAAACTACGCCCTGCCCGGTCTGTCGCATCGAACCGGGCACGGCATCGGAATGGACGTCCACGAGAATCCCTATCTCGTGCGCAACGATGTCACGCCGCTGGCGCCAGGCATGTGCTTCTCCGACGAACCGGGGATCTATATTCCGGGCGAGTTCGGCATTCGGCTGGAGGATTGCTGGCACATGACCGAACAGGGGCCGAAGCTGTTCACTCCCCTGGCCAGGTCCATCGACCAGCCGGTCTGAAGGCGCGCAATCGAGCGGCGCACAACGACCAACCGGTCAAGGCCCGCCCAAAGCTTGTCTATCTTAAGAGCGAGATGTCCCGCTGCGTGCCAGCGCTACAATGCCGCCGCGCCGCACTGTAATACCAACGCGGCCCGCCTTCTTTCACAGCATTGTCATGTGTCGCAGGGGACCTCTCATGTCTGGCCGCCTACTTGCCTGGATATTTGCGACCTTTGGCGCGGTAACAGCCCAGGCGCAAACCTCGATAGCAGTTGCCGCCGCACCGCCGACGGCCACGTCCGTTGGCGGATCAGCGTGTCCGGGTGACAACGGCGGAATCGTTCTATCGCCGGGTTTCTGCGCCACCGTGTTCGCTGACAACATCGGGCATGCGCGCCACCTCGTCGTTGCGCCGAATGGTGTTGTATACGTCAACACGTGGAGTGGGCGGTACTACAAGGACGATAAGCCGCCGGCAGGTGGCTTCCTGGTTGCCCTGCAGGACACCAAGGGCACCGGCAAGGCAGATGTCATCGAGCGCTTCGGTGACGGCGTGGCGCAGGGCTCGGCGGGAGGCACCGGCATCCAGTTGTACAACGGGGCGATCTACGCGGAAGTCAACGACCGCATCGTCAAGTATGCACTGGACGCGAACGCCATCGTGCCCGTGGGCAAGCCCGAAGTGATCGTTTCGGGAATGCCGCTGACGGGCGATCACCCGATGCATCCCTTCATCATTGACGCGAAGGGCAACCTGTTTGTGGACTTGGGCTCGGCCACGAACGCCTGCGAAGTCCAGAACCGAATGCCGAAATCGCCAGGCAACAACCCGTGCACGGAGAAGGAAACTCGCGCCGGCGCCTGGAAGTACGATGCCAACAAAACCGGACAGCAGTTCTCGCCCAAGGAGCGCTATGCAACGGGTATCCGCAACGGCGAGGGATTTGCGATCGATGCGGACGGGCGGCTGTTCGTAACTCAACACGGCCGCGATCAACTCTCGGAGAACTGGCCCAACCTCTACAAGCCGCAGGACGGCCCGGAGCTGCCGGCCGAGGAAGTCATGCAGCTGAGCCGCGGCGCCGACTATGGCTGGCCGGAGTGTTACTTCGACGGCTCCCGGAAGAAGCTGGTCCTGGCGCCCGAGTACGGCGGTGATGGCGGCAAGACAGTTGGTTTGTGCGCACAACGAAACGCGCCGGCTGCGTTCTTTCCGGCCCATTGGGCGCCGAACGACCTTCTGATCGTTACCAACAGCAAGTTTCCGGCGGCCTACCGGCAGGGTGCCTTCATCGCATTCCACGGCTCCTGGAACCGCGCGCCGGCTCCGCAAGGCGGCTACACCGTAGTGTTCCAACCCATGGCCAGCGGCAAACCTTCCGGCGACTTTGTTGTGTTCGCCGACGGTTTCGCGGGAGCGGTCAAGGAGCCCGGACGCGCTGAATCGCGACCATCCGGGTTGGCGGCTGGCCCGGACGGCTCGCTCTATATTTCCGACGACGTACGTGGACGCATTTGGCGTGTTACATACCACGGTGCCCCGGACGCGGCGAAGATCGCCCCGTCACCCAAGGTCCCCGCGGCCTCTTCTAAGAACGCAGAACTTCCCCCCGAGGGAGTGCACCCCGATGCGGGGCGTCAAACCGCTTCATTGACCCCACCGCCGGGCGTGACCAAGGAGCAGCTCGCCTTGGGCGATCGAATCTTCCACGGCGAGGCGGCTGGTGGCACCTGCGCCGGATGTCATGGTTCCGATGGACGCGGCAGCCCTGTAGGCGCGGACCTGACCAGCGGTCCATGGCTCTGGAGCGATGGCAGCCTTGACGGGACCATCAAGACCATCACGCAGGGTGTTCAGCATCCGAAACAGGTTGGAGGCGCGATGCCGCCGTTCGGTGGCACCCCGCTCAAGCCGGACGAGGTCAAGGCGGTTGCCGCATATGCGTATGCGATCAGCCGGCAGAAGACCCGCTGAATGCGTGGCGGGGAAGTGGGCGCCGTCCGCTCATTTTTGCGCCACGCTTGGATAAATCCGGCCGGACCCGCATTGATTCCATACGGAATGGTGTCAGGAGAATTGCATGCCGGCGTGGAATGAGGCGGGGGTGCGGCGCATGCGCCGCACGGCTGGTGCCGAGGAAGCGGGGACAGCTTGCCCTGCAGGTGAGAAAGCCGATTCCGCGTCGATCGACGCCGAATGTGCCGTAACTACACCCAATCCGGCCTTCCGCGCCGATGTTTTAGCGGGGCTATCCGCTCGACCGCGTGCCATTCCCGCTCGGTGGTTCTATGACCGCCGCGGCTCTGAGCTCTTCGAGGCGATCACCCAGCTTCCCGAGTACTACCTCACTCGCGTGGAGCGCTCGATCCTTGCCGCGCACGTCGTAGACGTCGCGTCGCTGACAGGCCCCCGCTGCGCAGTCATCGAGTTCGGTTCGGGATCTTCCGCGAAGACACCCCTTCTTCTTTCCGCGGTTGCTCCGTCGGCGTATGTGCCGATCGACATTTCTGGCGAATTCCTGCGCGAGTCGGCGGCTGCCCTCGCAAAGCAGTTTCCGGAACTACCGATCCATCCTGTCGAAGGCGACTTCATGCACCCGTTGGTGCTACCGCCAGCCATCGGCGACGCGCGGCGCCTCGGCTTCTTCCCCGGTTCGACCATTGGCAATATGACCGCCGCGGCCGCGGTGGATTTGCTTCGGGCGATGGCGAACACACTGGGACCGGGCTCGAAACTCCTGATCGGTATTGATCGCATCAAACCTGGGAACGTGCTGATTCCGGCCTACGACGACTCGCAGGGAGTGACTGCAGACTTCAACCTGAACCTGCTCCATCGGATCAACCGCGAGCTCGATGGCAACCTGCCTGTCAGCGCTTTCCGTCACGTAGCCCGATGGAACGACACTGAGGCGCGCATAGAGATGCATCTCGAAGCGACTCGCGACGCCTCCTTCACTGTCGATGGTCACCCCTTTGCAATCTCGAAGGGCAAAACGATCCACACCGAAAACAGCCACAAGTATGGACCGCGCGACGCGCGGCTCCTGCTACGCGCCGGCGCTTGGACACCCATTGCGGAATGGACTGATCGCGACGGCCTGTTTGCGCTGATTCTTGCCGAGGCAAGACCTATGCCGGCCGCGCCTTGAGCAGGTAACGTAACAACCCCGTCGCTTACCCTCGCTTACATAATGGGGGGCGTGGCGGGCGGGAATTTTTTGCGCGAAACGAGACGCGCTGCACTTTCTTGTCCGCCGCGCTAGTAGACTATCAATGCAGATATAAGAACTCCTGCCAGGAGCAGCGGACTTGGGGGTCCAGGAATCTCGCGTGCCGGGTTTTGCGTTCATCAAGATTGGTGAATTCTCGCATATCAATAAACAGGTGCTTGCGCTGCTACAAGCGCGATTTCCGCACCTCGAGCCAACTGTCATCGACTTGCGCGACCTGCACGCCGTGCGCAAGCGGGACGTTCCCGGGTTGGTCCTTTCGGTAGCCAGAGAATTCGGCCCATCCGCCTGTCTCAGCGAGAAAAAACTCCGCTGGCACATGCATAAAACGAGTTACATGTTCCGGCGGACCCGCGCAGCGTTGCTGCAAAAGCTGCGGGGCGCCAACTTTGCATTCACATTCCAGACGCAGGCGATGTTTGACGCCAGCCTGCCGGATATCCCGCACTTCATCTATACCGACCACACACACCTGGAGAATCGCAACTACCCGGCGCCTGAAGCCGGCACGCCGCTGTCGCTCACATGGTCGCAGATGGAGAAAGGGGCATATCAGAATGCCCGGATGGTCTTCACCATGAGCCGTAACATCTCGCGTTCGTTGATCAACGAATACGGGTGCTCGCCGCAACGAGTCAAATGCGTTTACGCCGGCAGCAACGTCAGCTCAGAAGCGTCCGGGAACATCGACCGCAGCCGCTTCAGTGCCAAAAACATACTGTTCGTCGGCGTCGAGTGGGAACGCAAGGGCGGACCGGTCCTGCTCGAAGCATTCAGATTGCTGCGCCGCGCGCATCCCGAGGCACGCCTCACCATCGTGGGTTGCTCACCGCAGATCAGCGAACCCGGGGTGCACATCGAAGGTCGCGTGCCGCTGGCTGAAGTACCCCGTTACTATCGTTCCGCTTCGGTGTTCTGCCTTCCGACGCTCAATGAACCCTTCGGCCTGGTTTTCCTGGAAGCGGCCTCGTTCGGTCTTCCCGTGGTCGCCACCCGGATCGGCGCCATTCCGGAAATCGTCATGGATGGAAAATCAGGCTATCTCGTTGAGCCTCAGAACGCGGCCGAGCTGGCCGCTCGTCTGGGCGACCTGCTTCGGGACCCCAGGCGCGCTGAGCAGTTCGGTACCTATGGCCACGAATGGGTGAGCCGGCGTTACTCCTGGGAAGAGACGGGCAACCGGCTCTTCTCACACATCAAGCGCGCGACCAGGCGCTCCTTGCGTGACAAATCTCACGCTGCCGCGCCCGCCGCGCAGCCCTCCTCTACGCGCCTGGCCCCGATCTAGTCATGGTCGCAGCGGCGGGCGGTCGAACCGTAGTGCTCGGAGTCGACTCGGTCGACCTGCTGCTCATGCAGCGCTGGTGCGCCCAGGGCAAGCTGCCTTTTTTTGACTCGATGCTCAAGAGCGGCTCGCTGGCACGCCTGTCAACGGTGAGCCGCGTACTGCAGGGGGCTGTGTGGCCTAGCCTCCTGAGCGGCCGCTCTCCGGGACAGCACGGAACCTACTTCCTCACACAGCTCACCAACGGCACCTACAACCTGGATCCGGTCCAGGCAGACCATGCGGACCTGGAGCCCTACTATCAGCAGCTCGAGGCTAACGGCGTCCGGTGCGCGATCGTGGATGTTCCAGACGACATGCCCCGCAAGGGATTCAACGGATTCCAGGTCGTGGATTGGCTGACCGAGTTCAAATATTGGCGCTTCGCCATGCAGCCCGGGGCCGGCAATCGCGCCCTCCGCCTCGAAATGTTCGCCAGGACGGGCGGCTATGGCCCGACCACCCAGACCCTCGACGGACATCGCATCCTCAGGGAGCGGCTGGAACGCGGCATTGCCCTCAAAGGCGCACTCACCAGGAAGCTGCTGGCCAGAACGGACCTCGATCATCTGTTCGTGGTGTTCGGCGAGTCACACAAGGCCGGTCACCTCCTGTGGCAATACATGGATCCGACTCATCCGGACCATATCGCCGCCGAGCCCTATCTGCGCGATGCGCTGCTCAGCATCTACCAGGCGCTCGACCGGCAGCTTGCACAGCTCGCGGACTGCCTGAAGCCCGCTGACAATCTGTTGATCTTTTCCGATCACGGCATGCAGCCCAACTATCGGGGCGATCACTTCATCGTGCCCGTGCTGCAACGCCTGGGACTGTGCGAGCCGCAACAGGCGCCCGTGCTGGAACGCCTGTCCGAAACCAAGCCGCGGTCCAACGGCGCAGGGCTTGCCACCTCCGCGACCGCTCGCCGGTTTGGCCATGCCAAGAGCCTGATCAAACGCCTCGTACCCGGATTCGCCACGACTTATCTGCGCCACCGGTTTGGAGTGCCTTCGCGCATCGACTGGAGTCGAACGCAGGTGTTTCAGCTGCCCACCGACCGCAACAGCTATCTGCGCGTCAATGTGCGCGGCCGTGAGCCAAAGGGAATCGTCGCGCGCGGCCAGCAATACGATGCCGTGTTGACATTGCTCGAAGCCGAGTTACGAGCGCTGGTGAACGTCGAGACCGGGCGGCCGGCGGTGGAGGAAGTCTTCAAGGTTCACGAGCTGTTTCCGGGGCCGCGCGTGGATGATCTGCCCGATCTTGCGGTTCTATGGAATGCCGAAGCTCCGATCAACTCGGTCCAGTCGCCGCGGCTGGGTCGAATCGACGTCCGCGCCAACGAGGATCGGCCTGGAAACCATCGCGCCGAAGGGTTCGTCCTCGCCCGGGGACCCGCAATCCGTCCGAATGCCGCACAACTACACGCGGATGTCCTGCAGGTGCCCGCGACCTTCCTGGCGATGCATGGTGTAGCAATCCCGGCTCATTTCGAGATGGCTCCGATATATGAGCTGCTCGCGGACGAAGGCAAGCGAACCGCTTCGGCCGGTCTTACTCCGTCGGATCGGGCACACCTTCCGGCGCACCCCGTCCTAGCACATCAGGCAACGCCCGGCCCTTCTCGGTAAACCCCAACGAAACGGAGTTGAGGCAGTGCCGCTCGCCCGTCGGGCGGGGTCCGTCCGGAAATACGTGCCCCAGATGACTGCCGCAGCGGGCACAAACCTCCTCCACGCGCACCATTCCATAACTCGTGTCACGCAGACGCTTGATGTGTGATTCCTCGTACGGCTTGAAGAAACTGGGCCAACCCGTACCCGAATCGAACTTCGCGCTCGAGCGAAACAGGGGCAGCCCGCAGAACCTGCACGTGTAGATGCCTTCCTTCTTGTTATCGAGGAAGACACCACAGAACGCCGCTTCGGTGCCATGCTGAAGCAGGACGTGGCGCTCCTCGTCGTTGAGTCCAGCAGTGATCTGATGGCGTTGCTCGGCGGTTGGCGGGGTCATGTCGAAAGCTGTCACGGCGCCTCCTGTACCATTGGCCTGTACTATTTGCATGGCACCGGCCATCGGACAATAGCCGGCGGTCAGTTGTTTGTGGAGCAGTTTTACAGGAAAATCAAGGCAACCGTAGTCACGGCAGGTGTCGATGAACACGACCGGATGGATTGGGACGGTCCTCGCAATTGCCTTGGCTGTCGTTGCCCCCCTGGCTCACGGCGAGGAAGGCGCGCACGAGGACCTCGCGCCGTGCCCCGGTTCCGCCCCCGAGCCCACACAATCAGCCGCCTGGCCCGTCGCATTCTGTAACCGGACGGGCCACGACATCGTCATCGAGTTTCATGACAACGACTGTCCAGCCAGGAACTGGGACAAGCGTGGCGACGTCTATCAACGCATGCTCCGACGCGGCGAGTCGAAGACCTTGCCCCTGTGCTACGCCAACGAACCACAGGCCAGAAAGGCGCTGCCCGGCATACCCACCCTTCGCATCCCCGGAGGCAAAGGCGTCGTCACTACCTGGAACGTGGTCGGCGACTGCGGCGATCGCAGCAAGCCTTTGAACCTTGATGCCCGTACGTTCTACGATCGAGGCGAGTACAAAAGCGGAATCATACTGCTCCAATACCCCTCAGGGGCCTCTCACTGCGCCGCTGACGGCTCCGGCTCGAGTGCCTCGGCAGCTGCACCAGCATCGGCGGCGGTAGCTGCGACAGCCTCATCGGCGCAAACACAAACCGGGTCGGCGAGTCCCGCGCAACCGCCTCTGCAAGCTCAATCGCCCACGCAACCACAACCGCCGGTGGCCACACACTCCCCCGTCGCCGCGCCCCCGGCCGTGGCTGCTGTCGCCACACCCCGCTCCAGCCAAGCACCAACACTCAGCGCCGCTGTGGATACGAAGGATGTTGTGGGCAGGTCGGTCCGGGTGTTTGCGAAAGGCGGCGCCGGGTATAAATGCAAATTCAACCTCGCGCTGACATTCACGGATGGAGCCACGTGGAACGACCGGACGAGCGCGGATATCCCCAGCGACGCCGATGCACCCATCGCGACCCGCAAATATCTGAAATCGGTCTCAAAGGTCGAGATCACGTCCAGCAAGTGCGCACCGATGTAGGCGGCGCGCGCCAATTGCTGACCTACGAAGCGCCGCCCCATTCGCCGGCGGCAAGACCAGGTAACCCATGCAACTGAGCAGAGTCTTCCTTGCGCTGCTGGCCACTGTGGCTTGTTCAAACACGCTCGCGCGCGATACAGCCGATCCGCACCCCACGGAAGCCCTCACGGGCGCGCTCAAGTGGCGGATGATCGGGCCCTTTCGCGGCGGACGCACGCGGGCGGTAGCCGGTGTGCCCTCGCTCGCGAATGTCTTCTACATCGGCGCCGTCGATGGGGGCGTATGGAAGAGCGACGATGCGGGGCGAACCTGGCAACCCATCTTCGACGGCCAACCGACACAGTCGATCGGGGCGATTGCGGTTGCCCCCTCGGATCCAAACATCCTCTATGTGGGAAGCGGCGAGGGCCTGCACCGTCCCGATCTGTCGGTCGGCGATGGGATTTACGCTTCAGCGGACGGCGGCCGGACGTGGCGTCACCTGGGCCTGACCGATGCACAGCAGATTCCGGATATCGCGATCGATCCGCAGGATCCCAACAGGGTGTTTGCGGCGGTACTGGGCCACCCTTACGGGCCGAGTTCCGAACGCGGCATCTATAGATCCCGCGACGCAGGGGCCACCTGGCAGAAGGTGCTCTCCAAGGACGATGACACCGGCGGCTCTGCGGTCGCCATCGATCCCAGCCGCCCGAATCTGGTCTATGCGGCACTCTGGCAGGACCGGTTGGGCCCCTGGGAGGACAAGAACCAGTTTCAAGGCACCGGTGGAGGTTTGTTCAAGTCCGCCGACGGCGGCGACACCTGGCAACGGTTGGGCAATGGTTTGCCGGACACGACCTCACAAGTAAATTTCTCGATCGCCGCGAGCAGACCCGATCGACTCTATGCGGTCGTCGGGACCAACGAGCCGGGCGCTTACTCCTCGGCCGCCGGTTTGGGTGTATTCCGTTCCGACGATGGCGGCGGGAGTTGGACGCGTATCACCTCTGACCCACGTCCTGCTCTGCGCATCGGCGGAGGGGATTTGCCGATCATACGAGCTGATCCTTCCAATCCCGACGTCGTGTACAGCACGGGACTCGTGACAATGAAGTCGGTCGATGGCGGAAAGACCTGGGTATCGCTGCGGGGCGCACCGGGTGGCGACGACTACCAGAACATCTGGATCAGCCCGAAGAATTCCGACACCCTCGCCCTGGTCAGTGATCAGGGCGCTGTCGTGACATTGAACGGCGGCAGGACCTGGAGTTCCTGGTTCAACCAGCCGACGGCGCAGTTGTATCACGTCAGTGTTTCGCCCACGTTCCCGTATCGCGTTTGCGCCGGCCAGCAGGAAAGCGGGTCTGTGTGCATTGCGAGCCGCGGCAACGACGGCTCAATCACCGAACGGGATTGGCATCCTGTCGGAGTGATTGAATACGGCTACGTCGCTCCCGACCCGCTCGACACCGATATCATTTACGGCGCCGGGCGCAATGTCGTTTCGAAGTTTCATTGGTCGACCGGCCAGGTTCAGAATGTCACGCCCATCCCGTTACGCGATGCATCGATTCGCGCGGACCGGACGGAGCCCCTGCTCTTCGCGCCTCAGGATCCGCATACGCTCTACTATGCGGCCAACAAGGTATATAAAACGCGCGACGGAGGGCAGACCTGGGAAACGATCAGCCCGGACCTGACGCGCGAAAAGCCCGGCGTTCCTCCAAGTGTTGGTGCGATGCATGCGCCCGACACGGAAAATCAGCGCGGCGCCATTTATTCGCTCGCCGTATCGCCGCGCGATGCCAACCTCTTGTGGGCGGGCACTGATGACGGCCTGCTCTGGAAGACCGCGAATGCCGGCAAGGACTGGACCGACATAACTCCAAGCGGCTTGTCTGCATGGAGTAAGGTCACCCAGATAGAAGCATCTCACTATGATGAAAACACGGCGTACGTTTCGTCAAGTCGAATGCGCGTCGATGATCTGCATCCATACATTTTCAGAACTCACGATGGCGGCAAAACCTGGCAATCCATCAGCGCAGGGCTGCCGCCCGATGCGCCGGTAAATGCCGTACGCGAAGACACGCAGCGCAAAGGAATGCTATTCGCCGCGACGGAAAAATCCGTCTGGATGTCATGGGACGACGGAGACCATTGGGCGTCTTTGCAGATCAACCTGCCGCACACATCGATGCGGGATCTTTACATCCAGGACGATGACCTGATCCTCGCCACTCACGGCAGATCGATCTGGATCCTCGACAACATTTCCCCACTGCGCCAACTTGCAGGCACCCCCATGAGGGATGTCGCGTTGGTGCGCCCGTCGCCCGCCTACAGAGTCGCGCAAAGCACCTGGACGGATACGCCCATCCCGCCTGACGAGCCGCTCGGTGAGAATCCTCCGGCCGGCGCCGTCATCGACTATTTCCTGCCGGCAGATGCCAAACGGCCGGTCAAGCTCGAAATCCTGGATGCGAAAGGCGGGCTCGTGCGGCACTTCGAGAGCGATGAGCCGCTCAAACCGACCGAGGAGGAGATCGCTCGCGAGCTGATTCCCTCCTACTGGATCGCCATGCCGACGGCCCTGCCGGCCAAGCGCGGCCTGCATCGCTGGGTATGGAACCTGCATTACCGTGACCCTGTGACTACAACACGGGGGTACCCGATTTCGGCGGTGCCACACGCGACGCCGCAGGAACCGCAAGGACCGCTCGTGCTTCCAGGGAACTACCTCGTTCGCCTGACCGTGGATGGCCGCCGAATTGAAGCGCCCTTGACCATCAAACCAGATCCGCGCGTGACGGCGCCGGAGGGCGCCCTCGAGGCACAGTTCCAACTAGCTTCAACCCTGAGCGGACTCCTCGACGCCAGCTCCCGCTTCCTGCTGACGGAACAGTCCGTGCATGCGCAGTTGCAGGCGCTGGTCTCGAATCCGTCCGCAAAACCGCTCATCGAGAGCTATGGCAAGAGACTCTCGGAGGCAATTGCGCCACTCAGCGAGGCTCAGGATCACATTGAAAGTCTATACAAGGAAGTCGTGCGGGGAGATGCGGCGCCGACCGCCGCTCAGATCGGCGCCAAGGACTCCCTGCTGACAAAAGTCATGCCGCAGTTCGACAACTGGAGCCGGCTTCAGAACGAGTTGCCGGGTCTGAACAAGAGCCTGCGCGGTGCTGGACTTGCGCCGGTGCGCCCCGAGCTGGCTGCCCCGCGCGACCTCAACGTGGCGGACGAAGAGTGACAGTCACGCGCGCTGTCATTTAACTTGCGGGTTCGACTCGTCGCGCGACTCACACCGCCTGCCGCATCACGGATGGAACCAACGAGCGGACAACACTTCTTGAGGACCCGCTGGCTGGTGCAACCTCACGGCGGAGTGCATCATAGAGGAATCAGCCCCCTTTCGAGACTCACATGCATCGACTCTCAATGCTCGTCATGTGCCTCAGTGCGCACGCTGCTTTTGCAGTGACTGCCGATGAGCTTGCGACCAAAAATGTCGAGGCCAAAGGAGGCATCGACAAACTGCACGCAATTCAGACGTTGAGGCTTTCCGGCCGGATGAGAGTCCAGGGCGACACGCTCGAGCTCGGATATGTCGCCCTCGTCAAGCAACCCGGCGCGATACGCTACGAAGCCTCTCTACAGGGTCTGACACAGGTTCAGGCATACGATGGCACGCAGGCCTGGCAGATCAATCCGTTTCAAGGCCGCAAAGATCCGGAAAAGCTCTCCGCCGACGACGCGAAGGGACTGGGCGAAGACGCGGCTGATTTCACCGGGACGCTGGTGGACTACAAGGCAAAAGGCTACAAGCTCGACTATCTGGGCACCGAGGACATCGATGGCACCGATGCTCACAAGTTGCGCGTCACACGGCCCAACGGCGACGTTACGCTCGTGTATCTCGATCCGGACCATTTTCTCGAGATCCGCAGCGTGAATCGCCGCATCGAGCATGGTGTACCGGTGGAGACCGTGACCGACTTCGGCGACTACGAGCAGGTCGCGGGCGTGTACCTGCCATTCGTGCAGGAATCCGGGCTGAAAGGCTCGAGCGACCGCCAGAAAGTGCAGTTTGAGAAGGCAGAGGCCAACCCCACTGCCTCCGCAAACATCTTCCAGTTCCCGGCTCCCGCCGCGCATCCGTAGTTTCAAGGAGAACGCAGATGCGAATTGACTTCGCGCTCACGACTGCCGCTGTGTTGTTGACCTATGCAACTCTTGCCGGCGCGGCGCCAGACAACACACAACCTGCGCCCGTGATCGACTCGGGCGCCGTTTCCGGCCTGGGGGCCCGCAACATCGGCTCAGCAGCCATGAGCGGGCGCATCGCGGCGCTCGCGGGATTCACCGACGATTCCGGCAAGGTCAACTTGTTTGTGGGCGCCGCCAGCGGCGGCGTGTGGAAGTCAACAGACGGCGCCACGACCTTCAAGCCTGTTTTTGACGACCAGCCGGTGCAGTCGATTGGTGCGATTGCGATTGACCCCTCCAATCATCAAAACGTATGGGTTGGCACCGGAGAGGCATGGACTCGCAACAGCGTGTCGATCGGTGACGGAATTTACCGATCCACGGATGGCGGGGAGTCGTGGACCCATGCCGGCCTCCCCGAATCGGAGCGTGTTGCGAAGATCATCGTCGATCCGCGCGCGTCCGATACCGTCTATGCGTGCGTGCCGGGCAAGTTATGGAGCGATTCGACTGAGCGCGGACTCTACAAGACGGTGGATGGCGGCAAAACCTGGGCGCTCGTGCTCAAGGGATCGAACGCCTCGACAGGCTGCGGTAGCGTAGCCATGGACCCCTCCAATCCAGATGTGTTGCTGGCGGGATTGTGGGACTTTCGCCGCCAGGGCTGGACCTTCCGCTCCGGTGGCAACGGGCCGCACGCCGCCTCAGGCAGCGGACTCTATCGCAGCACGGATGGTGGCAAGACATGGACGGAACAGCTGGCACAGGCCCGCCAGGGCCTGCCACCGAAGCCCTATGGGCGCATTGCACTCGCATTCGCGCCCAGCGATGCAAAGACCGTCTATGCGTTCGTCGAGTCAACGGAGTCGCAGCTCGTGATCTCCCATGACGGCGGCGCCACGTGGGAGGGTGGAGACAAGAGCCAGTGGATGGTCTGGCGGCCCTTCTACTTTGCAAACCTGATAGTCGATCCGAAGAACCCCAAGCGGGTATTCAAGACTGACGGCGCCCTGATACTCAGCGAGGACGGCGGCAAGAGCTTCAGCGCCATTGGAGGCTTCAACGGCATGCATGGCGACGTGCACGACGTGTTCGTCGATCCGAACAATTCGCAGCACGTGTTTGCCGGCGACGACGGCGGCTTGTGGATCTCCTTCGACGGCGCGAACAAATGGTGGAAGACCGACAATCTGCCCGTCTCCCAGTTCTATCACGTCAGTCTCGACAAGGCCGATCCGTACCATGTCTACGGGGGCCTGCAGGACAACAGCTCCTGGGTCGGGGATTCAGCCTATCCCAGCGGCATAACCAGCTCGCGTTGGGAGAACATGTTCGGCGGCGACGGTTTCTGGATGTTTGCCGATCCATCGGACCCGGACTACCTGTACGCCGAGGCACAGGGAGGCACCATCGGCCGAGTCAACATCCATACGCACGAAACCCGCGACATCCAGCCGAAACTCGGCGCCGCGGACCTCAAGCGCTACACCAAGCTGCGGTTCAACTGGAACACGCCCATTGCGCTTTCGCCGCACGACCCGGCGACTGTGTACATCGGCTCGCAGTTTTTGTTCCGATCGAAGGATCACGGCCAGTCCTGGCAACGGATTTCCCCGGACCTGACGACGAACGACCCCCAGAAGCAGAAGCAGGAGCAGTCCGGCGGCATCACCGTCGACAACTCGGCGGCCGAGATGCACACCACCATCTATTCAATCAGCGAGTCGCCGTTGACCGCAGGGTTGATCTGGGTCGGCACCGACGATGGTAACGTGCAGCTCACCAGGGACGGTGGCGAGCATTGGACCAACCTGACTGCAAACCTTGCGGGCGCGCCGAAGAACACCTGGGTCAGCTGGATCCAGGCAAGCTCGTTTGCGGCCGGAACCGCCTACCTGGCGCTCGACCGGCATACCTTCGGGGACGTGACGCCCTACGTGTATGTAACGACCGATTTCGGCAAGAGCTGGTCACCGTTGGCGACGCCGAAGGACTCCAAGGGCATCCGCGGTTATGTGCACGTCATCAAGGAAGACACCGTGGACCCGCAACTCCTGTTTCTGGGGAGCGAGTTCGGGTTGTGGATTTCGACCGATCGGGGCTCGCACTGGGCGCAGTTCAAGGGCGGTCACATTCCAGCGGTGGCGGTGCGGGACCTCGCGATTCACCCGCGGGACAACGATCTGGTCCTGGCCACGCATGGGCGCGGCATCTGGATCGTGGATGACATCACGCCACTGCGCCACCTGACTGCCGATCTGGCATCCCAGGAAGCGGCGTTCGTATCCGCTCGACCGACACAGCAACGCATCGAGTCCTTCGGTGGCTGGCCGGCGGGAGCAGCTGCATTCAAAGGCGATGATCCCGCCACCGGCGCCGTGATCACCTACTATCAGAAAACGCGCCACCTGTTCGGCAAGCTGAAGATCGAGATACTCGATGCCAAAGGCACAGTTGTCGACGAGCTGCCAGCGAGCACGCGCCGCGGCTTGAACCGTGTCGTCTGGACGATGCATCTGCGGCCACCGCATGTTCCGCCAGCAGTGCAGCTCGCACAGGCAGGGACCCAGGGACCGCGGGCGCTCCCGGGCACCTACACAATCAGGCTCCAGAAGAACGGGAAAAGCTACGAGACGCAGATCACAGTGGGCTTGGACCAACGTGTCAAATGGAGCCTTGCCGATCGTCAGGCGCAGTTCGACGCGGCGATGCACGTACACGAGCTGTTCAATGACGAATCGGTATTGTTCGCGCGGATTGCAGGACTGCGCGAGCAGCTTGCGCAGGCCAGCAAGGACCGGCCGGCGAAGGATGCCGTGCGCGCGAAACTTGCCGCGCTCGATGGCAAGCTCGACGGGCTTCGCAAGCAAATAGTGGCGACCACCGAAGGCGGTGCGATCACCGGAGAGGAGCGCCTGCGGGAGCATACCGACCAACTGTACGGCGCCATCATCTCCTGGGATGGACCGCCCTCCTCCTACCAGATCGAAAACACGGCGGCACTGCGCAGCCAACTGAATGAGATCACCGCCGAATTTACGCGGGTGACCGCCGCAGAGCTGCCCGCCATCAACACCGCCTTGCAAGGCAAAGGCGCGCACGGGCTCACAGTGCCGCCGCCGACCGCTTTGGACGACGATGACGAGCGCGGTGCGGGCGGCACGAGCGCCGGCGGCCGCCTCGACCCGGATGCGCGGCTCGGAATCGAGTTGCCAAGGAATCTGCGGCTTTGGAATTGACTGCGGTGGGTATGGCGGCTCGCTTGCGAGCGGGCCGCGGTGTCGCGTTGGGTAGCCTCGCCATAAGCACCTCATTCCAGGTGTTGTTGGCGCCCGGTATGTTGGGATGCCCACTGGCGGCCGTTGCAGCGCAGCCAGCTGCGTCAGCGCCGGTGGCGACGACAGCACCGGTCGGCGCAGCGGCACAGGCTGTGGCGGCCCCAGCAGCGGCGCCCGCATCGGCGGCTGCGTTGGCGGCGCCGATCTCAGCTGCACCGGCGGACCAGGCGGCGCCCGACGATGACTCACCATCGGCGGCAACTCCAAAAAAATCGGCCGCTCAGACCGGCAAAGAACCCGTCATCATCAGGGCCAAACCCTGGCTGTTCAACCGCGAAACCCGTTACGCGCATTCGCTGCCCGAGGTCGACGGGACCACCATCACCGTCACGAAGAAGACCTCCGTCGTGAAACTGGACAACCAGCCGCCGGTGATCGACAACAACCAGCGCGAGATCTTCGATCGGCTGCCCGGTATCGTCCTCGCCGAACAACAGAACCCGACGCAACTCAATCTTTCCTACCGCGGCCTCGGCAATCCGCAGGAAAGCGAGTACGTGTTAGTCATGCAGGATGGCCTGCCCCTGGAGCTCGACTGGATCGGATATCCAACCGTGTACTACCTGCCGGTCCCGCAAACGATCAGCTCCGTCCAGATGATCCGCGGCGGGTCCGGCCTGCTGTATGGACCAGAGCCTCAGCCCGTCATCAATTTCATTTCACGCCCGCCCAACCCGGACAGGCCCTGGAGTGGCACCACCGAGCAGGTCGGCGGATCCGACAGCCTGTTCTCGAGCTTCAATGCCATCTCAGGCACCGTGGGTGATTGGGACTACTCGGCCGACTATTCGCACCGGCAGTCAATCGGCCAGCGCCTGAACGGCGACTACCACGTCAACTCCGGCGACCTGACCGTCGGCTACCGATTCGGCGGCAATCAGAAACTCACCGCCAGCATTCACGCCTATGGCGTCGAGAGCGGTCTTGCGGGCTTGCTGTCCGGCATGCAGTACCAGGCGGATCGCAATCAGACGCCGACCCCCGATGACCGCCTGTGGACCGATCGATACACGGCGGTCGTCACCTACGAGAACAAATTCAACGAGAACAGTCTCTACACGCAGAAGCTGTGGACCGGCTACCAGGATCTGATCACGCGATCCGGCGCCTATAACGCCGCGTTCGTTGCCTCCTCCGCCACACTGGCCGCACAGCGCTTCCACTACACCGGACTCGATGGCAGGTTTCTGCAGCGATGGGGACGCGGCAATGCTTTGACGTTCGGCTATACCGCATACACCTCCCGGAGCCCTTACAACCAGTACGTCAACCCAAATCCGCTTGCGGATCGCGATGACGAATCGGGCAGGCACTCGTATGCCGAGGACCGCCGCACTCACTATGCAGCCGTGTTCGCGGAGAACGTTTTCCGTTTCCAGTATTTTCACCTCGTGACCTCGGCGCGATTCGACCACGAGGAGCTCAAGTCTCATCAGACCATCGCATCGCATCCTCTGCTGGTTGATGCGAGCTATCGGAAGAGCATCCCGCTGTTCGGAGTTGGAATAGGCAATGACTTCGGCCACGGCAACGAAACCTACCTGAACGTTTCACAGGGATTCCGGCCCCTGCGCTACCTCGACATCGCCAGCCCGTTCGGCAATTTCGCTCCGGGTAACAATCCGAATCCCACCAAGTATCTGACCTATGAGGCGGGTGTTCACGGCTGGCCCAGCGTGGGCCTCTATTACGACGTCAGCCTGTTCCAGGTGAACGTTCACGACCGGCTCGAGGCACAGCCGATCCCCCACACCGACCCTCTGTGCCCCTCAAACGGCACTGACTGTACTATCGACGTCAACACCGGAAATACGCGCAGCCGCGGTGTGGAGCTCGAAAGCTCATACGATGTACTTCGATGGTGGCCGGACAGCCGGTCGGACCAGCACATCGACGTGTTCGCCAACGCAAGCTACCTGGACGCCCGATTTACCAGCAGCCGGGTCTCGGCTCCGGTCGGCAAGACTCCGGCCTATGCGCCGGATTACGTGATCAAGGCAGGTGTGACACTGCGCCAGGATCGGCGATACAAACTCAGCCTGGTCGTTGATTCCGTGGGATCGCAGTTCTTCCAGGACAGCAACGGCCCAATCGGAGCCACGCCGGCGCGCATTCCCAAGTACACGCTCCTCGACCTGTCGGGTGAGTACACAATCGCTGGCCACTTTCGCCTGCTCGGCGGTGTCGCCAATCTCACCGATCGCCACTACTACTCGCGAGTGTTTATCTCCCGCGGGTTGATCGAGCCCGGTAAGGACCGGACGTTTTTTGCGGGGGCGGCGTACGACTTTTGACCCCTGGATGGGGCAGCAAGCGGTGGTGTTGGCGCTTCTACCGGCGACCGCCGCGTAACGCCGGCGCTTTTGATCGCGGCGCAAGTGGTGGCGCAAAAGCCCACCCCGTAACCCGCAGCGGCTCGCCTGCGGGGCCGAACCTCGCTAGACTGCGCGCCCCGGCGACGCAGGTTTTGGCATGTGGCGTCCGGGCAGTGGCCGACAGTTCAACGTAAGTCACTGATTTTCAAGGCTGCGCCCGTAGCTCAGTTGGATAGAGCATCAGGCTTCGAACCTGAGGGTCGGGAGTTCGAATCTCTCCGGGCGCGCCAAACTCCCCTAGGGCAGGAGCCGGTGCTCCTGTTCCTCCCACAGACCGAACAGCGCCTGCATTTCAGCACTGCAATAGGCCTGGGCCTCGCGTCCGGCGATGATCGGACCCCAACCGACGAACAGCGCCCCTTTGTCCATCTGCCAGCTTTCTTCTTCAGCCAAAAACCGCCTGGCTCATTTTCCCCCGCGATGCCGCTTGATCTCTTCACTCAACTTGCGCATGTCATCCAGCGTCCTGCGCGGCTTGGCAGGCGGGGCCGCCGACGTCGCCGTGCTGTAAGGATCGAAACCCTCAACACGCGGGGCAACCTCCTGCGCCAACTTCACCGACGCATCCACCTGTAGCTGCCGCATCGGTTTGGTATCCACGTCGCGGCTGAACACACCCGTGTCGACATCGTAAGTAACGCGGTCGGCCTGGCGGTCGGGTTTCTTGGACATTTGAGCGCTCGCTCCCTGAGTGTAATAGTAGGAATGCGGCGCAGAATAGGTGAGCGCGCGCGCAACCGCAATGCGCCAGTCAACACAAATCGGATGCACCAAAACAAACCAACACAAGCGGCTCGTCTATGTAAAAAACGCGCTGAAAGTCGTACTCCGCAGGCAGACCAAAGTCTGCGCAGCGCGTTTACGGGCAGCCAAAAAACGGCTGCCCGTAAGCGGAAAGCCCTAGTCCTGCAAGCCGTTACCGCAATCGAACTCGTCGATCTTCTGCGGCGTATAGCCCGGCAAGTCCGAATCCGCGAAGGCGAATACAAACCACCTGTTCGGATTGTCGACACCGGAAGGATGATTGGTATCCGTCACCGTCGCGATATAGTCGTTGTCGTTCGCGACAAAGACTGTATGACGGTTGGTACCGTCCAGCGTCACATCGGGCCCAAACGCCACTCCCTCGAGCTTGGCCGGAATGTCCATACTCGCAAACCCGGCAGCATTGAGCATCGCCACGATATCCAGGAACAGCGTCTTGGCGACCGCCTTGGGCGCGAGATTCACCGCGCCGCTGATCCCGCTCACTTCCTGTGCGCCATCGAGGTCGATCAGGTACAGCCGCTTGAACACGGCCGTGGAGTTATCACCCAGCCCCTTGCCATCGCGCTCGTCAACGAGAAACTGATGATCGTTGACAGCCACGATGTCACTTACAGTGGGGTACTTCGCCTTGCTCGCCGTGCCGATGTTGGTCAGAGGATAAGCATATTCGTGCGTGATCCCGGTGAAGACATCAATCTTGACGATGCGCGTAACCGTGCCATCCGTACCGCCGTCCTGAATGAGCGGACTTTGCATCGCGCCGAACAGAGTGCGCCCATCAGGCGTAATGGCCAACCCTTCCATTCCTTTGTTGGCGACTCGGCCCGAGGTGTTGCCGCTGATTTCGACGGCGCCCTGCGGGCTCAAATTCGCGACGCCGAACTTGTCGGGCAGCTTATAGGCACGAATGCGGGCCCCCGTCGCGCGATCGAATTGATACACGTACGGACCGTATTCATCGGAGATGAACACACTTCTTCCATCACGGGAGACCCGTATGCTCTCCGCGTCCAGGCGTCCGTCATTCACACTCGTGGATAAACGCGACGGATCAAAATTGTCGGAACGACCCGTGAAGTAATTGCGATGCCGCTCGAAGTTGAGCGCGGGCTGGCCGCTGCCCACCCCGAGGCCGGCGCCCGTGCCATAAACCAGCGGCGTCTTGCTGAAGAACAGCGTCGTGGCCCGCAGAGTTGGGGTCAGTGTGAAAGGCAACGGCGAGCCCGCATCGCTCTGCAGGAGGCTCAGATCGAGAGTATGGAAGCGCTCGATGTAGGAAGTTGTGTCATCGACGGCGCCATTGTACGAAACCGCATTTGGCCCGCGGTCCGGGAGCGCGAGGAATGTCGTTCCGCCCGCGTACGCCAACCCGGATCCGATTCCACCAAGTCGATCCCCAGGGACGCCGTTCTCCAGCGGTTTGGCCGTGTTGTGGGCGAGATCCTCGTAGGTTCCATTGATATTGCCGGTTGCTATCAACTCGATGTCAGCGTGCGCGGCGGGAAGCCCGACGAGCGACGATACAGCGAGCCAGGCAAGGTGCTTGTTTTTCATGAGCGCGACCCTTTCGGGATGGTTGTGAGTATTTTGGCCATCGTCCTACATTTGCATGACGACACCATTACACCCGACCACCACTCGCTCGCGCCGGGAGCGGCAGAACAGTCAGATCAACAGACCTTGCCGCTTCGAAGCGCTTACGCGGCAGCCGCCCGCTTCCCGCCGTACGCCCGCAAGCCCTGGATGAACGCCTCGACCTCCGGCTCAGTACCGATCGTAATCCGACACCAGTTGCTGTAAGGCGGGAACAGCCGCCCCACCAGGATATTGCGCGTCTTCATGAAGCGATCGAAACGCTCCAACGGCGCGCCGGTATCGAAGAACACGAAGTTGGTTTGCGGCTTGGCATACCCGAGCCCCAAGCGCGTCAGCTCATCGGTTATGCGCGTGCGGCTCGCTATGATCCGCCGCCGGGTATCGGCAAGAAATGCCTGGTCGCCAAGGCTCGCCCGCGCCGCGCGCATGGCAAAAATATTGGGGCTGCTCATACGCGCAGCCGCGATCTGCGCCGCCACATCAGGCCGCGCAATCCCATAACCGCACCGCACCCCTGCCATTCCATGAATTTTTGAGAACGTTCGCAGGACCACCACGCGCTTCCCACCCGAAATGAGGTCCGACACCGTTCGCACATCGCTACTGTCGGCAAAATCGAGATACGCCTCGTCAACGATCGTGGTCACCGATTCCGGCACCGACCCGACAAATGACCGGATTGAAGCCGCACTGATCGCCGTCCCTGTTGGATTGTTCGGATTGCAGACATAGATGGCGCGCGTCCGATCGGACACCGCGGCACGCATCGCAGCCAGATCGTGATTGAGCTGCTTGTCGACCGGCACGAACTTGAGTACCGCGCCGGCATGCTTGGCGTAGTTGGTCAGCTCCTCGTAAGTTGGCCCGGCAGCGATGATCTCCCCGCCGTTGCGGCCGTGAAGAAGCCCAAGAGCACACAGCAACTCGCCCGAC
>Ga0307511_10000914_pt1 | contig 31142 bp, 34 predicted proteins | sample 13_EM_MG_FD_200266 | JGI IMG/M metagenome (GOLD analysis project Ga0307511, IMG submission 200266) | Populus trichocarpa ectomycorrhiza microbial communities from riparian zone in the Pacific Northwest, United States - 13_EM | ecosystem: Host-associated > Plants > Roots > Unclassified | place... | reverse complement strand
CGCAGATCAAAAGGGGCGGAGGCAGACGGACTCATCCCTTTACCTGCCACCACGTCCACCACATCGCACCTCTTTCATCTCTTGCTCTATTAACCCCGAACTCGAACGGTGATGCAGGCAGCATCACACGGGGCGCGGGCCATTCGTGGCCATGTCCCCCAGCTAAACGCCCTGCCTGGCACCAAGATCGGAACCCCGAGGTCCATCCACACGTCTTCGGCCCTCAGGTTTTCATCTTTGCCACATGCAACACATCACACCCCGGCGTCATTTACCCAACGATTGCTTTCTCAAACGAAGACCACTGTCGGTCGATATTTCGCCTTGCTCACCGCACCTACACGTGTTGGAGCAACGACAACTCCAGCCTCTTTCCGCAATGTCGCACATCTCGCGAGATCGAACGCTCCTCCCATTCAGCAGACCTTCTCGATGCAAGCGAGGCAGGCGGTCGGCCGTCCGTTCGGAACTTATCACCTTCCAAAGGCGCCGGGTCTCACCCCTCGTTCCGTCTCCCAGGTCGGGTTGGGAACCGCCCGTAGCTTCCACTCTTCCAGACCCCTGTTCCAAAACCTCGTTGACAATGCTCCGATTGCCCTCCGTGCATTCACCGAAGCGGACTGGGAGTTGGAGACTAAAGGGAAGCAACCTGCCAAGATGGTGGAGCGAAAGAATACTCATAAAGTGGAGAAGACGAAGGAGATGGCTAAGCCTATCGAGAAGAGGGTTCAGCAAATCTCGGAGACTGAGGTCGAGTTCGACCACTACTTCGCCGATACCCCCACAGAAGTCATCACCAATCTCCTCCTCCCTCTTGCCCCCACCCCCTCGTCCAGGCAGCCCCTTCCTCGCACACCATCGCCCTCTCTCATTCCCCTATCAATCCTGTTGGAAATCCACGCGTCACACGAACTCCACTCCCTCCGCGTATCGAGCCTGTTCTCTCGGTTGGACGCCGCCAAGGTCTGGGTTGACCCTGGGGTTTCCTGTTCGGTGTATGGGGATCCAAGTGGGCTCGCGTCGATCATGAAGATCGAGTTTAGGGGTTGGACCAAGGCACAGGTACGGGCGGTGCTCGGGGAGGCAGGAAATGGCTGGTGCCTGATGGAAGAGTTTGGCGCGGATGATCTACCTGATTCGCCACCACAATCTCCTGCCCTATCCGGCATATCAACGCCTTTTTCCGGGTGCTCTACTCCCCCGGTTTGGTTTGACGAAGAAAACTTCCCTGCGGGCGCCCCCCCTCACCAGGAATTCGATGTCGATCCGTCCAATTCATTGGTGATCCCGTCCCTGGAATTGTCCAACTACGAAGCGTGGGCGGATTCGCCACGGATGCCGGAACATATCGCTGTTCCTGAACCATCCAGTGAATCGGAGCTCGACTCGGACTACGACTCGGATGGGGGTTCAGAGTACGATCGGCTCAGTGATCACCGGGATCCGACAGGGTTTGGGTGGATTATGATGTCTTCTAGGGTCAGTGAGGTTGATGGGGAACCAAGGGAATACATGTTCTGAGTCAGGTAGCTGTGCGGATTTAGTAAAGTTCATTCGTCTATCACTTGTCCGTGTCCGAGTCTTTCGAATCATGGCTGTACTTCAATGCAATCTCTTTCCCCAAAGATTCCTTCACCGGGACACAGATATGATGAGCCGAGTCAACCAACGATCAGTCGTGGGGCGGCTATGGCAAATGCCGGCTGAACGGCGAATCGGCTGCTGCCTCGTTGTCCACTGCCTGCTGTATCGATTCGGCCTCGAGGCCTGACGCAATTGCTTCTCGCGGGCCCTGCGCATTCGTGCTCATGCCTTTGGCAGAGCTGGGCCAGCTGGTCTAACGCGTTGGATTATCCAGGGAAACTCTGTTTGCACCCGGTCTCCGAATGTGAACAAAGGGGTTGAACAATGGGCGTCCTATTATCTCCAAACAATTGGATGGGTGCGTGTTTTTAGGCCCGACGGGTGCGGCAACGTTTAGGCCCCGGTTCAATCTCAAATACAACGGCTCACTTAAGGCGGTGGTGTGCGGGCAGCGCTCCCACGACCTTTCCACTAGGTTCCACTCCCTCCCCGCACTTCCGTATACCCGACGTCACGACACTGGTGTGGCAGTTCGCGTGTCTGGGTCCGCTGTGAGGCTACCCGGTGCACCTATAAGCAAGGGGTCCCCCTCTTTCTTTCTAGGTTAAGCTCCCCTCCTCCTCCCTCCCTCCGCAGCGGCGAAAGTGTGCTCCCGAGTGCGCCGTGAGGTCCGTTCCCACCGATCCGGCCGTTCGTGTTTTTCGCGACCTCTCCACATCCTTTGTTCGGTTCACCTCTTTGTCTTTCCTCTCATCTCTTTTTCTTATTCCGCGGGCCTTTCGTTCGTCGTCCACTCGTCCACGCGTTCATCCCTCCCCCCCTGCACCCTCAGTAGCCTTCATCGCCTGTGCAGCGCCTGGACCCCGACACGATGAACTTTCGACCGCATCCTTTCATCCTCGCCCTCTTTGGTACGTAAACTACCCGACGCGTGTCTTACGAATCCACCCTGACGACGTCGCCCCCACCTCCAGTTGCTATATTTCTTTTTGATTCTCTTTCCATCTGTCTTTATGGGGTACTCATAGGCAAAAATGGTGTATCAGGTGCGCAGTTCATGGCTCCTTGGTCGAAAGTCGCAGTCGGTTAACGCCATCTTATCGCGACAGCGTACGACGTCGTTCACCTGATCATGTCTTCCATTTCGATCTCTACCATCATCATTCTGTGCGTCCTTTTTTGTCGTCGTTCTTGTTCCCAGCAAGCTGCTCACGTCAATTAACTTTTAGTGGTATCTATTTGCAATATACAAGGCACCGAACGAAACCATTCAAGATACCATACATCCTTACATTTGGCACGATCTGCCTTGTAAACTTAGGTATGTTCCCCCCCCACCGAACCCAATGCCCTCTGAACGTTCGCTCACATGGATCCGATAGCTTTGTCTATAAGTGTATCTATTAAGGCTGAAGGCCAGGGCGCCCTTTGTTCCGTTTTCTCCTCTTTTCCTTCAAATCAAGACTGTAAATGGGGTGGCATTTCAATCACCCTTCCCTGGGTAACGACCATCTTTGGTGAGTGTTCCCACTCTTTATTCCTTTTCCGGTAAACCGGGAAACTCATACTCGGTTCAACAGGCGCCGGAGGACTGGTTTGTATAGTCGCTGAGAAACAAGTCGGACCGGTGGAAGTGCTCCGGAAGGAGGCTCGTGATGACCTAGAGCGTCTCCGGCGAGAGTGGCTCCAGGGATGCTATGAGGAAAATCTGAAGCGCAGTTCTCACTCGATCGACTCTGAACGTGAAGAAGTCGAAGTGGGACCGAGCGATGACCCATTCGACCCATACGCCTTGGCCAACGTTGCCTATCCTGACAGTGCCTACACTCCGAGGCAGGCGTTCCCTATGGACCTCTGGCGTCACGATCCCGGTCCCATCCTACCCAGACAACACCCTGATATCGAGGAGGAAGATGAAGATTTCTATGTCGAGGAGGATCAATACGAGCCAATTTCCGACTCTCAAGATCACGACGCTCATTCAGACAGGATGTCGATGTCACAGCCGGACACTGACGAGTTGAACGACGTTCTGGACATTCGTTCTCTCGTGTACCTCCCCCCCACTCATCCCACGATGGAAGACGTTCATTCTGCGACGGCTAACTTGAGCGATTTGAACTCGCATCTGTTGGGACGGTTAACCCCGAGTGATGTGGGGAGTCTAGAACCGATTATCGAGGAGACGAGTTGTTGGGAGGACGAAGAGGGAGAGGAGGAGGCTGCGGTGAAAAAGAAGAGAAAGCTTCGACCGCGACGGTTGGATTCCGGATCCGTGCGACCACCGAAGAAGTTTGTCGTGCGATTCGAAGACCCGCCTTCAAGGCGAGAACCTCTGAGGATCATCGTAACACCACCGACACCTCGCCCAAACAATGGATATTTCTGACGTCTTCACGAACACTTGCATCTCCTGACGAACTGTATCCCATCATTTGGATAACTCACGTCGTGTACTTTTTTTCAATATATATTGTACTTCTATGTGCTTGTGACCGGGAAAGGCGCAATTGTCGTCGCCGTTGGGCTCTGGTCGTTGGGGGAGGGGCTCCGGAAAAAAAGACGTGGTCTATAATATCGTATTAATACAAAGATATCTCCGGTGACTGTAGACACCCCCCGTAGAACACTAGCGTTAGCCACGGACATCTATATTATTCGAGAGGAGTTTCACGCACCGGTCTCCGAGTCTCAAACGCCAGCCAGTCTCCCGTTCCCATCGGTAACAGACCCATCGAATTGCACTTGTACAGCCCCAACGCGAGCGTCAACATATTTGCGAGAATGTAAACGATCTTCTGGACCAAAAGAGTGCTGAATGATTTAGAGGAAGAGGATGATGGGGCAAAGGGTGCGAATGCTGTGTAATCGTTGGATTAGCGTAGCGGTCTGTGAGGACGCGTGTGGCCGTGTGGACGGAGGGGAGATACGTACCGGTGTTGATGGCAGCTACGTTCTTGAACGGGCTGAACAGTAACATGAAGACGATCCCCATGCTGAAAATCTGAACACCGCCTCCGGACATGTACAACATGAACGCTTGCATCGGAAGAGACTTGGCGGGTGAAATGGCCAGATCCCATGCTCTCTTCTCCTTCAGAGCTGCATACGAATCTGCTTGTTTTGAGGTGTCGACGGTTTTCGAGGGTTTACTCGTCTATTTGGGTCGTGAGGACTGCGGGTTATGTGGCATGATTCGTGAGGTTGCGCGTGCTCACGGGTAATGAAGCGAACCCGGGCGGAGGTGGTAAAGACTTCCATCTGGAGTTGTGTGCGTGAGTGGCTCGTTCGTAGGTTTCGCGGTAGAGAGTCAGATATACTTTGAGTAGTCCACCTTCGTCACCGACATGGTTCGGAAGTGTTGCGGTCGTGGGAAGTCTTTTGGGCGCCACGGTGGTTCACCCGGGTCATCGTCGCCTTTCAAGTCGATTAATTTAATCTACATATCCTCTGACTCTGCCTCGGACTCTTCACCTTCGTCAGAGTCCTCGTCATCATACACTCCAGCAGTGGTCCAATCGGATATCTCGAGCTTCGCGTTCCGGTAGTTGCCTGTGTGAAACCCGACGCGATCAATCGTCAGCGGATGACACCCCCAACAGCACAGGGAAATTCACCTCCAGCGTCGACCTCGAATCCCGCTTGGGTAACACATTTCGATAACTCTGCCTTAGCGCCAACTTTTGTGCTCCCTCCGAGTATACAACCTTCGAGTTTCGCCCTGTGAAGTGGTTAATCGCGAGGCGCCACAGAAGGATGATCTCGAAAGACCCATACCCGTCCTCGATGACACAGTGGTCAAGAACCACGCATCCAACGATCTTTGTCATTTTCCCTATCACACAATGCCGGCCAATAACGGATTTCTTGATGCTTGCCCGCTCTTCCACGCGAGTCGACTGCCCAATACTCGAGTCTGCGGAGATCTGGGCTTTAGCATCAATCTGCGGTCCCTTTGCCAAAGGCCCGGCCTGGCTTTGAGTCGCCTGCTCCAAGAACTACGGCAGGGTTGTTAGCGACCGCATTCTACAACGGTGTCCACCTTCCCTTACCCTGCGGTTAATATCCAAGTAACTGTACAGGTTGTTCGCCCGAGCAGCAATTCCATCCCCAGCTTTATGGACGATCAGACCCACCCGTGCGCTTGGCCCGTGGTCGGTGGTTATCTCGCCATCATCCTCAGGGTCCTCTTTGTAAGTTATGGTGTTGGGCTCGTTTAACGTTGAATGCTTCAGCGCATTCGCTAGCGTCGGCATCCTCCTGTACGGCTGAAGGACTGGATGTGAGAGGTCAGCGCATGGAACAGCATATGGAACCAGGAATGTGTTGACAAGTTTTGCACGCCTCTTTCTTCGAACGGCGGTGGTTCATCTTGCATAACCATGGCAGGAAACCCTTAGTAAGCGACTCCAGCTTCCGTTTCTTTTGTAGCAGTTCGACGACTGAACGATGGCAGACAAGTACGCTCGAGTCCTGTAGTCTGTTCGTCAACTTCAATCTGGGATGCCTAAAACCGGATTTCCGTCATTTTTCTGCCGAATTGTCAACCCGAAGAAGGGGTTCCGTACATCGATAAAAGCGACATCTTTAGTTCAATCTCGTCGTCGTTCCGAGTTGACGAGTCCGGGATCTCGACTTGCAAAAGACTTCCTGACTTCTCTTCCCAGACAATGGGTGTTGGGGGCGCATGAGGACCCCATTCGTCCCCGGCGTGTTTATCCGGTTGTTGAGGCGCCTCGTACCACGTACTCGTCAGGATCGAACCGTCAGACGCAGACTCCATCCGGAACTTGTTTAGCACGTTCGAAAGTTGGAGAGAGGGTGGAGGTATAAAGTCGCACGGTAACACGACGAAATCCCGGTCGATTCGGTGCGCAAAAGTTCGAAGGATCGATCCAGTGCCGAACGAAGAATCTTGTGAATCCCCGTACGTTTGCAAGTCGATGCGGAGGGAAGGGAAGGAAGCGGAGGCGTCAGAACGGACGTGGTCGGCGATTGACCTTCGGTGTGACGTTGGGCAGACGAGGAGAACATCTGGTGCGGGGCGACGATGGTTAAAATCAGCGTTGCAGACCTTAAGCGCGAGTTTCTTGAGACGTACCTGTAATCCCAGACGGTTCGAGCCAAGTCAGAATGTAGTCGATCATTGGCTTGTTGCCAATTGGTAGCAAAGCCTTCGGGCAAGGTTCGTCGCCATGATTGCTCGTCAAGGGCTGTAATCTGGATCCATCAGGATCTCCAGATCGTGAGATCGAGGATCGAACGTCCTTACTCTCGACCAAGGCCCGCAAGCACCACAGCAATAAATTCGGACTTGACAATGGGTTGAGACGCTTCGAGGTCCATTGTTCCTTGCAGCCTGAACAGTGAGTGCTTGAATCGTTGGTCGTGGCAGGCAAGGAAACCAAGAAATAAGTACACTTGTGATTGACTCGATCGATACTATAATACACGTGATCAACATGATTGGGGAATTGTACAAATGTAAACCATCCGCTACGTCCACTGTGGTTTAGGTTCCTCTAAAGTTGCATTCGATTAGGAGTGGAATAACACCGCGATCTTCAGGATCCTCGAAAAAGTCCATGAGAGTCCAACCTTTCACATTGGGACCAGAGGTGCTGGCCCCCTTCTCCCCGATCGTTCCGCCACTCAAGGCGTTGATCAACCATAGTCCAAATCGGCTGTTTACTCCTTCTACTCCAAACCCAGCCTGGGGCCAACCAAACCCTCGTGCTACCGTGGTCGGCAGTGCAAGAGGGAACGAGGCTGCGGAGAAGAACGATATCGCTAAAGTTGGCGTCCTTGGTGCGTTGTTCGACGTGACCAGGGTCTTCGTCGCACGCTCGACCTTCTCGGGGATGGACAGAAAGGAGGGGATCTCGTACCTAAGGTGGGTTAAGTAGCCTTCTTCGTACAAAGCATTGTTCCCCATACCAGTCGTGAGTTTTAACGAGGGTGCCCTTGCAGGACCACGTGAAACCTTCCTTCTCGCTGTCTGGCCATCTTGTCGGGTGGATACCCATGCCTTCGAGTCCGCCGTCCCAGCCTGCGCCGTTGCCGCCGAACCGGCTGAGCATTATGACTTTTCCACGCACTTCCCCAAGCAACGGGATTCTATTCTCCAAGAACCACATACCCATACCTCCAGGTCCCATTTGTATTTCTCTGTGCACGAGGGCCGAGAAGTCAGGAGGAGGAGTGGTCGTGAAATCTTCTTGCTTAATTGACATAACGAGTGTTTCCCGGGACGAGGCAGGATCAGTCAGGAAGTCGTAGACGTCTGACAAGATTTGCTGAAACGAGACTTTCTGAGGAACGGGTCCGTGGTAGGTCATCAATCCTTCTTTCTTGACGGCGAGGCGGACGTCTATGACCCGGATTCCGGACTGCAGCTGGTAGCTGAGGAAGCTTCCGAGGGATTGGCACTGGGCCACTGGCCAGCCATACAAAGCAAGGCTGTATGGGCGGTGTGAGACAGGAAACAAGACTTTGATGTGGCGGCTTACGTATCGTGCGTTCCTGGTACCGGGTCAATAGGGAGATAACAAACTACACGGGAAATTCGGGCTTACCGGGGAGACAAAGCGAAGACAAAGGTGTAAAGTCGGAGAGTCCAGACAAAAACGAAAGTGGGTCCCTCTTGGGGAGAATGAGCAGCTTTTGGTGCTTCCGGGAAATCTAGGAAGCGCCATCCAGTAATTGCTCGTGGGGTAGGTCACGAGTTCCAACTCACCCTGCACCGGTAAATCGTCCATGGCGCGGACTCATCGACCTCCATCATCGTCCACAGCGCGCATTTGCGGCGCCTGAAAGAGAAGGAAGTGGTGGATAGCCAAATCTCATCTTTCTGTCCGCTCTGGCTCATGGACTGGTGGGCGGTCAAGGTCATGCTGGAGCTGCGGTTGGGCGCCTTGACGTTGGTCGGCTGATTCGGAAGCAAGATGTGGTGCTCCTGGGGGGCATGGAAGTCCCATTGGCATAGCAAGGATCTGTCTGTGAGGTTGTAGATGTCGAGCTTCATGGTAGTGGATCCAAAGACCACTTGGAAAGAGCGTGGGGAGAGCGAAAGACCCGAAGCGTGGGAATTCGGCTCATGGACCCAGATTAGACTTTTGAGTCAGATGATCCGCTGCAGAGTTCAATCACGGACGCGTCTTGACCGCACACCACGATGAGTCAATCTCAGGAATCGGAGCAGAGGCACCAGGTAGGTGGTGTGACGCCAGTAGAGCTCTACTGAACGAAAACCTCCTCACAGGTTTTGTCCGTGTCTGTGCCAGACGTGCGGTACTTCGCTGCATTACTTCGCGGTGTCAACTTTGTGACCGTGAGCGAACGCGCCTCTCCGCCTTCGGATAAATACTGACAGTCGCATAGCGTGCCACTGTAACCGTCACGAATAGTGGATTCACTGTGACGGTTGAGGAGGCCAGAAGTTTGTTGGGCAAGTCCTGATTACGGCTATTCCTATGCAAAGCTGACGCGTGGATCGCTAGCAACCGCATTCGTATTCAAGGATATGTTTGAAGAATATACGTACCATCCTGAGGCCTCACAACCGCAGTCTCAGCAACCATCGGATTCTCAGAGGTCGACGACGAATAACGCCGCGTTCGAAATCCCTCTGAACACTTTGTTAGAGTGTTTGAGTATCTTTGGGACATCGAATGTATCCACTGCATCCAAGACAAAGAAGTGGAAACAGAATGCTGAGGATGGTGGTACGGATCACGACAACGACCGAACTGGCCCGTTGGATAGGTATTTTCCATCCGACAAAGGCACCGCAATGAGGATGAGTTACGACGGGACTGGGTACCCTCTCACCCTTCACATGTGAGTCCAGCGTTTGCTCTCGAAAGGGATGTTGTAACACGGCAAGTAGTGCAGAGGATGCCTCTGGTCCAACAGCGACCTGCCAAATCACCACCTATGAGCCCGAGCCACAGCTAGAATTACCATTCGAGGACCACGCGATGTAAGTGACTCATACCCTGCTCTTGGTCTCACTTCTGAGCGAGGTCCTAGCGTGCTGAAGATTATACTTAAGGTGCCTTCCGCCATGCTCCCTAGCGATGGGATTCATTGAGCACCTCACGTAGTCCTCTTGGTTGAGTGATGCCCTGTCAGAGCTGGAAACCACTTCCTATGAGAAGATTACGATAGTCGGTAATCCCCCTCCACCACGAACACGCGCACCGAGGGCTCCAAACAAACCGATTTTGCGGATACACGCTGCAGGTCATTTCGGCAGTTGTGAGGTGAGTTCCGGTTACCTGAACCCCAATGAAATGTGACATTGTGTCCCAGATGGACTATCCAAATGACCGAGAAGTCCTCGAGACTTTTGAATGCGAAGAGCCTGTAACCTTCAGGTGAGTATATTTCCCACCGGGTTGGACACCGTCTAATCCGTTCCAAGCTACAAATTGTCCCACATATCCCATGCGATCCGGGCGTTACAAAACTCGACTAAAACGTCTCTACGCATTGACAATGGGGGTCTACTTTGCCTCCAGCTGCTGATGCCTTCTCCCAGACCGAGGGGAGGGAACTCAGAGGCGTTCACCGAGTTTAGGGTCAGTCGTACACCCTCATCTATCTTTTGGTCCTGATGATCTCTACAGTGTTTGCCCCTCGACGAGGTTTGATTTGATCGGGCTGGTGGAATACGCGAATCATCCCCAGAAAGCACTGCATTTATCCGAGACGCGTATTAAGGATTCTATCTAATGTGTCCCTCCCGCCGGCTCTGTGGAGTCTCACAATAAACCTTCAAAGTAATCTGGCGGCGACGGCTTCGAGGGGACGGCCGAGTCATTGTTGGCCGGGGGTTGTAAAGTGGGTGGGAGGTAGTCGGCAATAATGGAGTCAAAGTCTGGGGTACTGGTAGCAGCTGTTGTTTATGAATTAGATTTCGGTTTCACGACGAGGACGTAGAAATTGTCGTTACCTGGGCCAGAGCGAGCGCGAGTGGAAGCAGCAAGCATGTTCGAGACGATAAGCCGTCGGATTGCAGGTCCATCCAGCGGCGACTCAACCTTCTCCGATTTTTGTGCCGGTTTGGCCTTGTGCTCGTCCAAACCGTGCTTCTCCTTGAAGGTGCCGGTGGGACCAGAGGCGAGACCCAAGTGAGCGAGAATATCTCCTTTGGTGAGCATGCCACGGACGCCGGTTCCCTTGATTTTGTCGATCGAGTCAACGTTATGTTCCTGGAGCAATCGGGAAACGGATGGGAATAATGGCCGAGAGTGTTCTATATGTTTATGTGAAGGCGAAGGAGCGGACGTAGAAGGGGTTGTGGCCGGCTCGGACTTTGTGGTTGTAGGTTCCGATGGGGCGGATTGTTGGGCTGGTTCTGGTTTCGCCTCCTCGACCGGGGGTTGGAGGTTAGAGATATCGTCTCCCTCTTCTGCGAGTAGGGCGATGACTTTGCCGACGGGCACGTTCTTGGTCCCATCCTGAGCCTGAGGTACGGTGGAGTCAGTCGGGGTGTGGTAGACGGCGTCGGGGGGACCGTCGCACCAAGATTTTTCCAAGGATACCGTCTTCCGGAGCCTCAACATCTATCGTAGCCTTGTCTGTCTCCTGACCCCGTGTGCGTGAGTACCATCCCGGTACGTGTTTTGAAGCTCGCGACGTACAATTTCAAGCAAAACGTCTCCAGCAGAGAACGACTCTCCCTCCTGCTTCTTCCATTGAGCAATACCTCCCTCGGTCATAGTCGGCGACATGGCGGGCATGGCGAGGTTAGTCACCGCACACCGTACAGCACTTGAACGGATGCCTGGCATTTCGGATGAGCAATAATTGTCATGTTGGCGGTCTCGGTTCGCGCACCTCGTCTTCCAGTGGTGACCTGGACATTCCTGAGCACCGTCCGCGACGAACTAGCGTACAAGACGCGTTGCATGTGGAGGGGAGCGGAGGGATTTAGGCGGAACGGGAGAGTGAGGAATTGGATGATCTGGAAGACCGTCGGACCGGGGGCAACCGGCGACCGATCACCCCGCATCAGCTTCCACCAAGTCGAGCCAGGTGGCAGAACTCTGTTTTACCCTCAACAGTACGTGGGCGTCTCACCCTTGCTCAGTTTTTTCTTCGGAATTTACTCTCTCGTATCTTAGGTTCGTTGAGCCGAACACCCACGCCTGCGCAGACACCACCAGCGTTCGCAGAGATACCTGGATTCCAACAAATTCCAACAAATTGCGACACATCGGGCTAGTGGACCACACATATCGGTCTTTCCCCCCATAATCCGCCGCACCCAAGTCCCAAACAGCGTTCGTGGAGGTCCAGGCGATTGCGGCTTTCTTTTGGTATTCTGTGTCAACCATAGCGAATGGTTTTCTTCGGACATGACTCCTGGGTGCGAGTGATAGGTCACAGATTCTTTTACCAGTTTGGCCTGTGGGTAGTTTCATTCTTGCATGCGTGAACTCGGGTCTTACAAACTTGCATTACCATCTAGTCACTGCGCAACACATCAAATCAGGCTCATTCTCGTCTCCGCGGTCGTCATAACCTCACTCTTCTATCCGGCGCTTGCGATATACACTTCATCCCAACCGCAGTTCCTAGCCAGAATTTCCTCTCGAATCCTCGAATCCATTGCCGGCGAAGGTCTATCAAGTCACAACTCTTACCATGATCTGCACGATCCGTGGTCCGGGTATGAGGCCCTTCATATCCGTGAAGACTCCGTGGCTCGAGCCCGATGTGGGACAGAGGGCATTCTCCGCGTCGAACGTCTATTGATTCACAGTGCACTTCCCGAGGACTCAGGTGCACTCAACAATCAAATCCTATTATCCACACTGGAGCTCGAACGGCGGATCGGCCGCGCGCTGTCAATTGCTGACACGGGCTGCTTACGGCGAAGTGATGGCTCATGTTTCGTTCTGAGCCCGGTGGCTTTTTGGAACTATGACGAAAGCGTACTGCTTGCAGATGAAGATATGTTGGATACGCTCCAGCGAACCTCAAACATCTCGATCCAGGGTATCCCGATCACCCCGCAAATGGTACTCGCTGGTCGGGAACTCGATGGCGATTCAAACCTGGATTTTGCCATGTTCCTCGCTTTGACCTACATGTTTCACGAGACTTCTTGCCTTGGCTCTGGTGGTCATTCGGCCTGGGTCAAGGCCGTCCGACAAGCGGCCGGGGGGATCGGGGATTTGGCCGTGGTGACCAAGGAGCCCGCGCTCCTAGCGCTTGAGGTAACCATTCCCTCCGAGATCCGGAACCTATTTTTGCTGAAGCCCCCAACAGTACAAGGGATCCAAAGACACCCGCTCATCAGCCCTGTATACCTTCGCATGGCTCACATACTTCGCTCTCCTGGTTTATGCCTATCGGTTGTATCGGAAGATCGACAAGTTGCACTCCAGACTTGGTGTCGCCTTCACTGGTGTGATCGAAATCCTGGTCAGTACCATCACGAGTTTGAGCGTCTGTGCCCTTGCTGGTTTCAAGATTACCATGATTCCATGGTCTGCCAATTTCCCCTTTGGTTGACCCCTCAGTAGATTGACATAATTTCAGGGAACTGTTCCCCGTCCTTATTACATTCGTCGGGATAGAGAACATGTTTACCTTGGTAAGCTCTTGGTGCCCTACTATTCGCGGTACTAACCGGACTTCCAGGTCGATGCCATATATTCTACCCCCATCACCTTACCGGTTAAGAACCGTGTCGCAGAAGGCTTAAGTCGGGCTGGGACATCCAACTCCTTGAAGTGCTGTGCCTACAACTCTATCTTGGGTGTTCTTGCTGCCTTTTCCGACGGCGCCATCCGGCAATTTTGTGCTTTTGCTGTGGTAGTTCTTGTGGCGCACTGGTTCTTGGCGCATACATTCTTCGTCACGGTCTTGTCAATTGACCTACAACGACTCGAGGTATTATTCACGGTTCCCGATTCACGTAACGAACGTTGTGCTCATTTCGTAGCTCGATGAACTTCTACAGCAGGCCCCCGATGGAGCCAAGGGGGACTCAGACTCTCAGAAACCATCGAAAGTCGCCGCCACCCAGAATCTGAAGGGACGAGTAAACAAGAATGTTACGTTACTGTTGGTACGCCAATCGGGTTGCTTCTGGTCCGCGCACTCTAACATGTCTCTAGCTTTTGGCTATAACCGGTATTCTCTACTACTCGACTCAACGCGCTGTCGTTTCCGATACGAAGAGTCCTCTCTCACGGGGCGCGCTTTCGAGGGGGAAATACGGTGCAGAATTCGTTCCGACTCACTCACCAGCGTCCAGTATTTGGAGGCTGCTCAACCCCAATGACGATCCACTGGTCCACCTTCGCATGGAGGCACCCACGATTCTAATGTTACGCCCCGATATGACCCAGTCGACAGACCAGAAGACGTACCAGCGCCCTCGATTCCCAGTTCGAACGATTCGCCGAGTGATATGGCTATTGAAGATATTCTTTGGCCCCATCCTCGCGACGGTTGGACTGTTGTATGGGTTGATGCTGTACCTCCTACGGGGTGCGCAACTCCTGGATGCCCGTCACGACCGACCCAACGAGGGAATCCCAGAATGCGTCAACGCCGTGCCCCCCGTCGACGAGAACATCTCTTTCACGACCCTTCCCCGCGCTTTCCCCACAGATATCGAATTGATTGCTACCAGTGACGATGGTCGACGCATCGCAGCGGTGGGAACCCAGAACGAATTCATCATTTGGAATATGCGGGACGGTGAACGCCAGTCCTACGTCACTATCAACGCGACCGACCTCCTCATGCGAAACTCTTCCAATTCCCCATCCAGCCAAACTACGATCACCGCCCTCGCACTTTCCGGGGACGGATCAACGTGCGCCGTTGGAACAGGCGCAGGGATGGTTTTTGCGTGGATCCTTGAGAAATCAGGCATCACTCCAGTGGCACAATTACCCACGGAAAAGAAGCCATTTTCCGTGACCGGCCTACAGTTCTCCGCCACTAGGTCATTGACGGAACCTCCGCGGCTATTGGCAACCTATGAGAATGGGGCTGCGGTAGAGTGGTGGACGGATGGAACTGGGTACTCCATGGAGATAACCCCTTCTCGTCCCCCGCTGGTATACAAGTGTGTTATTGTCCCATCCTCCGCGAAAACGAAACAGCTTGTTGCGTTTTTCATGGAAGATGGCACCTTGGAACTGTGCAACGCGTTCCAAGACTCCTTCCCAACTCCGGACTTTTGCGTTGCCGCCGGCAACCCTTCAGACCACGTCTTCCAAGTCCACGTCGCCGACCTACTGATTGGCGGACAAATGCGTAACGTCGTCGCTGTGGCCACAAGAGGGGGGATCATCTCGGTTTGGGACGGGGAGACGGGAGAGTGCGTCACCATACTGGATGATCTATTCGGCGAAACGAGCGGCCTTCGACTGTCGCCTGTGAAACCCAAAACCTGCCAGTTCTGTGGGGAGTTGATCTTCGACAGTTTCCTGGTTTCGTTCTCGGTCGGCCAAACGGTTATTGTGTACCGAGCATATCTGATGGACGGTTCTACGAGGAAGTGTTCGTGTCCCCAGAATCAACCTCAACGATCACCGAATGTTGGGGTCGACTTTTCGCCACTAAAGAAGAAACGGTCGAGGCAGAGTAGCGTGGCGTCCTCCGGAACCTCGTCCCCTCGACAAACTAGATCACGGCACCCTTCACTCAGTGGGACGAGTTCAGGAGTACTTCCGACATTCCCGGTTTCTGGGCATGGGGTCCATTCGAGGAGGGTCAGCGAGAAGGACAAGGATTCGTTGAGGAGGGCAGTGGAGTCAATGGTTTTGCCGATCCCACCCTTTGAACATGAAGACACCGAGAGGCCTCCTTCAGACGCGCGGACGTATACCTCTCTCATGGCCGGCCGATCCCACATATGGGAGAACCTCATCGCGGTTAGGGTGGTGGTGACGAACTTCGAGAGAGGGAGGTGGGAGGTTGTGGATGAGAAAGTGGTGGGGTTGAGGAGGAGACCGTTGGGAGTTGGAAAACCTTCAGAAAAATTTGGGGTGCAACTGAAACCAGTTTCCGCGTCGGGATTGAGCCCCGCATCCCTGGAGAGGTGGGAACTTTGGACGTTCGACCCGTTGGTGGGGAAGACGCAAGCTTCGTCTTTGGCTTCGTTGAGGCAGGAGGATCGTGATGAGCTCCTCACGGATTTTAGCAAGTTCAAGGGTGCCTTCTCCGTTCGGAACGGTATCGCGCTTCCGGAACCCGTTCCCAGACTTCCGTTCACCCGGATATCGTCTTTCTCATGTCGCGGAAACCGGTGCTTGGCTGGGTTCGGGAATACCATTGGCGTTGTCAGGTTGAACACTCCACAGGTCTTGCAAAGAAAACCTAGCCTACACTGATTGACGTCCCGATCGCTTTCAACCTTGTTATTCCCCACCACCCTAGTTTTCGTTTATTCGGTGCTGACTTGTACCTGTTTGACTCGTTGCTCTGGACTGCTTTCTTCTTGGTATCCCATTGCATCCCCTCCTAAATTGTATAGTAGTCTCAATGTATTCTGATTATCACTAGAGGACTGTCATCGTATATATATGCTGTAGACATTATTAGCAATATAATCAGTGGACCATTGCTAGAATCCTGCGGTAGTCTTCGACCACGTTTTGGAATGTTTCTTCAAGTTTGTCGAGACGTTCTTGTTTCTCCAATTGCACGAGGATCTCCTGCAAAGGGAGGTGAGGTCACAAACTGCAATGTGTGAGTAGAGGGGCGCTCACGTAGTTGAAACGGTAGAGACGTTCCTTCACTTGAATTCTAAACCCTTTGAAGGCCCTGGCGTCCAACGGATCCAGATTGAGCAACTGTAACATTTCTACCAACCGATGGAATTGGCGCTGTGGTGTCAAGAGGATCAGAAACAGAAAAGCCCCATCACCATGACGCACCCCAGCGATCTTCAGCTGAGCCCTCCACTTCTCGGTCCAAGCCTTGTTCACAGGCGGTCCCATCTTCCCAGCGCCTGATGAAGACTTTGTTCGACGGATGGGTCCCACCCCACCGCCTTTTGATGAACCGTTGGTTCCGAACCCTTCTTCCATGAACCGTTTAAGGCCAAGGACCATCTTGAGGTCGTTACGGTCTCGGAGATCCTCGAATGCTTCCGCGGGGTCCTCGACGGTCAATTCTGAGATGTGATCTTGTGAAAGCACGCGTTGGTATGTGGCGGTGTATAAGGCGGCTGGGAATAGGTAAGATTACTGAGGTAGGTTCGCTTGGTTGGGTAGGGAGACATACATCCATGACCTTGCCGTTGGTACGGTGGCAATATTACGAATTGGCTATGTGAGGAGGGTCACCAGTGGGGCTCATTCCGTCCGCACGTGCTTGACTGTACCTGAGTCTCAGCCTGATCCTTTCAGGGAAGCAGTAAAACGGATATAACGAAGTGTATCCCGCGAAGTGGTACGTGGCCACCCCGGGAGTCCCTCTTCGTTTCCGTTTCTCGTACCTAGAGTAGTGATAAGAGCGGGCCGAGAGGGAGAGGAGAAGGAATGGGCTTACAGTACCATGAATTCCCAAGTTGATTCGTCTTCCACAATGTATGAACCGCCTTCAATGTAAAGGAGGATGAATATTTGCATTCTTCGGTGGTACTCCCTGAACCCGGGGGTATCCCATGCCGACTACGCGGATTGTTAATATGGGGAGCCGGATGAGTCGCCTGGATAAAGCTGATACTGACATGATACACCTCGTACTCAATGACATCTTCTCTTTCCGGGTCCAAATCCCCCGCGGAAGCAACACCCTTGCCCTTCCCTTGACTGGATGGCGACACGCGCTGGTACGAGTGGATTTTGTTGCCTAAGGGTTTGAACTCCGTAGCATCGCGTTCCACGATATCCAGGAACGTCTTCTCATCCGTTTCGTAGCCTGTGGGGTATTTCGGAAAGTGGACGAGGAAATGGGAAGCGGGGCGCACCTGGTGGTATGAATTCTGTAAGGGTGCTTTCCACGTTATCCACTGTTGAGGAAGATGCGAGCTTCGACGCGTAGCGGACGTTGAGGTATTGATGTAATGAGCCGGACGCGAACCTCAACTGGATTAAACCACTGAGTTAGTACTGCGAGGGAAATAGGATATGAGACGGTGTCGCGAACTCACGTCTATCGTCAAGTTCTTGTACCCGTAGATCTTCTCGTCTTCGCCATAGATCTGGAACGCGAAGTCAGTTGTCGTTATCATGAACCTCGAACCTATTGACAGAACCGTACGGGGTATGTGAAAGTCGGGGAGAAGTTCTCGTATGATTCCGCCTCAGCGAGCGAGTCCTTGTCCTTCTGGGACCTCACTGTTGTGGGACGCGCTCAGCGCGTTTCGCAGCACCAGCCGTCCACTGGCACTTACCTAGCGAAAGGGATAGCGCCGCATTTGAATCTGCAGTCCACTCGGCCGTCATCAAGGAGGGTAGAGATAGGCAGCACTGTTAGAGTGTGTCGTGAAAGTGGTGGGTGGTGGACGCGTAGTTGCTAATCAAGACGGTAATGAATTCCGCGCCGGTTGGATGTTTGAGCGCTTGAGCTCCCGACCGTGTCGTCAAAGCCACACCAAACAGAAACAGACACCGGGGTCGATGTCGAACGCAACGTGAGATTCATGAACTCTAAGGATGCTAAGTAATACAAAAACAAATCCGCGAGGCTTGGTTTTAGACCAAATAAAGGCGTTAAAAATCGTAACGTGGGGGTGTGTCTATAAAGATGGTACGGAGATGGTGGTGGTACAGGAGGAGATAGGACTGGAAACAGAGCCGAGGGTCCATTAGTACCCCATCATCGAGGAGTTGGAATCAGGATCGAATGCTGAGTTAACCTCCCACCCGTGGTTGTTGTAGTTGGTAAATTTGGAGCCTCCCACCAACCCCTTGGTAGGTGGTTCCGCTTCGGACCCCGGTGTCGGAATCTCGCCCGTGGAGGAGTCAGCGGTGGGAGTCGAATCCCTCGTCAGGTTTGGCAAGATGACCCGCGGCCCAGGATTGACTAGGGGTTCGGCCAGAGTGGTCGCCCGTGGCGGTTGGAAAAAGTCCGAGAGGCCAAGCGTGTTGCTCGTCGGAATCAATGCGTTATGATCACACAGGTCCGGGTTACGGAGCCGACCGTTCATAAAGCCCTGGGTCATGTAGTACGTGGATGGCAGGGTGGGAAAGTTCGGCACCATGCCAGAGCCGTGCGCCTGGACAGGGGGGAGGAAGAACTGGGGGTGGGGTGATATCATGGGCGGAGGAGCTGTGGTGGACTTGTCGGTGGGATGAGTAAACTTGGCACTCTGGGTTCTCGAGGGCACTTACCGACGCAAGGGGCTGGAGAGGTGTGGAATAGAAGGGGTCCCTCATCAACGAACTTCCCAAAAACCAAGAGCCTGCCCAAACCGACTCCGTGGGCGCGGTAACTTGGTTGGAAGGAGTGGCCATTACGTCCCGCTTCACGTTCGGCACGGTCGTACAACGACGGGCGACGCGCTTCGTGGGAGGACCGTCCTGAGTCGCGTCGTCGGCCACCCTACTCTTCCCCTTCCCGTTCTTGGGTCGGTAGACCCACCCGGGGTACTCCTTACTGTGTTCGTCCTTGATGATGTCCGCTTGGATTCGGTAAAGCTGTTTGAGGGTCGGGGATAGATTGTTCCAAGCTGCAGCGGCCTCCAGTGATACTTCCCCCTGCTTTCGACTGTGGCTTCCAGGGGCAGAGTTGGCAATAGAGTTCCTGAGCCAATCGGCGCGGAAGATCAGAAAGCAGTTGGCTGGACGAGGAATGCGTTCAACGGTCGGAGCGTCCCGTTTCCGCTTCTTGGTATCGCGTGGCATCGTTTAAGCACCTTGGGAGTGAAGGGAGGATGAGAGAATTGGTGAAGGGGCGTAGGGTAAAGAAAGGGAGAACGAGCTACTTATGAGGTTCCCCATGGTCACCGGCAAAGCGGTCGTTGTCAAATCCGCCACGATGAGATGGGAGGCACGACCACATTGGACGTCCCCACGTCCAGCCGTGGCGATCGAATTGTCCTGGGTGGTCGACCGTCTTGAAGTTAGGTCTCGCTCAGCTTGGAGGTGGAAGTCAAACAACCCTCTCAGCTTGCCCAATTCCCCGCTGTCCGACCCGAACTTTAGGCCAGATGTCGAACAATGCCGAACGTGATTCGTCACTTTGCTGGTGCGGTTAGACACTGTGTAGATAAAGTAGGTAACAAAGTGGGGGGTTTTTGGTAAAAATCAGATTTCTTGGGGGTTATTGGATAAGTACTTACCAACGGGCGAATTTACCAACGATTGGTAACCCACCCATGGAGGTGACGCCGCCGGTCACATAAGCCTACAACGCCGTCACGTGCCGGGGTTCATGAGTGCGGAAGACAGGTCACCGACCGGTGAACCTGCTCCGGTCTCTGTGTTTTCGTTTTGAGCAACACCGGTCGAATGGAGCCACGCTCTCTACCTCCTGGCGGGACTTTTGGCTTCCAGAAGGTATTGGGGGATACCTATGCTGTCCGCCGGCGAAGGATTGGGTATCAGCTCGAGGCGATCCATGGTGAGCCGTCTCGCACTAATCGATAGGTACGTCAGGAAACCCGAGTTTCGCTTGTGACCACTTGTGGTGATTTTGGTTTCAGGCCGTGTATGGGAGGTGCCGATAGTCAGATATATTCGCGGGTCATATCGGCCCGGTTTTGTACAAGTAATTGCCAGCGCTTTTCGAAACGCGGCCCAGTCATGCCGTTCCTTGTTGGACCGGGGTTCGTTCTTGCCCTCGCCTCTGTGCGATTCTATGTAATCGGTGCATCTGGTGAGTGATGACGCGCACTTGGGGAGGTAGGGCTTATCTAGCCCTGGTTAGCACCCCAATAATGAGAAATACGTGTTCTGTGAACGCTAAGAGCGCCCTACGCCGTGAAGAGCGAGCAGAACGGGTGCGAGCTGGAAAACCCTCGTCAAGACTTGACTACCGTTGCCCCATTTGCAAAGGGTGGTTCAGCCGGTACCGCAATCGTCATGGAATCCACCTGGTCCGCTGCAAGAGGAAACAGGCACGACGAATAGTGGAACAAAGGGAAAGGGACAAAACCCAGATACCCCCCCCCCATCCCCGGATCCCTTCACCCCAGAACCGAGTTCGGTCTCGCGTTCCCCAGCCCCGGTACCCGCAATTCCAGCGGCCATCGAAGAAGATCAGCAAATTCCGATCGATGACGCTCCCAAACAGCCCGAGGACGTCCTCGTACTGCCTGTGTTGGATGAACCGATAGCCTGGTTGGGTGACGGTGATCCTGGTAAGTCTAATACCTTCGTGTGTTAAATCGCGTCCACCCCCCGCCATGTTAGGTGAAGAAGTGTACTTACAGCGAAGCCCAGGTGAACCGGACGTTGCTGGCGAGGGTGCCGTTCAAGATCCCTTAACATGGCCACTCGAGCTTGGGCAAACACTTATCATTTACCACCCGCATGCCCAACGACCACCCGAAGTGGTATCTACAAGGGAACTCTCAACGTTTGTCAGAAATCCTGACGCCTTGGAGGACCGTATTGACGACACCCGGCCTCCCTATTACCCATTCAAAACCCTTGGCGACTTCGAACAAACAGAACTTTTCATCAAACGCGATTGCGCCGATCCTTTCATCAACGAGCAACTCGAACTCTGGAGGCAGCATGGACCAAACAGCAATGTGACATTGAAGAACGCTTGAGAGATGCATCAACGTCTCTGGGCTGCAGGGATCGAGGAGGATCTTTCACAGGTAATGATACAACCCTACATCCTCTCAACATCTAACCCGGCTGACTATCACAAGTTCAAACAAGTGCGAATTCAGGTGAAATATGAATACGGCCAAAGAACAGAGATGCGGGACTACCCCGTCCGTTTCCGCCCGGCTCGTTCAGGTTTCACGCGTTGTGGGTCCCGGGAAAAACACGGTCCCGACTGGGACCGCGTTTCTACCGTCGCGCTTCATCCATCATCCTCCACCACTGCCGCAGTCCCGTCGCACTGAACTAGGCTGCCCCCCCAACCGAGCTGTGTCTGCCGGTAAGGTTGGGGTTGGGTTTGTTGTTCTCCAACCAAGCCGTGTTTGCTGGCGAGGGTTGGAGTTCGGCAGTCTGGCTCGACGACGGGTTGCTGGTGTGCTCATGCACGGTGACCACGGTGACCCAAACCTGCACTGGATCCGAGAAATTGAATTGGTCCGCATTCCCACCAAAGTACACCTCACGAAATACGGTTCTGACTGATGCCTTTCCCGCTTTCAGCGTAATCCTTTCATTTTCCGTTACGAACATCGACCTCGCAGACTTGGAATCGCTAAAGCTCGCCCGGTCCGTGGAACCGCAAGGTTGTGGATGGACATACCCCCTCAAGCTCGGTTTCATCGGCGTCGTGAATAGGAGTCAGCAGGACATCAACATGGAGAAGGCCTTGGCTGTGGTGCTGGAGAATGAGAAGGAATTCTTTGCCAACCACCAGACCTACAGGAATATCGTGCGGCACCAAGTACTTGGCAAGGACGCTGAACCAGGTGAGTGCCAGTTTTCCGTAAGCCGAGATATGGAGGGTTTCCTTAACTCTTGTAATTTCAGGTTCTTATGAACCATATTTGGGATAAGATACCAGACATGAAAGCACGCCTCAATACACTCATGGGGCAGGCCCAACAAGAGCTCAATTCCTTCGGTGATGAAGCACTCTTTGGAGACAAAAACCAACAGGGAGCGATTGTCCTCCGCCTTATGACCCAGTTCACTCGGGACTTTGTCTCTTCGATTGACGGCACGAACGTTGGCATCTCTGCGAAGGAGCTCTCCGGAGAGCCCGGATGTACTTTATCTTCAATGATGTCTTCGGAAACGCGACGGCCAACCTAGGCGATCAGGACATTAGAACAGCCATTAGGAACTCGACCAGACCCAGACCGAGTTTATTCATTCCGGAGGTCGCGTTCGATCTGTCGGTGAAGCCGCAGATTAAACCGCTCGAGTCTCCAAGTTCGAGGTGTGTGGAACTGGTATATGAGGAGCTCGTCAGGATTTGCCACAATTGCACAAGTCCGGTGAGTCTGATGTGTCGTAGAGCGTCTGGTTCGCCACACTGACGATCACATGTAGGAATTGCAACGATTCCCCAGCTTCCATGCTCGGGCCGTCAACGTTGTAGAGCTGTTGAGGGAAAGGTTAGGGCCGACCTCGGATTACACTCAAAGCCTCATCGGCGTACATCAACACCAACCATCCTGCGTTCGTGGTGAGCGCACAGGATGTCACCAACGCTCATATGAACTCCCCGAAGCGAAGACAGAGTCTCCCCCTCGGGTCAATCAAGCTTACTATCATCTGTGTTCGCCAGGGCCACTGATCTCGCTCCCTTTCTCTAGCTACGATCAGCAGAACCTTTGGGTAATGTTGGGATGGTCTCGCTCGACATGGACCACGACAGGGAATCAAACACGTCCTCCACTACAACCGATAATATACTGAGTGGGATGAATGGAGGTACTACCGACGGGCGATCGGTTTCCAACACCCTCCATGACCGTTCCCGACTAACAAGCACCTCTGCCCCTTCAGTCAATGGAGGGTCGACCACCGTCGGGAGCACCAGCACTCGCATCAGTCTCAGCCTACAAGAATATCGACTTCATCCATATCCTCACACCATCACCACTACCATAGCACCCCCCAACGCGCCGACGGAGAAAGGATTTCATCAACGTCTTCGTCGACATCTAACTACTTCTTTGGTCAGAATGGGCCTGGGCCTGTGGCGGGTGCGAACATTACGAACATGCCGAGTGAGGGGCATGGCCATCTGAACCAGATAGGCAGGGCAGTTGGGAGAGATATTTTCCGGACCAGATCCCATCACCAACATGTTCATGTGATCAATGAGCGAGCCAACGAAGTGATCCACGTTCAACGCGAAACTTAGGAAAACATATCAATGTAGAGATATAATGTACAACGACCGTAAACACTTGTTCAATGCTGCAACCTGGTGATCCCCCCAATATCAAACACACCGGGCTTAGGGCATGAGTCAAGACTAATGATAACATCCCAATCATGATAACTTCTGTTCATTTACAGTGTGATCTTGCTGGATGTATAATAGTCATGGATCCTGTATATACACATCCCGAACTAGAGATCCTGTTCAGTCCACAATTGCCCACCTTTTCCCCTCCATATCTCTTACCCTCCCAACCAAGCACTCTATGCACCCAATGTCTACAACACTGAAAGCCTCCTTCTCCTTCTTGTAGAACTGGAAGCCTAGGTCAAGAAGTTTGGGATCAGGTTTACTCCCTTCACAGGTCTTGATGGCACCAAGCATGATTTTTCTTGGCCCCTCAAGGCCAAGCTCTGGCTGGGGACTCCCAAAATGAATACCAACAATGTGCTGGAGCTTCCCATAGAATGTGATCACAGTTTCCTCAACTTTCCCCATGAAGCGCTTCTTGGGGACCAGCTGGAAATACTGAGAAAGGGGGTCAGGTTACTGCTCTAAAGAGGCTTTCAGGTTGCTTACCTTGACATAGGAAGCCTCTCGTTCATCCTCCATGGTTGGCCGCATTGCTGCAGCCCATATTATGTCATCAGTATCTGGATCAGTAACCCGGACCCTTCCCCATTGCTCAACCACTGCTGATTTCAAAAGCCGCTGAATGACTTTCTTAGCCACACTAAACCTTGATGCAAGGGCATCCTCAACAGATTTTTGCAGCCTTGCCTCAAGGGGTGTGGACTTGGGAGAGAAGAATTCACAATTAGGGTCTGGGTCAGGGTGAGGAGGTGTATAGCCATGAGTACAATACAAACTTACACTCTTGAAACTGGGAGCTGAATGTCTGTTTAGGAGGTGTAAGTGTCAACTGCTCTGAGATTCCATAGATGATTCCTATTTGGCGGAGGCGGGTTTTGCGCAGGATGTATTGATCCAGGCTGGAATATGGGAACCGGCGGCTGGTGACCCCTGGCTTGACTTCATGGCCACCATATCTCTCCATTGGAAATGCCCAGTAGCACCAGACAGGACCCCAGCGGCGGATGCTTTGAGCAATGTGTAGGAGGGCATGCAGTGGGAGAGTACAGGTGGGGAGTCGTTGGGGGTTGTCTTGGTAATATATCCTTGATGGCAGTGAGTCTGGCCAATCAAAACATTGATGGAATGTGAAAAAGATACCTTTGGTAGCCTTTCACCCAATTCTCAAATCCCTTCTTGAGCCTGTCAACTTCCACCCGTGAAATTTTCCGTTGAAGGCACATGTTGATGAGGGAGACAAGATCAATAAAATGCTTGAAGTACTTGAGGTTGTGGAAGCGATTCTGAAGGACAACAGGTCCAACAAAGAGGACCCAGAAGGACCACATGTCAGCACTGATGTTGGAGAGGCTGTTGGCAATATTTGGAAGATGGGGGCCAAATGAAGAAGGGATAGTTTTTCCAGATGCAGCAGTCTCAGATCCAATCTGTTTCCAGTGGTTAGGGTCAATTTGATACTTCTCTTTGCCCTCATCAATCCCTTTAAAGTCTCCAGTCCACAACTGAATGAGGGTGTTGACAACACCTTCCCAGATAAGGTGCATGAAGTCGTATGGGAATGAAGATGGAAACCGGATAGAGCCAATCTCGGAAAGGACTGATTTGCCCTTGATCCCATAGGCCTTGGCCAAAGCTTCTGCCTGCTCATTAGTGGGAGCATCTTCAACCTCTTGTGCTTGCTGCATCATAGTTGGGTGGTTCCGAAGTGTACGCCATTCTGCATTGTCGCTAAAGGTTGAGAGAACATAGTATGTAACTCGTTTTCCTCGTCGGAGGGGTGTGGCAATGATTGGGCAGGCACGACAGGGGCTGATACCATTGTGACCCTTCATCCGCATCAACATCGCAATTGCTGGAATGTCGCCAAAGATGAGGATCAGGAAAGCACGGAGGATGAAGCTTTGAGAAGAGAGGACATCAAAGGCTGTCACCCCCAATGCTAGCTTCTGGAGCTCCTGGAGGAATGGCCAGAGGAAGGTATTGATGTGGACAGGTTTACCAGGGATTATGCCAAGAGCAAAGATGTTCTGGAGGAGGAACCGGATAGTGGGTGGAAGGTTGTAGAGGAAGATAATGAGAGGCCAGAAGGTGGACTGATGTACAGAGAATCCATCAGTTGACAACCCAAGGGCAACATCACGAGGATCCTCAAAGTACTTTGTCCCCAATGGTTCACCACTGTCACCCTTCAACACCTCACCATGGACAGTGATGGGAGATTCTTGTAGGTGCCGGTAGTTTTCACCATCAAAGACATCTCCAAACATCCCTGCCTCATGTTCATACTCTGCTCGATACTGCATCACCTCAGCAAAAGCTTGACTTTCAGCTGCAGCTTTGAGGCGAGGAACAATAGGAATATATGTGAAGTGCCGCCGAGGGAGACCCTTGCTGTTAAACCGAGGTTCGTTGCAGACAAGGCACTTGGTCAGGTCATGGTATTCACCTGTGAAGCACATGCAGGCGTTCTGTCCAGGACAGCAGTCATACAGCTCTGGCTCAACTCCAGCAAGGAGCTGGGCACGTGCCTGGATATGTTCAGGAGAAATAAGCCCAATGTCTGGGAATGCATGGGGTAACATCTGTCCCTCCTTGGTTGTCAATTTGGCCTGGACCATGAAGGAATAGGCCAGACAGATGTCCATATCATGCTTAGACAAGTGCTTTGCTGTTAAAACTGAGGGGTTAGTAGATGCAGATATCTTCATCCCAATACTGCTCACCTCCACCATGATAACCTGCAAGAAAGCGTGCCTTGAGCTGCTCTGACAAAGATGGATTGCCACCAGATGTTGGGTCCAACCCAGAGTCCTCAAACCCTAGCTCCTCATCAATGAGGGGTGAAGGCTGGCCAGGGAGTGGGCCTTGTGGTAAACTATCCTCTGAATGGCTGGATGGTTGGCTTGTCTCCATGTCTTCATTGCTTGGAACAGTGAGGGGGAAGGTATGGGAAGTAGTGGCAATGGGGGTGTTGTGTGGGAGGAGGTCAGTGCTTGCTGTCATGTAGTTGTCGGAGAAGGGATTGGTGTGTGAAGGGAAGTCCCCATTGTGATTAGAAGAGGGGGAGAGGCTGTGATCCTCTGTTTGAGCGGGGATTTCAAACATGTCTTCCATCATCTCATCACCATCGCCAGCACCTCCCATCATCTCATTACCATCATCAGGACCTCCCGTCATCTCATCATCATCGTCAGAAACTTCAATGGGGAGAAGCCTCGAAGTTGAAGCGTCAATGGGATCCTTTCGCAAGAGCAGGTCATGGTGATGGGTAAACTTGTGGACCTCATACTGGGTGGCTGAGAACTGCAGACCACATTTGGGGCAAGTAACCCGTCGGGCCATGAGTGAGGTGACACGAGTGGAGTGAGCAAGGCAAATGAGTGAGAAAGTAAAAATCGATCGAAGTCAAAACCTGATCCCACACCTTTCTGCACAACCCCCAACCGCCTCATCCTAACTCCTCTGATCCCAACACCTTCCATGCCTTCCCAGACCTCTGCTTCTCAGCGACCCGTGCCCACACCCAAACCCAAACTAGGACCCTCAAACCAGGCCACCCCAATTCAACCCACCGAGGGAGATTCCAATGCCCTCAGCCAAGGCGAAGACTCCAACCGACGGCAGACAAGGAGAACGGCCGCTTCGGCCGCTCGGAAGCCAGGCCAACCTGTGAACTTTGTGAGCGGAGGAATGATCGCGGGTGATGACAGGTGGGTGCCAACTTGGGATAGGGGTATACCTGTGATTTAATGATTCTGAAAACACAGTGGGTCCGTTGACCACCCCGAAGACCCAGCGACGAACAAAGACCCAGCAGCGACGGGAATGACTAACAGGAAAAGACGTCGCCCAAACGCTGCCTCCACAAAAAGTGAGCACAGTTTACCACGCTGCAATAGTGACAATTGGCCATGCCACGTTTACTGAACCACGGCAGAAACCCTGGAGCGCAAGGCCAAGAGGACTGCAGGAGCAGCCGGTCAGAAGGACAACACTGAAGGCGCAAGTGTATGTGTGACGTGTCTCCGGACAAACTGCACGTTCCTGATGCGCTGATTGTAATCGCAGACTCGGGCGTCTCCTTCTCCTTCCACCATCCAACCCCCAGCCGACTCCGCGACTCTCGCGCCTGTCAAAGTCGTCAAACGTGCAAAAGCTCAACAACCTCCTGGCAATGGTGCAGTCATTTATTACCCTCAGCGACACCAATGATGAAAACAACATATTGTAGACACCGATAGTTTGGATCAGGCCCCCTACAGGTTTGAAGGGAGTCAGCCAACTGGAGGCGACGCTCCCCCCGAGACCCTCAATCCCCAGCCGACTCCTTCCTCGCCACGCCCCGTTCAGCCAGCTCTACCACCTTTCGCCCAAATCACTCTTCCAGAAGGTTTCAAGGACGTTCAACAACCTGACCCAAACAACTTTTTCGACCGGTTAAGATATTCTGAGGGTGTGTTCATGGGGTGCTCATCATCTCCCCCACTCACCATACCGTAGAACTCACCACACGACTCCTACAAGAGTACGCCACCCGCCAGCGTGACCCACAGCCATCGCGTGTATCATCACCACGGCCTCCGACACCAAGACCCCCCAAAAAGCACACAAATGATGTGAGGAAGACAGCCAACCCAGCCAGCGCACTCTCCGCTCAGGGTCGCCGTAACCCGAGACCCCAGCCAGCCAAACTAACCGCGATCCCCCAACTGAAAACAATCCCCAAACCCCACTGCAAAGACCGCACACCACTTGATCTGGCTATGGGGTTGAGGAATAGGTTTGACACCTACATCCGAATTCGAGTACAACTTCCATTTCCACCTCTTCCCCACGCTGACATCTACCCCAACGGTTTTCTTAGGACCGGGTTCAGAAAATCTTCCTCAGCACCGGGATCGATTGGTCGCAGACTTGGACGAGGGTTCCGTCGAGAGACAAGGCCATGCTCTACGAGATGGTGCGGGTGTGTCTCATCCGGGTGGAAGGCACGATACTGAAGTGACCAGGTCCGGGCCGAGGTCCCTTATATGGGACGCTTCGAAGAAGACTGGGCGACGGCGAGAATCGCATCAGATTATGCCGCACATCTCCGTTCCAAAGCACGGGAGCGGGATGAACTCAAACCAAACCCTCACTACGCCTACCTCAAGGACAACTCAGCCAAGCGATCAAAAGATGCCCAACGGGGCGTGCGCCCAGGCGTCAGTAAGGCTCGTCGTGGAACAGACCAGGTCCCTGGTCCATCAGGAGCGAGTTCCTCAGAGCCTAACCTCAACACCGCAAGCGATGAGGACATGATGGACGCCCCAGGTTTGTATGGCTCCAGAGCTCCGTCCGATGATGAAGGTGGGTCCGGTCTCGACGATGACCCAGATTTCGAGAAACACGATTAGCGGTAAGTGCTCCTAACCTCCAAACCGTATAACACCGCTTGTTCATTTGTTCGGTTATCATCCCAGGGCAGCGTCACATATGCACGGCTATCCATGACGACCTTTGCGAAAACATATGCACATCAACCCCATATTACGAACATTCCAACGAACCTTTCCCTCCCGTTTTACTGATGTATTTGATATTGCGCCGCATCACCGAACATTCAACTTGCGGACACTACACAAGATAGGCTTCATCTTTCACTGCCCTTCATACACGCTGGCCCCCGCGCTATGGACGCTCCCTACGTACGCGCAACTCTTCCATTCTATCTTTCTCTTTCCGTTCAGCCAGACTGCCTAATAACATGAGGCTGATGTTGAACCCCACCATTTTAGACACTCTGGCTTTTTCATCCAATACAGCCACGGCTTTATCCCCACCAACCTTCGTGGTGAGTATTTCCATCTCATTGTGCGTGAAAATCTCACACCGGCCTCTCCAGACAACGGGCCGACAGGCTGATACACGGAGCCGTCGCCACGCACTCGTCGCCGCCTCTCCTTTGCGCGTGACCCCCCCCGGCTTTCAATACATGCCCATTGTTCCCATCCTATGGTGTTCGGATCCAAGAGCACCGGCAATCTGTGGGCATCGCATGGGGCGAAGTAGGCTACAGAACATTGAAACCGGACGCCCCTACTGAACGATCTCCATGCCCGTTTCTCCCTCCTTTGCTTGTTTCTTTGCGCACCACCACCACCCCGGTCCTCCCTCTCGTCTCCACCCTCTTGTACACTATTTGTATTATTAAACTGCTGAATGTATGGGGTGAATCACGCTGTAGTTGCTGTCCGTTACTGTGGACGCTTTACCAACCTCTGGTAAAGAACTTACCTGCGTCTACCAAGAATGTTACCAACAAGAGTTTACCTACCGTTGGTAAGTTTGTTACCAGCGGGTGGATGGTAGGGCGTGACAGTACACCTGTACGAAAATAGGTTAAGTAGTTGGGGTTTCGGCGTTGGATAAGATTTTTCCAACAATTGGCCAACTCTTTTCCAGCTGTTGGTTAAGAACGGTTTCCAATAACCCCCCAATAGTTTTCCTATTTGACCCGCACAGTGAGAGTCGCGTAACTTTCTCGCGTCTTCCGTCATGTCGATTGGGATCGACCCCTTCTCGTCAACATCTCGGGGGCGGGCGCACCTTTCCTGCAATTCATCAGTTTCAGGGGGCCGTTCGATAGGTGGACTTGCCCTGGCAAGTTTCTCTTTCTTGGTCGTTTAATTTCGACAACTCCCTCACAGTTCGCCAATAGGCACCACGTTTATCGGGTTCCTGAGGGAGGGGCGGGTCGAACCCCAATTGGATGTGATGTCATTGTTGAGTCAGTCAGCCCTCGGGGTCGAGCCGATTATCGACTTGACCTGACCGTCCACCTTCGCTATGCCCCTCCTCCGTAAATCGAAGCAACCGGTGGTTTCCACACCCACACCCCCTGCGGAGCTGGTACAAAATCTTGTGTTTCGAAGGAAACCCATGGCGCTTGCTGCCTCGTCGACCGCCATCGCCCTCTCCATCAGCTCCGCATTCCCTGATAACCGCGACACATCCAGCGATGGGAACGTTGTTCCGAAAAGGGACACGGCCTGGCAGGCGGCATATGGTGCAGCAAGGATGGCTGTAGAAATTACCAGGGAATCCTCCGATATGCTCCTTCCACTGAAGGCGGTTGTAGGGGCCATTTCCGTCTTGATAAAGAACTATGATGTGGGTGTGTTATGTTCATAGGCCAAACACTCCTTATCCTATACCCGCATCCTGTTCCAGCAAACATCAGATAATGCCGAGACGGTGAATGGGATAGAGCAGAGGGTGCAGTCGTTATCCGGCGTGCTTGCCTCTCCTGTCAGCGATGGCGATTATGCGGAGACAGGAAGGAGAGTGGAGCTTCAGAAGTTTGTACTAAGACATAAATATATACCAGTTGCTTATCCCTCTCTTAGGAAACTCAAGGCAGTCATTATGAAGCTTGAACCACTCACCAAACAACATGCGCTCCTTGGGTTCTTACACAACCTTGATAATGCCAAAATATTGGCCGGATTTATCCAAGAGCTGGCCAA
>Ga0307511_10000913_pt1 | contig 31144 bp, 43 predicted proteins | sample 13_EM_MG_FD_200266 | JGI IMG/M metagenome (GOLD analysis project Ga0307511, IMG submission 200266) | Populus trichocarpa ectomycorrhiza microbial communities from riparian zone in the Pacific Northwest, United States - 13_EM | ecosystem: Host-associated > Plants > Roots > Unclassified | place... | reverse complement strand
AAGTGGAGACCACCTGGGAGGTCCAACAATCGACGGATGATAGGGCGGGCGCTCCCGAACAGCTTTAGGTCGAGGGATCCGGTGAGTTTGGGCGACGTCAAAGGAGCGCTCCATCCAGCTAAGGTTGAGCTCATTCATTTTCGACCGATGACGTCGGGGTCCTGTCCCTCGTCTCTCAGCCAAATCAGCCAGAAAGCGTGACAAGAAATAAGAAAATAATAACTCCTCCTCAGAATCGCCTGGCACCTGGGCAATTGGACCGAACATTTATCCAAACGTATCGTCTCCATGAACCCTCGGTCTCAAATGGTCTACCCGTTGAGGTTATGGGATGGAGTTATTATTTTACTGTTTTGAGGGATTCTGCTAAGCCGAGCTGTTAAGTGTTCGCAGAGGCGGGAGTGGCGTTCAAGTTCCGGTCAGCCCTGATGTTATACCGCCACCCCCGCCTGGAAACTCACGATATTATATAATTTTTTCGACTATTTCCCCCCCGGTCACGCAGGGGTCACAGGCTACGTCATTGGTCGAAAATGAATGAGCTCAACCTTACGTCACCCTCCGGGCGAAGCCCAGCCAACGTCAGATCCTTGAGATCGGGGAAGGAGCAGATGAGGGGGAAGATCTCGGGGGTGGTATAAGTCAGGTGGAGTGACCTGACAGTGGGGGATAACCCATAAAATGGAACGAGAGAGGCCCGATCCTGGTGCTCCAAGTACAAGTGTACGACGTTGCGGAAAGAGCGGATCCAGTCATCCGCGTTCACATACGCGGGAGTGGCGAGCGGGATGCCGTAAATGGAGAGAGTACGCGTGTGGTGAGCGGGAGAGTTGGAAGGGTCCGGAAAGGCCTCCATCCACAGTTCGACGTGGAATTCTGAGGCATTCAATTCGACATAAGCGAAGAGGTGTTTTCGCGTCCGTGGAATCCATGATTTGGAGACAACGCAACACGTTTTGAGCGTAGTCGGTTCGTCCTGTAGATCGTCGACGATGAGGTCGAGTATCTCCGGCGGGAGGGAGGACGACCCCATCGCGATTCCTGGTTAGATTCGTTTGGTTATTTAGGCGCCGCCCTCGTGCTCGGCTGAGTCGACTCCCACGCGAGCGCTGCACGGGACAGATTCCACTGAACCCGTCCCGTGATCACCCACTAGCGTACGGACTGCTACTGCCCTCCTTGAGTGGAACGCGGTCGACGGAAATCTCTGGTCACGAATCAAAACCTTCTTCTCCTCAGACTTCCTTCCCCCAGGAGCGTGAGGAAGGTGGCTCGGATGGATTGATTGAAGGGGAACCGCCCGATTGGCAATTAGGGCCGTGTACGTGCTTGTGGCTTAATCATTCAGGGTCAAAAAGGGTGTATTTGACGAAGCCACTACCATTGGGCGACCGAGGTGTGCTTAAACCGCGGAGAGCCGAATGATTTTTGTTCTCGGCTCACCCAACACCGTTTCCCTGGTCTTCCGTTCGTAAACTATGCTCCCCATTTTGAGGCGGATGTGAGTATTGAAGACGGGTTGGGGCTATGGGAGGTGAAGGCTACGAATACGCACGAAATTTGTATGGAGGCAAGAGCTCTCATTGAAACCGCCTTTTAGAATGCGCGCAACGAAGCTTGAGCGAGACAACCATTGGCTGTGTTCGGCTCAGTAAGGTTCGCCGCGGGTCAGATCTTGTCAATGAGACCTTGCCGACGGTTGCGATTTATGTCTGGGGGACCATCCACATGCACGACGCTCGAGGACGTCCGCGTCCCTCTATGTAAGGACCTGGGCCTAAATGTGCATACTATGGTCGATCACTGGCCAAAGGCGATATACAGGGGACGTTTCGACCATTCTGGACACAACTGGATGGGTAGGAATCGGTCAGAAATGATGGTGAGGTGAAAGAGGCGATTGTCGACGTGGGAAACGGCCCAATTTACGTGGATGTGAGATGGGGAATCCGGGTCCCCAGAGGCAGTCCCGCCGGGCCGTACGTATTCCAATGTCCGCTCCGCCGTTTGCCACACCAAGATGACATTTCGTGGGTCGCACCTGGGGGATTTCTGGCGGATTAAAGTCGCGTACTTTCTCCCGGAAGTGGAGGCACGTCTCGACCTGGCCGCTTGCGGGCGCTTAATCGCCTAATCTGGCTAGAAATTTGAAGTCAATCATCCCATCCTCCTCGATGTCAGCCACCACCCTGGCAGGCAGTTGGTCCTCTCTCCCTGTCCCTCTAACCTCATGGGTGTGCGTGCGTTTTGAAAGTGACTAGCTCGGCGGTATCTCACGTCTCTCCCGCAGCCTCGATGTCATAGACGCGATGGGCCACACCCAAATGACACCAGTCCAGGCGGCCACAATACCATTGTTTATGCAACATAAGGATGTCGTGGTGGAGGCGGTTACTGGCTCAGGAAAGACGCTCGCCTTCGTGATTCCGATTTTGGAGAAACTGATACGGAGAGAGCGGAGGCTGGGTCCAAACCAAATCGGTGCGCTCATCATCAGCCCCACCAGGTCTGCACCCGCCGTCACCTCTACGAAACGAAGTTCGCTAGATCTAACGCCTTTTCTTTCACAACGCAGAGAGCTAGCAACTCAGATACACTCCATCGTGACGCAGTTCCTTTCCGCGCAACCTACCCGAGCAATTTCACCTTCTTTGGGTTCAGACGACTACCCACCACCAGAATACCCTCCAGCCCTACTCCTCATCTCGTCTGATGCCTCGCCTGCTGAAGACATCAAGAGATTCTTGCTCCAAGGTTCTGATATCGTGATTGGTACTCCAGGACGGATCGAGGAATTCTTGTTGGGCAAAGGGAAGGGGATTGTGAACGTCAAAGAGCTCGAGATCTTGGTTCTTGATGAAGCAGATCGGTACGCCTACCCGCTAATAATAAATGCCTCCCTTCTCAACCGCGAGTCGACCCAGTCTCTTGGACCTCGGCTTCCAGAAAGTCCTCACACGGATCCTCACTCACCTGCCAAAACAACGAAGAACTGGCCTGTTCAGTGCAACAATGACCGATGCTGACGCCCTGTCTGAGCTTGTTCGCGCCGGGCTGCGTAACCCCGCGAAAGTGATCGTCAAAGTCCAGTCGAAGAAGACGATTACTGGCTTGAAACTTGTCGAGGAGAAACGCGAAACGATTGAGGAGCGGCGGATTCCTGCTAGGTAACTTCTGCCTTGCGTCATTTTGGATATATCCTGACTTCCGACCGAACTGCAGCCTTCAGAACTTCTACATTGTCTGCAAGGCATCAGAAAAGCTACTGCAATTGAGCCGGTTGATCTCCGGCGAGTGTAAAGATCATGATGCTTCTCGGTTCATCATCTACTTCGCCACTTGCGCATGTGTCGACTACTTCTATCGTGTAAGACCGTTTTATGGTCTGCACACATTCATACTGTTTCTGATAGTCCGCGTGCTCCCACAACAGATACTCCCATCAGTAATCTCACCCCGTGTCACACTATTCTCCCTCCATGGCCGCCTGCAATCAGCTGCCCGCACGAAAGCCTTGACGTCATTTGCGTCTTTGCATGCCACGCCCCCTGCGCCAGCTGTGTTGCTGACGACAGATGTTGCTGCTCGGGGACTTGATATCCCTGACGTTGATGTTGTACTACAATTCGACCCGCCCTCCGATTCTAAGTCTTTTTCTCACCGGTGTGGCCGAACAGCACGAGCCGGAAGGCCCGGACGTGCGACCGTATTGCTGACGGAAGAAGAGGTTGACTACATAGGTATGTCCCCCACTTTCGCCTCTCGAACATCTCTGACAATACCCTATCTTTGTTCGCTCGTTTAGACCTTATGTCTGTTCGAAAAATACCACTGAAGCAACGCCCCTATCTTCTGGGTAACACGCCCGGACCCAACTCTGAGGAAGCCGCTGCCTCGGAAGAAAGGATCGACAACTCTAAAAAACCGCCTGACCCTTCCGTCCAGAAGACCTTGGCATTGGTTCGCAAAAAGGTACTATCAGATAGGGCGTTGTACGATAAGGTGAGCCTCGTGCTACCATTCATTGTGTCCAGCATGGATTGGGGTTAAGACTCACCAATATCTCCCCCTATCCCCTTCCGTTTCCAGGGCGCGGAGGCGTTTGTCTCATTTGTCAAGGCGTATTCTAAACATGAAGCCGCATATATCTTCCGGATCAAGAAGCTGGACCTGGTGGGGGTTGCACAATCGTTTGGGCTTCTGAGACTTCCAAGAATGCCAGAGCTGAAAGACGTGTCACGCGACGGCTGGGAGGATGCGGACGTTGATGTGGGTTTAATTCCTGTTTTCACCCCAGTCAATTGTTCAACTTTGTCTGTCAACAGTGGGATGCATACAGCTATTCGGACAGTGTACAGGAAAAGAAGCGCTTACAAGACCTGGAAAATCGGGTGAAAGTGTCTGCGGAGAACCAGAAGAACAAGGCAGAACGTCTCGCGAAACAGAAGGCCAACGCCGCATGGAGTAGCCAAACCCTCAAGAGGGAGACTCGCGACAAGAGGAAGGTGAAGAAGGTGAAAAGGAAACAGTGGCTCAAGGCACAACAACCTCAACCATCACCATCCGCTTCTGCCGTCCCTCAGAAGAGGGTGCTGGAAGCAGATGACGAAGACGAAGACGAAGAGGACGACTGGGCAGAACTCGCGCGAGAAGAACGGATGGCAAAGAAGGCCAAGAAAGGGGAAATCACCCAAGTGGAGTTCGACGCAGAGTTCATGTCATGATCTGGCCCCCAACTCTCAATGAGCCATTGTTATGACACTGTATCACCACGAACCCGCTGTATCCTTGCAAGGCACATCGTGTATCTTAAGTTTAGTGTCTGGTTACGCAAATAGTCGAGGCCCGACCGACCTCATCGCGTGATTACTGGTGATTTCTCTCTCCTTCGGACAAGTGGGGTCGTGGATTTGGTGATAAGTATGTGGCGATTCTTTGCGTGATCCTCGTAACGGTGCGCCCCAGTCTTAACGCCTACAGCCTCTATGAAACGCCCTCCCACACCTGTGACGGTGGGCAGTCGTAAATCCCCTGGCGCGGCACAGGAATAGTGTCGGGAGCCATTGTGGGGATATACGCTGCGCGTACCCCGAATCCGAGAGGAGATGCATCCCGGGCATAGGGTCACCTCGGATCCACAAATCATTGAAGGGGGCTGTCCTCATACTAGCCCCCGTCGGTCGATCTACGGGTGACGGCTACTAAGAATAATCGGCATTGGTTCGAATCAACTCTTCTGACGCTCTCCTGCGTCCGTACAACCGATTTTGATAGCGTCTTGTACAGGATTTGCTCATCCGACCGTCCCATAAAGCACAGGCTGCGGGGGGAGGGGGGTGACCCAGAACAAAATTTCAAGAGTCTTCTGTTTGTGGACTCGAGCCCAGGGCAAGCCTACTTCAACTGAGGGGACTGGGGACGGACGATGAAGGCGAAGGCGATGAGGGCGGCTGGACAGAACCCGCGTGGGAAGAATGGCGAAGAAAAGGGAACCGCCCAACTGGATAACGCGGAGTTCATGTTTCTTCGTCCAGTCCCACCATGACACTCGCCCGGCCTTCTTACTGTGCTTCAAGCCACTGCTGTTGCCTGCGCCATCACGGACACGCTGTGTCATTGCGAGGCGTAACCCGCACCGCGTATCCCAAATTTAGTGTTTGCTGCCGACCGACGTCCCCGCGTGGTTACAGGCGACTTCTTTATCAGATAGGGTCGTGGATTTGGTAAATTGTGTTGTAGTGATTCTTCGCGCGATGCTTCCATCCTGATGAACACACAGTCTGGTCTTGGCATCTACGGAGGTCTATGGTCTCTACGAAATCTCGCACCTCTGACCCGCACCCGTGATGATGGGCGACGGGGGACCCGCAAAGTTCCCCTGGCGCGGCACAGGAACGATACCAGTAATCATGATGAGGATGTACGCTGCATGACTCCCGAAGCCGAGCGAAGAGGACGTATCTCGGACGCAGAGTCGCTTCATCCTTGGGGGTGATCTCCCCCCCCCTGCACGAGCCTCATTGGTGGTGTACAGGTGACATCTGTTAAGCTTCATCATCGTTGGTTTCGAACGAACTCTTCTGATGCTCTCTTGCGTCCATATGCGCGTGTACAGGGTTTGCTCACGCGATCATCTTACGAAACACCGATTGCGGGGGGACGTCAGGAAGAACTGCCCCCGTGCGCCGCCCCCTACTCTTTGAGGATAAGGGCCACCGAGAATCAAAGAACATCCGGCCTGGGGACCCCGCCTTCGTACCTCAATAATCAATCGTTGCATGTGGTCGCTATCCACGATTTCGTATTGACCTCATGCTTTCTCTCTGGTTTGTTTGCGTTTCCCCGGAAGAGCCCCACTCTCCGAAACGCATAAAAAGGGTCGGGCTCTGGGACTGAAACAGCTCGAGCACGAGCCCAACAACTCTTGGTTCTCCCCGCGTCATCATGTTCTCTTTGTCTCTTGCTACTCTTGGTCTTGCGACCATTGGTGCTTTTGCTAAACCCACGATTCGCGCCGCTGGTGGTCTTGAGGTTTCCCTCTCGACTCCTGCCGACAAAGTCACGTCCGTGTCTGACCTGAGGGTCGTCGCCACTGTCAAGAATGTTGGCGATGACGATTTGAAGATACTCAAGTTTGGGACTGTGTTGGATAACAAGCTCCCTACTCGCTCTTTCACCGTCACCAAGGATGGGAAGGAGGCCGCCTTCACTGGTGTCAAGGTTCGCGCTTACCCTCCACTCTCCCCCGGTCTTGCTTTTTGACCTCTGCTGTCAATTAACCAATATCCACATTGACGGTTTCCATAGATTTCAGTTTCCATGAGTGATCTCTCCGAAGATGACTGGGTGGTGATCCCCGCTGGAAAGACATTGACTGCCGAACACGATGGTAGGTTTTCGGACTAACGACCACGTTCTCGATTCTGGCTGAACCAAACACCTTCCCGGACAGTTTCCGCCGTGTACGATTTCTCCGCCACCGGCCCGGGAACTTTCACCTTCAACCCTGTCTCGACGTTCCAAGTCATCGGGCTCAACGACGCGGTTGAGAACATCTCCGATACAGCTCGTCTCAACATCGCCAACGCCGGTTCCGTCTCCGTCACCGTCACCGGCGACGTCTCCAAGCGCGAACTCTACCACGAAAAGCGCGCCCGAGTCAGCTGCTCGACTTCCTCCCAGGCTTCATTCATTTCCGCCAGCTACTCGGAAGGCAAAAGCTTGGCCGCCCAAGCTGCTTCATACATCAATAGCCGCGGTGCTAGCGATTCGGTTTACAGGGATTATTTCGGAAGTAACCCTACCTCGAGCGTCGTTTCCAAGTTCAACGCCGTCGCAAACGAGAATTCGAGCTCAAGGACTCTGAGCTGCTCGGATCCTTACAGCGTTTGCGGTGGTGGTGTTATCGCGTATACCCTAATTTCGACCACGAACATCTACTACTGCAGCATCTTCTATAATGAAGTTGCTTCGGGCTCGCTCTGCAGTGGTACTACCGTCAACGCCCGCAACATCCGTGGTGGAACCACCCTCCACGAGTTGACCCACGCCGTCGCGGGCACAGATGATGTCGGCTACGGATGTCCCGCAAACCAGGGCCTCTCTGATTCTAACAAGCTCATTAACGCCGATAACTACAACGTAAGTACCCATACTTCTCGTTGTCCCCCTGGGGGTTGCCTGCTGACTCGTGGTCGTGACTCTCGTAGTGCTTCGCTACCCAGGTCTACGCCAGCACCCAGTGCTAAGCAGGTGATGGAAATCTTGGGGGAGAGTAAGTTTAAACGTTGGGTACGTGTATATAGTTATAAGTATTATTCGGATTCGGAACCAATCATCAAGAGGTTTCTGTGTATCAAAACTGAACCTGCCAAACGCTGTACCGGCACGAGCGATGAGTATGGGTGATACAATCGTATAACCGTATGGAGCGGGTGCGGATACGCGGATCAGTTAGATACATAAAGCACAGCTATACAACATTTGAGGTACACGGCGCCCGAAGAGGGGTATTACTGATAGGAAGAGGAAGAGGTTCGTTGGATCATGAACCCTGCAAAGTAGGTGTTGAGGACTCCAACATCATCTAGGGGCGCAACGAGCCCGACGTATCCATCCGGTCGGACGACGACGATCGCGCCAGCACGACGGTCGATCCCATACGTCGAATAAGCCTTTCCACCGCCGTCCAGCGCGATTGTGACGTCGTCCACGAAAACCCTAAACATCAGCAAGTTGTCAGTCATAGCGCAACGTCCCAGAGGTTCTTAAAAACTGACTTCGTCCAATGCGGTCTCAAAAGCGTTGGAACGTCTGAATAGTTCACCACCTCCTTCCTGGTCGCACAAATGGTCAAGAGTTCGAATGACTTCCACCCCGCCACGCCCGACTTAGCCCTCCCATAGTTGCTCAGGAAGCTTTCCGGCTTTCCAAAAGCATCAGCCAGCTTCTGCGCCCGTTCTGCTTGGGCGGGCTCCGCGATATCCCCAATGAAGATTAGGATCTTGAACTTCGTGTCGGCCGGACAGAGATCTTGGAGTTCGTATGGTCTGGAGTCGGCGGCTCGGACGAGAGTTTGGGGTATTATCCGTTGGCCGATTGGAAGACCGGGGGCGAGGGATTGGTAGATGACATCGGTTATCGCGGAAGGAGCGTAATGGATACCGATCCCGGAGGTGAATCCGCCGAAGGTCTGGAAAGCCCTAGTGTTCAGGTTAGTCGCAGGTTCTATGCAGCAGAATCTCTGCTCCACCTACTCTAAGAATTGCTCATGCGACACCCCATCCTGGTTATCTTGTGTTGCTGCCTTTCCAGAGAACAGAGCAGAGAACTTGCGGTCAAAGTTGATCAGATCCTGCGCGTATTTCCGTCGCTCGAACTCATACTATGTTTGATTCTCAGCGGGGTTGTACGTTTCGAATCGAAGGGTGGCTTACGAGTTTCAACAGCGACGTGTCAGCCCAACCTCGCAAGACGTGGGTAAGCTTCCAAACTTTTGAACGGCGTCAGTCACGGAAACCGGCAGGGATTCCAGTCTCGTAGCCTTACTGAGGTTATGGGTATCGTTCATACTGGCATTCATACCCTGTCCAGCCTTTGGGGAGTGCGTGTGGCAAGCATCACCAGCGATGAAAACGCGCTCATTGATGGAAAACTTGGACGCGACCCGCTGACCAACTGTGTCTTGCAGTTAGGAACGAACGCACCACAAAATACAGGGTGAAGAGCGGCGTACTGATGTAAATTGTCCACCAATCGACCTCTCGCGCGACAATTGTGTAGGGTCTTAGGATCTTCTTAGCTGCCTAAAATTTGGGATTGAGCGGCCTGTGACGGCTAGTGATGCAAGATAAGGTCTCCACCTGTAATAGGTGGTCTGGCGACACCCTATTCTTATCAACCCTCCCGGTGGCGGGGTCGACGACTTGTTTATCACTGAGCTGAATGTACAGCCTAACCTTGTCCCCTTCTCGTGGGATCACCATGCATGTACCGCTTTCGGAATGGATGACGCAGCGATTACGAATATCGGGGAAGTTGGTTTCAGGAACCGTATCAATTACGCCCCAGATGTGGTCTATGGTTACACGATCGCCGTCAGTTCCAGAAAAGTGCTGTGGTAAGCTGAGCTAATTGGATACGAGCACCGCACCTGTCTGTTCGCCTTCCATCTGAATCCCGAAGTTCTTGCGGACCCATGAGTGAGCACCTGTTTTATGGTCCCGGGATTAGTGTTCCCGTCCCGTTCAGCCAACACGGCGGGCCCGACCACTGACCGTCTGCTCCAACGACAAACCGCGCGTTCACGATCTCGGTTGAAGACTGTTCATCGGTGGCGTTAAGTCGTTTGAGGTGGACCTGACCGAGTCGATTTGGCGTAAGGGTGTGCATCGACGCGCCTGGAAATTGGGGTGGCATACCTTAACGGGATAGGCCTTGGGATCCCCAAGTTCTGCTTCGTTCTGCGACAACTCGATGGAGGTGGGCTTGACTGGGCGCTCCACCGTTCGTCCCATATGATGCAACGAGTCCAAGAATATCGATTCGATGGCCCCTTGATGCAACGTGACCTAGGGTGTAGCCGCGGCTTTAGCATTCTGTGCTTGTTGGAGGAACTCCGGCGCCTCCATGACGAATGATTGGGGTACGGACCTCGAATGGATACCTCGCGGTAGGCGCCGTGACGTCCGGAGCCCGTCCAGTACGTTCTATCCCACCATTTGGACCCGGATTGTAGAATGCCTAGTAGGGTATGAACGCAGATTACATCTGTCAGTTGCAAGCTGCCACCGCCCAGTCCCAAGCTCCCTCGGAACATGGGGTGTGTTAATGACGACTGACTGCCATGTGCATCTGATTTCCTTCACGCAATAGGCGTTCTGCGAGTCCATAGCTCTGAGAATGGAAGGAGTCAATCCTAGAGATCGCCGTTCGCGATTAAGGTTGGTGGCGGACCTGGAGCACCTCGATCGTTCTGGGTTGGATTCCATCTGCTTGTCCCGCTGTGACCATGACTGGTCTGGAATCAAGTGGTTAGAACGAATCAGGAGAAGACTCGCAGGGCCAAAGAGAGTGCCGCTCCACCAACCGCCTCGGGCTCACCTCTGATCCACGATTCGAACGTTCACTCCGGCCCGGGCCAACCCATTCGCACACATGAGCCCAGCAGGGCCTGCGCCGACGATGAGGACGTCTACGTTGGACTTGTTGGACATGGCAGAGAGGCGGGGAGGATGATGGGCGGCTGTCAGTAAAGTCTGCGACATGTGCAAAGTAAGATCCGTGGACTTTAAAGGGAACTGTCAAGGCTCCGAGCGCCGCTGTTTCGGGTCGCGGGTAGCGCAACTCAACCCTGGCACCCTCATGGGTGGCAGAGGTGGGAATTTTCTACTCCTATGGGCGATTGCTCAATGGTGTAAAGTTGCCGGACAAAGGTACATGTATAGGAAAAACCACCTAAACGCGCGAAGGCTTTGCGCATCATAGGTTTTTTTTCCTCCTTTGAATCGGTATTTGTATGTCGCTGAAGTATTCCACTACTACAGCGGTTGCTATCTCAATGGGCCGTTCTCCAGAGAATGGGCCTTTTTTTTTTTCTCTTTTTGCTTGCCGGCTCCTTCTGTCCTACCAAGCCCAGCACCCCAACATCATGGGGCCGGGCGGCCCGTTCGTTGCAAGCGGCCCGGAAACTCATATCATTGTTGGTGTCTGCGGGCCACCGGGTGCCCCATGGGTTGCCACGCCAGCGTCCACGAGTTACACAATAGCGGGAATAGCGGGGAGGAGTTGTACGTAGGGGATATTGTCCCGGTATCTGGGTTGCTGAGCCCAGGATCAAGGCAAACCACATTGAACTAAACCCCATTCTCTGGAAAACGGCCTACCGAGAGTACGCATGGCGCAATATATAGTGGTTCCCATGGCCGCGCAATTAAAATCGTAACCGATTGTGAAGGAACGACGTTGAGAAAATGTTTTCGCGGTGGCGTTCATTCCCGTGTATACAAAGTTTACCGACCCCATTTTCTCTCGTGATTTGACCTCTAAGCTGCAGTAAGGAGATAACACACAATTGCACAATCATAGTCATTGTCCGCGTGCAGATTTCAGTGGTCGGTCGCTCAAGCGATCCCGACTGCTTTGACGACTGGTTTCCTACAAGGATCCCACTCGTCGGAGGTCTTCCACAGAGGAGAACTTCACTCTCGGATTCCGTCTGTCAGATCCTAGAGGCTACGTTCAGCTGAGATGCTGGGGCATCTCTTGAGCTACGGGGCTCATATCTAGGCTGGACCTTAAATCCAGAGGAGGGAGGGGAGGGCATCGTCTCTAGATAGGTTCAAGGGGTGAGGGGACCTCCTCACCCACAGTGCGAAACTCCCTTCGGGGCAGGCTACGGCCAAAATAACAAGACTCCTGTCAGACTACATTCTTTGGGCGAAGTCAGTTCATAACCCCGAAACAACTGCGGCTCGGTTGGCGGCCACAAGTTCTCACTGAAGGGTGTACCGTGTATCCGGTTTGAGCGACCCTCGCGGTCGGTACTCCACCCAAACACCTCAGCTGTAATCCATGGGCGGGTAGTGAATTGAGCGTGACGGTCGGGTGGTTGCGGCAGGGGTTCCACCGCCCGACTACGTCCGGTCTGAGGCGAAACTCCTCAGGATCTCCTGAGGGCTACCTTCCGCCCACGCGTTGAACTTCGGTTTGCTGTCGGGATGGTCATTAAGGCACATCCAGGATTTACTCTCTTGCATTGATACCGACTTACCTTCGTTATCTTGGCCCCTACTGCTTATCTATATATCCAGTCACTTCCACATTTCTGCCAATGCAAACCACCCCCGCACACACATAGTACCAATCAACCCGTACATCTCGCACGCTCCACAGACAAAGTCAAGCATATACAGGCAGATTCCGCGATGACCGGTGACTGCCGGGAGTGGGTCCGCTTCGGTGTGATCGGAAGAGCGCAACCCCGGAATCTTCGGGTCTACTATCCTTCCACCGAAAACACGTTCGGGTTCGTCACCATCCACGCACGACGGTACTTGGAAAACTCTATTGAGATAACCACAAAATCGAGTAACATTTGGAATGCGAGGAAAAAAAGCAGCTTCCTTTGATGGAAGTATCCGATAAGGGTAGAAAATGAACCTGCCGAACCTATAACGATACAAAACATCATGGTTGGAAATAGGTGACCGTTTGAAAGACGAAGAAATGTACAAGTCGAGGTCCGGGAATGCGAGAGAAGGCGCCTTCGAGGTGGTGATTGGATGAGGGTTATGGGCGGTTCGTGGATATCGTACATGCCGTCATAGTTTCCGAAGGACCGGTCACACCAAATTAACCGGAGCTAGCCGGTCTTCGCGGGCCCTCCCACCAGTGAGGGTGACAAGTCGAGTCCCGACTCGCTGGCCTTGCTCTTCCGAATGGGTGACCCATACGATCGCCTTGACAGTGTTTTCCGGCGTGCGGAGCATCGACAAGGTGTACGCCTCCACAGCTAGCGTAGTCTCTGGGTCCAGAGCGGATGTGGGTTCTAGAATCGCGGAGGTCAGCGAACAATAGAAGTTGATGGGAGGGACATCAACGTGATCAGCAAAAAGGTTCCAGACCACGTCAAAAAAAATGGCCGTCGGGTCCGATAGACTCATTTGGGGGAGGGGAAGGGAAACGGATTGAGGGAGAACTCACCATCCAGCAAGAGCACCTCGGCTGTACCAAGAGAAATACCAATGGCCATCATAATCCTCTGCCCCTCCCCTCCGCTAAGCTCAGCCCAATTCCTGTTCCACAGCTTCGGATCGACACCGAACTGAGAACCAACTTCCAAGGGATGTTCCATCCATGCGTCCAACCGTTCTCCAGACACGGACCCTGGTTCACGGTTTTGTCGCTTCCGAGTTGTAAACGACATTATCGCAAACACGAAATCCCTCGGTGTCAGAGGAAGCATAGATGGCCGTTGGGGGATGTAGAGGACCTTCGTCCTATACGTAGGGATGCCTGAAGCGCAACCGACGTTTGTCAAACGCGGGCAAAGACGACTGTAAGTCGTGGAACACGTACCGTAATGTGTTGGTGGTTTCCCCTTGAACAGGACATGGCCAGAATAAAGATCGAGGTGGGCAATGCACTTGAGTAACGTAGTCTTCCTAATGTTCAACAAAGTCGTTGCGTCCCGGTTGTCAAACGACTTCGGTATCAGGTCGAGTGGGAGCTTACCCTGAGCCGCTAACACCCCTAAGAACAACGACGTCGCCTTCGTTCACGGTGAAATTAATCCCTGAGATAACGGGCTGACCGTTACCCTTGGCGTAAGCGAGATCTTTGACTTCTAGTAGCGCAGACATCTGAGAAAGATGAAGAGAGAACGGAGCTTGTCCCCCTTTAATTTCAGCTACCTGCGGATCAGCAATGGTTGGTCACGTGACAAAGAAGGGATCGATCATCTGCGGATGCGAAACAAGTGGACTCGTTCGAGACCCGAATGCTAGAGGCAACGAGGATGACGGGGCAGAGGATAACAGATGATCCATTAATGTATGTCTAAGGTGTAACATTATACTTTCGAGATGCGTGGCGCAAAGCGGGGAATGGACCTTTCACGCCGGGGGCTGGGGAGGGGGTTGCATTCCCATCTCCTCTGGTGACGCAGAGCCGCTCTCGATCATTACACCCATACCGACCCGTGCGGCATTCTGTGGGACTTATCAGTCAAACTCCAGGTCAGAAATCACGGCCCAGGTACCTTGAAATGGTCGATCTCTCCGCTGACAAGGAAAGCAAATGTAGGAGCGAAGCGCTGTTCAAGTAATGCTGACACCTTGCCAGTTGAGTCCAACTGGGCACGGAAAGTCGACATTCGCAGATCGTATTTCAACCCAAGGGTGGCCACTGCATCTCTCCTCTGTGGGGCATTCACGAGATGTAATTCCGCGGCAGCCTCCACCTTGTCACCCAACTTCTGCCAATAGGTCGCTTGGAGCGCTCCGGATGGTTGGAGCTGGGCAGTTGCGATCCAGTCCTTTTCTGAACCAGTGTACTTGGTGAGGTACGAAGTGGTGGTGTCCGTCATACCACTGGCTCGCTGGTGGAGTGTCTCGAAACCAACTGCCAGATTCTTGGTGACGGACTGGAGATAGCTTGCGAAGTACATTCCCCCGAAGTCTGTTGGCGAAGGGTTAAGGGTTTTGAAGTTGATTGAATAGTCTGATCCTTGATAATCGTGTTCCAAGTGGATCATATTATGACCAGCCTGCTGGCTCAACTAGACGCGACGTGAGCATACATACACACGAAATAGGGCCAACAGCGGTGCGTACCTGGGTCTGAACCTTCGTCACGCTCGCCGGTGTCCATCCATGGTTTAGGCGTCCATTGACATTACCCTCGCTGTCGACATTACCCGTTAGCAGAATCTGGGCGTGGTGTCAGCCAGCACAGAAAATGACATCCAAGGGTAACTCAACCGAGTTGTTTGCAAACACAGCCCCGAAGTTATATGTTGGAGGTGCTGTCTGCGAAGCCAGCGAGAACGAGTGGGTGACTTGGAATAGCGGCAAAACCGAGAGGTTTTTCGCGAGGTCGGCCCTGGCGCCGTCGAAGAAGAAGTTTGTGAGGTGGGTGGCTGGAGGAGGGTTTCAGTCGCGGGTTACACGGAATGCCAACGTGTAGGACGTGTGAAATGAGACGCCGCGTGGAAACGGAGGGGTAGGGAGGGTGGTGGTGCAGGGAACCGCAACTCACACTTGACCTCTTTTGTGAGGTTCTCCACGGTTCCCGGGTTGGAGAGTCCGAGAGCAGTCCTCCATTGGGAGAGTCGGTCGTAAGCGTTGGCCAAGGGGGAGGCTACGGAGGCAAAAGGAGAGGACCAAGTCGCAGCCATTTTGGAGGAGAATGACGGTGACGGAACTTGGGAAGACGCGGCGTGCTACTGGGCGTCTATTCCAACCGCACAGCTCCGATGCTTTGATCACGACTCGAAAGGGCATAATCATTGAATTTCTCGTCACATTACTTGTCATTCAAGTCGTAAGAATAAAACAGCGGTATAGAGGGTACAGTTAGTGTCCGATCGTGAGGTCATCACTATTGATACATGAATGAGGGGCAGAAGAAGAAAAAAAGAAGGGAGGTTACATCAACCCTGTTCGGCTGCTTCACCCCTCCTTGGGTTGAAGAGAGCATTAGGTTCGAGCGGCCGCCTGACGCGCCTGTCTCGCGCCTCGTACCGCCTTACCTAGCTCCCAGACAAAATCGTCCGGCATAACCCACCGGTCCGCATCCGGCGTGAGACATGTAGCTCGCATTTCGTCATACTCCAAATCGTCCTCAGGCACAGATCCTTGTCCGCTGAGGGAGTGCTTTGAGAACCAGTCCTTATCCACGGTTGTGTGTCGGCAAGGCAGGACGCCCTCGAAAGGAGGAATTGGGACTGTGCATAATGTGTGGGTAAAAGTTCTCTGGCTATGATCGGAAGTGTGCTCGCACCTTGGTACTCCCTGTATAACACCTTTTCAAAATCGAGTTCCGAGAAGAATGGATGTGCTGTGATCTCATCAAAGGTGGCCCGAGTCGTTTCGTTAATTTCGATCATCTTCGTGAGGGAGTGGTCAGTACCGCTGCAACTCGGGGTCAATAGATGATGACTCTCACCCGTTCCACCAGTATAGCGTGGTCGCCTCGTAGACATTTGTCGACCCTCTTCAACAACATCTCGTGTGACAACGTCATGATCCGTGAGAAATGTCTGAAGTTGCCCCCCCAGCGTTCCCTTTCCTCCTCGTCCTCTTCCGACACGAAACGACGCCCTCGCATCCCCAACTCGGCGATGACAACACCCAAACTCCAAATATCGGCAGCGAAACCAAAGTTTCCCCTACGGTGCCCGTTCGGATCCCAGATTGTGGAGACGATCTCAGGCGCCATGTACCCATCAGTTCCCGCAAGACTGCGGCCCCTGAAGGCGTGTGCAGGGTGGTTCTCGTAGCGTGGGTCAAGCCAAGACACTGCGAGACCGAAGTCTGAAATTGACAGGTGACCGTCTGGGGAAACGAGGATATTCTCCGGCTTGATGTCACAGTGGATGATCCTCATTCTGTGCAAGACCTCCAAACCGCTGATCTGTAGAGGCGGTCGTTTTAGTTCCGTTCCCACCGAATAGTCGAAGACCCAGATCTCACAAGTTCTGCCGCATAGACCCGGATAGTTAGGGGATCGAATTTGACCGTCTCCAAGTGGCTCCAAAGGGAGTATACGCAAAGCGGCTGTAAAGATCGATCATCGGCTGCGAGACTCATGACGAATCCCACTGAACGTACCATAACAAAATAGATATTCTCTTTGTCGAACCAGGACTCCAACAGATTCTGCACGAACTGGAGCCCGTTGGGCCGCCTCGCATGGAAGAACTTGGCCTCCGAAATCGCCTTCAAGACAGACCATTCGTCCCTGACCGTGGCAAAATCGCCTGAAATGAGATACTTCCTCCTGATAACCTTCAGGGCATTCAGATTCATCGATTCCTTGCTGACCACGGAGTACACCTTCCCCATTCCACCACCACCCAAATACCTCCCGACGAAATACTTCATCTCTCCGACATAAATTCCCTTGCGTTGGATTTCACCGGGCCGCCGTATGGTGGCGTCCTGGTTCTCTCGTTCTCGTGTGTCACAATTTGGTGTGCGTTCTACCCACACCGACGGGGTCTTCTCTTCGCTCTCAGGTTTGCCCTCTGGCTCCCCAACAGTCCGGAGTTGCGGTTGATCCCTGGCCGCTTCATCGAGGCCTGCCGACGACTGATCTCCGATGACACCAGAATCCTTCTCCTCTCCACCAGCAGCTGGGGTTCGATTCAAGCCAGGCGGGGGCGGTCGATAAGGAGAGCGGGGAGGGAGTGCAGGAGTCTGGTGGGCTGGCGTTTGACCGAATGCCGCTGGGGTCCAACTCTGATGTTTGATTGGAGCAGGTGACATGATCGGGGAAGTGGGTGTGGTCGGGGTGGTCGGGGAAGGCGTCGCAAGATTTGGAACGACCACGATGGGACTAGGAAAGATGAGCAAGTTGGTGGGTGAAACAGGACTCTTCTGTGGGGAACCCGGGGATTTGAATTGCGGGCTGGGTGTCAAAAGAGAAGCAAAGATTCCCGGAGAGCGGATGGGCGTGCCTTGAGGATGAAGGGGGATGGAAAAGGGGGTATATCCAGGAACCGCGAGCTTCGTCACTTCGGGCTTCTCGATCTGGTTCATGGGTGGGTATTGATCGTGGATGGACGTGTTCTGAGCGGGGATTATCTGTACATGAGGGATCTCAAGTGGGGAATCATGAGGCTGGCCCAGGGTGACCTTGACCGTATCGTTACTGGCGTGTTGGGAATCTCCGAAAATGGCCGCGTCGGACCTGACCGAATCACAGGAATCACCTCCCTGTTGTTGGGGTGCGGTTTCGTGATGGAAATTCATCTCGGGTGTGTGGTTTGGTGGGGTCGTGGGATGAGCTTCGTCGAGAACTGCTTGCTTGAGAGCCGGGGAGGCAAGGAGGGTACCCTTGAGTTCCTGAAGCCCAGGGAGGCTCGAGAGACTGGCACGTGGTGGATCTTTACGAACGGGACGAGTACGAGTGTGTTTATCTTCAGAAGCGGGCTGGTTGATAGAGGGAGCCTCTTCCTGCGAGGAAGGATCGATTCCAACTTGCTTCTGGGAAAACGGGATGACCTGAACAGGTTGCTTGACACGGCGAGCGCTCTTCAACTTGGATTTGATGGCAGCCCAAGATCTCTTTATCTGCGTTCGAAATAAGGACAAGGTCCAAGGGAGTTCAAGGGGGTACTCGCCATGCTCTTCTCACGGGAGACGTTGGGGGGTCGTGTGCGGGACGTAAAAATCATCGAGTCTGCCGATTGAAGAGTAAACAGAGGAAGGAAAGCTCTCGCAGTGGGGGGAGCGCTGTAGAGGTGAAGATTACAACGACGCCGGGTTGCGCATTAATACCAACTCCCGCCACAGTCGGACGAGCAGGACATCCAACCCGTTAAGAAAGGCGTCACCGCCCACAGGTCAAAGCGAGATAACGCGTAAACCACACCGGGGCCAAAGCCGGGAGGCTGACAGCAGGGAACTGAACGTCGATGTATGAGATCCCATTGTCGATGTTGGGAGGAGGAAGCGATCTTCTCATGGTCATGGTGACCACATGAAGGGGGAGATTGACATTGAAGTCGTACTGGCGGACGTGCCTGTCCCGTTCGAGGTGGCGTCAACAGGGACATGGCGACAGCGCGTCAAAATTGGCGCTTATTGACCACGGATGCATAGCGGAAGAAAACGATTTCAATGGCCACAAAAGGGACAGTTACACCTGGGCCGCATCGCAAAGCAGCGGCGAGGACGTCTGAGGTACGCGATGGCCAACAGTGATGGACAAGTCCCGCCTGGTCCGTCGTGCGGTGGTACGTCCGCGGTGCCGCCAGAAATCTCCAGAATAATGTAGAATATTCGAGGCGATGCTCCACTGTCCGTCGAGCCCCACCGACGAATTGCGAGACGGGGGTCGGAGGTTCGAGTGGGTCCGGCTCACGCCCGATTCGAATCCTCTCGAAAGTTCGCCCACGTTCAGGAGGCTTCTTCGTGGGAAAGACATGCCCGATCAAGCAGTACTTAGCAGGTAAATATAAGACATGGGTTTTCGAGCCTCTCCACAATCCCTTTCCACACTCTCCCTCTCCACTCACCAGCATCCACCCCTAGATAATGTCTGGAAAAGCCATCGGTATCGACTTGGGCACCACCTACTCGTAAGTCGCCCCGACAATACTCACGGATTCGCATATGCTAATTGCGCCCCCACAGTTGTGTCGGTGTTTGGCAAAATGATCGAGTTGAGATCATCGCCAACGACCAGGGTAACAGGACTACCCCATCCTATGTGTCGTTCTCGGACACCGAACGTCTTATTGGCGATGCCGCAAAGAACCAAGTTGCGATGAACCCACACAACACGTGAGCCTCCCCCTCTTTCGTCCCCGGTTATCGAAAACCTAATCGCCCTCTCTAGTGTCTTCGACGCGAAGCGCCTCATTGGCCGCAAGTTCTCTGATGCGGAAGTACAATCCGACATTAAACATTTCCCTTTCAAGGTCATCGACAAGGCCGGCAAACCGTATGTCCGCATTCAATACCGTGGAGAGGATAAGGAGTTTGTGAGTTTGGTCATTTCTCAACCGGTCACGATCGCGTCTCTAACTTTTCTTTTAGTCTCCCGAGGAAATATCCTCGATGGTGCTGATCAAGATGAGGGAAACTGCCGAGTCTTACCTCGGTGGCAGCATCACCAACGCCGTTGTTACCGTCCCCGCTTACTTCAACGACTCCCAACGTCAGGCTACCAAGGACGCCGGTACCATTTGTGGCTTGAACGTCTTGCGTATCATCAACGAGCCCACCGCTGCCGCTATCGCCTACGGCCTCGACAAGAAGACCGTCGGTGAACGCAACGTTCTCATCTTCGATCTCGGTGGAGGAACTTTCGATGTCTCCCTCTTGACGATCGAAGAGGGTATTTTCGAGGTCAAGGCTACCGCTGGTGACACCCACTTGGGGGGTGAGGATTTCGATAACAGGCTCGTCAACCACTTCGTGCAAGAGTTCAAGCGCAAGAACAAGAAGGATCTCTCCTCCAACCCTCGTGCTCTCCGCCGTCTCCGTACCGCCTGTGAGCGTGCTAAGCGAACCCTCTCCTCTGCCGCATCCACCTCCATTGAAATCGACTCTCTCTTCGAGGGTATCGACTTCTACACCTCCCTCACTCGTGCCCGTTTCGAGGAACTGTGCCAGGACCTCTTCCGAAGCACCCTCGACCCAGTCGAGAAGGTCCTCCGCGACTCTAAGATCGACAAGGCCAACGTCCACGAGATCGTCTTGGTTGGTGGTTCCACCCGTATCCCACGTATCGTCAAGCTCGTTTCCGACTTCTTCAACGGCAAAGAGCCCAACAAGAGCATCAACCCTGACGAGGCCGTCGCTTACGGTGCCGCCGTTCAGGCCGCCATTCTCTCCGGTGACACCTCTGAGAAGACTCAGGACTTGCTCTTGCTCGATGTTTCTCCTCTTTCCCTCGGCATTGAGACCGCTGGTGGTGTCATGACTGCCCTCATTAAACGAAACACCACCGTCCCCACCAAGAAATCCGAGATCTTCTCCACCTACGCCGACAACCAACCCGGTGTCCTCATTCAGGTTTACGAGGGTGAGCGTGCCCGTACCAAGGACAACAACCTTCTCGGGAAGTTCGAACTCTCCGGTATCCCCCCCGCTCCTCGTGGTGTCCCCCAGGTGGAGGTTACATTCGACATCGACGCCAACGGTATCTTGAACGTCTCCGCCTCTGATAAGACCACCGGGAAGTCAAACCGCATCACTATCACCAACGACAAGGGCCGCCTCTCCAAGGAGGATATCGAACGTATGGTCAACGAGGCCGAGAAGTACAAGGCTGAGGACGAGGCTGCCACTGCTCGTATCGCTGCCAAGAATGGTCTGGAGTCTTACGCCTACAACCTCCGAAACTCGATGAACGACGAGAAACTCGCCGACAAGTTCGAACCCGCTGACAAGAAGAAGCTCGAGGATTCCGTCAATGAGGCAATTTCGTGGCTCGACAACTCGCAGGAGGCCTCAAAGGAGGAGTACGAGGAGAGGCAGAAGGAACTCGAGGCCATCGCCAATCCCATCATGCAGAAACTGTACGCCAGCTCGGGTGGCGCTCCCGGTGCCTTCCCCAACCCTGGTGGCGCTCCTGGTGCCTTCCCCGGTGCTGGTGGTGCTGGTGGAGAGGACGGTCCCAGCGTCGAGGAAGTGGATTAAGTCTCCCTCCGTGGTTCCGTCCTTCGCTTTCATTATCCGTTGCATCTTTTACACTGTCCGATCACGCATTGCATATAAAAGTAGTTCACACCCGTGTATGATTAAGATTTTATGATAGATATTCCAATCTACTTTACTTCCCTGTTGTAAATTCTGGTGGATTAAGGGTCCGGTCAAAATCTCCCAGCTCGAGGTCCGGACAATGGCCGCAAGTGACAAATTTAACCCACGGACTCTGGCAAAAGAGTCAGGGGTTGTTTGTCCCCGTATAGTACAGTTCCTATCGTAATGAAATGTGAATCGCTTTCTCGTTCCCGCTCACCTTTTCCGTGGTGTTCAAAACGGCAAGGGGCATCGCAGCCGTTATACACCGAGTTAAAATCAACCCGGGCAAGCCCTCCTACCGAACCAGAGACAAACTCCCATTGGTCGTTCTCACGATCGGATTTAGTACTTAGGAGCCTTAGAGGATCGAATTCGAACGGGTTCGGGTAGACTTCTGGGCCGTGAAGGAATTTCTAGCAAGAGGGACAGCAATTGAGGTGTAGCCGATGGGTTGTGATTCCGAAGACTCACATGCGGGGGGTGGCGATATTACGTCTTCGCGTGCGAGATGAACTGACAGGATCGCGAATCCACAATGGGGAAAGACCATGTGCTTTGGGCGCGGGTTGGAGAGATCCACTTTCCGAATTGCAGTTGGGGAGTTCATCGGGTCTGGCTGCGATCCAAGCCAAAGGTTTGCTGGCCTCAAGTTCTCCCGGGAGTTAGTACCGCTCCATGCTCCTATCCGAGTTTGTCACGGAGAGGAACCCCATTAGTTCTTTGAATCTGGAACTGTAGTTGACGAGCGCGAGGACGTTGTTCCAGCCGATGATCTCACCACACACGGTGAGAATTGAGCGGCCCGAGTAGTTGGAAGAGCGTCTGCCAAGGGGATCCACGGCAGAGTCGATGTGGTTCGCGGCGATCGTGCGTTTCATCGGCTACTACCCCGACGAGTGCGATACCGCCTGGCAAACCAAACGAGTATCAGCCCGCAGACGAGAGCTGCTTCAAAGGCGATGACCAAAAATGCACCCCAACCCTTTCCTCATTCCGCGTAGACCTTCCGCAGTTCGGCAGAGGGCCGCGGGCAAGTTGCCGATCAACTTGGTCACCCCAGGTCACCCCCTCTGCCCCGGTTGTAGAGCAGAATCGGCGGTCCCCAGACAAGTTATCCTCCTCACCACTACATAGAGAGCCCAGGAGTAACGCCAAGCCAGGCAAAAAAAAATTGAAGCCCATAGAGGACGCGGGCATCAAATGAGAGGGGGGTTGGGTTAGGGTAAGGCGGGAGATGAAACGAGAGGCAGTGGTTGGGTACGCATTGTGCTATGTTTATCCGTCACCATGGGAAAGGTTAGTACTGATGAGGATGGGACATTATGCGGCTCTGGACCTAACTTGTCTTTCAAAGTGTTAACTTCAGTACAGATGACAAGAATCTAGTCGATTCAGTTGGGTCGACCTGATAACGAACTAATTGTCAGATGTAATGGTACAGAGCGGATGAATGGAGACTAACCACAGTCGATATAGGCGAATCAACCAAGGAAAAGGGGCATCTCGAATGAATGCGTATCGACCTGCCAACGGCAGTTAATGGTGGAGTATGTGGCACCGCACCGACTACCGGTACTGGCCTTCTCGCAGTGGAAACTCATAGGGAGGCGTGCGCACAATACTTAGTCGTAGGATGACAACCAGGAGATCCGCAGGGTAAAGAATCAGGCTAGCTCGTTCCATTCAAGGTGATGGGTATCCATCTGGTCCCTTTCGGGAGCGGTCCAGTGCGAACTTGGGCCTTATTCGAACGGCGTTTTACGTGCGCGCGAGCACTTTCGGTTGCCGTACCCCAGAAAATGGTGGAAATAGGTGATCACCGGGATAGCAGCTCGAAATAGCCAAGCCTCAGCGCGCGAACGTTAACCTCATCACAGGCTAGGGATTTGGGTGGCCGCCATTCCCATCCGCATGGATAATACAAGGCGCACAATACCCCCCTTCAAGTAAGTAAAATGGCGGTTTGTTTCCAATGCGCGGTCACCCCAGCAAGTGGTTTATAGCAGAAGGAAAGTTGTTTGTGGTGAAGTTCTCGAGTTGTGGGACGCGGGGAAAGTGTGTGATCGCCACATCACGTGCTTACATCACCTCGTCACCCACTTCCACGAGTCCGCTTGAGCAATGTCGACCGGTCAACACGGAGCCAACAGCCAGACCCCCACGTATACACTCCAACTACCAGGGGACTCGACACTGACTCTTTACGCGTCATCTGTGCTGGCAGTCTTGCTACTCTCTCGTGCGTTCTGATCGGTCTTATTATGATCATCTCCTCCAGTGAGGACTAATCCGGGATTCACCAAAGTGATAACTCTGTTTGCCCGGAGAAATTCCAAATCCACCGGGAACACCGTGCTGTTTGTTGGAGCTTCCGATGCCGGAAAAACAGCCATCCTCTCGTCGGTGAGTCAGTATACCCCGTTGGAGGTAACCAGACTCAAGTATTGTTGAAAATCGTGTGGTACAGCTAGCGTTCCACCAACAACTACCTACACATGCCTCATTGCAGACAAATTCTAGTCTAATAGCGCTACCAAAGAAACAGCCCGTCCAAGCCGTGGATGTCCCCGGCCATCCGCGCATCAGGGTCCAATATCGGGACCACTTCAATGACGCAAAGGCTGTCGTATTTGTCGTCGACGCCAGCACCGTTTCGAGGAATGGTGCCGCAGTCGCCGAGTACGTTTTTCCGCCTTGTTCCACCTTCCGTTTTCCTATGGGCTGATCGTCGCACCCTCTGTCGTCATCGACCACAGATATTTGCACCAAATATTACACTCATTCATGTCCATCCCTCCCTCCCAACCCACTCCAGCGCTCATCATCCTTGCTCATAAGTCCGATCTCCTCGCATCTACCACATCATCATCCAACACACCAGCGGACCAGCTGGCCATCAACCGAGTTCGCGCGATCCTCGAGCGAGAGCTCGAAAAGCGTAGACAGTCCCAAGCGGGTGGGATGGGAATCGAGAGTCTTGGCGGCGGCGAAGGTGACAACGCGGAGGTTTCCGGGTTGGAGTGCGGCGGCGGGGGCGTCGGCGTGTTCAGATTCTCGGACTGGGAGGGCGGAGAGGTCGCGTTCCTCGGTACATCGATATCGGGAACGGGGGAGAAGACCCAAGACGAGAAGGCCAGCAACGTAAACGGGTTGGAGGGTTTGCAACAGCGGCTGAGCGACCTGTACTGAATTATCGTATAATAACCGCAGAACTTGTTGAGGGCCATGAAGGACTTGGGTGATCGTCAAGCGCCGTTCTCAGGACACGCGTTTTGGTGACTTACCGATACTGACGCCGTCAGCTGTAGGGCGGATGGCGACAGTGATCAGCCCATCGAATGTCGGTTATGCTCCACCGATCCTGTTGCTCAGCAAGGATGGCGGCAGCGCTGTCAGAAACAAATAAAATGGGCATCTTGGTTAGAGTGGGCTGACAGGCTTCGTCTTCGAGGATCCAGCTTGTAAGAGAATATTTACCCAAGATTCCAAAGCTCACGCTCGAGACCCTTGATGTCCCGACAGAGCACAACGCCGGCCTTGTTCAACTCCTTCACTGCGTCCATCGTCCAGGTCCTACACGTAAATATCTTGGAGTCGACCGAGACGGGAACGCTTTCGATGATTCGTACGGTTCGATTAATATCGTCCGTGGATCCGATACGACAGAATCGGAGGGCGAGAAGGGATTGGAGGGCATTGTACGATTCCTTGGTTTCGTAGACCCATGTCGACAGCCCTCCCACGACGTGGCAGCAGATGGAATCACGACCTGTCGGATTTCTGGCGATGACGAGGCCCCAATGGAAGGTTTGATGGATAGAGGTGTTTCCTGCCTCAGCGGGGCGACGCCAGAGGGCGATGTAGATACCTCCGCTTTCCATCGGGCACAGGAAATGCCTGACGGATGGGAGGGGACAGGGTACAGATAAAGGGAGGTGAAGGGGAGCGGATACGCGTGTTGCAGCAATCGTTGTTGGGGACGTGGTTTGAAGAGGAGGTCGGACTGGGGCTGGAACGTTATATAAGAGGATGGATATATTAGGGGAAGGCTGATCTGATAACGAGAGGTAGCCTTCTCGTCTGGTGAGATGTCAGACAAGAAACGGGGTCGATCTGGGCTGAATGAATTTGATCAGCGCACTAGCGCCTGGAGGGTGCCACCCCGGACAAAAGAGGGAGGGTTCGTTACTCACCAACACTGATCTAGAACAGGAACCCTCGGACGGCCTGCAAGCCATGCCGGGAGAGTTGTTATTCGGAGGGGGTGTAGGGCGGAAGCGTGGTAGGGTGGCGTCGTGGGAGGGTGGATTTATATATGGGTCACATTCTTAGATAAGATGGACTCGGCCTGTCGCTCTAACTCGTACTCCACGAACACCCCCTTGAGCATCTCAATCCACGGTTGAGATACGGACAGGCCCAGAGCGGTGGTGTACTCCCAATACTCTGGAAACCATCCGGCCATCTCCCAGTCCAAAATCCCGACGAGCTGGCCTTGCGAGTCGACGAGAATGTTCCTTGGCGAAAGATCGTTGTGTGAAAAAACGATGCGGTGCCTCTTCGCCAGCGCTGCGGCCACTGTTGGGTCTTCTCTAACGCGGGGAGGGACCAGACTCAAGAGGTGAGCATTGAACGCGTCCAGATCAGCGAACGGACCAGTCGGGTTCCACCCCAATCGGAGGTTGTTGTATCTTCCACCACCAAAAGTGCAAATCTCGGGCCCAGGCGCGGATATGACACGGAGCTGGTCGACGCACGCGCGGATCTGCTTGCCGAGGGAATTCCGCTGTGACTGGGTGCATTCAGAAAGACGAGGGTGAGTGCCGGAGATGGTGGTGAGGATCAGATAGTCCTCTCCGCTGCCGGTCAATTCGTTTCCTGGCACGAAGTCCACCACGGTTGGGATCGGAATGGATGTATTGGATGAGACGAATCGCATCGTCGCCGCCTCGCGAGCACCTTCTGATGGGTATTTGCACCACAGTCCGAGGGGGAGCTTCTGGGACCGGAAATCCTTGGTCCCATACAGACGCTTGCCGATCCAACACATCATACGCCAGAAGACGAGTCGGGTCCGTGGGGGGAGGCGACACCAGAGGCGAATGACCAGGGGGCCCAGCGTCATATCCCGCTCGATGCTGGACGGATGTTATTGGATGTGTCGGTTCACCTCCTTGCGGCCACCCCGAGCCAAACCGACGCACATATTTTCTCACGCTCACAACAAGAGAAGGGAGGGAGGACATCGGTTATGGCCATCTCTCCCCCTCAGCTGACTTGGCTGGTCGTAAAATCACCACAGTCTATTAGCTACCCCACAGATCATCTGGGCTCCGGCACTCGAATAGGTGGTAAAATTTCCTGCGACGCCTACGTGTCTTCCTGCTGGCATTATGGCATATTTGAGTACATCATCAACGCACATCCAGCCCTGCATCAGATGGTCCAGACCGGTCTCTGAGCGGCAGATCTGGACCGTTACGAGTCCAGTTCCCCCCATCCTCGCCGACTTCCGAATCTTGAAGCGGCGACTTGAGATTACTGCGCTTACAGCATAGGCCACTCTGTACCACACCCGGCGGTTGATTTACGTGGGTGTCTGGCCGTGAACCAAACGGTGAGACAGGCTCGTGGTGGCGCGAGTTTAGTGTCGTCATTGGTCACGTGTACGGCTAGACTCGAATTTCCCGTCGTTTTTTCTCTCCCAACGCAACCACATAGACAGTGCCCGACGTGCTTGCTCAGTGCGCGCTCGAGGCGATAAGGATTGCGGAGAGAAACGCCCGGCTGGGATTAAGAACTTGGATATCGTCTCTTCCGTAGATATATGAGTGTCAGACCCTCCCTACAGAATTTATTCAATTTTTGCGGTGGTTTTTACCGACGGAGCTCCACGTGGCACTGGCAGTGCCCCGCCAGATCTGTCGAGAACGAGACACGACACCCAGCCCACCTCACTCATCCACACCGTCCACTCGACCACCACATCACCACGATGTTTATTCTGAACTGGTTCTGGGACATCCTCGCCCAGCTGGGTACGCAACCGTTTCCTCCCATCCACCCCGGACGTTCCAATGGCTGAGCCACGCATTGACAGGTCTGTTGCACAAGAATGCGAAGATCCTCTTCCTTGGTCTCGATAACGCCGGAAAGACCGTGAGCTCGTCGGGTTTCCACAAAACACTTATTGCGTGCTAACTGGATCCCCCCAAAGACTCTCTTGCACATGCTCAAGAATGACCGACTTGCCACCCTCCAGCCGACTCTCCACCCAAGTCAGTCCACGCACCACCCTCGATGTGTCCAGTAACTGACGTGGCTCCGCAGCTTCTGAGGAGCTTGCCATTGGGAACGTAAAATTCACCACTTACGACCTTGGTGGTCACCAGCAGGGTAAGTAACGTCAACGAATTGACGTGAGTGTGTAGCTCAACGAATGAATCCCAGCTCGTCGGCTCTGGCGTGACTACTTCCCCGAGGTCGACGGAATCGTCTTCCTTGTCGACAGCGCCGACTTTGACCGTCTCCCAGAATCAAAGGCTGAACTCGATGCCTTGCTCTCGATCGAAGAGCTTGCCAAAGTACCCTTCCTCATCTTGGGTAACAAGATTGACGCCCCCGGTGCTGTCAGTGAAGAAGAGTTGAGGCATCATCTTGGACTCTACCAAACCACCGGAAAGGTATGGACTTTTCGAGTGTAGCCGTTGCCACAACGGAAAACTTATAACACGTGTCACCCTAGGGCAAGGTCCCCCTCAATGACATCCGCCCCATCGAACTCTTCATGGTTTCCGTCGTTCAGAGGCAAGGTTACGGCGAAGGTTTCCGTTGGCTCTCCCAATACGTGCGTAACACCATTGTCTGTCTGTGCTCAAGGCTTGCTGATCGCGTTCCCCTTCATAGATTTGAACGATTGAGGATGGAGTTGCTATAGACCATTACATATCCTCGTAGTTGTTACTAATAGGCTTCGGTCGTCTTGTGTTCTCTTTCAATGAAGTTCTCTTCGTCCCGACTGTGAATATCCTCGTGTTCGTCGGGTCGGGCGCCTGGCTGTCACATGCCAAGCGTCAGCTTTCGCCTTATCGGCTGTAGGACCGACCCCGCGACCGGCTCACGAGAGCAGTGGGTCCCCCGTCTCATAAGACGCGGTTTCCACTAGGAGCCTTGTAACCAGTGGATTCCTTACCTCAGGAGCTCAGAAACCGCGTTTTTGACTGGGCTTGCCGACCCGTCATCACGGAGGATGGGCCGGTGGCGGAGTCTGGAATATTCTCGCACCAACGAGGTCGAGTGCGACTGCTCTGAACCTCCTTTGTCGACCAGGGTAGCCCCACGAGAACTTGACCAAAGCGCATGCCTTCGCGCTCCTTCGTCGGGGTGTTCGGGTCACTGGAGGGGCTCGGCGTGGATCACCTAGTCAAGCACATCGGACGCTTCAAAGCTTTCAACCAGGTCACCAGAGTTTTCCTTGGAGACTTCAGCGGCGACACCTTAGAACTTCAGCGGCGACACCTTAGACTCGGAAGAGATAGAGCCCATCACGGACAAAGCGTCCAATAACTTTCGCCCCTCGCCCCTCGATGCAGAGCCAGTTTGTTCCCTCGCTTACTCAAACTGTTCACTTGGGCGATTCTCATCGATATCGATGTACACTACATCAAGCGAGATATTGGCCAACTGGTGTACGAGCCACTCCCGAATCTCCAGATTTTTGGGCTGGGGGACAACGCCATGATCGATTACGAGCTGCTTAAGGATGCACGAATTTCAGGTGTGTTTGGATTTCTTGCCCCCGGGCCAGCTCGAAGTCCTGGTTCAATCAGTATAACATTTGACTCCGATGTCAAGGCCGAATTGAGTCCCGCGTCCACTTCGAGACTTGGGAGGCCTTGTAGATTACTTTGCCAACGAGGGGTTGAAGAAGGACCCTCCGGAGGAGTTTACCGCGACTTCGTGCTTTACTGAGGAGGACGGGAGTGAAGAACCGCTTGGAAGTTTTTCGGATGGATTGCAAAAGAGGGGGTGTTGGAAGCCAAAGTGTCATGATGCAGGCGGTAGCTTCTCTTCGATTGTTACTCGAGACTCCCGCGGAGCACTTACCACCTCTGTCAGCCATGATCCATTTTACACAATCCGGGGTGTCGAGGGTTCAGGGGGTCCGATCCCTTCGGGGTTTTTCTTCAACCCTTGTTAGTCAGGGCAATCATCGCACTCTGGCCGCGAGGTGAAACATAGGCAACGTCCCCGCACAACAAACCATTCCTAAAAGACGTTAGTCGTCTGTATGTGCCATGTACAGTGCGTAGCCACAACGAGATTATGTATTCCATGACCAGTGTTAGACCTATGCTGGTTGATCCTGCGTTTCTTGCCGCGAATACAAGATGATGGCGGTTCGATCTGTGGGGACTGCTGCCGTGCCCTCACCCCATCCGCTTCACCTGGCGGCTGCTCATGTGTCTTCCAGCTTGCTGGCATGAGATTTGACTTGAGGCTTGGGCTTGGTTAACTGGGGGCCGTACCGTTTGTGTTAACCCCTGCGGCCGATTCTGTTGTATAGCAGCCAAAAAACTCACCGCTCCCAGAAGACCCCGCACTCGGAGGAGATCCCCCCGCGGCCGCATGGCCACTCCGCTCCGGATCATCAAACTCATCATTCTTGTTTATTGCGCCGGGGCCCTGTCGTTATCACTGCTGACCGGGGCCGATCTTTGGGGCGCTCACGCTGATTTTTATGAGACGACTTCCGGGGCGGTGTAGGTTCCACGTGCGACGATTCAGACACCGTTCCCTGATTTTCAGATGGCGTATGTCCTTTGGGAACCCGGAGCGCCAGGATAATCTCCGTATAGGACTGGGCGGCCCGTGTTTGCCGGGGGCAACGGGAACTTCACAGCCACCAATGCAGGAAGCGATGGTCTACATCAAGGTTTGTCTCCCTTCCCCCGGGAATGGAGATCACAGCAGATAAGGTTCATTGATATTTCGAGAGATGTTACATACCCATATTTATGTACCAGATATCGTCCGCCCGCGAAGAATTGGGGGATACCGGGCCGCCACTCAAACCCCATCACTCATCCTTCAGCCACGAAATTTAGTCCCTTCCTTAATTCCAGGGATCCGGAAGGATCGCATGGGACGGTGATGTCAGGTATTCGGACCCGACTCCCGGTCCGAGCAGGGCGCGAACAAGGCAGACGCCTCTCTCGGTGCCCATGGGACCTTGTGAAACACATCTTGATCCCCATCTGCAATCGTATACGAAGCGCTTGCTTGCCCGTACCTGACTTAAATCTGTAGGCTTACATTCTCTGCGGGGTTGAATTGGATAGAGACCTGCTTGAGTTATTAGGTACCTTTTATCCACAACGGTCCAATCGGAGGGTTAATCGGTGCGCCTTCTCCTAGCACTATTGCAGTGCGAGCTTTCGCTGCACTGCCCTTCAGGGAGTTTCAATCTGCTGCGGTTGGAGGGGGGAGAGATCTTGATCAAGGATTGTAGGCTTAGTTTGATGATATCGATCGTGGCGGGAGACTGGAGAGCGAAGGTACCCAATTATCACCTAACACCTTTGCTATTCACAGGGACTAATGAATGCGTTGTCGGTGGTGCACGGTCTCATTCTAGGTTCACTGGGTCAAGGATCGTGGCCTTC
>Ga0307511_10000912_pt1 | contig 31176 bp, 32 predicted proteins | sample 13_EM_MG_FD_200266 | JGI IMG/M metagenome (GOLD analysis project Ga0307511, IMG submission 200266) | Populus trichocarpa ectomycorrhiza microbial communities from riparian zone in the Pacific Northwest, United States - 13_EM | ecosystem: Host-associated > Plants > Roots > Unclassified | place... | reverse complement strand
AGTCGCCAACGGGTGGGGGGTTGTCCGGGTAGGTCTCAGGGAAAATCTTTGGGATTGAGCTTTCCGACGGAGTTGGGAAGGGATTGAAGGTGTATGACGTAATCACGGGTTTAAGGACATTCCCGATTGTTGAGAAATCACCAGTCGCGATGGGGGGCTCCAGTGAAGTCGCTGGGGGCGCGGGGAGTGAAGTCGAGGAGAACCCCAAAGACGTGGATGAGGGCCTCGTCGACAGCGAAGATGACACGACGCTGCTTGCTGGGGGGTGGACGACGGATGAGGGCGAATTCGGCCCCTGTGCTCCCACAGCCCCCAGGAGGGTCAACAAGGAGCACAGAGCTGAGAAGGAAGACGCCAGAAACATAGATGGGGAAGAAAGGTGGCCGTGAGCAGTAACAAGAGCGTTGGACACGATTATATACGCCTGAACAAAGTTCATCCTGGTCTCCAGGATCTGTAGGGTCGCGCCGCTTCTGCCGTGGCCGCCGTGCTTCTTCAGTTCAAAGTGTTCTTTCCTGTATACAGTACGAGTTTGGAGACTTCAGAAACAGGGATTGCGCACTATATCAAAGGAAGGTCGTCGGCTATCACCTCCCTCCCGAAAGGGGGGAAGTCGGACAGACGTGGGAGAGAAGCGCGGCCCGTGGGCGTCCGAGCCTCCGGGTCACTTTGAAGCTGAGGAGAGAAGGGAGGGGGACTGGTCGATTGTTGCGACGAAGCCCGGGCGGCCCCCTCCCCAGGAGCTAGCTTGTTCCCCGCATTTCTGATCACCAACGGCCGGGTGGTCACGTAGCATCTAACCACTTATCCCAAACACCACAGAGCAGAACCCCGACATGGACGAGTTTCGCGACAACGCAGCCGAAGGAGAGTTCAACATCCTCCCGGATGGCCGGATGGCTCAAATGTCTGGACCCCCTCCAGAGCCAACTCGTTCGAAACGCCGAACATGCGATCACGCGGTCGGGCGGGATGATTTACTACGCCGCCTCCGCCGTTTCCCACGCCACCGCGGTGATTGACCCTTACAATTACCTCCCCGTCGCGTATCTTCCGCTCACACAACCATGGGGTCTGCCACTCCCAAGAAATTCAAATCAAACTTGCTCGCCGCACTCGACGTCAAGCCTGGTCCCGATGATTTCGAAAACTACAACCCTCTGCCGACCCAGGCGAAACGGAAACAGACTCCTGGCTCTCCGGATCCCCGTCGGCCAAAAAGAGTTGCGGACGCCATCCGATCGAATGTTCCGGGGCTAGAGAACGTCATGTGTAAGCGTTTTGGAGCTATTAACTCGATACGGTATCTTATCTTTCTTTCATATTCAGTCTCGGCGATATTGCAGCCACCCCCATCAACGGCGGGGTTACCGAAGGATCACCGTCAAGAGTTTGGTATCAACTACAATGAAGATGCACCGGTGTCTCGCCTGGACTTTGCTGCGCCGGACCAGCAACAACAGTATGGTTCTGCCTTGTAACTGTGTGGCACTTCTCACGGAATTATTTGACGTACGCAGGCTGGCCGCGTTCGTGTCAACGGCCATTGATAACATTGCCGAAAAGATGACCGTGAAGGATGCCATGGAGCATCTGGGCCTCAAGACGTACCTCCTTCGACAGCCTCGCGTTTACCGTGATTTTTGACTAGATCCCTTAGTATACACCACTTCCTTCCCGGTATGGAAGTGCGGCTCCTGCCTCATCAAGTCATTGGCGTGAGTTGGATGGTGCGCCAAGAGCGCGAAACCAAGCTCAGGGGTGGTATTTTGGCTGATGAGATGGGCCTGTGGGTATTCTGTCTTCGCAGATTCAACGGCCCTAATCTCGTTATAGCGGGAAGACCGTGCAGGTGATCGCCCTCATGACGATCAACCAACCGGAGCCAGACGCCAGAAACCGTACAACCCTCATCGTATTACCAGCGGCCCTTTTGTAAGTTCACTTCTGTCGTGGGCTGGACGTTGCTTCACCTCGGAGCAGAACCCAATGGAAGGAAGAAATCGGGGACAAGACCAACGACGTATTCAAGGTCCACATTCACCACGGAAAGGACAAACTCAAGAAACTCTCCTCAATGAAGGACAAGGACGTGAGTCCTCCCCACTGACCCCGGATCCCGTTTTTCACACCCGGGTAGGTGATCATCACGAGTTATGGGACTCTTTGTGCGGAGTACCAGATCGGCAGGGAGGTTAAGGAAGAGGACGAGGATGATTGGTTGGAAAAGAATGGGTAATATCTCCTTCAAATAACCGACACATATACTCACCCGTCCTCACTACAGCGGCCTGCTTGCCCGAATGGAGTGGTATCGTGTCATCCTCGATGAAGCGCAATTTATCAGGACAAGGTATTTAGTCTGTTCCACCACCTGCCATCGTCTAACGTCTAACTTTGTGCGTAGGACGACTCGCGCAAGTCTGACCGCAGCCAAACTCCGATCCAGATACCGATGGATGCTTTCTGGAACGCCGGTTACGAACACCCTGTGAGGACATAATTCGTGTTTATCCCAGCCCCTCGCAGAGGCTAAATTCGTGGATCCAGAGCGGACATCTACCCGCTTTTGCGCTTCGGAAGGTTCCGACCCTTCAACGCATGGGATGACTTCAATAAATACATTGTGAGTGAACTGTGGGGCACGTTTAGTGGTGATCTGAACTCCCTCTAGGCACGGGTTCAATACGATAATGCCCCAATGGCGTGCGCCAGGGCCCAGGAAGTCCTCAAGCCTCTGCTCCTTCGGAGGAGGAAAGATACTACACTGGTACATTCTCAACGCATCCCGTGCTCGCTGTGTTCTTACTGATGGTTTATATAGGACGGCGAACCACTTCTTGTGCTTCCGGAGAAGCATATCGAAATACAGACCCTCGATTTTTCTCCCGAGGAACGTGAGGTATGCCAGTTGGACTGACAAACAAGTGTTTACCGGTTTGCTAATCACCTGTTTAGATATACGACGACTTCGAGAGGAAATCGAAGGTCAAAATGAATAGATTCATCAAGGAGGGTAGCCTTCTAAAGAAGTATGATCACCTCCCTGCCGCCTCAGAACTTAGGCTAACCCTTCTCCCCTAGTCACGCGGCAGTACTCGTAATGATACTGAGGCTGCGACAAATCTGCGCTCACCCATATCTCATCCTCGTGCGCAGAACGACACTTGCATCAGATGATTTTCACCCTGATCCATCCCATTTAGACGTCCGATGCAAGTGCGGGCGATGCAACCGCAGTCACCGGTGTCGGCGACGACAACGAATTGAGCAGAGCCGTAAAGGCGAAGGGATATGACTGGGTCAATATGGTACAGTGGTTTCAACCCAATCTCGTAACATCATCTAATACTTTCGTAGATGAAGCAGAGGTTAGTTCTGATGCCAGGAGGGTAGACCGAAATTGCTGAAGTTTAACCTAGGTTCCTGTCCCGTGCTCGTGCGATGGACTTTCAATTCAGTGGAGACGAAGAAGCGGGTTTGATTTGCCCTGCTTGCCAGGACCGTGAGTTACCCTGCTATCCTGCTTTGTTGTTTCTGGCGTCTCACATGTGACAGAGATGACTCCTGATAATGGTCGAGTCCTTGGTTGCAGTCACGAGATATGTGCGGACTGTCTGTTGCAGCTGCGTGGTGCCCCAATTACGCACGACGGGCTATTGTAAGCCCCTTACACGACCTTCTGCACTTTCTGCTCACACGCATGCAGCGGTCATGGTGACGAACGCGAACGCGAATTTGAAGCTGCTGCGACAAGAGGCTTTAGACTCTGTACGATATTGTTCGTATAAGCTCAACAACATCTAACACTTCCCGCGATTCAGGTCCAACGTGCAAGAAGGCTGTCGACTTCGGCGACAAGCACGTCTTCAAGTCGTCCGTGTTCGAACCTACGCCGGAAGCCATCAGGAATGCCGACCTCGCAGACGAGCGAGTTAAAGATGCCAAGGATCACGCTATGACTTCGTCGGCCCATCCAACAGCTACCGCCATGGACATAATGGAGTTGACCGATAGCGAGGATGACGAGCTCCCAGGATTTGAGGAACTCTTGCAGCAGAGTAGCAGCCAGAAGAGCCAGAAAAGTGACAGCCAGAAGACGGTGAAGAGACTGGAATCAATGAAACTCGAGGACGATGGATTCGAGATGACGGGGAGCTCTACATCAACCGGTTTGTCCCCCCCATCTCCCCCTCACCCGGGCCTGACTGACGCCAGTTTTGAAGGCCCGAAAGGCAAGAGCGAGCAGAAGACGAAGGATGAGGGTAAGGAGGAGTTGGACCCGAGGCTGGTTGAGATCTGGAAACAGGCCAACATCGACCTGGAGCCGAGCACGAAGATGGTTGCATTGCTGAAGTTGCTCAAGTCGTGGGACGCAAGCGGGGATAAGACCATCTGCTTCAGCCAATGTCGGTCTGAGTCTCACATCCGTGTGAAACAACTGACAAAGACTTGAACCAGGGACTTCGGTTTTGGACCTAGTGGAAACGCTGTTCGCCAGGCATGGAATCCAGAACCTACGGTACGATGGGAAGATGGATAGGGGGTCTAGGGAAATCGCCTTGGCGACATTCAAGAAGCCCGGCGGTCCGAAGGTCTTGTTATTAAGGTGCGCTCGCGTTTCAGACTCGGGCAGCTACAAGTGTGCTGACGCGGTGCCCAGCACAAAATGCGGTTCCGTGGGATTGAACTTGACATCTGCGAATCGTTGTATCAAGTGAGTTCCCTGCCTCTCGATGAACTCATGACCATTTCATCCCATCTTCGCGCAGCCTGGACCTGTCGTGGAATTACCAAAGGTATGTCCAGTGGCCTTACCCAAACCTGGGGATCGCTGACTCTCCCCGTCGTAGCGAAAGTCAAGCGTACGATCGCGTCCATAGGATCGGTCAGGTAATTAACATTTTTTGCGCTTTCCTATGTTGTGACAATACTGAACGACTCTTTTAGGAGAAGGAGGTGTTCGTCCATCGTTTGGTCGTCCGCGACACAGTCGAAGATCGGTACGCACCACGCAAGGATCACCGTATTTCACGGCTGATTGTTCTACTCAAAGTATGCTCCGTCTACAAGAGACGAAGAAGGGCCTAGCTCAGGCTGCGTTAGGCGAGGGTGGCCAAATAAAGCTGCATAAACTCAGTGTCAAAGAATTGAAAGCGGTGCGTTGTGTTCCAAATCCATCCATACCCCTCACATCTCTTATTGTCCCCCGCCATAGTTGTTTGGAATGAGTCGAAACGAGGACCCTAATCAGGGCCGGTTGCAATTCTGAGTCAGACTCCGGTATTATGCGTTGTATTCAACCGTGTTCGACTATGATAAGTACGTTCATTTCCCACCGCGGGACGGGACGAACCCGTTGGGGGAAAGGGCTGTGTAATCCTCTGTAATTCTGTGATTCCTTTGCTCCAATATACTAATTTCTGTGCCCCTACATATCGCGGCCTACACGAGGGGGATATCGGTTCAGGTGAGTATAACTGTGGGACACAGGTCGGCCAGGTTCGGCCGACAGTGGCCCCGGAACATCATTTTTGTTCGACCAGGGAACCGGCCGGGTGTTTCGGAAACCGCAACGGGCTCCGCACACCCCGCAAGGCCGATGTAACAATCGTCGGGGCGGCTACGCGCTCCCAGCTTCATCCCCCGATGCTCACACCCCAATTCCCACACTCCCAGGCGGTGTAACAATACAGAGGCGCGCTCATCCTCGTTTGCCGAGGGCGAGAGGACCGGACGAGTTATGTAACCCCACGGCAACCCACTATCGGGCGGGTCGCGGTCCCACGCTAGAGAGTGAGAGGGAGCCGTTTTCCCCAGGGTATTGAAGAGTTGATCGGGAATGAATCTCGTTGGATGGCACGTGCATGGCTTCCTCTTCGTTGCTTTGCCTGTGCTTTTCTGCCGATCCTGGCTCATCCTTCGGGATAAGCTCGATGGACATTTGTCCGCTGCCTGGGCTACTTTATGCCTCCAACCACACAGCGGGAGTCTAGGCGCTTCTTCACCTTAACGCCTGCAAGCAAGCCTTGCTAAAAATCTGGGGTTGGCGCCCTGGCGACAATGTTTCAGGAGCTGGGGCCTGTCCACTTTCCGCGCCATTGGGAGGATTATACGGACCGAATTCTCATTTTGAGATTCGAGGGCCCTTCCCATCGCTTGCGGACGTGCTGTCCCGTCGGCGGTGAAAACGATGAACCCGGTCAGGAACAGATTCGGGCTCGCCTTGCTTGTTCTCCCGATCCTGATCCCCATGGGTCGTGTTGAGGGTTGGTTGGACGTGCAAGTCGCGTTTAGGGCTCCCCGACATGGGCCCTGTGATTATACGTTCATTCATTCCATTCAGGAACTATAGGTTCCCGCCGGACGGAGGCGCCTGGCTTGCAGGGCTGTGGTCCCGATCAAGAGATCCGCCCGTATTGTTGGCGCTGGAGGTTGGGTCCATTGTTATCGTGCAAATACGTCCGTGCGCGACGAGGCGAGGACGGGGGAGGGAGGGGGATCGTAGGGTACACGTACAACCGTGGTCGGTGGGGAGCCTGTTGCCCCGCTCCGGAGGGCTACCGGATCGCACTAGGAGATGCACCAACCCTAATTGTTAGATTTGCCCGTGTCGGTTCTGCTGGAAGGCTACAAAGCGATCACCACCTCGTACAATCACACAGTCCAGGCCCGACCACATTGGATATCGGGTTTTCATTTGAGCTAAGCCCGGTGGTTAAGCTGAAGATAGTCAAGTGATTTCCTTGCTCAGGGTTCACGTTATTTAATGTGAGCACGAGGGTGCCCATAGATGAGCGCCGATTTCTAAGTTAGGCCTCCACTTGTTCGCGGCGGGCGAGCGGGCATTTATTGATTGGGAAATTAACGAAGAGAAGGCCGGGCAGAAAGCACGTTGCGCGACTGACTAAGTACTTAATCTTTGATCTTTGAGGGCTAATCTCAGGGATATTGCCACCGCGCGCTACACGTTGACAACCTGCTTGGGGGACTGCGCAGCCCAACCGAGGTGTCGGCGGCGCGCAAACTTGGGAGTAATAACGCTAAATGTATGGTGCATGAGCTGCAACCCGGCCGCGTTCTCACCACACGATGAACTCTCATAAATCTCGACGTACACTGGATCCCTTCTAAAAATACACTGCAGAACGAGCCGCTGAACCCACCGGGCACGGACTCCGATAGGCATGTAGCCATTAGGCACGTGCGTACAAGTACCGAGAGTGATATATCCAGTCAAAACAACGTGTTTCGGTACAAGTTGGATTGAGTTGATAATAGCCAGCCGGTGAACTCAAGGCATATTTAGCTTCTACTAGTATTCCTCAGAGGCCCGCGGCAGTGATCGATTGAATCAACCCTGCAGCAAACGCTCGACCAACGCCTATGCGGAGATTTTGAGATTACTGCCGGCGCGTACGGAGTACTACAATGTCAACTGGTACATACAAATCCGAACAAGAAATTTATTAGAACTCCCTCACGTCTCGACTGTCCGTCATGAAGCCGATGGAAGCCCTCATGATCGCTTCCACTATCCTCAGTTCATCATCATCTCTGGGGGTATATATCGTGAGGTATTCCTTGACCAATAAGTGACTGCCGCTCATGGGATGCCTTTCACCGCGCCCTTGATCAATCACTGATCCGAAAGAAGTTCATGGATTAGCCTATCAAAATCCGCGGAACTGGGCCGCACATACCAAGTTTGCAGTCTAGCGGAGAGAGCAGACAATGTATCGACCAATCCGTACCCTCGTGAACGTGAAGAATTTCCCTCCGAACGGCGGCGGCAACTTGGTGGGGCGTCGGAATGTCAGGGTGGATGACCAAGGCGTCGTTATTCTTCTCGCCAGGAGAAAGGTCGATTTTGACGAGGTTCGGATTCGCCTTCGCGTACTTAGGCATCAGTCTCTCGATTTTCTGCACGGAAGTGTTAGTTTCGGGTTATGGAGGGTTAATATATGAACAGGGCGTACTTCGTGCATCGCAGAATCCGCTCGTTGGGTAATCTGGCGAGATGGTACGGGGTGCCAGTTAAAGGCTGGTCGCTCCCCTGACCTCCGGGTGATCTCTGACGGATCCAACCAAGTATTCTTGTTGGGATCGCGGAGGTACATCTCGGTGTTGGTCGTCTCGTACGTTACGAAGATCTTCAGGAACGTCGACTTTGCCCACCCGTAGACGTTGGGTGGCAAGCCACCGCGACCAGCGTCGATGTACGCCCGGTAGTTCTGCTCCAGGATAGACCCTGCAGCGAGAGAGAAAACAGAGAGGGTTCCGACGGTGATTAGCCGGGCATTCTGCTCCAGCATGAAAGAGAAGTTGGAAACTGCAGATTCCAGGGGAGAAGCCATCTCAAGGAGCGAAGGATTGATTTTGGAGGGAGACCGACGTCGGCTTATATACCAACTCTTTGGGCTACTGCGAGAGACCCGATGCGTAGGGCCCGGACTCGGCATTCTAGTCCACAATTGCCCTCCTCCGAGTACTGATGGAGATGTGCGGTACGAAAGTCAAAGGCGGGCGAAAGAAATTACGTTAGGACCGTTTGGAGAAATCTGTCAACACCTGGGCATGCTGCATAGATGTTGCTGCCACGGTCAGTACACGTAAGACTACATACCTGGTTTGGCGAGGATTGCGGATTGCACCCTCCCCCTCGCACGCTTTAACCGCTCGCTTAAACGCCCTGTATACGTTAGCCGAATGGGCTGTGAATCATCATAATTGTGTCGCGTCCGTGATAGCGGCTCGTGGGCAAAAACGACGCTTGCAGGGTGGTTTTGGCGGCAGAAATGTGATCGGCCTTTTCTCCGCTCACCTTCCTCAGTGGAGGGAGGGAACTGAACATCGAATCGTCATCTCCAATCTGCGAACAAGGCGAGTAGTGAACATTTTCTGTGCAAGAACCATCACACGAATTACCCAGATCCTGATATCAATCCAAATCCCCCCTTGGCGCCATTGAGAAGTCGTCGGTGGTCTGACTGCGGGGCCCCACCCTTTTCTCGCAGCCCCCATATCAACTCGTGCATCCCTTGCGGGGGGCGGCAGGCCGAGTTTGCTGGGTGCACGAGGTGTGGGTCTGGCCCGTAACAACAGGTTTAGCTCAAACGGTTAGGTCAAAGTGGGGGGCGTTTCAGTCAGCCTCGCCTGTGCCACGTTCGCCGTTCCGGTCATGTTACCTCCCAACCGCGATCCCACTTAGTCCTGGGACTGCGGATTAGCTCTTCACCGCTTCATCTGTCGACGGTCCAATGTTGGCTGACCTGTTCCGTTCTTCGCTTTGGCTGGTTGCTGTCAGGTGGCCCCTATTCGATGGACTCCCTAGTTCCGTCCGGGTCTTCCATTCCAACCTCTTGTACTTCCATTCCCAAGTATCTCTGACGGTGGCCCGGTCGATCGTTCCGCACAACCCCCCGGCTCGCCCAACTTACCTCCATTACATTCCGACCATGGATCGCATCACGCCCCCTTGATCGCTGATCACGTCCGCTGGGGACCTTTGCAGCTCTATCGTGGAACCGTTGGACATTCATGCCTATTTGTATTGGTGTGCACGCGAAGATCATCTCATTTCGCTTACAATCCTCAGCTTGGTCGAGACCTCCGTTCCTGTATCCTCACGCGTTGATGAATTTGTAATACGTTTCGGCACCGAGTTCTGGAATCCACCTCAATAATCTGTCGGTATTTCATATCCCTTCGCCCCCAACACACGGCACTACCCCGTGTAGGACGGACGCAGGGGGGGGAGAACACAATATCTCCACCAGGTACACCTTGGAGATTTTACATACTGTAGGTGACTGATCCGTCTTATGCGAGCGATGGGTTCGGATAGGAAATCGACGTGTTGAACGTGGATAATGCAAAGGTCTAGAAAGGTCCGAGAACTACGAGATCAGCAAGGCGCAAGAGCATGGAAAACACTTGGACTGAGATAACTCAGAGTAAATAAGAGCAACGGTAAATGTAACCTCGAATTGATAGCGAGAACTATGGTGAGGGAGAAGTACCTATGGAGACAAGATGCGAATGGATTGCATAGGTGGTGTCAAGGCATGGGGATTAAATCCGGTGGAGGAACGCGGAGGTGATTGACGAAGGGGGTCGAACGAAGGGCAAAGCACACAACAAATAAGCATAGGATGGCGAAAGGGGTGAAATCGCCCCGGCGAGGAAATTCTTACAACCCCGTGTCAATGTTGGAGTTCGTACAAATACAAGGCCATTTCTACCCGTAACGCGAGAGGGATGCTGTAGAATTAAGCAGGGGTGGCAGAGCGTTTAGGCACGGACGCCTTCTGCATTGGGGTCTTGGCGGACGTGAGGGATCTGTTGTTCTCTTTCTCGCTGAGTGTAGGACTCGAACCACCGCTGCGGCTTCCGTTCGACGCGAGACTGGTCTTCTTCCGAGCTGGGGTCACAGGATCAAAGTTTGAAACCCTGCGTTGATGAACAGCGGGTTTCGGCGTGGGTGTAGAAGACGAGAGGGCTGTCGATACGGAACGGGAGTGAATCGAGGGCGTTCGGGAAGGGGTCCCGGCAAGCCCTGAAACTTTCCTAACGGCTGAAAGTGGAGGAGCACCCATCGAACCCTCGATCCGGTTCACGGCCTTCGTGACGACCGATGTAGGTGGACCATTGACTCGAACGCTCTTTGCAAGCGTTTTCAGTGTATTCGTGGTCTCAGCGGTCTTCTCCTTTCCAACACCGTCCTTTGAGCTGTCGGACAAAGCAGAGGGCGGGCGAATCACAGTGGGCGTGTTGAAGATGGATGATTCGCGTTTATGGGAGGCGGGAGCCGGTGTGCTCCCAGCAGTGCCTCGGACCCCCATCTTGCGTTTCAGCTAAGGTCAATGTCAGTAATCTAGGCCCAGAAAAGATCGCCTGTAAGAAATGGACGAACGAGCTCAAGTTCTTGTTGTTTCGAATCAAGGGCGATGTTCAATCCCTTGATATCTTCCTTGTCCTGTTCTCTCCACTTGTTCAACTGGGTCACCGTCACCTCTTTGGTCGCGCTCTCCTGCTGAAGTTCGTGAACCTGTCTCCTAAGTTTGCCGACCTCCTCGTCTAATGAGGAAACACGATTCCGGAGGGTATTGACGAGAATATCAGATGCCGCCTTTTCGGAAACGAGGCTCTCCAGGTGTCGGCGGGATTCTGCTTCACGAGTGACAAGCTCAGAGAACTCGCGGGATTGTTCGTCGACCTGTCGTCCACGCTCCTTCTCGAATCTCCCAATCGTTCCGCAAAGTTCTTCATTCTCTCTCTCTAGTTGGCCGGCGTGCAGGGAAAGCTTTGCAATCTCGGCATCCCGTTGGGAGAGACGGGCTTCAAGTAGAGAGACGTTCTCAAGAGACAGCTGATGATCCTCTTCCAGGGATGAAAAGGCGTCCTTCTGTTCCTCAAGTGTTTGGATAAACTCGTCCACACGCTCATGCTCGGCTTTGAGCTGCTCGCAGAGCTATTCAATCCGGTAAGTCAACCGGAACTGAAAACGGCAGTAGAATATACGTGCCTCTTCAATCTCAGCCTCCAATTGGAGTTTGCGGTTTTCGCTCTCGTTCCAATCGCCTTCCAAGTCGGCGACCTTCTGTTGCAGGGCATCCCGGCTCTTCTTGAGCTCTGCGTTCTCCTCGACCATCGTCTCCGTGTTCTTCCACTGGGCCTCTAGTTCAGCCTGAAGGACTGCGTGTTGTTGGGCCATCTTCTCGCCCTCGGAGGGTTTGCTGGTGAGATCAAGAATCTTCTTTTCGAGTTCTTCGACCTCGCGGAGCAGTTCCTCTCGCTCCTGATTCCAAAGAAGCGACACAGTCCGTTGCCTCTGCCTCTCCACTTCTTCCTCGTCTCTGCCACCCATGATCTCCATCTGTTCCTTTGCGTCGTTGATCCCTTCCTTCAAAGATTTCTCGCTCTCCTCGCGCCGTTTCAGCTCGTCGGCGAGTTTTTGGATCCGTTCTTGAGAATTTTTTTCACCATCTACTTTCTCGCGCTCGAGGCGGGTAATCACCCGATGAAGCTCACGGAGGGCCTCGCCACTGGCGTGATCCATGACGCTGCGTTCGAAACTCTCTTGCCTACTTCTCTCGCACTCGTCTTCCAGTTGTTGACAAACTTTCTCCAGCTCCTGCACCTTCTTCTTCCACGTCCTTAAGGCATTGTTTCTCTGCGCCTTATCCTTGTCGGCAAGTTCCAACTTCGATGTGAGAGAGGAGACAAGGTCATGGCGGGCAGAAAGGTCAACCTCGTATTGCGCATTGAGCTCTTGCTGTATCGCGAGCTGAGTGCGCAAGGACCAAATGAGGTCTTCTTCCCGAGAGGCAGTACGAGCGTGAGTCGGCTGAGGAGGGGTAGGTGGCATCATCGTTCCTGGGGTATAGTAGGTCGTAGCGTCAATGCTGAAGGGGTCAGGCTCGGGCTTATCGAACGAGACGTCGTGGATCGACTTGTCGTTGATATCCAATTCAGGAACGCTCCCCTTTGAGGACGACGTGGAGGTGGAGCGGATCATAGCCTGGAACACTGTGTCCGAGAGGGCACGACTGCGGCTTGGTTTGCGGATGGACGTAGATTCAGAGGATTTCGAAGAACGTTTATCGGAGATGATGGAAGGGGTGCGGGAAGACTCTGTGGGTGTAGACGGGAGCGGCATCTCCACAGGTAAGGAAGGAAGAGGGCGGAAGACTGGCCCGCCGAAGTTGAAGGGTCTGTTGAGAGGGGAGGTAGGGGAGTTGAGCTCATCCATGGGGGAGAAGAAATTAGTCTCGTCTCCTGGAAGCTTGGGGTTTGAGGTTGAGAACTCTGGGGGAAAGGGAGAAGCTTGGAGAAGCGATTCTGGACCGGGCGGGGGTATGATAATAGATGAAGATTCGTCCTGGATCTCAACCGCGTTAACTTGTAGTGTAGGGTGTTCTCCTGAGAAGATAGTCGGAAGTTGCTGTTCTCGAGATAGGTCGAAAATGTTTGACAAATTGGGAGGGGGGATGGGCATCATCAGAGAGTTGATATCGTGAGTTCTTGAAGGGTCAATCGGTGATGTCGGGGTCGCAAGTTCGTTGGTGGAGTTGGAAAATATTTCGCGTGCTGAGGGACGTGTCGTTTCGGAACGACCAGGCGCAGTGTTCTTTCCCGCCAGCTGAAGGCGTGTGAAGAATGAAGGATCATCGAGCTCCGAGCTCTGTGCGGAACTGTTCGGCGTGATAACCTTGTAGGCATCACGGGAGAAGAACCGGACACTCTGGCCAGTTCCCGGAGTGTTCTTCTCGCGCAAAATAGATCGCAGAGAATTGTACCGTCCGGCATTCTCTTCGGCGGTTCGAGGCGTAGAGGGTAGCCCATCCTGGGATGAACGACTTAGCGAGAGTTCGGAAGCTGGAAGGTTTCTGGTGAGCGTCGACTTGCGATTATAAAAGGGGCCACTCACGACTCGTCTTTAATTGTAACGTGGACTTAACTTTCTTAGGGAAACCTGACAGGCCGAATGGGGATGAAGGGCGTTCGTTCTCGGTGTTGGAGTCGTTGGAGGTGCGTCGGAAGAGGGTCTTGCTTTTTCTTGAGATGGATTGAGGTGGGTTGGCGGACGAAGATGGCAAGGGCGTAAGTTCGTCCTCCGTGTGGAAGACAGACAAATTAGGGTGTTGTTCGTAGACACTGGACATCACGTCGATTCTCGTCGACTCGGCATTATCCTGTTCGATGGATGAGCGAGACCTCCCAAAGGCTCCACTGAGTTTGTTCCACATTGGCGAGACCTCCGACGACGGGTGCGCGGTGAGAAGGTTGGCGGGGACGACGTCCAGGAAGAGGTTGAGGTGGATGTGGGAATTCCAAATTCACAACTCAGACCAAGTTCAACCACGGGTCAATTCACGTGACCTACGCGACCGTTCCTGACGCCACCGCACGTGGTGGCTAAACCCGACAGCTGTTCTGAACCTGACTGATTGTAAAGCTGGCCCTGGAGGTTGGCCTCACGGCCAATTTCTCTCTAGCAGAAGCGAAGAGCGCACTAATGGACCGACTGCTCAATGTCAACTTCTGCTTCTTCTCCTCCCTTACGTCAATCGTTGCGATGGGGAACTCGATCGTCTCACCGTCCAGCTGTCTATTGCCCTCAGACGTGGGTGGCTTTCCCGTATGGTCCTTTGGGCTCCTATCCGCAGCGACGGCCAGCAGGGTATCGGGTCCACATGTACCGCCCCTAGGACTCACTCGGCCCGTCCTTGGCACAATCACCCTCCTCCCCCCGAGTACGAATCCCAGTGAGGGCCAAACACATACGGGTCGGGATTACGAGTTGTGCATTTATTGTACGATCTCCCACCGCAGCGGAATTTCTTCATGCGAGAGAATCGTCCGATTACTGGTGATCGTACGAGGTGACGGTTGGTGATATACGGCTGGCCGCCGGGGAGGTTCGGCACCTTTTCTCCCATGACCCCTCCTGTAAAAACCACGGGGGGGCTGAACCCCAAAAGTACCTCTTACGAGTTTGGTGGACCCTTGGGTGCATCCGTCATCATCCTGATCGTACCGATTCTGGTTTACTCCCTTTATTTTGGTTGCTCTGACCAGAACGGCTGTCCCTCTCCATTCGTATCCGTCAGAAACCTCGACATATCAACATTCGGAAACCCAAATTTCTGGAAAGGTCTATGGGATACGGAAGCGACGCTGGCGTACCTCACCTGGTACGCCTTTTGCGTCGTCTCGTGGGCGGTGCTTCCTGGAGACTGGGTTGAGGGACTGCCTATGCGTGATGGCAGACGGATGAAATACAAAATCAACGGTGGATCTTCACCTATTCCAACGATCGCAGGGAACGCTAACCAGAAAGTAGCCTTCCCGACATTCCTTCTTTCTCTAGGAATTACCTCCGGAATAATCTCATGTTATGGCCCTCAGTCGTTCACCTTCATCTACGACAAGTGGACAGGGTTCCTCACCGCCGCGCTCCTGATGTCAGTGGTCCAGGCGACTTGGTGCTACATCTCTTCATTCTTTGGCCACCAGTTACTTGCATTGGGCGGAAATACCGGAAACCCGATATACGATGTGAGTGAATAACTCCCAGGACAGTCTCCCTGCAGTGGGCTGACCCTCCCGCAGTTCTACATCGGGCGGTTATTGAACCCGACGATTGGCCCACTGGAACTCAAAATCTTCAACGAGCTTCGTCCAGGAATGATCTTCTGGGCACACATTGATATAAGCATGGCTTGCAAACAGTACACCCTACGCGGTGGCTTGACCAACTCTATGATCCTTACTCTTTTCTTCCATCTCCTGTATATTAGCGATGCGGTCTATAACGAGGTACGCTGGAGGACATAGTCCACTTTCACACGCTCATTCCTTCTGCAGCCTGCTGTGCTTACCGTAATGGACGCTACGACCGATGGATTCGGATACATGTTATCTATCGGGGACCTTCTCTGGGTGCCGTTCACGTACTCAGTGGGGGCACGGTATCTCGCGTTTGAGCATTATGTTCTCGACCAAACTGGGACCGCACTTGTCCTCCTCGTTACCTCCACAGGGTACTGGATTTTCAGGTCTGCAAATGGAGAAAAGAACGACTTTCGAAACGGCCATAATCCAAAGAGCGGGTGTTGTCTCTTGCCCTCTCCTCTCCGGGTTACCAACCTCGTGTTATAGATCTCAAGTTCATGTCCACGAAGAGGGGGACAAAACTTCTGATATCGGGCTGGTGGGGAAGGTCCCGGCACCCAAATTATTTGTCAGTGTCTATTTTGTGCACGAGAAACAGATTGTCTAATGTTGTTTTCAGCGGCGACTGGCTGATGGCCATATCGTGGTCTCTCGCGACTGGGTTCAATACGCCCTTCACTTATTTTTACCCGGCTTGGTTCTTCTTCTTGCTCGTTCACAGACAGCGCCGGGATGACGAACATTGCGCTATCAAGTACGTAACTCTTCCCCCAAAGGTGCACTGGTCGTTACACATACTCATGGTCGCTCTTCGCCGATAGGTATGGGGAAGACTGGGATAAATACAAGAAACTTGTACCATATCGCATCATCCCTTACATATACTGACCTCGCGTTCTAAAGTCCACACTTATCACTTCGGCCAGGGCCTCGAACGTTCGGGGGACTCATCCCACTTGCCATGAGGTAGGCCCTGGGGCTCGACGCACCCACGCAGCTTGCGAAACTGTATGTGGTCCCTCCTCATCTCGCCCGCTAGAAGGGGAATGAAGGCGGTGCTAGCTGTCGTCACCTGCTTAAAAGCCCCTATTCGATACCAAGACGCCGTTGGGTGAATTGTGCTTCGTGAACCCTACAGTCATTTGTTCGGGTTTAAGAGCACCCCAGCAAGTTGGCTCCAACAATAGTCGACCCATAACGCACGCGAGTTCCCTACTTGCGGGTGACCCGTTGACAGGTGCATCACAACCCCTCCCCAACAAAATTGGAAAAAAAAAGTTCGTGGGGATGAGATAGTAGCTCCACTTGACGGCACTCCCGTAAAATTTACTACAGCACTGTCGCACACAGACATATCATTTACTCAGCGCTTGTGAAAACTTCTCACGTCATGCCTGCACAGTGCCAGTTGGGTCCATAGAAGTTACGTGAGACCAACGTCTGTGGGATGGGATGGCAGTGTTGTGTTACAAAGGCGTGTAACGGCACTGAAACCCACCAGAAGCGTCCAGACCCCCGCAGAACCAAGAGCGGATGGGGATATTTGACGCGCTTGATTAGAACGAGGGACTACGAGTCGGAGCTCGTGGATCATTGTGTCGTCGGGTTTTCGTTGGGGCCGCTGTGTACAAACGGCTCTAATTGTCGCAAACGGTCGGGTCGCTTCTGGTTCGAAGTTCTTACCACTGCCTGACGAATGGAAGTACATATCACGTCGATCCTCCCGCCCCGGAATTATCCGTCCCACTTTTGATTCCACCGTGATGCCCGAATCGAAAACTCCGGGATACACCTACCAGAATTTTTGTCCTCGTAAACACGTTTATCCGAACCCCCTGTTGTGGACGAGGGCGGAACGGAAGCGGAGTTTCAGTCGATCGTAACTTGGCCCCTGACGGTCATCGTATAACTCCTCGAGATGCACTCCTCTAGTCTCTTGCCGTCACCCCCCACCTTCCACCGCGTCCGACTGGAACCTGTCCACCCTCCAGGATGTCTATCACCGCCCTCCTGGATCTTCCTCGGCTGCAACTCCAGGCTGGTTCTCGATCATCCTCTTCGACCGACACTCTCGTCGACAACCCAACGCCGAATTGCCTCCAGTCTATACCCCTCTCGTTGCGTTACCTGGTACCTGTCCGTGAGGTTGGATCGGGCGCTTTTGGGAACGTATACCAAGTGGTCGACATATCGGTCGACTCAGCCACTCCTGGTCAATCTCCTAAACCTCGATGCTATGCGCTCAAAGTCATCCCTAAACTGGCCGACAACGCCGACTCCGTCTGGAGAGAGCGCGAAGCACTACTCAGGACTGCTGGATCCGGCTGGTTGTGCGGGTTCGTTGGCAGCTGGCAGGACGCCGCGAACTATTACCTCCTGATGGACTTTGTTGAAGGCGGTGATCTGATGAGCCTCGCCATCTCTGTCGAGAACAGCCCCGAATCTCTCAGGAGTGCGATTCTCAACGACTTTGTGGACGAGTCCCCGGATATCACTCCACGAGAGGTTCGGATGGTCGTCGCTGAGCTTATTATCGCCTTGGAGGAGCTTCACAAACGGAAGATTATTCACCGCGATATCAAACCACGCAACATCCTCTTCGACGCTGGCGGCCACGTTGTCCTCGGCGACTACGGTATCTCGAGAGACTTTAATCTCCCTCCTTCCCCGTCGGCCCTCAAACAGTCTGCTCCCTCTCTCGGGCGCCGGATGCGGAACCTGACTAGGCGATACAGCAAGGGTCGGACGGGAAAGGAAAACACGACGGCGGCCTACGGCAGTCCAGCTTACATGGCACCAGAAGTCTGGATGGGCATCCCGTACTCCTATGAGGTCGACTTCTGGAGCGTTGGCGTCCTCATGTACTACCTTCTCGTTGGCCGATTCCCCTTTGACCTGGACAGCTGCAAGGACGACTCCGAGATCCGTGATGCGATTTTCTGGACACCGTTCAACTCGAACTGGGATCAGTGTGGTTCCGACCGGGTGGATTCTACAGCCTTGGACTTTATGGAGAGGATGTTAAAGAAGGCTTCCACCAGGAGACTGACGGTTGACGAGATGAAGAGGCATCCCTACTTTGACGGAATCGACTTCGAGAAGGTCAAGGCGAGGGAGTATCCTGGTCCCATGGCCGACAAAGTTTCAGCTCGCGAAACGTCCAAACGGAAGAAGAAACAAGGGTTGGGTGCATTCTTGGCGGACTCGGGCTTGCTTGGCGTCACGAGGACTACAAAAGGCGGTCACAGAAGTGTCTCTACTGGTCTGGGGTTCGACTTTGACTCCCTGGAGCTTTACCCCCGTCACACCTCCTCGGTCCGGTCTAAATTTATCGCACGTGTCGAGAAACTTCTCCGGAGAAACTAACTCGGCGTGCACTGGCAAGTTCTCTCCCTCAAGACACACTGCTTATCGTAACCGCAACGATGGCGCTTGCGGCATTTGGGTTTTTCTGGGTCTATTTTTCATTCTGGTCTCAATCTTCTGTCTCTCTCTGCTGTGCCCGCTGGACGTTACTCTATTATTGTATGGACTTGGCTCATACCCCTGGATGGCCGGAGAGACCGACATTCCTTAATTTCCCATAGATACCCCCCGGTTCCATTTATATCCGCTGTTCGTTTCCTTTGCTCGCTGAATCACCCATTTATCCTCCTACATTATTCCCTTGTATTTTTCCGTCAGAGCCAATGAGACCCTTTGATCCTCCATACCGTTTGGGAGGCATGAACTTGATAGCCGCGCGTATGGCGTTTGGTGGTAGAAAGACCGCACGCACGAGGCGACCACGGTGTTCCGAGTTCAGTACACCACACCCACGAGAAAGACAGTGGGAAAGGCGAACGGATGGAAGCTTGTCGGGTCGAGCGTGCCATCAGGATCGGAGGGCTGATTCGATTTTCCGAGCGCACAATCGACGCGAGAAGACGGCAAAGTGGGGCGTGTACGCGAGGTGATAGGCGTCTAGCCTACTACGAAAGCGGGAATGTTTGTTCGGTTGACAAGACGCGCTCGAACTAGGAATTTGTTCGCTTGTCGGCACATTTCTCATAAACGGAAGGAAACAGCGGCGAGGAGGGGTTCTAACAAGTTCCAATTAATCATATGATGTGGAGGTTGGAAGACAAGTAACGGGCATGAGGTTAACGGGCGGGTCCTGGGTCCGAGTCGGTGAGGTTATCCGAAAACCGGACGGAACGCTGGTCGATATGTTTCTGGGAGTGGATGGATGTATCCCGGAATACGATTGGCATCACCATCGGACGCTGGCCGGTGGAAATACGTGTCCTGCAGTTATGGCCCCGGAATGTGGCACCACAGCATAGGAGGGATTGGGAACCCGTCCAATGAATCGTGATATCGTTCAGCGGTCCTTCATTCAACATAACGTTCAACGCTCATCAATCGGAGATCCTGGAACGTTTCCGCGGAGTACGTTTCAAAGCCCGGGGCCAGATGACGGGGACAATACGCGACGACATCTCTCGCGTCGGGGACCCGAGAGGTCGGACTCAAACTGGGAACATGTTATCCATAATATTGGTCGTGGGGGGGATATGACCATAAACGCACGCTGAAGCCGCACAGGGAACACGGAGTCAAAAACGTCATGGCACCAACGTAAAGGAACAGAGTTAGCCACGTACCATAAGCACTACTGCCGAAAGTAGTGGGACAGAAAAGGTGGGGGAAAGTGCTGGCGATTTGGAACGGTAAGGGTAAGGCTTGAAGCTTGAAGGGTCGGAAAGCCTGCGCTGGGTAATTGTTCCGGCCGCGTCCTGCACGGGTTGGCGGGTGATTCGGCGAGCGTGTTAAACCTTAAAGAGACGCTGAGGCGTAATATGGAGGAGCGTCACATCTGCTGGGTGTTCTTACCATAGTCTGACCAGTGGGTCGCCGGGAACAAACGGTGCCTTTAAGCGATGGGTGGCGTTCAAGGACGCTAAGAGGGTCATTTACACTCGCTGGACGATATAAACGGCACTCTGGTGGGAAAGAGCGACCCGAACGTGAGATACTTTGAACTCCAGAGGAGTACCTTGGCGCTGCGCAACCCGGGGTGGGATGTTCATGTCCGGTAATTCTGCCGAGCTCGGTTCCCAGGGGCTTTCCAGAGCCAGATGCGGCATCACGAGGTGCCCCGCATAATTTGGGGTTGTTGCTTGACATTTTGAGGATCGATCGAAGGAAGAATTGCAAAAGGCACGAAAGGGAATTCCACCGTAGCCGGTCCAGGGCTAGTTGCGTTATCAGTCTTACAACGGTTTTGCACCTTCGGGTTGGGACCGTGAGTAGGAAATGCCTTCGTCGTGGTGGACAACTCACAGCAGGCGACGGTCCTCGGCAGGAGCCAGCAGAGTTTTCCGAAACGATCCGGTGCTGGAGGAGGACGAGTTTCACTATTATAGTGGGGACGGCGTCACAATCTCACTGCCAGATAAGTCGACAGGTGGTGAGATCGGACTTCAACATACTGAAGCAGAGGCCCTCGCTGAACGAGATCCCATTCGCCGCGTCGGTGACATATCATATTTGCGACTGCAGCTCTCGTAGAATACCGATGTTGCGGCCTCTGCTGCTGACTTATCGGCGCATTTTCCTAGTCCAACGGATTGTGATGAATGGTGTCCACCCATCGAGGGCACTGAGATGGACGTGAGGAAAGCGTACTGCATGTTGGCGCCGGACATAGGTCGCAGGCCGTTGAGAACATCGCCGCGTTTCCTGTCGGAGGCCGCTTTGGGCTTACAAGCCGTTTACATAGTAGGTGCCGCCTCTCACCGTTTAAACGTTCGAAATCAGGGGCACACAAGCCCTCCCTGAGTTCGTACCTTGTTACATACCGTTTTTGGCACGACTTGCACGTCGGTCCCGAGCTGAGCCGCATTTTCGTCAACACTAGCCAGGCGACGCCAGGAGGCCGATGATTTAGGCTCGTACCAGGTCAAAAGTGGGCTTGGAATGCCTGGGGCCCATGGTTTTCTTTGACGGTCTCCCGAAACCGGCGGAGCAAGCTGGCATTTACATATTCGTGTCAGCCAAACGAACGAGTTGGTTTGGTCCGCTGGGGGAGATTCCGTAGGAACTGTGGAGTGAACAACTTCCCTCTGAGCTTGAGGCTGGATTCCAGCCAAGTGTGGAGTCATCCAGCCTACCCATGCAGGGAGCTCGGTCTTTATCTAATCGTCCCCGATCCTCGAGTTGCAATCGTGTGTATGAGTAGTATCAATAGTGTTAGAACCGTCGAGGTTAGTCAGTCAGATATGACTTCGCTCCTTGGAATGTTCGGGCGCTCCCCTCTGAGTCTGTCGCGCTGCGCGTGTGACGAACGCGATCGACGCCCCCCCTCCCCAAGCTCCACGTGACATCAATATGACGTTGAGAGGTTCGCATGACGTCTTGGGTGGTGGACGACGCATCTGGGGCACCCCACGCAATCGAGGAATGGGTATAAAGGAGAGAGGTGGAACAATCTCCCCTCCTCACCTTTAACGACCATCATGAAGCTCATCTACGCCTCCTCTCTAATTCTCGTCGCCCTCGCTGGCGCCAACTCCAAATCTTGGTTCGGGTCTGATACACCCGGTTTGTTTTGTCCCTTTCCCAGCATATTATTTACGACGACCCCTGACCTGCCCCCTTTCCAGAATACGCCGAATGGGATACGAAACAACTGCAGACCTGGCTCGAGCAGCATAAGGTCGATGTCCCGAAAGCCTTCTACAACTCGAAGGAGGACCTCCAGAATCTCGTGGCCGAAAACTGGTGGTCTTACACCGCGTGGACCAACGAACAGTACAACGACGCTCAAAAGTCCTTCCAGAACCTCAAGGACTCTACCTTTGAGTCTTGGGACGAGTCTCGCCTCCGCGATTTCCTCGCCGAACAGGGGATCGTGGAACCGAAAGGCCCCAAGGAGAAGTTGATCCGCCTCGCAAAGAACCACTACAATGCCTACAAGGACGCCGGCTCTTCGCTCTCTGGCACCGTCACCGACACGGTCTCGAGCTTGGTTTCGACCAGTACCGATAGCGCATGGAAGGCTTTCGACGATTCGAAGGACTACGTCTACTCCACTTGGGACGACACTCAGATGAAGCACTATCTTGTTTCCCGCGGTGTTCTCAAGTCTGACAGCCAGAAAACGAGGGACCAGTACCTCCAGCTGATGAAGGACAATTACGCAGCGGTCGCCGACCCCGTTTGGCAAGCCTGGTCTGACTCGTACATCGTAGGTGTTCCGAACCCCCTCCACTCTGTGCCGTGCTAACTTGTATACAGCGCGGCTGGCTCGTCAGCAAAGGGTTAATCAAGTCGGACGCTGACAAGGGCCGCGATTACCTCGTCGGCCAGATGAAGAAATACTATTACAGTTCTTCGGACAAGGTTTACTCCGCATGGTCTGATTCTGAGCTCAAATCCTGGCTCGTCGACCATAACGTCGTCAAGCCCGAGGCCCAAGTCAAGCGTGATAAGCTGATTAGACTGGTATCGTGCGTATCCCCTCTACCCATATGCGGAGTGGTCCCACCTCACCCATATACAGCGATAACTTCAGTAACGCTCGGGATACCGTCTGGGGTTCCTGGTCTGACTCCGAAATCCGTTCTTGGTTGATCGACAACGGACATCTCAAGTCGGATGCCCAGGTTAAACGCGACGAACTCGTCAAACTTATCGACGGAAAGTCAGTCGCCACTCAATGTTGAAAAGTGATGAGGGTGCTCACCGCATTTCTCAGGTACAAGGATTACAGCGGCCGTTCGGCGGCTTACCTCACCTGGCCCGATGCTCGGCTTCGTGCCCATCTCCGCGCCCACGGTATCTCCGAGGAGGGCCTTCCTACCACCCGCCCCGGTCTTCTCCAGGAGACCCGAATCCGCTACGTCCAGACAACGAACTCCGCTCAGGCTTTCCTGAACAAGATCCGCGACTCGATAAATTCCGGGGTCGAGTTGACTGAGGAGAAGATCCACCAAGTCCTGAGCCTCCTGACTGGAACATACGAAGACACTAAGACTTCTGGAGAGAAGAGGGCCGCTGACCTCGAAGAAGACCTAAGGAAAAAGGGGGAGTGGGTGAAAGGGAGAGGTGAGGACGTCCGCAAGAAGACTGAACTGTAGTGTAAAACAGCCTCCATGCACGATCTCGTTCCACAGCTTGTAAATATTGTCTTTGTGTCCCACTGCAATGTGTATTCGCTTCCCATTATTTGTGTTTGTTATGTTCAAAAGCTCAAGCCTACCAATTTGGGAATGGGAGAGTGCAAGGCGAAGTCGATCATGGACGTTGATGACCCTGAATACCTTTCGTACCTGACCTCGCTTCACCTCTCCGACCTCAAGTCTGAACCAGCCAAGCTGAATTCATCATCGGCTCAACTCACAAATGTCCTAACGACTCTTTGCCACACGTCGTACCCGACGTTCCTATCCGTTCATCAATCCGTAAACACCCTCTCGACCTCTCTCGACGCGTTCTCGTCTTCCCTCGATGCGCTGATCAACGTCCTGCCCGTCGTGGAGCAGAAGGCGAGAGGCTTCTTGGAAGAGGTTAAGGACGTGCAGGCCGAAAGGAAGAAGATGAAGGTTGTCGTGGAGAATCTTGGGAGGGTTGAGGAGATCGTTGGGGTCGGGAGCGTTGTTGAAGGGTGCGTCAGGAGTGGGTGGTACGGGGAGGCCGTTGAGGTCGAGATGAGAATCGCGAATCTTGCGAAGAAGCTGGACCCTGACGGACGCGGCGTCGTATGGGACGTCAAGGCCGAAGTGGACCAACGGATCCGAAGCATGGTCGGAGACCTGCTAAGCGGCTTACGCGAAAGCGGTACCAACAAACTTCCCGTTTTATTCAAGACCGTCGGGTTCTTGAGGAAGATGGGAGTCTTGGACGAAGAAGAGATCGCTCAAGCGTTCCTGAGCTGCAGGTTAGGATGCCTCAAGAGGTCTTTGGAAGATCTGGACGTGGAGAGGAGGACTTCAGGAGCTTTTACCCCCATCACTCCATCTTTCCAGAACTCGGTTTCTGGGGAGAGGTACCTGAAGAAGTACGTGGACGTTTGGAGGGAGGGGGTTTATGACCTCGTTTCTCAGTTCACCACAATCTTCCTCGAACGGCCCGCTTCGTCGCCCGAGACCACGGAACTTTTGCATTCGCTCTTGACAACTTACACCACGCATCTTCTCTCCGTGTTGCTTGGGACACTAGAGGCTACACTATCGACGGTCCAGGATCCTTCTGCGCTCAACTCGTTGTTGACGCAGTTGACATACTGTGCGACGTCGTTTAGCAGGATCGGGCTGGATTTCCGGTGGATCGTTGGAGGTTTATTCGAGGACGCCGTCCGGACGACCGTTACGAAAGGGTTTCACGACGCTCGAGATAAATTCATCTACTCCGTCTCCTCTGCTTCACCCACCGCCCTATCCATCTCACCTTCATCTACGTCGACGACGTCGACGGTTTCTTCGTCAGCAAATGAACCGAACTTGGACGCTCTCCAGTTGGATACGACAAACCCTCCCCACGTACCTCCTCACATCCTCACCTCCCACAAACCAACGGCGATTTACGCAAACGATTTATTAACCACCCTCAACGGTCTTCGGCTCCTGGCTCCAAAAAATCTCTACCAAGACCTCCTCACGGACCTGGACCAATCCCTCGACGAGTCTGGGACGACGTTCATAGACGTCATAACCACTACGCCTCTCACCATCTCTTCCTTCACCACCTCCTCGTCTGCTTCCGGTGTCTCTCAAGGGAGAATATCGAAGGAGGAAGCGGACGAGAAAGGAAGGAAGGTCAGAATGTACTTGGGGGGGTTGTTTGTGAAGGTTTTCGTCCCGTTCGTCAGACGCGCACTTGTGGAAGGGGTGTACGGATTTGAAGGAGAGGATAGGGCGAAGGATTGGAGGGGTGAACTTGGGTTTGTGAGCGCATGGGAGGAGTGGGTACAGTCGATTACACCGCCGGCGCAGACTGTGGTTACAGGTGGATCATGAGATTCGGATCCGACAAACAGCATGGTGTGTCGGCCGTGGTCGTCTACAAATTCAATTAGGCTGTATGCGAGAGAACGGAACGGCACCTCCAATGAGACGTCGCTCTGATATCCAGGGTCTGAGACCTGAGGCGGTTCGAATTCGAGTATTTTACGAGTCTTTTTCATACTACGAGAAATAAAATTTCTCTTTACGGCTAATTACCTGTACCTACGAACCAGAAAAGAGAGGGAAGAGGGGGTCCAATGCAGCAGTTCCAAGTAGTAACAACAAGGGCGAGAGAGGACGTATATGTTGGATGTGTATGTATTGCGTGTGGCTGAAGAGAACGGCAGCGATCGAGGGCGGGGCACAGAAGACAACATTTCGAAGGGTAGAGCAACAACTCACGTTCAAAAACAGTTGAGTAACTAGACGGGGAAATGACCCGACCTCTCGCTACCTCACCGAGTGTTTTTTAGCCAGGTCACTGTAGTTCATCGCGACGGTGGTAAGAGAGGATTGAACCTTCAAAGTCGACGGCCATCGAAGGACTCACCTATAGGCACTCTCAATGCATGTCTTCACATCCTTGTAGCTCACCACCAAACAACTCTGTTCATCCCTCGCGGTTAGCATCATCCTCTCATCCGACCCCGCGTCCAGTTTGTTCAGACAGGTGAGGACGTGAGTGAGGTTCACGACCGGGTCAAGGTTTTCGTCCACTTGATGGAAAACGTAGTCTCGGAAGAGTTTAATGATGTATCGGTCACCAGTTTCCGACCAGCGATGTGACCTTCCGAACCTGAAGGGAGGAGTTGGTCAGAACAGAGTAAGAAGTAGGAGAGTGGTTTGGAGGACATACTCTGGTCGTTCATTGATGAATCCCATCTTGGTGAGCAGCCTCACCAGTCGCCCATTCTCGAGCTCGCTCATCAGCTCCGCCTCCAGCCTGTCAACGGCGCTGTACAAAAAGGCTTCGTCAATAAGTTTATGTGAACCGGGTGGAGGGACCCCACTTTTGTGTCTCCATCATCTCCGAGAGCACCCTACTTCCCATCGTATCCAACAGCTGCTTGATCGACTTATGCGGTGACTGCTTGACGAGGTACATTGCCACATTCTTCACGTCTTGCGAATAATTCTTATCGATCGTCTGCAGAGCCTTTGGTAGGTTCGTCATGGCGTTCACTTGCCCGCAACACAGTTCAAAAACAAGTTTCCCAAAGTACAACAGGTCCTCCTGCTGAGTGAGATTGACGTCCTGGGTTTGACGTACGTCGTAGGTGAGGATGTCGACCAAACAACAGGAGCTGAATCGGACCCTAGGAGGAGGATGAGGGTGGTTCGGAAAGCAATACATAATTGTCTCGCACCTGTTTTTGCTGGTGACCAGGATCTTTGTCGGATCCATAAGCCTCACAGCCAACCCTGCGTCGTGGATAGTTTGGATCGCGCTTGCGAGCTGGATGATGTACGACCAAAGTGTCCGTTCCGGTATGAGGGAGGCGTCTTTCGATTGTTGCAAACGACCGTTTTGGAACGTTGGAGGTTTTGGTTTCAAGTGGAGGCTGAAGAGGGTCTCGGCGTTTGGATGGTAATCGTATACAACCACTAGGGCTGAGCGGTACCGAATCAGGGGCGCGACAAGGGCCTGGGGAGGAAGGACCTACAGTTGTCACCAAACGCCTGGGAAGTGAATGCTTCCCGGACCTGGACGATGTTTGGGTGCTTCATGCTCGACCAAGCCTCAACAGGCCCGAACGCCGCTGGGTTTATGAGTCGATAACCTTAAAATTGCCATCATTGAGACGAGACATCCGGGAGAGCGGGCGGATGAACACACCCTCTACTCTCCTCAAAACATAGGTGACCCCATCTGTTGAGTTTACGGCACGGTAAGCGGTTGAGTACCAGTTACCCAACTTGCGCCTATCGCCCCCGGTCGCTTCCAACGGCACGAGGGTGTGGTACCCTTGCAACTCCTCCGGCAACCCCAAGCCAGGTGCAGGAGCGGTATGGATCGTTTCGGACCTCTTCTGCAGTTCCTCGCGTATGGCGTCCGAGATGAAGTAATTATTGGTGAAGGCTTCTGGGATCGGGTTTGAGTACAGATGGTAGTTTAGCTACAGGAAGGGCAGTCTTTAGTGATGGTCGATGGTGATCGGGGGGGAAGGGATCACGTACAGGCTGGTGGATGAACGCGGATGCGGGTTGGTAGTAGTCCATGCCGGGCGGTGGGTAGTCGGGTGGGAGGAAGGGATGTTGACCCTGTGTGTCATCATAACCGTTCGCGTCCAGCTGGGAAATTGCGGTGAGATCAACCTCGGTCACCGAGGAAGGAGAAAAGCGCAGGGACTGGTGAGAGAAAACTCAATCAGATAAAGGGCTCACAGCTTGCAACCTCTGTGTGACGCTATCCAGTCCGTTCTCGTATCCGTTTCCGTGCTGGTAGTTTGAAAATGGGTCGAATGGATCTTCACCCTCGTCGTACTCTGCAGGATTAGACCACCCGGTATGCGCATTCGAACGCGAGGGTGAGGTGAGATTACTCGTGGACGCGGGACTTCCGATTGATTGGACGGAGGGTGTGGCAGCCGACAAGATCGGCGTAGATGATTTTGGAACGAACACGGGAGCGTTGACCGACTGTGCAGGTAGAGTGGGCGTCGCTTCTGTGGATGGTGGGGACTGTGGCGGAACGCTGCTCGTTGAGGGTGGAGTGAAGGATGGAAGATTCCGAATTTCGCGTTGGGTTTATTGTACGGAGGAGGGGGGGCTTAGAAACCCTGCGTTGCTCTTGTCGCGTAGGATATGGGCGGACTTACAAAGGTTCTACCGGTTCTTGCTGCTAGTCGCGTAGTTGGTAAGAAACGAGTGCGTGAGATGATAAGATTGAACATACGGGAGGGTGATAGTATATACACCCTTTGTCCTGGAATTTGCAGGACCTGTGGTGCGCTCAATGAACAACGGGGCCCAGGTGAGGGGGTAGAGAAAGAGACTGACCCGTAAATAAGGATGTTCCTACATTGCCTCTGGGGTTGATCTGACGGAGGGCGTGTTAGGGCGGGGCTAGGGCGCGAGGGGGGGCGAGGGGGAGGGAGAACGGACCCTTCTTCGAAGGAGATGGTTTCGGCACGGGCTTGGTGTCGTCGGTCTTTGAAGGAGAGACGATCTTTACAGCGGATGAGGTGGATGACGGCCGGAGGAACAAGGCCATCTAGGACAAGCTGTGAGATCAGGCAAAATGATCACTCGATCAAAAATTCCCAAGATATCCGCAGTATATATGTAATCATCGTACATTCGCCGGGAACTCGTGTCACTAGGTCTCGAACCTCCAACGGGGGTCATCGTCCCCTAAGAATGCATCCTCATCCGTATCCTTCAGCCTACCATCTCGTTCTCCTCGATCCCTTCGTGCATTCTCGCTGCTCAGGATGTACCACAGTATGCTCACGACGGTGATATTTCCGACGAGGTAACCCATGGCCTAACGTAAGGGTTTAGCGTACCGTTTGAATGAGGGAGAAGATCGCGAGGGGTCGTACCACGCCATGCCCAATGAAGAACCTCGGACCCCAGGTGGGCCGATACAACTGTGTTCCCATGACCGCCCCAAGGTTTCCAATAGAAATCTGCATTGCGGTTGCAGTTGCCCTCTTAGTCTGGCCAGAAACGTTGTTTGCAGGCCAGCTCAAGACGAGAGCAATGGCGGAGTAGATGCCCCCGGCGGCTAGGACCGTCCCCGCGTACAACACGCCTGGTCGGGTGCTGGTGATGAGCATAACATACCCGGCGATAGCCAGAAGGGAGCTGCCGATGATGAATGGCGCCCTAAACTTTATCCTCTCCACGACCACGGCAACAGACATGGTCGTGACAAACGCAAAGACATAGGGGGGAGTTGAGAGCAGCTGCGCTTGGGCCGTACTGAAACCCATGTCTTTGATGATGGTGGGGAGAAAGAGGCTAAGCGTATAGACCGGCAGGCTCATGGTGTGGAAGCAGAGACCGTAGAGGTAGATCTTTGGATCCTTAAGCGCTTGGCGCACACCAGCCCAGCTGAACTTTTCGTCTCGACTGGCGTCGCCATCCTTCTTGAGTCGTGCGATAACATCTTCCCTCTCCTTGGGGGAGAGGAAATTGGCAGTCGCGGGGTAGTTATAGATGAGGAAGTACGAGGCGATGGAAATGACGACGGTCATAACACCCTCCTTGAACGATATGTTAGCCGTCGTACCGAGAATTGAAGTAGAAAGATTTACGAGGATAAAAATCCACCTCCAACCGCCCAAGCCCGCAACACCTCTCATTTTTGCGAGGGCGAATGCCTGAAGTCTTGTAAGCATCACGTTGGGGGCGAAGCGCAAAATAACTAACGAATATCCCGCCAAATGCACCAGCGAGAGTGGGAGCGGCGAAGAACAGAGCAACGCGATAATGTTGTTCGCTTCGCTTATACCACATACTCAGGTAATAGAGGACTCCGGGGGCGAAACCACTTTCTGTGACGCCGAGAAAGAAGCGGGCAGCCAGGAATCCGGGGAAATTCTGGGTGACACCCATGAGCACGCAAACGACACCCCATGCGAGGGTGAGAGTCGGGAGCCAAAATTGCGGTGTGGTGAGTTTGAGGACGATGTTGCACGGGATCTCGAACAGGACGTAACCGACAAAGTAGATCGACAGTGTAGTCAGGTACTGGTTCCCGGCTTGTTTCAAACAGTGGTAAGGATGATTTCGGTCGTGTACACTGGGGAGAAGGTACGTACTCATGTGTAGATCTGTGGCGAGACCTTCGATACGAGCATTTCCAACTGAGAGAAGGTGAGTAGGAGGTATGGAAAGGAAGGGGAGAGTGAGGGGATTACCATTGCTGCGATCCAGAAATGAGAGAAGGAAAAGCACGGTTATCAGAGGGAGAAGATGCCAATCGAGTTTCCTCAAGAGTCTCTTCTCGTGAATCTCTCCTCCGCTCTCCTCTGTCGCGTGATCTGAGTCCGCCTTCTCGAGTTTTGTCCGTTCTTTCTCTGACATGGCTGGGGGGGAAAGAGGGTACGGGGGGGAGGTGGGGTTGTGGAGCCATTTTATAGGACCCAAAGTTGGATAGAAGAGGGAGTTAACGGAAGCAAAGAATATCCGGATACGATAGAAATGTAACGGACCCGATTGAAGGAGGATCGCCAGACCGGAGATACCCAATGTGTGATGCCCCGACGGCACTCCGCCCTAGGACCTCAAAGAGCCATTACCATACTTTTATATGAATGGCTATTCTCTGAACAGAACCGAGGCCGAGAGCCACATCAAATGTTCGCTGGAAGTGGACTCCCGCGAGGTCTCTCTAAACCCCTTCGGTTATCGAGGTACAGTTCACTGTCGGAAAACCCTGATCCGAGTCGTCTCGTACCTAAGACTGAGCGAAGAGAGGCACGACGTAGGGGACGGTTTGCCCACGCATGCGATAAGCCAGTGGATGAACCAGCACCGGTGGCGGGAACCTGTTGTTGGTCTGATCGCGGTCTCGAGTTCAACGGAACTTGACCGGAACTATCCTTGTCAGGATCGAATCCCATACACCGCTAGAGTGTTTCCCCCGGGGCTTCTAGCAACCAGGGGTAGCAATGGTGCTGATACGATGCGCGTTCTCACAGAATTACCGTGAAACCGCAGGTTCCGAGAGAACCCAACAGCGCCAAAACATTAGGGAGAGGCTCCCGGATAACGTCACATCACCGCCCGAACTCAATCCTCTTGGGTCCGGCGTCGGCAGCTCTGTCTCCATGTGCACCCACAAAAGAACGTACGTGGGCCCTATCGGTGCGACACAGGCCACCTAGTGAATCAGGACAGACAGAAAGGAATGCCGGCTCTCAGCTCACGCATCAGGAAAAAGATGTGATCGAGGTCTTGCCTCCTCGCCACGATTTTCCCACGTCGACGCAATGTCGCAAGATATTGGTATCTATTGGTGCGTCGGGCTGAGCTCCATGCATCGGGACGACGAGAA
>Ga0307511_10000911_pt1 | contig 31189 bp, 22 predicted proteins | sample 13_EM_MG_FD_200266 | JGI IMG/M metagenome (GOLD analysis project Ga0307511, IMG submission 200266) | Populus trichocarpa ectomycorrhiza microbial communities from riparian zone in the Pacific Northwest, United States - 13_EM | ecosystem: Host-associated > Plants > Roots > Unclassified | place... | reverse complement strand
CTTCGCCGGCGCGCCGCCCATTGCGATTGCGCGGCGTGGAAATTAGTTATAAAATATAACTAATTTCCACGCCGCTTCCTTTTTCGGCGCAACCTCATTCCATATGCCCAAACCCATTAAAAAGAGCGTTTCCAAGGCAGCCGGCCAGAGCGCGGCCGCGCGCAAGTCCGCGAGTGCCAAGCCTGCGAGCGCCAGGTCCGCCGCCGGCCTGTCGATTCGCCGCGAAGGCGCGGTCGCGGTGATCCGCCTGAACCGCCCGGAAAAGCGCAATGCGCTGGCCGACGACATGGTGCTGGCGCTCGGTGCCTACCTCGACCGCCTGCCGCCCGAAGTCAAGGCGATCGTGCTGGCCGGCAACGGCGAGCATTTCTGCGCCGGGCTGGACCTGTCAATGCTCAAGGAGCGCAGCGTTGCCGAAGGCGTGATGCATTCGCGCATGTGGCACGGCGTGTTCGACAAGCTGCAGTTCGGCCGCGTGCCGGTGGTGGCCGTATTGCACGGCGCGGTGATCGGCGGTGGTCTGGAACTGGCCGCCACGGCGCACGTGCGGGTCGCCGAGGCGTCGGCCTTCTATGCGCTGCCCGAAGGCCAGCGCGGCATTTTCGTCGGCGGCGGCGGCTCGGTGCGGGTGCCGCGCCTGATCGGCGCCGCGCGCATGGCCGACATGATGCTCACCGGCCGGGTCTACCGCGCCGAAGAGGGCGAGCGGGTCGGTTTCGCGCAATACCTGGTGGGAGCGGGCGAGGGCATGGCGAAGGGGATGGAGCTGGCGCAGAAAATCGCCGCCAACGCGCCCATGACCAACTACGCCGTGATGCACGCGCTGCCGCGCATCGCCGAGGCGACGCGCGACCAGGGCCTGTTCACCGAGTCGCTGATTGCCGGCATCGCGCAAGGCGAGCCGGAGGCCAAGGCACGCATGAACGCCTTTTTGCAGGGCAGGGCGAACAAGGTGAAAGCCTAGGCATGAACGCACCGCGCTACCGTTCCCTGCGTTTCGGGCCGCGCGCCACGCGCATGGAGCGCGGCGCGGACGGCAGCCTGTATCTGCGCTCGCCGCGGGACCTCGGCGCCTATCCGCAACGCGTCACCGACGCGCTGCTGCACTGGGCCGAACACGCGCCGCGGCGCACCTTCATCGCCGAACGCGCCCCGGGCGGCTGGCGCACCCTGAGCTACGCCGACACCCTGGCGCAGGTGCGCGCGCTGGCGCAGGCGCTGCTCGACCGCGGCCTGTCGGCCCGCCAGCCCATCGTGATCCTCTCGGGCAACGACATCGAGCACGCGCTGCTGGCCTTGGCCGCGATGCACGCGGGCATTCCCTACGCGCCGGTTTCGGTGCCGTACTCCCTGGTCTCGAAGGATCACGCCAAGCTCAGGCACATCATGCAGTTGCTCGAGCCCGGCCTGGTGTTCGCCGCCGACGGCGCGGCCTACGCGATGGCGGTGCGGGCGGCAGTGCCCGCGGAAACGCTGCTGCTGGTAACGCGCAACCGGCCTGAAGGGCGTGGCGTCGGGCTGTTCGATGATCTGCTGCGGACCCGCGCCGGTTCAGGCGTCGAGGCGGCGCATGGAGAGGTGAGCCGCGAGACGGTGGCGAAGATCCTGTTCACCTCCGGCTCCACCGGCCTGCCCAAGGGCGTGATCAATACCCACGGCATGATGTGCGCCAACCAGCGCATGCTGCTCGAGGCCCTGCCGTTTCTCGGCGAGACGCCGCCGGTGCTGGTGGACTGGCTGCCGTGGAACCATACTTTTGGGGGTAACCACAATTTCGGCATCGCCCTGGCCAACGGCGGCAGTTTCTACATCGACGAAGGCAAGCCGATGCCCGGGCTGATCGAGCGCACGGTGGCGAACCTGCGCGAAGTCACGCCCACGATCTACTTCAACGTGCCCAAGGGCTTTGAGGGGCTGATCCCGCATTTCGAGCGCGATGATGCGCTGCGCGAGCGCTTTTTCGGCGGCGTGCAATTGCTGTTCTATGCCGGCGCCGGGCTCTCTCCCCATGTTTCCGACAGCCTGAACCGCCTCGCCGAACTGACCACGGGCGAACGCATTCCGTTGATCACCAGCCTGGGCGCCACCGAGACCGCGCCGGCTTCCCTGATGGCCAACTGGGCCGGCGCGCAAGTGGGCAACGTCGGCACGCCGATGGTCGGCCAGGAGGTCAAGCTGGTGCCGGAGAATGGCACCGCGGGCGGCAAGCTGGAGCTGCGCGTGCGCGGCCCCAACATCACGCCCGGCTACTGGAAGAGCCCGGAACTGTCGGCCGCCGCCTTCGATGAAGAAGGCTATTACAAGATGGGCGATGCGCTGCGCTTTGTCGAGCCCGGCAATCCGGATGCCGGCATGAGTTTTGACGGCCGCATCGCCGAGGACTTCAAGCTCGCCACCGGCACCTGGGTCAGCGTCGGTCCGCTGCGCGGCCAGGTGATCGCCGCCGGCGCGCCGCTGGTGCAGGACGTGGTGATCGCCGGGCACGATCGCGACGAGGTCGCCATCCTGATCTTTCCCGCGCTCGATGCCTGCCGCGGCCTGTGCGCCGAGCTGCCGCCCGCCGCCGCGCCCGCGCGGGTGCTGGCGCATGCGCCGGTACGCGAACGCTTCCAGGCCATGCTCGATGCCCTGGCAGGCGGCTCCACCGGCAGCGCCACCCGCATCGCCCGCGCGCTGCTGATGGTCATGCCTGCCTCGCTGGATGCAGGCGAGGCCACCGACAAGGGTTCGCTGAACCAGCGCGCGGTGCTGAAGGCACGCGAGGCGCTGGTGGCGCAGCTGTATGACGATCCCCCCGGCCCGGACGTGCTGATCGCGCGGTCCTGACCAACCAGTGAAGATGGAGAACATCATGAGCAAAGGCATCGCCAGCACCTACGACGACATCTGGCTGATCGACGGCGTGCGGACCCCGTTCGCGGACTACAACGGCGTGCTCGGCACGGTCTCGCCGATCGACCTGGGCATCAAGGCGGCGCGCGAGGTGTTCAAGCGCTCCGGGGTCAATGCGCGGAGCGTGGATGCCGTGCTCACCGGCAGCATGGCGCAGGCCAGCTTTGACGCCTACATGCTGCCGCGCCACATCGGCCTGTATGCCGGCGTGCCGCAGGAGGTGCCTGCCGTCAACGTGCAGCGCGTCTGCGGCACCGGTTTCGAGCTGATCCGCCAGGCGGCCGATGCGATCACGCTCAGGCAAGGCGACCTGGCGCTGTGCGTGGGCGCCGAGTCGATGTCGCGCAACCCGGTGGCGGCCTACACCCATCGCGGCGGCTTTCGCATGGGCCAGGTCGAGTTCAAGGACTTCCTCTGGGAAGCGCTGCTTGACCCGGCCGCCAATGTCACCATGGGTGGCACGGCGGAAAACCTGGCGAAGAAATTCGGCATCAGCCGCGCCGAGGTCGACGAGTTTGCCTCGCAAAGTTTTGCCCACGCGGTGGCGGCGCAGGCCGAGGGCTTTCATGCGGGTGAGACGGTGCCGGTGGTGAGCGAATCGTTCGAGCTGGAAGGTTACAAATCGCGCGGCATCCGGCTCTCGTCCAAGGTGAAGGAATTCGCCACCGACAGCCACGTGCGGCCTTCACCTGTTGACGTGCTGGCGAAAATTCCCGCCGCCTTCGGCGGGGTGCAGACCGGCGGCAACAGCTCGGCGGTGGTCGATGGCGCGGCCGCCGCCCTGGTCGGTTCCGGCGGCTACGTGAAGGCCCAGGGGCTTAAGCCGATGGCGCGCGTGCTCGGCGCGGCCGTGGTTGGCGTGCCGCCTGAGATCATGGGCATCGGCCCGGTGCCGGCGATCCGCCTGCTGCTGGAGCGCGCCGGGCTCACGCTGGATGCGATCGACCGTTTCGAGATCAACGAGGCGTTCGGCGCGCAATGCATGGCGGTCGAGCGTGACCTGGGCCTGGACCGCGCCAAGCTCAACGTGAATGGGGGCTCGATCGCCATCGGCCATCCGCTCGCCGCCACCGGCATCCGCCTGACCGTGACCCTGGCGCGAGAACTGGCGCGGCGCAACCTGCGCTACGGCATTTCGTCGGCCTGCATCGGCGGCGGGCAGGGGATCGCGCTGCTGATCGAGAACCCGGCGTTCGCGGCCTCTCACTAGGCGCATCACATCGGCCGCATCGGGAGATGCGGATGCATGGATGGTCCTGTTTGCTTGGGACCGTTCAACAATTCGGTCCCAGATTCGGCATTTTCGCGGTGCATCTGCACCACGAAAATGCGCCGCTTTGCCGAATGTACGTAAGCGGCGGGACCAATCCCAAAAATGAGGTCGAAACCTCCATCTGACGTTTCGATAGGCCGGCGCGGCAATGAGCAAAATGCAAATGTTAAAAAGTTTGGCGCGTACGCGAGCGTGGCCTTGCAAGCGGCCCGGATGCCCGCGTTACGGACATCAATTACCGTCCTTAATTTTGTTGTCGCCGTGTCTGCCGGTCATCTGAAGGGAGCCTGTCTTCCCGGCGGATGGCCCCGGGCCCGGCGAGGAGATCACATGTTCAAATCCATGAAAGTCGGCGTCCGCCTCGGCCTGGGCTTCGGTCTGGTCGTCGCCTTGATGCTGCTGGTGGCCGGGATGAGCATCCTGCGCCTGTCCGCGGTCAATGATTCGACCAGGATCGTGGTCGACGACCGCTATCCGAAGGTAATGCAGGCCAGCAACGTGAGCAAGCGGATTCTCGACAACGGCCGCCTGGTGCGCCAGATGCTGCTGGTCGACGACCCCGCCGAAAAGGAGCGCGTCAAGGTCCGCGTCAAGGAAAATCTGGAAAAGAACAGCGAGAACATCGCCTACCTGGACAAGAATATCCGCTCCGAGAAGGGACGCGCGCTGATCAAGGACATTGCGGACAAGCGGTCCGCGCTCGACGCGAAGTACGAACCCCTGTTCGCGCTGGCCGGAAGCGACAGGGCGAAGGCCGTCGAATACCTGAAGACCGAATTCGCCCCCGCCAACAACGCGCTGCTCGACGCTCTGGAAACCCTGGTCAGGTTCCAGTCCGACCTGATGGAGAAATCCGCGGTCGAGGCGCAGCAGTCCTACATCGACACGCGCAACCTGATCATCGAACTGACCGTCGCGGCCGTGCTGCTGGCGGCCCTCCTGGCCTATTTCATCACCCGCAGCATCACCCGCACCCTGGGCGGCGAGCCGGACTATGTGACCGACATCGTCAAGTGCGTGGCCGACGGCGATCTCTCGGTTACCGTGGCGACGCGCAAGGGCGACGAGAGCAGCATGCTGTTCGCGGTCAGGCAGATGGTCGCCAAGCTGGTGCAGGTGATCGACGGCCAGCGCGAAGTGGTCGAGGCGGCCAATCGCGGCGACTTCAATGCGCGCGTCAAGCTCGATGGCCTGCAAGGCTTCCAGAAGGACATGGGCGAGGGCCTGAACAACCTGGTGACCACCACCGGCGCAAGCATGGAGGATGTGATGCGCGTGATGGGCGCGGTTTCCTCCGGCGACCTCTCCAAGAGCATCGAGAAGGACTACCAGGGCGCCTTCGGCCGCCTGAAGGAATACACCAACAATACCGTTGCCAAGCTCACGCAGGTGATCGACGGCCAGCGCGAGGTGGTGGCCGCCGCCAATCGCGGCGACTTCACCGCGCGTATCGACACCGCCGGCATGCAGGGCTACCAGAAGGACATGGGCGAGGGCCTGAACAATCTGGTCACCACCACCGGCGCGAGTCTCGATGACGTGATGCGCGTGATGGGCGCGATGGCCGGCGGCGACCTGACGCTGTCGATCGACAAGCCCTATGAAGGCTCGTTTGGCCGCCTCAAGGAGTACACCAACGACACCGTCGCCAAGCTCTCGCAGATCATCGAGGAAGTGCGCGGCGCCGCCAGCGCGCTGTCCTCCGCCTCCGAGCAGGTTTCCGCCACCGCGCAATCGCTCTCGCAGGCTTCCAGCGAGCAGGCCGCCGGTGTGGAAGAGACCAGCGCCTCGGTCGAGCAGATGACGGCCTCGATCTCGCAGAACACCGAGAACGCCAAGATCACCGATGGCATGGCCGGCCAGGCCTCCAAGGAAGCGGCCGAAGGCGGCGAGGCGGTCAAGGCCACCGTGGCGGCGATGAAGTCGATCGCCGGCAAGATCGGCATCATCGACGACATCGCCTACCAGACCAACCTGCTGGCCCTGAACGCCGCGATCGAAGCGGCCCGCGCCGGCGAGCACGGCAAGGGCTTCGCGGTGGTCGCCGCCGAAGTGCGCAAGCTGGCCGAGCGCAGCCAGGTGGCGGCGCAGGAGATCAGCCAGGTGGCCGGCTCCTCCGTCGATCTGGCCGAGAAGGCCGGCACCCTGCTCGACCAGATGGTGCCGAACATCCGCAAGACTTCCGACCTGGTGCAGGAGATCACCGCGGCCTCGCAGGAGCAGTCCGCCGGGGTGTCGCAGATCAACGCCGCCGTCAGCCAGCTGGCGCAGACCACCCAGCAGAACGCCTCCAGTTCGGAAGAGCTGGCCGCCACCGCCGAGGAAATGAGCGGCCAGGCCGAGCAGCTGCAGCAGCTGATGGCGTTCTTCAAGCTGGAATCCGGTGCCGCGCCCGTCGTTGTCAAGCGCGCCAAGCCGAAGACCAGCGAGACGCGCAAGGCCTACGCAACCGCGCCGGCGGCGAATTTCGTGGTGCCGACCGCCGATCATCCCGACGAGTCCGAGTTCGCGCGCTTCTGAAGCCCGGTGGCAGGGCGCCGGTGCAAACCGGCGCGCCGAAATACAGCACAGCGCACAACGGGCGCCCCTGCGATGCAGGCGGCGCCCGTTGCTTTTTTCGCCGCCGTGCCTAGATCGCGGGGCGCACTTCCATATTGTTCAGGGTAACGAAATGAAAGCCCTGCGCCAGCAGCGCCGCCAGGCCGATCGACAGACCCGCGGCGGTATCGCCGTTCGGCCTGTTCATGTGGGCGATGATGATGTCGCCGGGCTTGACGCGCTTCATGCGCTCGACGATGGCCGCGCGTTTGAGGGTCGCGCCGGCATCGGCATTGACCGAAAAGCCCGCCACCTTGTAGCCCATCTGCGCGATTGCCTGCAAGGCCTGCGGGTCGTACATCGCGGTGGCGCCGCGATACCAGCGCGGCGCGATGCCGGTGGAAGCCTGGATCGCCGTGGCGCCACCGCGAATCTCGTTTTCCAGGTGCGCCAGGTCGGGCGAGCCGGGAATGCCGTAGACGCGGCGCCCGGCGCCGATCACCGGCGGCACATGGTTGGCACCGTGGTCCTCGATCACGAACAGCTCGGGGTGGGCGCGCAGCACCGCCATCGCGTCGGCGTTGCGGTCCAGCCACTTGCGCGTGGCGAACACCGTGGCGGGGATGCGCTGCGCGATCAGGAAGTTGATCAGTTGTGCATCGTAGCCGCCGCCGCAGGCGTCCAGCGTGAGCGCGACCGCCCTGGAATCGGCCGGGAGCACCAGTCGCTGATGGATCTCCACCGGCGCGCCGGCCGCGGGTTGTGCGACCGGCGGCGCGGCCAGCGCGCGGCCGGGCAGGGCGCTGAACAGCGAGGCGGCGGCCAGGGCCGCAATGGCGGGTAGGGCAACGAAGGCTTTCATGCATCGGATAACGCACGAAGCCGGTGGCGCGACTAGGGCGCGCCACAGTTTTTAACCTTTGCTTTGTAAGCAGTTGTGAAGAGTTGCGCGGTTTGTAACGCGCTTTGCCGCTAGTCCTCGCCTTGCCCCGCCACCAGGCCCACGTTGCCGCCGGCCGCCGCCGTGTTCACGGTGAGGGTGCGTTCGGTGGCGAAGCGCGCCAGGTAATGCGGCCCGCCTGCCTTCGGCCCGGTGCCCGACAGGCCTTCGCCGCCGAAGGGCTGGCAGCCGACCACCGCGCCGATGATGTTGCGGTTCACGTAGCAGTTGCCCGCCGCCACCCGCGCGTGCAGCGAGGCCGCGCGGCTGTCGATGCGGGTCTGGATGCCGAAGGTCAGGCCGTAGCCGGAGGCGTTGATCTCCTCCACCACGTCGGCCAGCGTCTCCGCCCTGAAACGCACGATGTGCAGGATCGGCCCGAACACCTCGCCCGGCAGTTCGCTCATGCTGTCGATGGCGAAGGCGCACGGCGCGAGGAAATGTCCCGGCGGCACATCGGACGGTAGTGGGGCCTCGAACAGCAGCCGGCCGCCGGTGCGTAGCTTGTCCGCATGCCTCTCCAGGCGGGCGAGGGCGGCGGCATCGATCACCGGGCCGCAATCAGTGGCCGGGTCCGCCGGGTCGCCGACGACAAGTTCGGCGCACGCGCCTGCCAGCATGCGGATCAGGTTGTCGGCGATCTCCTCCTGCAGGTAGAGCACACGCAGCGCCGAGCAGCGCTGCCCGGCCGAGCGGAAGGCGCTGACGATCACGGCGTCCACCACCTGCTCCGGCAGGGCGGTGGAATCGACAATCATCGCGTTCAGCCCGCCGGTCTCGGCGATCAGCGGGGCAATCGGCGCATCGCGTGCCGCCAGGGCGCGGTTGATCGCGCGGCCTGTGGCGGTTGAGCCGGTGAAGGCAACGCCGGCGGTGGCGGGATGCGAGACGAGTTTTGAACCTACCTCGGCGCCGCTGCCGGGCAGCAACTGCAGCACCTCCTTGGGGATACCCGCCTCGTGCAGCAGTTGCGTGGCGCGCCAGGCAATCAGCGGCGTCTGGTCCGCCGGCTTGGCGAGCACGCAGTTGCCGGCAGCCAGTGCCGCCGTGACTTGCCCGAGAAAAATCGCCAGGGGAAAATTCCACGGGCTGATGCAGACAAACACGCCGCGCCCATGCAGGCTCAGCGAGTTGGCCTCGCCGGTGACGCCCGGCAAGGCGAGCGGCGCGCCGAACTGCGCGCGCGCCTGCGCGGCGTAGTAGCGGCAAAAGTCCACCGCCTCGCGCACCTCGGCCACCGCATCGGCCAGGGTCTTGCCGGCTTCGCGGATGCACAGGGCGAAGAGTTCGGCTTGATGCGCCTCGAGCAGGTCCGCCGCGCGCTCCAGGCAGGCGGCGCGTTCCGCGGCGGGGGTGGAGGACCAGGCACGGAACACGGCCCGCGCATTGGCGAAGGCCGCGTCGATCACCGCTGCGTCGGCCGGAACCACGTTACCGATAATTTCGCCCGTCGCCGGATTGCGCAGCGCCTGCGCCGCCTGCTTCGATAGCGTGCCCGGCACCAGGGGCCCGGCCCTGAAGTCCGTCCGTGTTTCGCGCAGCGCCGCCTGCCACGCCGCAAGCACCTGCGGATGCTGCACATCTACTCCCGCCGAATTGCGCCGCGCGCCGAGGATGGTGGCCGGCAGGGGCAGGGCGGCATTTGGGGCGCCGTCATTGTTCACCGCATGCTCCAGCGGGCTGGCCAGCAGCACATCCAGCGGCACTTGCGGGTCGGCAATCTGGTGCACGAAGGAGGAGTTGGCGCCGTTCTCGATCAGGCGGCGCACCAGGTAGGCGAGCAGGTCGCGGTGTTCGCCCACTGGCGCGTAGACGCGGCAGGGCAGTTCGGGATGCACCTCACGCAGCGCGCGATACAGCGCGTCGCCCATGCCGTGCAGGCGCTGGAATTCGAAACCGCCCAGGTCGCCGCCCGCCAGCTCGATGATCGCCGCCACGGAAAGCGCGTTGTGGGTGGCGAACTGCGGGTAGACCACGTTGCGCGCCGCCAGCAGTTGTCCGGCGCAGATCAGATACGAAAGATCGGTATAGGGCTTGCGCGTGTATACCGGGTAGCCATGCAGGCCGCGCTCCTGCGCCGCCTTGATTTCGCTGTCCCAGTAAGCGCCCTTGACCAGACGCACCATGATGCGCCGGTTCGCCGTTCGCGCAGCATGGGTCACGGCGGCAATGGTCGCGCCGGCACGCTTGCTGTAGGCCTGGATTGCCAGGCCCAGGCCGGCCCAACCGTTCGGCACCGGGTCGCGCAGCAGTTCGCGGAATAATTCGATCGAAAGCTCCAGCCGCTCCGATTCCTCCGCATCGATGGTCAGCCCCATGCCGTAGCCGGCCGCCAGTTGCGTCAGCTCGCGCACGCGCGGCAGCAGTTCGCTCATCACGCGTTCGCGCTGCGCCTGCTCGTAGCGCGGGTGCAGGGCGGAGAGCTTGATCGAGATGCCCGGGCTGCTGCGCGCGTCGCGCCCGTGCATCGCCGCGCCGATCGCGTGGATCGCGTTCGTATAGGCATCGAAATAGCGCCGCGCGTCTTCCATGCCGCGCGCCCCTTCGCCCAGCATGTCGAAGGAGTGGCGGTAGTCGCGCTGGTCTTCGTCATTGCTGCGCGTGAGCGCCCGGACGATGGTGTGGCCGAGCACGAACTGCTCGCCCATCAGGCCCATTGCGCGCAGGGTGGCGGCGCGCACCGCGGCTTCGCCCAGGCGTCCCAGAAGCCCCCGCCCGACGCTTTGCTGTGGAGTGCCGGCAAGCTTTTCGGCGGCCCACAGGGCAAAGCCCGAGGTGGTGCCGAGCAGGCCGTGGCCGGCCATCGCGTGGGCCAGCCAGTTGCCGTCTTCCAGCCGGTCGGCGATCAGCGCGGAGGCGGTGGGCGCGTCCGGCACGCGCAACAGGGCCTCGGCCAGGCGCATCAGCGCCAGGCCCTCGGTGCTGGAGATTGGGTATTCCTTGAGCAGGCTCTCCACCGCGAAGGGCGGATTGCCGGCGGCGCGGATGCGGCCGACCAGCTCGCCCGCGCGCGTGACGGAGCGGGTGAGGGCGGGGCCGTCGAGGGAGAGCGAGGAGATCAGGCCGCGTACCGCCTGCTGCTCGTCGCGGTACGGGTCGCCGAGCGGGGCGTCCTGAAGAACGGTGATTGGGTGAAATGCCATGGCGCGCCTCAAAGAATTCCGGCTTCGCGATACGGCTCGCCGCGCGCCACGCGCGCGTACGAGAGCCGCGTCAGGTCCAGGGTTTGATAAGCCCCCTTGACCATCAGTTCCGCCAGGCCCCGCCCGGCGGCGGGCGCGTGCATCATGCCGTGGCCGGAGAAGCCGCCGATCACCCAGAAGTTCTCCATGTGTCCCTGCCAGTTGCCGATGATGGGGTTGCCGTCCAGCTCGCACTGTTCGTAGAGGCCCGACCAGGTGCGGTGGCATTTGGCGGCCTCGAACGGCGGAAAGCGGTGCGCTACTGCCGGCCACACGACGCGCTCGAAATAATCGTGGTCCACCTCGAAGTTGAAGCCGCGCCGCTCGTCGCCGTCGACCAGTCCGCCCGAGAAGCCTGCGCCCTCGGAGCGGAACGCCAGGCGCGCCATGTCCTTCACATAGGGCAGGCGCTCGACTGGGTTGCCGGCGGTGAAGTAGTGCTCGAAGCGGCGCAGCGGGCTGATGGGGAGGTCCATGCCGATCATTTGCGCGATGCCGCCTGCCCAGGCGCCGGCAGCGTTGACGAAATGCGTGGCTCGAATGCTGTTGCCCGATTCGAACTTCGCCTCGGTGACCGACGTACCGCTGGCGGCAAGGCCGGCGACGCGGTCCTGCACGAACTGCACGCCGAGGGATTGCGCCTTGCGCTTGAAGCCTTGCAGCAGCCCGTTCGGGTCGCACCAGCCGTCGCGCGGCGAATGCACGCCGCCCGCCAGGTCATCCACATGCATCGAGGGAAAGCGCTCCTTCAACTGGCTTGGGGTGAGCAGGTCCACCTCGCAGCCCTGGGCGCGCTGCGCCGCATAGCTGGATTCGAGGATGCCGATGCCTTCCGGCGGCACGATGAACAGGTAGCCGCCCTCGACCCAGTCCACCGGTGCCTCGCGGCCATCGACCGCCATCGCCCGTGGAAAAGCCTGCATGAACCCGATGCTGAAGTTCGACATGGCGATGTTCTCCGGGCAGGAGAACAGGCGCCGGGCGCCGCCCGAGGCGCGTAGCGTCGAGCAGAACTCGTAGGTCGGGTCCGGTTCGATCACACAGACCTCCATGCCCGGGGCCAGGGTCTTGAGGAAGTACGCCACGCTGCAACCCATGATGCCGCCGCCGATGATGGCGGCATCAATAGTCTTGGATGGGCTGGGCATGGGCATTCCTTGGGCGCAAATTCGATGCTTTACATTGTATCCAATATTGGATAATATTTGCAACGACGAATTTTATGCAGGGAAATCAAGGGCATGGCCAAGGTGACGTCGGTGCAGGTGGTGGCAGTGCTGCGCGCGCGCATCCTTTCGGGGGCGCTGCCGGGCGGACTGCAACTGAAGCAGGAGCAGCTGGCCCAGGAATTTGGCGTGAGTCGTATTCCCGTGCGCGAGGCGCTCAAGAGCCTGGAGGCCGAGGGGCTGGTGCGCCACGAGTTGTACAAGGGCGCGGTGGTGGCGAGCAGCTCGGTGGACGAGATGATCGAGATGCTCGACATCCGCATCGCCCTGGAAACCCGCGCGCTGCGCCTGGCCTTTCCGCACTACACGCCGGCGCTGCTCGATGCAGCGCAGGCCATCCTGAAGCAATACGACGCCGCCGAGTCGCCGCGCGAGTGGAGTGATTTCAACATCCAGTTCCACCTCGCCTTGTACCAGCCGGCGAACAAGCCGCGCTTGCTGCAAATGATCGAGAACCTGACCCGCGGCACCGACCGCCAGGTGCACCTGCACATCTCGCGCACGGTGGGGCGCGACCACCCGCAGAGCGAGCACTTTGCGCTGCTCGAAGCCTGCCGGCGCGGTGAGATGGAGAAGGCGATGGACCTGCTGGAGAGCCATATTGCCGGCACCCAGGCGGCGCTGCTGCGCGCGGGTAGTGGTGTGGGTCAGGGCGCCGCCTGAAAATTAGAGGGAATCATCCACACAGCGGCGCGATCTTGGCGTATGTTTGGTCTCAGTGCGTCGTTGATTGCGCGGGTCGTCGTTTGCGGTGCCTGGGTTTGGTGACACCCTAAGACGAATGTCATGGCGCCTTCGCGGGTTTCGCGAAATCGACCGTGGTTTTGTGGGGTGCTACAACAATCGTCTTCGCGTTTTCCTGAAAAAGGTCAGGTTTTGTCAGGTTGCGCCGCGTCGCCGCTGAAAAAACACTGTGGTTTGCTATTGTTTCGTGGCTGGGCATGACAATTGTCCTGGGCCGCCATCGCTGCACTTTGTCCGGACCGCCGCGCACGAAAATGCCTCGGGAAACCCGAGCAACCCTCGCGCCGCAATCTTTTATAATCTCAAGGCTTTATTCCTCCGTCCCCCTTCCTTCCCGAGCTATGAAAATTCTGGTGCCCGTCAAGCGCGTTGTCGACTACAACGTGAAAGTGCGTGTCAAGGCCGACCAAACCGGCGTTGAAACCGCGAATGTGAAAATGTCGATGAACCCCTTTGACGAAATCGCCGTCGAAGAGGCGGTACGCCTGAAGGAAGCCGGGATCGCCACCGAGATCATCGCGGTCTCCTGCGGCTTGCTCGCCTGCCAGGAAACCCTGCGCACCGCGCTGGCGATCGGTGCCGACCGCGCCATCCTGGTCGAGACCGATGTCGAGTTGCAGCCCCTGGCAGTCGCCAAGCTGCTCGCCGCTGTTGCCAGGAAGGAATCGCCCGAGCTGGTGATCCTCGGCAAGCAGGCGATCGACGATGACTCCAACCAGACCGGCCAGATGCTTGGCGCGCTCTTGAACTGGCCGCAGGCCACCTTCGCCTCCAAGGTCGTGGTGGCTGACGGCAAAGCCCAGGTGACGCGCGAAGTCGATGGCGGCCTGGAGACCATCAAGATCAACCTGCCGGCGATCGTCACCACCGACCTGCGCCTGAACGAGCCGCGCTACGTCACGCTGCCCAACATCATGAAGGCGAAAAAGAAGCAGCTCGACAATTTCAAGCCGGCCGATCTCGGCGTCGATGTCGCCCCGCGCCTGAAGACCCTCAAGGTCACCGAGCCGCCCAAGCGCAGCGCCGGCATCAAGGTGCCGGACGTGGCCACGCTGGTCGCCAAGCTGAAGAACGAAGCCAAGGTCATTTAAGACCTGCCTTAACGAATAAGCTGAAACAGGATACGGATAGACCAATGACTGCTCTCGTAATCGCGGAACACGACAACGCCAGCCTCAAGGGCGCGACCCACAACACCGTCACCGCCGCATTGAAGTGTGGCGGCGATGTGCACGTGCTGGTGGCCGGCGCCAACTGCGGCGCCGTTGCCCAGGCCGCCGCGCAGATCGCCGGTGTCGCCAAGGTGCTGGTGGCCGATGCCGCGCACCTCGGTGAAGGACTGGCGGAAAACGTCGCCGCGCAAGTCGTGGCCCTGGCCGGCGCCTATAGCCACATCCTCGCGCCCGCCACCGCCTCGGGCAAGAACATCCTGCCGCGCGTTGCCGCGGTGCTGGACGTGCAGCAGGTCTCGGAAATCGTGTCGGTCGAATCGCCCGACACCTTCATCCGCCCGATCTACGCCGGCAACGCCCTGGCGACCGTGCAGTCCGGCGATGCCAAGAAGGTGATCACCGTGCGCACCACCGGTTTCGACGCCGCGCCCGCCACCGGCGGCTCGGCCGCGGTGGAGAACGTCGCGGCGGCGGCCGATGCGGGCCTGTCCGCTTTCGTCGGCCGCGAGGTCGCGAAGTCCGAACGCCCGGAACTGACCGCCGCCAAGATCATCGTCTCCGGCGGCCGCGGCATGGGCTCGGGCGAAAATTTCAAGATCCTGGAGCCCCTGGCCGACAAGCTGGGTGCCGCCATGGGCGCTTCGCGCGCGGCGGTGGATGCGGGTTTTGTTCCGAACGACTGGCAGGTCGGCCAGACCGGCAAGATCGTCGCCCCGACCCTCTACATCGCGGTGGGCATCTCCGGCGCGATCCAGCACCTGGCCGGCATGAAGGACAGCAAGACCATCGTCGCGATCAACAAGGACCCGGAAGCGCCGATTTTCAGCGTGGCCGACTACGGCATCGTCGGCGACCTGTTCACCTTGGTGCCCGAGCTGGTCAAGGAACTCGGTTAAACGCAACATGCCGCAAACAAGGCGCCGCCCGTAATTTCCGGCGGCGCTTTTTTCATCCGGCCTTGACGGTCGGTGAAGACAAGGAGAAGACAATGAGCTACGTCGCCCCCGTCAAGGACATCAAGTTCGTCATGCAGGAGCTGGCGGGTCTTGAGACCATCAACAAGCTGCCCGGCTGCGAAGACGCGACCCTCGAAACGGTCGAAGCCATTCTCGAAGAGGACGCGCGCTTTTGCGGCGAGGTGCTCGCGCCCCTGAACCGCAGCGGCGACCTGGAGCATAGCGTGCGCCAGGCCGACGGTTCGGTGAAGACTCCCAAGGGTTTCAAGGAAGCGTTCAAGCAGTTCGGCGCGGGCGGCTGGCAGGGCCTGCATTTCCCCACCGAGTTTGGCGGCCAGGGCCTGCCGAAACTGGTGGCGACGGCCGGCATCGAGATGATCAACAGCGCCAACCTCTCGTTCGCCCTGTGCCCGCTGCTTACCGACGGCGCGGTCGAAGCCCTGCTGCTCACCGGCACCGAGGCGCAGCGCAATACCTACCTGCCGAAACTCATCTCCGGCGAGTGGACCGGCACCATGAACCTGACCGAGTCGCAGGCCGGCTCCGACCTGGCGCTGGTGAAAAGCCGCGCGGTGCCGCAAGGCGACGGCAGCTTCCGCATCTTCGGCCAGAAGATTTTCATCACCTATGGCGAGCACGACATGGCGGACAACATCGTCCACCTGGTGCTGGCGCGCACGCCGACCGCGCCGGAAGGCGTAAAGGGTATCTCGCTGTTCATCGTGCCCAAGTTCATGGTCAACGCGGACGGCACGCCGGGCAAACGCAACGATGTGTACTGCGCGTCGCTGGAACACAAGCTGGGCATCAACGCCAGCCCCACCGCCGTGCTGATCTACGGCGACAACAAGGGCGCAGTGGGCGAGGGCGCCATCGGCACCCTGGTGGGCGAGGAGAACCGCGGCCTGGAGTACATGTTCATCATGATGAACGCGGCGCGCTTCGCCGTCGGCATGCAGGGCATCGCGGTGGCCGAGCGGGCGTACCAGAAGGCCGTGGCCTACGCGAAGGACCGCACGCAAAGCCGCGCGGTCGAGGGCTCTTCGGGGCCCGTGACCATCATCCATCACCCCGACGTGCGGCGCATGCTGATGACCATGCGCGCCTACACCGAAGGCGCGCGCGCTTCGGCCTATGTGACGGCGGCGGCGCTCGATGCGGCACACCATCACGAAGACCCCAAAGTACGCGCGGACAACCAGGCTTTCTACGAATACATGGTGCCGCTGGTCAAGGGCTTCTCCACCGAGATGTCGCTGGAGGTGACTTCGCTGGGCGTGCAGGTGCACGGCGGCATGGGCTTCATCGAGGAGACCGGCGCGGCGCAGTACTACCGTGACGCGCGCATCCTGACCATCTATGAGGGAACGACGGCGATCCAGGCCAACGACCTGGTGGGCCGCAAGACCGCGCGTGACGGCGGCAAGACCGCCAAGGCGATCATCGCGCAGGTCCGCAAGACCGAGGCGGAGCTGGCCAGGTTCGAGCAGGGCGACCTGGCGGTGATCCGCAACCAGCTGGCCGCTGCCTCCAAGGCTTTTGAAGAGACGGTGGACTTCATCGTCGCCAACGCCAAGGCCGACATCCGCGCGGTGTACGTGGGCAGCGTGCCTTACCTCAAGCTGGCCGGTACCGTGGTGGCGGGCTGGAACATGGCGCGTGCCGCGCTGGCTGCGCAAGCGAAGATGTCCGGTGGGGATACCGATCCCTTCTACCCGGCCAAGGTGGCGACCGCGCGTTTCTACGCGGACCATATCCTCACTCTGGCGCCGGCACTGCGCAGCAGCATCGTCGGTGGCGCCGAAGGGGCGCTGGCGCTGACCGAAGAGCAGTTTTAAGGTCACGGGTGACCAGGCCGGGGGTTGCGCATTCGGTAGCTGGTGGGAGCGAAGCGCTCCTGCCGCAACGCCTCACCGGCCTGCCGCCTGTCGCTGCAAAAGACGCGCGGGTGCTGGTGCTGGGGAGCTTTCCCAGCATCGCTTCGCTGGCGATGCGGCAGTATTACGCGCATCCGCAGAACCGCTTCTGGCTGATCGCGGGAACGATCTTTGACAATACGGACTGGCGCGCGCTGCCCTATGAGGAGCGCGTGCGCAAGGCGCGCGGGGCGGGCCTCGCGATCTGGGACATCTACGGCTCGTGCGAGCGCAGCGGCAGCCTGGATGCGGCGATCCGTAATCCGCGATACAACGACTTCGCCGCGCTGCTCGAATCGTCGCCCGGCACCGTACGCGTGTGTTTCAATGGCGGCACGGCGGCCAGGGCCGTGCGGCACCTTGCTTCTTTTGGGCTGGAGACGGTGGCGCTGCCCTCGACCAGCCCGGCCAATGCATCGCAATCCTTCGAACTCAAGCTGGCGCGCTGGCGGCAGGCGCTGGTGATTCCATGAACCTGATGGCCAAGCCCTTCGAGAAATTCTTCAAGCCGCGCCGCGAACCCGAGATCAGCCTGTCGGAAGAGGATGGGGTGCGCTACCTGCACTTTGGCTCGGTGTGGATCCAGGGGGCGATGCGGGTGCGCGACCCCTATGGCCTGGAACTGGAGTACACGCGCGAGTTGTTCGCCGGGCTGCTGCTCCATCCCGCGCCCCGCAATATCACCTTGCTCGGCCTGGGCGCGGGCTCGGCCAGCAAGTTCGCCTGGAAGTCTTTTCCGAAGGCGAAGGTGACGACAGTGGAACTGAACCCGGCGGTGATCGCGGTGGCGCGCAGCCAATTCTCCCTGCCCGCGGAGAGCAAGCGGATGAGCGTGATCTGCGGCGACGCGCAGGAAGTGATCGCCGGGCGGCCGGGTATGTGTGACTACCTGATTGTCGATCTGTATGACGCGGCGGCGCGCGGGCCGGTGCTCTCGAGCCTGGAGTTCTACTCGGCCTGCCGCGCGGCGATGGTGGCGGAAGGCCCGGCGGTGATGGCGGTCAACCTGTTCGGGCGCCACAGTTCCTACGAGACCAACCTGCGCAATATCGGCAAGGCTTTCGACGGGCGCATGCTGGTGCAGCCGCCTTCGGAACGCGGCAACGTGATCGCCTTCGGGTTCGCCGGGGATGTGCTGGAGCCCAAGCTCACCGAACTGCGCGTGCGCGCGTCGCGTCTCAAGGAGGGCCTGGGTCTGGACTTCCCGCGCTGGCTGGCCGGATTCAAGAAGGCGAACACGCTCGCGGGAGATCAGTGGAAGGTCTAGATTCGCGGACTTTGCTTTCTTGAAACCGGATGCGATCCGGAAAATGCTGCGAGGCGGATGGCCTGGCATCAACTCCAGCGAGGGGCGCGGCCCCTGGCGAGAAACATCAGCAGCGGCGCGGCCAGGCAGAAGATGCCCTGGCTCGCATAGGCCAGGCCCCAGGCGGTGACGCTGGTATTGCCGCCGGTGTGGTCCAGCACCCAGCCGAACAGGGTGGGGGAGAGGATGCCGGCGCCGAAGCCCAGGGTCGAGTGCAGGGCCAGGGTGATGCCGCGCTTGTCGGGCGCTGCCTCGGCCACCGTGCCGGCAGTAAGCGAGGAGGAGTCGGCCATCACCAGGCCGGTGTAGAGGCACAGGCAGAGTACCGTGAGCGCGGTCGGCAGCGGCGCGGTGAAGCCGACCAGGCAGCTCATGAGGCCGGAGAGCCCCATGTAAGCGAGGATCATGCGTTTGCGCCCGAAGCGCATCGCCAGTTCGTTGCCGAAGATGGAAGACGGCATGCCGATGAAGTTGACCACCGCGGCGATGATGGCCGGCGCCACCAGCGCCGCGCCGCCGTGCGTGGCGGCGGCAAAGCCGATGAAGGCGACCAGCCAGGAGCGGCTGCCGAGCAGTTCGAAGCAGTGCGCCGTGTAACCGAGGATATAGCCCATCGCCGGCCTGTTCTTCAGCACCGGGCGGAAGTCCAGCATCGCCAGCGGATTGCGCGAGGCCGGCGGCTTGACCGCCCGGGCCGCTGGCGGGATGCGCCATACCATCGCCGCCGCGACGAGCGGGCCGATGCCGCTGACAGCGAACACGGCCTGCCAGGAGAGCGCCGGCATCAGCACGATGGGCAGCAGGAAGGAGGCGGAAGCGCCGAGGGTGAAGCAGGTGGTGTAGAAGGAGACATAGCGGCTTTGCTTCGGTCCCTGAACGTGGTCGGAGAGGATCTTCAGCCCCGGCATGTAGGTGCCTGCCAGCCCGGCGCCGACGCAGGCCTGGAACAGCGCGGCGCTGATGAAACCACCGGCGGCGAAGGCAAAGCCGAAGCTGCCCAGCGCCGCGAGCAGGCAGGCGAAGGTGTAGATGTGCCGGGCATCGAGCCGGTCGGTCAGCGCCGTGAGCAGCGGCACCGCGAGCATGTAGCCGCCGAAGTAGGCGCCGCTGACCACGCCTGCCTGCGTGTTGCTCATGCCCCAGGCTTGCTGCAGGGTGGAGAGCAGGGTGGGGAAGGTGGCGTACCCCAGCATGGTGCCGATCTCGGCCACGCAGAGAAAGGCGGTGAAGCGCGCGTCGGAGCGGGCTTTCATCCTCGCGTGGGGCGGGTCCTAGGCTAGGGCCCGCGCCAGCACGCGTGCCACGTGCAGGGCTTCGCGCGCCGCGCCGTCCTTGATCTGGTGACGGCAACTGGTGCCGTCGGCCACGACCAGGGTGTCGGTTTGCGCCTTGCGTACGGCGGGCAGCAGCGAGAGTTCGGCCATCTTCATCGACACCTCGAAATGGTCCTTCTCATAGCCGAAGGCGCCAGCCATGCCGCAGCAACTCGACTCGATCAGTTCCACCTTCAGGCCGGGGATCAGGCCCAGCACCTTCTGCACCGGCTTGAGCGCATCGAAGGCTTTCTGGTGGCAATGTCCGTGCAGCAAGGCCTGGGTTTGCGGCAGCGCCTTGAGCGGCAGGTTGAGTCGCCCGGCATCGGCCTCGCGCGCCAGGAACTCCTCGAACAGCAGCGCATGGTCGGCGAGCTTGCGCGCCTCCTCGCCATAGCCGTAGACCAGGAACTCGTCGCGCAGGGTGAGCAGGCAGGAAGGCTCCAGCCCCACCACCGGCACGCCGCGGTCGACAAAGGGCTTGAGCGCATCGAGCATGCGGCGCGCCTCCGCCTTGGCCGCTTCGGTGAGCCCGGCGGCCAGAAAGGTACGGCCGCAGCACAGGGGGCGCTCGCCCGGCTTGGCCGAGAGATGCACGCGGTAGCCGGCCGCTTCCAGCACCTTGAGTGCGTCCTGGAGGTTCTCGCTCTCGAAGTAGTTGTTGAAGGTGTCGGCCAGCAGCACGACTTCGCCGGTGCCGGTCTGCCTGGGTGCGGCGGATCTGGTGAAGGGGCGGCCGCCCCAGCGCGGCAGCGTGCGGCGGCTGGAGAAACCGGCGATCTTTTCCGAGAGCCAGGCGCCGCCGGGCACGGCGTCGCGCGCGTTCATCACCCAGGCGAAGCTGGAGGCGCTGCCCGCGTAGTGCGGCAGGTAGGCGATCAGCTTGTCCTTGAGCGAGAGGCCGTGCTTCCGGTTGCGGTGGTACAGGGCCTCGATTTTCATCTTCGCCATGTCCACGCCGGTCGGGCAATCGCGCTTGCAGCCCTTGCAGGAGACGCACAGGTCGAGCGCTTCGTGCACTTCGTCGGAGGCCAGCGCCTCGGTGGCGGCGATGCCCTCGAGCTGGCCGGAGAGTGCCAGGCGCAGGGTATTGGCACGGCCGCGCGTCAGGTGCTTCTCGTCGCGGGTGACGCGGTAGGAGGGGCACATGGTGCCGGCGTCGAACTTGCGGCAGTGGCCGTTGTTGTTGCACATCTCCAGCGCCTTGCCCAGGCCCAGGGCCGGGTCGCCGCCGGTGCCGGGCGCGGTGACTTCGTCGGTGGCCGCGTTCGCATGCACGTTCCAGCCGCTCCAGTCCAGGGACGTTTGCGTCGCGCCCATCGCATAGCCGGGCTTGAGTCGGAACAACCCCTTCTCGTCCATCTTCGGCGTGTTCACGATCTTGCCCGGGTTCATCAGGTTGTCCGGGTCGAACAGGCGCTTGATCTCCTTGAACGCCTCGTTGATGCGCGGGCCGTATTGCCACTGCACCCATTCGCCGCGCACGATGCCGTCGCCGTGCTCGCCCGAGAACGCGCCCTTGAACTTGCGCACCAGCGCGCCGGCCTCTTCGGCTATCGCGCGCATCTTCTGGGCGCCATCGCGGCGCATGTCCAGCACCGGGCGCACGTGCAGGGTGCCGACGGAGGCATGCGCATACCAGGTGCCGCGCGTGCCGTGCTTGTGGAACACCTCGGTGAGGCTGTCGGTGTACTCGGCCAGGTGTTCGAGCGGCACCGCGCAGTCCTCGATGAAGGAGACCGGCTTGCCGTCGCCCTTCATGCTCATCATGATGTTCAGGCCCGCCTTGCGCACTTCCCAGAGTTCCTTCTGGGTATTCGCATCGGTCATCTCGACCACGCTATCCGGCATGCCGAGGTCGCCCATCAGCGCGACCAGGTCCTTGAGGCGGCGGAGTTGCTCGTCCTTGTCCGCGCCGGCGAATTCGACCAGCAATATCGCCTGCGGAGAACCGATCAGCGCAGCATCGACCACCGGACGGAACGCCGGGTTGGAGCGCGCCAGATCGATCATGGTGCGGTCCACCAGTTCGACCGCCACCGGGCCGAGCTTCACGATGTGCTGCGCCGAGTCCATCGCCTTGTGGAAACTCTCGAAGTTCACCACGCCGAGCGTCTTGTGCTTCGGCAAGGGGGAGAGCTTCAGGGTCAGGCGGCGCGAGTAGGCCAGGCTGCCTTCGCTACCCACCAGCATGTGTGAGAGGTTGACGCTGCCGTCTATCGTGTAGGGTCGCTCGCTCTGGCAGTTGAAGATGTCCAGGTTGTAGCCGGCGACGCGGCGCATCACGTGCGGCCAGACGCGCTCGATCTCGTCGTTCTCGCGCGTCGCGATCGTGTGCAGGCCGGTGACGATCTCGCGCTCGCGCGCTCCCGTGAGCGGCTGGTCGAACACGCCGAGATGGAATTCGCTGCCGTCCGCCAGCAGCGCATCGATGCCCAGCACGTTGTGCACCATGTTTCCGTAGGCGATCGAGCGGCTGCCGCAGGAGTTGTTGCCCGCCATGCCGCCGATGGTCGCCTGCGCGCTGGTGGAGACGTCCACCGGGTACCACAGGCCGTGCGGCTTGAGATACGCGTTGAGATGGTCGAGCACGATGCCCGGCTGCACCACCACCGTCGCGTTCTCCTTGTCAAAGGAGATCACCTGGTTGAGGTACTTGGTGTTGTCGATCACCAGGCATTCGCCGATGGTCTGGCCGCACTGGCTGGTGCCGCCGCCGCGCGCGAGAATCGGCGTCTTCAGGTCGCGCGCGATCGCAAAAGCCATGCGCACGTCGTCTTCGCTCCGAGGGACGAACACGCCGATCGGCTCGACCTGGTAGAACGAAGCATCGGTCGAATAGCGCCCGCGCGAGGCCGCGTCGAACAGGACTTCGCCTTGCGTATGCCTGCGCAGCAGGTCCGCCAGGCGGTTGCGCGCCAGCAAGGGGCCGACCGGGGTTGTGTGATCCTCGGGGCGCAGGGCGCGGTGGGGCGTGGGGGCGTTCATGGGGATGTTGTCTCGCTACGTTCGGCGGCGCGCGGTGGGCGCGCCATGGCACGGTCTCAGGCCGTGGCCGGTTCCTGCGCCTGCTTGATCGCGTCCAGCAAGGTCTCGGGCTCATGCGCGCCGGACAGGCCGATGCGCTGGTTGAAGATGAAAAACGGCACGCCTTCCACGCCCATGCGCCGCGCCTGCTCGTCGGCGTCGCTGACCGTCTGGCGCGCTTGCGGGTCGTGCAGCTGTTTCTCGGCGGCGGCGCGGTCCAGGCCTGCTTTCTCGGCGATGTCGAGCAGCACCTTCTCGTCGGTCAGGTCCAGGGTATCGATGAAGTAGGCGTTCAGCAGGGTCTCTTTCACGCGGTCCTGCGCCGGGCCCGGTTCGGCCATGGCGATCAGGCTGTGCGCCGCCACGGTGTTGGGCTGGCGGGTGATCTTGTCGAAGGCCAGGTCCAGGCCAACCGACTTGCCCACTTGCGCGACACGCTCGTACTTCTGCGCGCCGCCGGGGCCGAACTTGCGCGTTACGTAATCCTGGCGCGACATGCCCTCGGGTGGCAGGCCGGGGTTGAGCTGGAACGGGTGCCAGGTCACCTTGGGGGCGGGCGCCTCGGGGTTCTGCTCGGCGTAGAGCCTGAGCGCGGCTTCGAGGCGGCGCTTGCCGATGAAGCACCAGGGGCAGACGACGTCGGAGATGACATCGATGGTCAGGGGCGTGGTCATGGTGGGTTCCTTTGGTTTGGGGGGGGCGGGCCGTCTCAGGCGGCCTTGGCATTCGCGGGTTCGGCGGCATCCATGGCCGAATGCGCGGCCTTCAGCTCGGCAACGATGGTATCGCGCTTGCCCAGCAGGTGCCGGGTCAGCAGGGCGCGCAGACTGGCGCCGTCGCGTGCTTCGAGCAGACGCAGGATCTCCGCGTGTTCCTCGATCGCCTTGTCCCAGCGTTCATTGGACAGGTTGGAGCGGTAGCGGGTTGCATAAATACGCTGGTTCAGGCGCTGGAACGTCTCGGTCAGCACCGGGTTGCGCGCCGCGGCGTTGATCTTGTTGTGGATCTGCATGTTGGCGCGGAAGTAGCCGGGCAGGTCGCGCCGCGCGTGGCTGGCCAGCATGTCGTACTGCAGGGCGCGGATCTCGGCCAGCTCTTCCGGCACGATGCGCTGCGCCGCCAGTTCGCCGGCCAGTCCTTCGAGATCGGCCATCAGCTCGTAAGTGGCTTCCACCGTTTCGATCGACAGCGAGGCCACCACCGCGCCGCGCTGCGGCAGCAGTTCGATCAGCCCTTCACCGGCGAGAATCTTGAACGCCTCGCGCAGCGGCGTGCGCGAAACCTGCAATTCCTCGGTCAGCACCCGTTCGTTCAGGCGCGCGCCCGGAGTGAAGCGGCCCTCGACGATCATGTCGCGCAGGCGCGCGGTGGCGGCGTGCGAAAGCGTGGCGCGGTCGATCGGGATGGGCGGCTGGACGGGCGTAGTCATGGCGGGATGTCGATTTCCCTAAAATGTATACAAATTGATGGCCGCAGTCAAGTTTGCTGCGTTGCAGGAGAGTAATCGGCGGCTTGACAGGATGGATTTTCGTTCATAAAATGTATACAAAATTGCCAAGCCGCTTTTCGATCGACCTTGCCCGAGGCGCCAGAACGCCGTTTTTGCAGGGCATTTCTCCAAAGGAGCCTCCCATGCTGCAATACAGTTTCGCCAAGTCCGGCCGCCATTTCCTGCAGATTCCCGGCCCGACCAATGTGCCGGACCGCATCCTGCGCGCGATCGACCGGCCCACCATCGACCATCGCGGTCCCGAGTTCGGCGTGCTGGGCAAGAAGGTGCTGGAAGGCATGAAGGCGATTTTCCAGACCAAGTCGCCGGTGATCATCTTCCCGGCCTCGGGTACCGGCGCCTGGGAGGCGGCCCTGGTCAACACCCTGTCGCCCGGCGACACTGTGCTGATGTATGAAAGCGGCCAGTTCGCCACCCTGTGGAAGAACATGGCGGTCAAGGTCGGCCTCAAGCCCGAGTTCATCGAGGGCGACTGGCGCCGCGCCGCCGACCCGGCCGCCATCGAGGCGCGCCTGAGGGAAGACAAGGGCCACACCATCAAGGCAGTCTGCGTGGTGCACAACGAAACCTCCACCGGCTGCACTGCGCGCATCCCCGAGATCCGCCGCGCGATCGACCGCGCCGGCCACCCGGCGCTGCTGCTGGTCGACACCATCTCCTCGCTCGGCTCGATCGACTACCGCCACGACGAATGGGGCGTGGACGTGACCGTCGGCGGCTCGCAAAAGGGCCTGATGCTGCCGCCCGGCATCTCCTTCAACGCGATTTCCGACAAGGCGCTGGCCGCCTCCAAGTCATCGAAGAGCCTCAAGTCCTTCTGGGGCTGGGAGGAGATGCTGGTCTCGAACAAGACCGGCTACTTCCCCTACACGCCGAACACCAACCTGCTTTACGGCCTGCACGAAGCGATCGACATGCTGATGGAAGAGGGCCTGTCCAACGTGTTCGCGCGCCATAACCGCCATGCTGAAGCGACGCGCCGCGCGGTGCGCGCCTGGGGCATGGAAGTGTTCTGCCAGATTCCGGAAGAGTATTCCGGGGCGCTGACCACCATCCTGATGCCGGAAGGCCACAACGCCGACGTGCTGCGCCGCGTGATCCTGGAGAAGTTCGACATGTCGCTGGGCCAGGGCCTGGGCAAGATCAGCGGCAAGGTGTTCCGCATCGGCCACCTGGGCGACTTCAACGACCTCACCCTGATGGGCACGCTCTCCGGCGTGGAGATGGGTTTTGAAGTGGCCGGCGTGCCGCACCAGAAGGGCGGTGCGCAGGCGGCGATCGACTATCTGGCGCAATGCGCCAAGGCGCCGGCGGCGCTAAAGGCCGCTGCCTGATTGTAACCCTGGCCGCTGCCTGATCGTAACCCTGGCCGCGGCCTGATCTGACGTATCGGCCCTATTGATCCTGGTCCCCGGCGGCGCGCCGCGCCGCTGGGGTATTCTTGCGTCCTGATTCTCTTCTCCGGAAGCCCTGCAATGACCGACTCTGTCCTGCTCTCGCGCGATGGCGCGATCGCCACCATCACCTTCAACAAGCCGGAGCGCATGAACGCCCTGGACCGCGGCATGTGGGAGCGCCTGGGCGTGCTGATGCGCGAACTCTCGGGCGATGAATCCCTGCGCTGCATCGTGCTGCGCGGCGCCGGCACCAAGGCGTTTGCCGCCGGCGCCGACATCGCCGAATTCGCCACCGAGCGCGCCGATGCCAAACAGGCGTCGGGCTACGGCGAAGCCATTCATCTCACCATGCAGTCGGTGCGCGAATGCCCGCACCCGACCCTGGCGATGATCCATGGCGCCTGCGTCGGCGGCGGGCTGGAAGTGGCGGCGATGTGCGACATGCGCATCTGCGGCGAGTCCTCGCGCTTCGGCATCCCGATCAAGAAGCTCGGCCTGACCATGGCCTACGGCGAGCTGATGGGCCTGCTCTCGTTGGTGGGCCCGGCGACGGCGCTGGAAATCCTGCTGGAAGGCCGCGTGTTCAAGGCCGACGAGGCACTCGCCAAGGGGCTGGTGACCCGCGTGGTGCCGGACGACGAGGTCGAGTCCGAGTCGCTGGAAACCGCAAAACGCATCGCCACCGGCGCCCCCTTGGTGGCGCGCTGGCACAAGAAATTCATCCGCAAGCTGCAGTACGAAGCGCGCCTCTCGGATGACGACTGGACCGAGGGCTTCGCCTGTTTCGATACCGCCGACTACAAGGAGGGCGTATCCGCCTTTCTGGCCAAGCGCGACCCGCAGTTCAAAGGGGTATAGTGACGGACAGGGCCGGCGGGTCGCTTTACGTTTCTTAACGCCGGGTTACGTATGTAAGAATCCTTGACCCCGGCTCCCCGAGCGGGCAAGCTGTGTTGAGGACATCGTCCATAGGAAAAAGTGCGATGCCGAAAGTCGCCGTGTGCATGAGAGTTGCAGTTTCTGTCCTGGCTGGCTTGATGTCGTTTGCCGCAGATGCCCAGGTGTACAAATGGGTGGATTCCAAGGGAGTGACTCATTACGACGAGAAGCCGCCGGAGAATTTGAAGTCCAAGGAAGTGCTCCTGCGTGAATCGACGCCGTCGAACAAGCCCGCGCCTGGTGCGGCGGCCCCCGCGGCTGGCGCTGGTACCGGCAGCCTGCAGGAGCGGGACCGGGCGTTCCGCCAGCGTCAGGCGGCGCGCGAGGAGGAGGAAGCCAAGCAGGCCAACGCGCGAACCCAGCGCGAGGCCGAATGCAAGGAAGCCCGCAGCAAGCTGGCGGACCTGCGCCAGACTCCGCGTCTTTACGACATGAACGAGAAGGGCGAACGGGTTTTCCTGAGCGACAAGCAGCGCGACGAGACCATCGCCGCGCGCGAGCAAGAGTACAACCAGTTCTGCAAGTAAGCCGAGGAAGTTGAAATGAACGCCGTCGTAACTCCCAAGTCGCCAGGCGGCGGTGCCGAAGGGCTCTGGTCCAAGTACGAACGCCGCGTGTCGCTGGTCGAGGTGCTCGACAGCCTGGTCGCGGAAGGCCATGTCTCGCGCGAGAACGCCGACAAGCTCAAGCTTGAGTCGCGCATGAAAAAGACCGGCGACCATCCGCTGGTCACGGTGGCCGAGCAGAAATGGAAGTCGCTGGCGACCGGCAAGCTGCTGGGCATCGACCAGCTCAGCGAGTGGCTGGCCGCCAAGGCGGGCATGGACTATTTTCACGTCGATCCGCTGAAGATCGACTTCACCCGCGTCGGCGAACTGATGTCGATCACCTACGCGACCCGTTTCTCGATCCTGCCGGTGGAGCGCAACAACCGCGAAGTGACGATCGCCACCAGCGAGCCCTTCCTCTCCGAATGGGTCAAGGAGCTCGAGCAGATCCTGCGCGTGGAAATCCGCCGGGTGGTCGCCAACCCGGCCGACCTGTCGCGCTACATCACCGAATTCTTCACCCTGGCCAAGTCGGTCAAGAGCGCGCACAAGGACAAGGACGGCGCCTTTGAATCCGGCGTCGGCAATTTCGAGCAACTGGTCGAGCTGGGCAAGGCCGGCCGCGCGATCGATGCCAACGAGCAGCACGTGGTGCGGGTGGTCGACTGGCTGTTCCAGTATGCCTACGCGCAGCGTGCCAGCGACATCCACCTGGAGCCGCGCCGCGACCAGGGCGTGGTGCGCTTTCGCATCGACGGCGTGCTGCAGCAGGTCTACCAGGTACCCTCGGTGGTATTCGCCGCGATGACCTCGCGCATCAAGATTCTCGGCCGCATGGATGTGGCTGAAAAGCGCCGTCCGCAGGACGGCCGCATCAAGACGCGCAGCGGCGACGGCGACGAGGTCGAATTGCGCCTGTCGACCCTGCCGACCGCCTTCGGCGAAAAGCTGGTGATGCGGATTTTCGACCCCGACGTTCTGGTGCGCAATTTCGCGGAACTGGGGTTTTCCGAAGAGGACAGCAAGCGCTGGGGTGGCATGACCAGCCGGCCGCACGGCATCATCCTGGTCACCGGGCCGACCGGCTCGGGCAAGACGGTCACGCTGTATTCGACCCTCAAGCAGCTCGCCACCGCCGAGGTGAACGTCTGCACCATCGAAGACCCGATCGAAATGATCGAGGGCAGCTTCAACCAGATGCAGGTGCAGGGCGTGATTGACCTGAACTTCGCCGAAGGCCTGCGCGCGCTGATGCGCCAGGACCCGGACATCATCATGGTCGGCGAAATCCGCGACCTGGAGACCGCCGAGATGGCGATCCAGGCCGCGCTCACCGGCCACCTGGTGCTCTCCACCCTGCACACCAACGATGCGCCCTCGGCGATCACCCGCCTGCTCGACCTGGGCGTGCCTTCCTACCTGCTCAACGCCACCGTGCTGGGCATCATGGCGCAGCGCCTGGTGCGCACCCTGTGCCCGCACTGCAAGCAGCCTTCCGACCTGCATCACGAAACCCTGTGGCACGAGCTGGTGTCGCCCTTCAAGTCGACCCCGCCCAAGCAGGTCTACAAGCCGGTGGGCTGCCTGGAATGCCGCAATACCGGCTACAAGGGGCGCGTGGGCATCTACGAGGTGCTGCTGCTTTCCTCCGACGTCAAGCGCCTGATCAACGAGGCCACCGACATCAGCCGCGTACGCGAGCAGGCCTACAAGGAGGGCATGCGGCCGCTGCGCATCTCCGGCGCGCTCAAGGTGGCGTCGGGCCAGACCACGCTTGATGAAGTGATGCGCGTGGCGCCGCCGGCCGGCGCCGACTGATGTTTCGCGCCCGCCCCGCGCGGGCAATTCGCCCATGCAGGAGTCCTTTCCATGCAAGACCTGATGCAGGCCCGCCATGAGGCGGTCAGGCAGACCCTGGCGCAAGTGCGCGCCATCGCTCCCGCCCCGTCGATCGACCGTGACACGCTGGAGCGCATCAAGCCGCTGCTGATCGAGCTGGCGCGGCGCGAGGAGTTGTTTCCGCGTGCCTCTTTCGATGCCGGCAACGGCACCGGTGACGATAAAAATGGCGTGATCTACGAACTCTCGGTGGACCGCGACCTGCGCTACGCCCTCTACGCCTCGGCCGGCGTGCCCGGCAAGTTCGCCCCGCCGCACAACCATACCACCTGGGCGGCGATTTCCGGCGTGTACGGCGACGAGCACAACACCGCCTACACGCGCGTCGACGACCATCCGCAGCAGCACCGCGCGCGCCTGGAGAAGGCCTGGGAACTGACCTGCCGCCGGGGCAACGCGGTCGGCTTCATGCCGGACGACTTTCATACCATCGAGGTGGTATCGAAAGAACCGGCGCTGCACCTGCACCTGTACGGCCGCAGCCTGGGCCATCTGCCCGACCGCGTCTATTTCAAGGAGACCTCCGGTGGCCCGTATCAGCGCTTCATGGCGCGGCCGGTGTTCCATTCGCCCTACGTGAACGCCGCCGAACTTCGCGCGATGCCGGAGGACGGCGGTGAACTGGCGCTGATCGACGTGCGCGAGGGTGGCGTGTTCGCCCGGTCGCACCTGCTCACCGCCAGCAACATTCCCCTGTCGGTGCTGGAACTGCGCGTACCCGACCTGCTGCCGCGCCGCGATGCGCGCGTCGTGCTGGTCGATGACGACCATTCCCTGGCGCAGCGCGCCGCCGCCGTCCTGCGCCGCCACGGCTACCTCAACCTCGCCGTGCTGGCCGGCGGCACGCCCGGCTGGGGCGCGGCGGGTCACGAACTGTTCTCCGGCACCTTCGTGCCTTCCAAGGCCTTCGGCGAGTACGTCGAGCATGCGGAGGACACGCCGCGCATCGAGCCGCAGCAGCTCAAGGCCTGGCAGGACGAGGGCCGCGACCTGCTGATCGTCGACTCGCGCCCGCAGGACGAATACAAGATGATGAGCATCCCCGGCGCGATGGATTGCCCCGGGGCCGAGCTGGTGTACCGCGTGCCGGCCCTGCTCAAGTCGGAGAAGACCACCATCGTGGTCAATTGCGCCGGCCGTACCCGTTCCATCATCGGCGCGCAGTCGCTGCGCAACGCCGGCCTGGCCAACCCGATCGTCGCGCTGAAGAACGGCACGATGGGCTGGCACCTGGCCGGTTACGAGGTGGCGCGCGGCAAGACCAACCTGGCGCCGCGTCCCGAGCCGGAAGGCCTGGTGATCGCGCAGGCGCTGGCGGGCGAGGTGGCGCGGCGCTACGGCGTGTCCTTCATCGATGGCGACGAGCTGGACGCGATGCGCCTGGACGATGAGCGCAGCACCTACATTTTCGACGTGCGCCTGCCCGAGGACTTCAACGCCGGGCACCGCGAAGACTCCCTGAACGCGCCCGGCGGCCAGCTGGTACAAGCCACCGACACCTTCTGCGCGGTGCACAACTCGCGCGTTGTCCTGGTGGACCGCGATGGCGTGCAGGCGGTGATGACCGCGCACTGGCTCAGACAGATGGGCTGGCGCGAGGTGTTCGTGCTCAAGGATGGCTTGAGCGTGCCGCTGGTGGGTGGCAAGGCCAGCGGCGCGCCGCTCGGGCTGGAGGCTTTGAGCGCGCCCGCCGTGAGCGCGGAAGATCTGCACGCGCAAGTAGATGCCAGGCGGGCCGAAGTGATCGACGTTGACTCCAGCATCAAATACCGCAAGAGCCGCATTCCCGGCGCCTGGTACGCCATGCGGTCGCGCTTCAAGGAATGCCTGGCGCGGTTCGCCCCGGGCACACGCATGGTGTTCACCTCGTCCAACGGCGTGCTGGCGCGCTTTGCCGCCGAGGATGCGCTGGCGATGGGTTTCGAGGCCGCCTATCTGAAGGGCGGTACGGCAGCGTGGAACCATGCCGGGTTCAAGACCGAGCAGGCCAGTGGCGACGACGATCCGAAATTTCTCACCGCCACCGAGGACGTCTGGTACCGGCCCTACGACCGCAACAGCGGCGTGGAGCAGGCGATGCAGCAATACCTCACGTGGGAGGTGAACCTGCTCGCGCAACTGGAGCGTGAGCCCTACGTCCGGTTCACCACCGCGCCGCGGTAGCTTGGGGCAAGTTCAGCTGGCCGGTTTCAGCAGCCCGGCCGCGGCAGCGATGCGCCACAAGCCCAGCGCCGCGCAGTCCGGTGCGCCGGCCCGGGTGGCGATGCCGGCGATGGCGAACGCCGCGACGTAGCGCTGGGTCAGCGCGGCATTGCCCAGGATGGTGACGGTGCCTGCGTAAGGCGTCAGGCTGAGCGCGCCGCCGATCTCGCTGCCGATCAGCAGGCCCGAGAGGTAGGAGGGCAGGGCGG
>Ga0307511_10000910_pt1 | contig 31190 bp, 35 predicted proteins | sample 13_EM_MG_FD_200266 | JGI IMG/M metagenome (GOLD analysis project Ga0307511, IMG submission 200266) | Populus trichocarpa ectomycorrhiza microbial communities from riparian zone in the Pacific Northwest, United States - 13_EM | ecosystem: Host-associated > Plants > Roots > Unclassified | place... | reverse complement strand
TCAACATTCTAATCAATAAAGAAGGAAGAAGAATCCTACCTGAGGATTCGCCCTGACTCTCTCCCCGAGGATAACCCCGACGAGTCTTGATCTCCTTCCTGGTGAGAGGCTTCTTGGGAAGGACCGACTCGTCCTCAGACGGAATCGGAATCAGAGTTGCCTTGACGGTCGGCAAGACGGTGGCGAACGGGCGGACGTATCCTTGGTCGAAATCGAGGAAGGGGTTGGTGAAGTCCTGGACCGGGTCGTGGGTGTAGATGTCGGACATGGTAGATGATGAAGGTGTAGAAGTAAACGAGGAAGAGGAGTAAGGCTGGAATGATGGAAGGGAATCGACTGAAGACGATGGAGACAACCGGACCAAACCCATCTCCTTATATATCAAGAATCCGGTTATCACTCAAGTCCCCTATCTTCAACGGATCTCTCCGAACCCCTATCTGTCCATCAAACCCTCAACCCTGATGACTCAGTGTGACTCTTCCATTTATCTTTATATAGGTGATCTCTCTCACGATCGTTACCAATCATTCCCACGAGAGGTCATGTGCGTTCTCACGGTGCATCTTCTTTATTCATTTCTTATCTTCACGATGCACCATCACTTATCTCATTGCACATTCACTCTTATCACGTCGTTCATTCATCCCTTCTTCACGATCCACCCATTGTCACATGCTTGCTTGACGACTTAGTCAGATGATTACATGATCATGAACTTTAGTATATAAGTACGTACTGATGTTCTGATGTATTCCCAGACTTTGTCAATCACAGTGTTCTCCCTCCTGACAGGCGGATCATCAGTGATTAACTCCTAGCCTCCCTTGTTCCCCTCTGCTCAGCCCAGAGAAGCTATTCCCCCTTCTCTAGTGCCGAAACGCGTTACCTCGGCCTCTATCTTCTATCTACCCGAACTGCCGATATTCCGGAGCCGCAAGTTACGCCAACACGTACGGGAGTGGTCTGTCTCGACCCACTCCGAAGAAATCCGCGGTTACCCAAAACTTCGTGTACCGAGCTTTAAGAGAGACTAGCATCGGTTCAGTAGGCCTGTTGGCAAGGTCGGTTCTGACACAGACTAACTGAGGGTAAACTCCTCAACTAAGGCCTTTATCTCCCTGACTACCACTTCCGGGGGAACGGGAGTACAACTCCAACGAAGCCTGAGGGAGATGCGTCGACCGCCAGATGCCTGGTGGGTGAGGTAAGCTATCAGGGGTCCCCAGTCATTGGAATTTGGCAGGGTGAAATGATCCAGTTGTAGGTATCGCAAGTATGGGAGAAGCTTCGTGCTGGGGAGCGGATCTGACTGGGGGTACATCTTGAAGATCGCCGATCCAGTAAGGCATAAACTCTCAATGTTCGGCATGGTGACAAGCAGGGCTCTCACGGCGTCTTCATCGGCCTGCGCTGCGAAATCTACCACACGCTCTTGGCGGGTGAGCGCGATGAGGCCAAGGCACAGTCTCTCGCTTGCACCTCCAGGAAGAACGCCCACGAATCCTACCGAGAATGACATGGAAGGGCAGCCGCGCCCCTGCAGCGAAGGTGGAATATAAGTTTCGTCAAAAGCGTTAACCTCGAATGAGAAGTAGCAATTGTGTAGGCATGAGACCCGGATCCCTAGTCTTCTCTGAAACCGAACATCCCGTCGGAGGCGGTCCCGCAAGTATGGCTCGATGAATTCTGGAAACGCCTCTCTTGTGCACCTTGAGAGATGTAGGACCACCGAGTCCAACAGGTCAGGGTGCTCCAACTGGTCCAGGAACTGGAAGACGCGACGGTAACCTCCCACCAAATATAGCTTCTTCAACTGACGCAGTGGTGCTCGAAACGTGGGTTCACGGCTGACGTCGTGGGGAATCACCAACTCGTATAGTGAAAGGTCTTGAAGGTTTGGGTATGAGGCGAGGATTGAAAATAATTGGGACGTGGTTGGACTGTTCAAGACCCCGGTGAGTTTAAGTGATAGAGTGGTGAGGGACGTGGCCTGTAACTTGAGGTGGTCCCAGGATGGGATTCTGGCATGCGTTGAGATGCGGAGAGCCCGCAACTTTGGGAAACGGTGGCGGTCAAGGAATTTGAAGATGCCCAGGCAGTTGCATTCCAACCTCAGTGATTCGATACTACTGCGCCGGATACCTTCGCCGTCGGGGGTTATTGAGGAAATAACGGAGTCTAGAAGATCCGTGGCCGCGCCGTCAAGGTAGATAGATCGTATGGAATCGCGCGCGGCACGATCGCGGAGCGCGTTACGTAGAGGTTCGTCCAAAACACATGGTTCGCCAGCGTGGATATATGTGCGCAATGCGAGGTCGAGGGGAAAGTTTCCAGGATGTTGACATTGCAGCGACCAATCTTCCAGAGTGCTACCCCAGTAGGCCCAAAGCTCTGGAGTGCTAGAAGCGACCTCGAACCAGTGGTGGCAGACGAGAAGGAAGTTGTAAGATCCGTTCTTCGGTTCGCCGTAATCGTTATCTGGAACAATGTTCCAGCGGAAGACTTGCCCAAGCAATTCGGGAGGTATTAGGGTGGATATATTTAATAACGAGTTTCGAGCGCGCTTGAGCTGGATAATGTCTCCCAGGCCTTCCTCGATCTGCTTCTCCAAGGCTAGAATGGAATCGACGTTGATCTCTGGACCCATGCTGGACAACAAACCTACGTCAGGTACCGTGAGACGTATTGTCATGCGTTCACTCACATTGAGGACGGCGAGTGTTCGTAGTTTGGAGGTTCTGGTGATTCTTCTGGTGATTCATCGTTGGGTGTGTGGGGTTGCCGAGGCATCGCTCGTGGTGATGGGGGAAGACAAGTACAAGTGATCGGACCAACTGAGTCACGGTCAGCTACTAGTCGCTACAGCTGAGATCCAGTTACTCCTCGGCCACCTCAAATGAAATTTCCACCTCGCACTAGGTGCCCGATCGAACCAACGGGGTCGGAACCTGGATTTGATTCCGCAGCTTGTCGGGGCAGCTACACACTTCTCGTCGCTTCTGATTTGCGGGGTGCCGGTTGCTTGCACCTGAGCACAGTTGCCCCTCACCCGAACATGGAACTTGCGCGGAACAAAGGGCAAACACGGTATTTCAGTTGACGATTGACGATGACCTTATATCACCCAGGTGATTTATGTACTGCACCAGTGCCACCAGTGTTTTGTTCGTGTCTCAGCGCGTAGAGCCTCCCGCAGCATTACCATGACGGCCAGGGAACAAATGCAACTCGTCATGCATGTTAATATTATATTTGATCCACGGCATATTACAGAGGAGACCGGTTGCAACGATTCGTTCCTGCACTCAGTGACGATACTCGTACATCAGCATTTACGTAGTGGGCACATCTATCAGAGCAAACCCACCATCGAGGTGGTTTCTCCAATCCCGCAAGGTTACTGGTGAATAAACTCATCAATCAAACCCTCTATCTCCCCCACTACCTCCGGAGGAATGGGAGTACTTCCTCCACGGATTAGCTTGAGCGAGACATCTTGACCGCCTGTCGTCTGGTGGATGAGGTAGGCTATCATGGGTCTCCAGTCATCTTCGTTTTACAAGGTGAAATCATCCAGACATAGGCGTCGCAGGGATGGGAGAAGTTTCGTGTTGGAGAGCGGATCTGCCACTGGCCGAAGGAATGTGTCGGAAATCACCGACTGCATGAGGTACAGGTCCTCGATATTCGGCATGGCGACTAGTAGATCCCTCATGGCGTGCACGCTGGGCCCTCCTGTGAATCTAACCACACGCTCTCTGGGAGTCACCGTGATGAGGTCGGTGCACAGTTTCTCGCCTGCATCCCGAGTCAGTTTGTCACAGAATACCGCCGAAAACAATATTGAAGGGTAGGTGCGCCCTGGCAGCGTGGTCGGAATATTGGATTCGCCAAAGGCGTTGACACTGAATGAAATGGAACCGGACGAGCACAAGACATGGACCCCCAACCTATCCTGAAATCGGCTGTCCCATCGCATGCGGTCCCGCAGGTATGGCTCGAGGAGCTCTGAAAGACCCTCTCCTGTGCACTCTGAGAGATGCAGGTGCACTGAGTCCAACGTGTCAGGGCATTCCATCCGGCTCAGTAACTGGAGAACGTCGCGGTAATTTCCCATCAATTCGACTTTCTTCAAGCAAAGCAATGAAACCTGAGGCGCAGATCCATCACCGCCGTCGTGGGGAATCATGGTTTCGTACAACGAAAGGTCTTGAAGGTTTGGGTATGAGGTGAGTATTGCAAGTAGCTGGGATGTGGTTGGGTTTTTCGGGGCCCTGGAGAACCCAAGCGATAGGGTGGTCAGGGATGGGGCTCGTATCTTGAGGTGGTCCCAGGACGTGATTTCGGCGTTCGTTAAAATGCGGAGGTCTCGCAACCTCTGGAAATGGTAGCGGGTGAGGAAAGTGGAGATATGCAGACTGGTATGCTCCAACCTCAGCGATTCGACGCGACTGTCCCGAACGCCTTCGCCGTCGGGGGTTAATGAGGAAATGACAGATTGTAACAGGTCCGTGTCCCGGCCCCGAAGGTGAATGAATCGTATAGAGTCGCGTGTTGTGCGATCCCGGAGCGCGACTTGTAGAGGCTCGTCAAACGGGATGGTGTCCTCGTCACCCATACGACGTTGTGCGTGTAATATAAGGTCGAGGGGAGCGGTTCCTGAGCGTCGATAGCGTTGTGACCATAGTTTCAGCGTGTTGCCCCAATAGGTCCAAAGCTCTGGGGTGTCGGAGGCGACCTCGAACCAGTGGTGACAGACGAGGAGGAAGTTGTAAGATCCCTTCTCTAACTCGCCAAAATCATAATCCGGGATTGTGTTCCAACGGAAAACTTGCCCAAGCAATTCGGGAGGCACAATGGTGGATATGTTTATTAACGAGTTTCGAGTGCCCTTGAGCTGGATAACGTCTCCCAGGCCTTCTTCGATCCGCTTCTCCAAGACCAGTATCGAATCGGCGTTGATCTCTGGGCCCATACTACGCGATCCAACCAATGTCAGGTTACATGGCATGTGCTGGCATGCGCTCACTCACATCGAGGAAACGGACTGCCCGCGACTTAGTGAACCCGGCGGCGATTCATCGTTGTGTCTGTGGGATGGCGTAGGCATCGTACCTGGCGGTGGAGTACAGGATTGTCTTCCCGAAAAACGCAAGCGGCCGGAGGGTATCCCGAGCGCTAAATCGGGAGCGAGGCGCGGCGGCCGCAGGGACCCGTTGCCATCGTTCAGTTTACATATGTTGGCCAGTGTCGCCTAAAGTTGAAAGAGCATCGAACGATATTACCTTGTGCCACTGGGTGGTCCAACTCGTTTGTGGAATCTCATACGGGATTGCGACCAGGGAGCGGATGTAACTCGTGGATGGTCTTCTGCGAGACGATTGAATTCTTTGGTCAGGTCGCCACGCCGTGAAAGAAGGACAGTTGCCTCGGGCGCAGGTGGAATGATTATTTACATACTATCGGACAAACCCCACCCGATCCCCAACAGACTAGCTGAGTGTAAACTCATCAACTAGATTTTCTATCTCCCTCATTACCTCCGGAGGAAGGGGGGGTACCACTTGCGAAATATGAGGGAAGAGGTTTGACCCCCCGATGCCTGGTGGGTGAGGTAAATTATCAGGGGGCTCCAGTCGTCGTCGTACTGCAGGGTAAACTGGTACAAGTATAGGCGCCGCATGGATGGAAGGAGCTTCGCGTTGGTATGTGGATCTGGCCGGAGGAACGTGTCGGAAATCAGACCCCACGAGGTACATGTTCTCGACGTTCAGTATAGTTAGGGGTAGGTCCCCCACAGTACGTATACTGGAGCCCGCTGCGAACTTCACCACGTACTCTCGGGGAGTGGCCGCGATAAGGATCGTGCACAATTCCTCAATCGTGCCGTGAGAAAGGCTGTGCCCGAATCGTGCCAAGAACGCACGGAAGGGTGGCCATGCCCTAGTGGCGTGGGCTGAGCATCGTGTTCGCCAGCCTGCTCTGAAACCGGACATCGCGACGGATACGATTCCGCAAGAATGCTTCGAGGAGTTCTGAGACAGCATCTCCACATTGCGTAACATCCAATTGCGTCAGGTCCAACTTGTCGGGGTACTCCAACTGATCCAATAACCGGAAAACGCTACAGCAGTCTCCCTCCAAGCATAGTTTCTTCAACTGACGCAGCGGAACTCGGAATAGGGATCCACCACCGATATCGCCCGGAATTGTCCCTTGGCGCGATGAAAGGTCTTGGGGATTTTGGTACGAGGCGAGGATCGAAAGTAATTGGGATATTGTCGGTCTGTTTGGGACTCCGGGAACCCGAGCGATAGTGTAGTAAGGGACGCCGCTTGTAGCTTTAGGCCGTCCCGGGGTGAGATTTCGACGCACGTGGAGAGGTGGAAAACCCGCAACTTCGGGAAACGGTATTAGCGGGTGGGGAATTTGGAGAAGATGATGAGAAAATGGCAGAGCGCAGCTCCGTTTTCGGGCCACGAAGGTGAACAGATCGTATGGAGTCACATGCGGCGTGACTCTGGACCGCATCTCATAGAGGCCCGTCAAATGTAACGCGGTCCTCGTCATCCGTGAAATATTGCTTGTGCAACACAAGATCGATGAAAGCGTTTCCGGAACGTTGATACCGCCGCGACCACTGTTTCAGACTGTTGCCCCAATCATAGGCCCAAAGCTCCGGGGTACCGGAAGCGACTTCGAACCATTTGTGGCAGACGAGGAGGAAGTTGTAAGATCCTTTCTTCAACTCGCCAAAACTACCATCTTGGATGACGTTCCAGCGGAAGACTTGCCCAAGCAATTCCGGAGGCATGAAGGTGGATATGTTCCGAACGCGCTTGAGCTGGATGGTGTCTCCCAGGCCTTCCTTGATCTGTTCCTCCAAGGTTAGGATGGAACCGATGGTGATCTCTGGACCCGTAGTGGATAGTCCAAACTACGTCAGGTAACGTGGAATGTGTTGGAATGCGTTCACTCACATCGAGGGCGGCGATTGTGCGCAGCTTTGAGAGTCCGGGAACTCCTCGTGGACGGCACAGGTATGGTTTACGGGACGCGCAAAATGCATTTGATCGGAATTTAGTGCCACTGGGACCCGATTATTTGTGGGCACGACGTAGCCAACGCCAGACCAGGACGCTGAACTTTTCAACTCCTCGAAAGGCGATTAACCTCTTGGAGTCAACGTTAAAAAAGTATGGCCAACGGGATATCCCGCCACCGAGGCGGTTCGTGTATTATTGCCAAGTAGGAAGTTGTGCTACAATCGGTGTTGAGACCATATCTAAAGGTGAAAAGGAAAGCATCTGCGAGGTGCTATCTATCGAGAGACACGGAAACGGTGCAAGAGAGAAAACAACGGGAGTTCTAGTGCTACACGTACGATTATATAAGAGGCTAACCAATGAGCGAGCTCGAGGAGTGCGGCGATGACATGTGGAGAACAATAAAGACCCAAAAGGAGGAGTGGAAGGGAGCAGGCAATGAACGTGTGTATGTAAGGGGGAAAGTTGTGGTGAAAAGGAGTGGGTGTCAGAAGAGGATCATTCGGTAGTGGAAAACAATGAACGAGGTGCGTGTGCACGGTGGCATGATGGGAACGGAAAATCAGAGCAAGGATGAACAGGACAACAAAGTATGGATTACGCGGGTAAAGGGTAAAGCGAGAAATCCGAGATGAAGGTGTAAGATCCAAGAAAGGGTAAATACCAAGGCCGTTAGATCGAAAAAGCAAATATGAATGGAGCAAAGGGCAACGAAGACAAACAAATGAGAAAGAAAAGTGAGGAGAAGCGGTCAACCAGATCCAGGGCGCGCGTGAACGGGGAAGGCGAGAAACACTCCGATGCGGGAGCGAACAACTCCTGGCGCCCCCCGTTCGAAAACAAAGAGAACAAGTCGCCCAGCGGCATGTTCCGTTTCCCTACCATCGAATAAAAACTCCAGCCAACCTCCAGCCTTTGTCTCGGAGTGCGTCGTAAATGGCCAGCGAGACAAGCACCCAAAAACAAATAAAATACTCCCCTTTCCCCACTCCCTCCCCAGAAGAAACGATTGCGAATCATAAGTTAACATAAGGATGACGTTTACGTCGTCAGGTGCATGGCGTGCGTGATTCGTGTGTATGCGTGCGTGTGTTCGACAAGGACAGATGGGCGGTGACAGCTCCAGAACCCGTGATAGAGGAGATGCGGGCTGCACCCCCTTTTCGTCAATATGTGAGGGACCGGGAGCGACAGCGACCACGAGCGTCGATTTTTAGGCTGTAAGAATGTAGTTAGTAACAGAAGGGTCGCGGAGGGATGCAGAGGAAACCGCCGTACATTCTTCAGAATCCGTTTCCACCTCCCTACGCCTTCCCCCTCTGCCCGCCCCCGCCACCACCTCTTGCCTTACTCCTTCCCTGCTGTCGGCCACCACCACCACCAAGTGTCCCCCCCTGACCAGCCTGAAGAGTCGCATTCTCCGTCGGGGGTGCGTCGACGACTCTATCCCACTCTTCTAACAATGCCTGCCCCACACTCGGCTCTATTTCAATCCCGTCCCGCGAGACCTTGATCTCCCGATTGTGATTCCATGGGTTCCTGAGATGTCTCGTCCTATAGAACGGAAGCCTCTCCGTCTTGATCCACTGCAGCTTGAACGGTTCTCCCCAAGTTTGGGGTTCATCTGCTCGCTTATCGACCGCGCCCTCTGCCTGGCTGGGGGAGGGTGCACGCTCGGGCTCGTCTTCGCCATTGGCTCGGGGACGTTCGCCTTTCTTCCAAGCTTCCAGAAGAGACTCCGGAGTTTCGCTTTGCCCGCGCTGCTCTTCGATGGTGCCCATGAGTGAATTGCCAAACTGTCCTCCTGCCCCAGTTGAAGAGCTCGCTGGGGGATGCCTCAGAGCACGTGCGGGGGCGGTTCTGTCCAAATGGAACTCGTGCGATCCCTGTTGACTCTGCTCCTCGACCGCCTGTTGGAGTGATAAAGCCGCCTGAAACTGAGATGCGTGATTCTGAATCCGCGCCGAATGAGTCTTCATCCCAAACAACTGCTGGTTTCGGTATCCGTGATGGCCTGGGACAGCCTCCGCACTGAATTTAGTCTCCGGTGTGTCCATGGTGATCCTTCGGTGGAATTGGTGGAGCTCCGCAGGCGCAGAAGCCGTTTCCCGATTGGGGGTCTGGAGGCCATCCACATTGTTACTCATGTCAGGAAGGTGCATCCCATCGACGTCAAAGGGGTTATGGTTGCCCGAAGACAAAGGGATGACACCATCGGAAACCGCAAATGGAGAGTGGTCCTGCGTGTCACGACCGAAGGCCGGGCTCGGAGTGGGGTACGGAGAAGGAGAGCTATCAGCGAATCTTTGTTCAGCGAGCGGAAGGATGATCGGTGGCGACCGCGAGTCTGGAGGAGAGGCAGGTGGTATCGAACTGGTTCGTTCGCCGCGCGTGGACATAGGGGAATTGGTGCGGGACGCCCACGCAACTTTTGTGCCGCTCTGTGAGATTGGACCATCCATCCTATTCGACGCGGTAAGTCCAACAGGCGAACCAAAGACGGCGGGGGAATAAAGCCTTACCTGGCGTAGCCGTAAAACTCTCCGCTTTTGTTGACCCCGAATATCAGGTAAACGTCTGTGCTAGTTCGGTACGCCCGGTCGAGGATGTCCTCATTATGCCGTTGAGTAGCCCAATAACCCTTCTCAGCGCTAAGATCCAAGTCATACTAACGAGGAGGGGATGTAAGTTCAGGATATCAGACAGCTGAAGGACGAAATATATATACTTACCTGAGTTAAGGACTTGAGGATGAAATAGCGTTTTGGGAAGTATTGGGTAAGAACGCTCGACGTTGTGGACGCGAGAGATCCTGACCCACTACCGCCAGACCTTTCGAACGAACGATTGTCATCCCCTCCCCCACCGCCCTCCTCGTCACTGGTCAAGGACAGATTTGATGTACCCTGAGTCGCATCATCGACTGGAGACTTGTTGCCAATCCTCGCCTTCTGCTTCCGCTCCTGAACCCACTTGGTGTGCATGCCCACGCCCCGTTGGCCACCAACCCCAGCCCTCAAATCATCCGTTTTCCTCCGGACCCGACAAACCAAGTTTGGACATTTGGGATCCTCGGGTCGGATTTTCCGGCCGCTAAATCGGGTAATTGCAGCAGTAAGGTGAGCTTCCGTGTCGAAGTTCACGAACGCGCAATTCGATCGGGCGATGGGGAAAATAGACGAAACGCCAGCATTCTGTTCAGTCGCTCCCTCTGAAGGGTCTGGAGGCTTGCCGAAGAACTCCCAGAGCTCCTCGATGGTGGTGTCCGAAGGTACATTCCCCGCCCACATTACCCATTCCGACCTCTGAGGTGGGGTGGGGTGATATGGCCGACGGACCGTCCCCTTGCCAGTACGTTGGGGTGACGACGGTTGGACCGGCGGGTCCGATTGTGGGGAAGGGAGGTGTGGCAGTGGGGAAGTCGGGGCAGTAGGCAGCGATTGAGGTCGAGTCGGTGCGAAGCTAACTTGCGGTTGGGTAACAGGAGGGGATCGCGACTGGACATCTGTGTGAGGGTCTGGTAGCTGCTGTTGCCGATAAGGTTCGGCGGGCAACTGTTGGGGCTGGGGCTGATATGGTATGTGGTAGGGCTGCTGATGCAGATATTGTTGACCCTCATACTGCCTCGAGTACCACCACTGACCTTCCTGATCGGGTTGGTAGGGTGAATGAAAGGACGGTTGGAGGTATGCCGGTTGATAACCAGGGTTTGGGTAAGACTGGGTGGACGGATACCCAAAATGGGTAGGGGGTTGGGAAGAGTACGGCATAGCGTGGTATCCGGGGGTGCTCGAGAAATGAGGCGGGCCAGGTGTCACGGGAGGGGGAGGCGATGACTGATGACCGAAGGCAGGTGGTATATGGCCATGCTGTGAGAACGAGGAGGGGCGGGGAGACGGCAGATTCGATGACGAATGATCCTGTTGCTGTGGGTGCATGTAAACAGGATAACTCATCGCGCTCTGCATCTCGATGGGTGAACGTGAGCTGTATGCGTAGGTGGGGGTGGTAATCATGGGTGAGGAGGCATAAGGGGTAGCGTAACTGGTGTGTGGAGGATAGTGTGGGGCATAATGGAGGTACTGTGGATGGTTCCCTATCGCAGGCGAGGCGCGGGGATGGATCATGGAGTTAGAAGAGGGTGTGGAAGTCGAGAGGGATTGGAGCTGGGGGCGGGATGATTGAGGCGGCGGCCTGCGGGAAGAAGACCGGAAACTCGGACGGCCTCTTGCGAGAAACGGAGATCTATTATCCGACATGCTCAGAGGGTTTTCGATGTCGGGCAAGAGGAGATCAGCATCAGCGCCCGGAGGAGGGAAGTCGGGGGACGGTTTGTCGACGGAAGGGGACAGAAGGTTATCTAGTCAATAGAGGGAAAAGGTCAACATGGTCGGAAAAAGAACGTGTTTGAAGGTAAGAAATGGGAAGAGAGGGCGTGGGGTTGGGGGAAGGGGACCCGGCAACCGAGACTTTTTAATTCCGTGGGTGAAATTCCGAAGCACAAGCAATCGTGGGAATCAATGCGTACATCAATCCTCCCGGCACCGGTAAATCAAATCACGGCCACATGAGGAAGGGAGAGCCGAGGAAGACGATGGGGAGGGTAGAAATGGAAATGACTGCGGCCAAGTGAGCTTACCCTGCTTCGTCGACTGAGGAGTGGGAGTCTGCTGGCGAGAGACTGCGGTGGCGGAAGACATAGTCGGACTGTGCCCGTTGGCGTTTTTATAGCCGTTCGGATCGGGCGTAGTTTCGAAAGACATTGCGAGAGACGGTCGGTGTTTAAGAACGAATCTGCGAGGGTCATACCAGGCGACCTCTTAGGGGCTCATGACCCTAGACTCGTGGGAACCATGACGTGAGGTGACCGAGTCCTGGTCCAGTTACCCCACTCCAGTAGCTGGAGTCGCGATCAATTTCTTGGAGCAGGTAAACTGACGCCGCAGAGGAATGAAAATAACCCGCTAGAATATTCGGGAGCTCACCGGACAGCCAACCCAGCGCCTCCAGATTACCCCCGATCAATACACCGGACTGTCACGTGACCATCGTACTCCTTTTTTTTCGTCCAGATCCCCGCTGATAAACTTCGAGCATTCGAGTAAACATGGTCCGTAGAGGGTCGGTCGTTCGGCACATTCGCTCACAATCCCGTTTACAGCGGCCGATATTGCTACAAGGTTCTTATCTTCCGATCCAGTCCGCGCAGCCCAGGCCCATCTTCCAATTCCAGGCCACGAACGATCTCTGACCCAGATCAAGTTCAACAAAGAGGGAGACCTGCTCTTCTCCTGCTCAAAGGACCACGTCATCAACGTCTGGTTCTCACACAACGGCGAGCGTCTCGGAACATACGACGGCCACAACGGAACGATCTGGACGATCGATGTTGACTGTGCGTTTCTCGCCGTCCCCTACCGTCCTTCGTGGGCCTAATAAACCGTCTGGACCAGCCCAATCCAGGTTTCTCGTCTCAGGTTCGGCCGATAATACCCTCAGACTGTGGTCCGTCCAGTCAGGCAAATGCCTATACAAGTGGGAATTTCCCACAGCCGTCAAAAGCGTAGCCTTCAACGAGACCGACGACCAAGTCGTTTGCATCACGGAACAACGAATGGGCTACCAGGGAGCTATCCGTGTGTTCAGTATCAACCGAGACGGTGATGGGACAAGACGTATGCACCAAACCAACAATGTCAACGCGATCATGCTGACCCCTGTTCTTTGGCACAGAGGCGAGCGAACCAACCCACATGTTCAACCCCATCGGATCAAAAGCTACCGTCTGCGCGTTCTCATACGTTCCAAGTCGCATCGTGACCGGCCATATGTCCGGCAAAGTCGCAATCTTTGACTACAAAACCGGCGAGGAAGTTGACAATAACGAACGAGCCCACGGAGACGAAGTTACAGATCTGCAGGTGTCCCCAGATCGGACCTACTTCGTCACCAGTTCAAAAGATAAAGCCGCGAGGGTAAGCGATTCCCCATCTCGCGATAGAACATCGGCGGCGGAAGGCAGACGAACCTTTGTCATTTACAAATCTCCAATTATCTCATAGTTGCATCAAACCAAGGACCTCAAAGTTCTGAAAACTTACACGACAGAAACCCCACTGAATAGCGCGGCGATTGCGTTCGGTAAACCATACGTGAGTACATCTTCTCCCAATACACCGGCCCCAATTCCACGTCCACCCAATCAACGAAGCTGTGTTGCCTCCTCGCTTCCCCATGTGTGCATACTGAGTTTTATCTTAGATCCTACTCGGTGGTGGCCAAGAGGCCATGGCCGTGACTACTACGTCCCTTCGCCAGGGTAAATTCGAAACCAGATTCTGGCACAAAATCTTCGAGGAAGAGGTCGGTCGGGTCAAAGGGCATTTCGGCCCAGTCAACACGTGAGTCACACTTGATTCCGATGTGCCTCCCCTTGACAGCTGCTATTTCATCTTGAATAGCATTGCTGTGTCCCCAACAGGCACGTGTTATGCTTCTGGCGGAGAAGATGGTTTTGTCAGAGTTCATCATTACGATGACACCTACTTCAAGGCGAAACCATACGGCGACTCAGAGATCCTGGACTAACGGCTCAGGCCTTCAACGGCCTCCCTCCCTCCCTGGGTGTCTGCGCGAGTGGGAATGGAGGGTCAAACAGGGAATCCAGATTCTCAATAATTTATCAACGTTCGACTTCTCTTGATCCGCACTGTATCCTCTAGGTCTTACGACCACGTTATCCTGTTGTCAATGACTGTCACTGTACTGTCTGTCCTGCGCGGCCACTGAACGATTCGCGCTAGAGTCTGCACTCCCCACCCAAAACCTTCAAGAGATGGTTACGAGTGGTTTCCCCACAACAGTGGACTTGCCGGGGATCCCGCCCTCCCGCGCCCACACGCGGGAACCAATAGGATCAAGACGATAGAGCCCGCCCATATCTACCTTTTTCGTTCTCGTGAGTCCAGATCAATCAGCCATCGGTTGCCCACTCGACACATGATCTCCCCACAATCTTTTCGCCCTGTGAAGTAGGCAAGTATGGTCGCCGTTTACTGGTCGGGGCTGTTGGCAAGTCACCGGATGTTTGATTGCCCGGAATCCTTGTCTCATCCTCGCCCTGTGCTGGTGACGTGATGGAGATAGGTCGGTCGACCCACATCCAGCTGCTCGCAAGGGCACCCGGGCCCTGAGCCGGGTAGATCCGGCCGCACACAAACGGAGGCGCGTGGCTGCGATGTGCCTACCTGGTTCAGCGTGGACTCGCCAGACAAAGGGAGTGAGGCTGCTCGGTTTGGGTCTAAAAAACCGCCCACGTAAGTTCCCTCTCGAAATCTTTCAAGCCATCCCGAGAAGGGCGAAAATCCGGGAGGTGGCCGACGACTGCGGGTTTGGATCCCCTTCCGTTTGTAGTGGCTGTCATTCGAACAGCAGACCATCTTCTGGCGGTCCGTACACGGGCCGTTAAAAGGTTGGCGGCCTGGCACTTTCGTCCGATTTGTGGTCTGTTAGGTCACCGCTAGCTGCTTTCTAACTTAGTAGCTGGGGGGTGTTATCGGTTTTCGCGGGCTACACTACACTGTCAACAACCCTCATGCGGGAAACCCAGCCCATCCGTTGCCGCCACACGCGGTGCAGAACCATCAATGGCCAAGGCTCAAACGGTATGTAAATAACGGATTGGGGTATCGTTTACCAGAGAGCGGCCTACGTATCAGATGACGACCGTTGTGGGATGAGAATTGGCCGGATGACAGGGACCGCTGACTCCCTCAAAACTTGGTCACGCGAAGGGGAGGCATGATTCATGTATGACGTACACCGCCACTGGCGCGCGAGAGTGAGAGAGGGTGGCGGACGAGTACAAGAAATTGTCCGCATATGGATATGGCGCGGCCCCATAACCCTCTCCTCCTGTGTCGATCCATAATTCCATACTTAGAATATGTATCTGAGCCAAGATGGAGATCGAGGGTATCGATGTCAATGAATATAGTAATGAATTTGTTGGATGCGGGTGGGGCTTGACGGCGTCTTCGGAATTCTATGAGATCACCACCAAAGTTCCGCAGTGACCTCAGGTGGCATAGAGAGGTCGAACACAGAGATGGAGGTTCATCCTGTGCCTTCGGAGAGGTTAGGCCCTGCGATCATGGTGTGCATCATCGAAACCAACCAGTTACTGCGGATCGCGGACCCTGTAGTGAACGAGCGTCAGTGTGGTAGATGAACTTACTGGACACGAGATCTCACTTGGGGGATGACATTCTAAGTTAGCTCAGGAAAATGCCTCACAGCCACAACCAGTAGCTTTGCCTCCCAACGGTCACCGTCAAATCCGGACATGATGCCATGCGGAAGCATATGCGTCGGGGAATGACGCGGCCGGAACCTTACCCAGCACTGCGTTACGCCATCCCAACAAAATGGAACCGGGGCAGCTGGTGGTGGTGCCCGTCCGCGCCACGCCCTTTCCGAACGGTGTCGACCCGACGCCAGCGTCGTGGTAACCCAAGGACTTGATGGGAATGAAATAGGTATGGCCGTATGGAGGGAGCAGGTGGCCGGGCCAATCCGCAACCTAATATCGGCGCAATCTTCAGATTCATTCCTCGACCTCCACTCGTGGTCCAGCTCAAACGCAGCAGATCGCACGACACCGCTGAACGCCGGTGGAGCATGGTGGAAATGAATTCGTCATCACGGAACCCCCGGAGTTAGTCACTTCCGCTCCCCGGGGACTTGCGCGCTCTACTCTGAGTGCGCGTGGAGATCTCAAAATCTGGGGCGGTGGCGAAGAAATGTGGACAGGCGTTGACGACCGCTTCTAGACCTTGGTTGCTACGGGACGGTCTCCATGATAGGGGGCGGCAGCGTGATGAACGAGGAGAAGGGCTCCATCGCTATTCGGTTCACATACCAACTGAGTATCGAAAAAAGGGTCGAGATAGTCAAGACCTTCCACACGGGGAATGTCAGTGGCAAACCCAAGTACCAGAGTTTGATCGGCGTTGAATGTGCTTGGCGGAGTGATCGGGCGGAAGTCGCTGATCCCACTTGCAAACCAGAAATTGCGTCATTCCATGAGTGTCTCTTTCACGACGTACTCAGGAAGAACCACCCGGATCTTCATGCGCATGACTATTTCCTCCGCCCCCTTTTTAACCCGAGCAATGGCTCACGCCACTCGATCCAGTTCGTTCGCACATCTGGCGCTTTCACAAACCGGACCCCGGCTGAAAAACCTATATTTCACCGTTCTACAACTTTGTTTGTCGAGAATACCACCACATCCGCTCGTTTGTTGAAATCCCAGTCACTGGGTAGCTGTTGCGGGATACGAACAGTGCTGATACGCAAAACGAAAACAAAAAGTGATCGGGTGGCTCCACTGCAGTTGCTTGCTCCCTTTCGATCCTCAGATCTGAGATGGAGAAACATCCATCGGTAAGTGATAAAACTTGGTATATAAAAATGAGTTCACACTACATTTTTACGTCCATACCACTCGACTCTTGGTCATTTGGTCTGAATCGCCGCATCGGTTCCTAGTTCCCAGCCGTCTCGCACCTCCTGAAAAAGTATCCAAACGTCGGGGGTGCGTTATTCCAGGCGTACAATGACCTGTCGTTGGGTAATTTTCTCTCGTTATCTCCTCACCCGGGGCTTACGCGGGCACTGTGATCACTGGGGTAGGACAAGGGTGGAAAGATGTCCAGGTCCTTGACCTTCAAACGTGCTCTAGACCCGCTCTCAGAGGAATACGTCCAGGAACGGTGAGTATCCCCCCTTGCCCTGGGAATGCCCGGGAGTCTGGCCTGGGCTGAAGCCCTGGTTCCGCTCGCTAGGACGCGAATGCGTATGTCCTGCCCTGTTGGTTATCAGAAAGTCTGTCCATGTCGCTGTACGTTATCAAGTCTTCGGTCTGCGTGGGCTTGCAACACGTGTTTCGTCATTCGGGTGCTGACGAATCACGGGCAGAATCCACGGCGCATTTGAAGACATGGGAGACGTGCCAGAGCTGTACTTGGCCATCACCGCAGAGGACTCATCGATCGTGTATTACAAGCTCAACCAGGGCTTGGTGAAGCCACAGTTATGAAACAAATGAAGGCTATCTAGCGAAAACAATAACCGTCGACCTGAGAATCCCCGGCTACGCGATGGCTATCGTCTCCGCCGGTCATCGCCTGATGAATCTTCATTTGAGTAACGTCTTCGTCGATCCGACCCTCCGCGTCGACTATCGCGACTATCCAACGGCGAAATGCTTCTTCCGCGTCTCCTTTTATGGTCGGGGGAACGGGGGCGAGACCTTGAGCGTGAACGCGAGGATCTGGATGAATCGGAGTCGGACCCGGAAGAGGAAGAATCCGAGTCTGATCCCGAGTCCGAATCAGAGCCAGAGTCGGACTGTGAACTAGACGATGAAGATGCGCTGGGAGAACCGAATAAGGCTCATGAATTTCTCGCCACGTTTGAAGGCAAAGTGAGCTTACCTCCTCCGCCTCTTTCCTGGCTTTGCGTTCGTAGACGATTCTCCTGGTTTGCCCTTCGCGCGTTCTTTCTCCTTAGCTTCGAGTAACTTGTTGGCAGTCCCTGTTCTGGTTAGGAGCAAAGAGAGTCAGACAGAACGTGAGAGTGATTGGTCAGGTTTCTGTAAACGCACCTTGACTTGAACTCGTCCGGCACGTCGACGGAAGGCTTTCCCTCCAATTTTAGCTTATCCAACGGATTGACCTTCGCGAGCTGTTGGGTCCTCGATGGACGCGAGACGTATGGTCGCGTCGATTTGCATTCGAAGATGAAGTGGCCTGTGCGGGGGGAGGTACCGTCAGCCGAGGAAGGAGGAACACGGAGTACCTCTCCGCCTACCAGTTCCCAAACACTTTTGACAAACGGTGGAGGACGATGCGCTCGGGTTGTTCCCTGACCGTCTGTGAGGGGCGTATTTTGACATGACGAAATTTCGAAGAGAGCGTTAAGAGAGAGATCGGAAAAGGAAAGTCAAGTAACGTGGCTTCATGAACGAGCCACCCATCTCCACCTCTCATCTCGACCCCCATTAGCAAGCCATGGACGCTTGGCTGAGGGACGTTCCTCCGATAACCAGGAGTTGGGTTATCCTGTGCGTTCTCACAACGGTCGCTGTGGTACGCACGCTCTCGTTGCCAGTTTGTCGCCTCACGCCAAAGTGACTTACCTGTCCGTTCCTCCCGATCTCAGCAAATCGAAATGGTCACCCCGTTGCAGCTGTATTTCAGCTTCAAGTCGACCTTCACGAACGCCCAGGTAATCCGTCTCCCTTGAGCTGGATGTTGAAACGATTGGCTGATGCGGTGGCTACAGTTTTGGAGAGCCGTCACCAATTTCTTCTACTTTGGACCATTGTCATTTGAGTTGTTCTTTCATCTTTTCTTCTTGTATGTCCTCGAGTTTCACCTCCCCGTTGTGATTTCCTCGAGCTGACGTGCCAACCACTTTCTAGTATGAGATATAGCAAGATGCTCGAGGAATCCTCATTCGCGAACCGGAAAGCAGACTACTTCTGGTTGTTGCTCCAATCCGCTGTCATGCTCTTAGTGCGTCCTTCTAACCTGCACACCGCACTTACATTCCCAACTCACAAACTCCCATCTGAAGATGCTCTCCCCACTCGTGAATCTCCCGTTCCTTTCCTCCCCTCTTGCCTTTGTCCCAATTTACCTTTGGTCTCGACGCCACCCGTCCACACCTATATCTCTCTTCGGCCTCGTGACAATCTCCGCTCCTTATCTCCCACTCGCCCTCGTAGGAGTTGCTTGGATGGTGAATGGCACCTGGAAAGCTGCCGCTCAGGACCTTCTCGGGTGTGCGGTCGGCCACGTTGGATGGTTTATGAGAGATGTTTGGACGAGAGAGATGGTCGGCAGTCCGACGATTCTGAGCGATGCCCCGGATGCACTGTACGTTTTTAGTTGCTGGGTTGGCATGCGACTCTGACAGTTTTTTTGTGTCTAGGAAACGGTTGTTTGGGGATATTTGAACTGGATGCATCTTGGCGTCCTTCCTACTTACGTTCAATCTCTCCCTCTGTATTTAGTGTTCTGAGGGATCTATCCATCTCATTCATTCCCTCGAAGGGTTGACTCATCCTGTGTTCGGAACCTCTTAGGGAGCCATAGATCATCGGTAGTCGAGGTCTAGTGGGCCGCACCAAGTTTCCACCATGTGTGCTGTGTGGATGCGCAACCGCACCTTCAAAATCAAGCTGGAATTGGACCAGAAACGCATGGATACGCAGGTCGTGCGAGTCTCTGAACAAGGGCAATCACAGCCGCGAAAGGACAGTGAAATTCATACCATGGACCCCCTTCCGCGTCCTACGTGAAAACCCATGTGGTGCGGCAGAGGGGGGGAGAGCTTAGTTTCACCGCGGTTACCCGGGTGTTTTCGCGCATTCACACTCGACATCATCGGCGATCGCGACTCGAAAGGTATTTATTTGCTGGAAGGACTCGTAACGGTGGTGATAAACTCGTCGACCAGGTCCTCCACCACTTCCACCACCCCCGGTTTCAAGTAAGGAGAATCACCAGCCATCTCGAGCAAGAGGTTTTGGTTGTCCGAGGTTTGATGAGCCAAATACCTCGTCAGGTGATCCCAATCGTCGTGTTTGAAGCTAACATCCTCCAGCCGCAACGATCAAAGGGAAGGGATGAGTTTCGTGTTTACCCGTGGTCCATCTTGGTTTGGCTGTAGGAACCCCTCAGATAACTCCGCGCCGATGAGGTGCAGCACGCGTATGTACGGCATCATGACAAACACCTCTTCTGGCAGTTCCATGTCGGAGTCGAAATCGAATTATATGACGTTGTCCCCAGGGATCGGGGCAATAAGACCGATGAGCAGTTGCTCCGTTACATCTGGAAGGGGCAGGACCATCGAGACCGTCACGGACGGTAGGGTTGGCGACGGTGTGGGATAATGGACCCATACAGCACGGACTGAGATTGAGATAGAATTGGGGTAGGTTACAGAGGAAACGTGAAGTTTATGTTGAAACCTGGCATCACGTCGGAAGCGGTCTTGTACGTACGATACGAGGGTTTGCAAAATGTCCTCTACCGTGGGATTGAACACGGTCAGCTGCATGCTATCCAATGCTTCTGGAAGTACCAATTGGCGTAGCAACCCAACCACGGGTCGGAGCCCCCCCCCCCCAAAGAAAGCAGTTTCAGGTTTCGCAGTGACATTTTAAGCGTGGACCCATTGACGTCACTGGAGAGGGCTGCGTCGGACAGGGTGAGTTGCTGGAGATTGGGATTTGAAGCGAGGATTGAGTTCGACGTGGTTGGGGTTGGCGACGGTGGGGACTCGTCAATTTGGAGCGACAGGATGGTCAGAAGCGTTGTTTGGGATGTCAGGTAGTCCCACGACGAAATCCGAAAGTTCCCAGAGAGATCGAGCAAATGCAACTTCGAGAGGCGGGACCGGGCGAAGAAATTCGAGATATCCACAGGAGGGACCCCTTCGTTTTCCCAAACAATTGATTCGATGTTCTGGTTCTGGGTAGCTTCGTCGTCGCCCGGGGTCAGTGAATAAATGATGGCGGCCACGGTTTCACCGTCATCGGATCTGAGGTGAGCTTGTCGTATGGCATTTTGCGTGACCCGAGCCCTGACTGCGCTCTGGAGGGACCCATCAAAGTGGACGTCGGGGTCACATTCGTATCCGTCTAGCACCAGGTCGAGGGGGGCGGTTCCGAAACGGTGATGTCGTTTCTTCCCTCCTGGAAAGTGTTTCCCCAGAAGCTCCAAACCTCTGGAGTGCGAGATGCAACTTCGAACCAGTGGTGGCAAACGAGGAGGAAGTTGCATGACCCCTTTTGTAACCCGGACCACAGTGGGAGACTCGGTTCCCGAGTGAGGCTCCAGGCAAATATCTGTCCGAGGATTTCGGGGGGCACGCGCGTGGATATGTTCAACAACGAATTTCGGGTGCGTTTGAATTTGATGATCTGCTCATCCAAGGCTCTTATCGAGTCGATATTGGCCTCGCGACCCATACTGGTGCCAGCTCTAGGTCAGTGTCACGAAATTCCCGGAACGAGCCTACATACATCGATACCAACCCTTCCCCTTGGTTCTTGGGGACTGATGGTGCGCCCTTACGGATGTTCAGAGGAAGCGGCGTAGTAAGATGAAAACCGACGACGATGGTGGTAGGACGCAAACCCGCGGGCGTCAGCCCGAACAGGGCGTCTGATTCCAGCCAGAAGGCTCCCGGGTTGACAACGTTGATCCACCGTGCTTCCCCCCCAGCCTCAGGTTTGACGGTTTCGAAGGTTCTACAGTACGCGCCATGATATACAGTTTAGTCGCCATATCGAACGCGCCCCAATGCGCACAAGATGTGTATCATGTTCTCAACTGCAGATATCATCCGCCATTTGCTTCAGGTTCGATCCGGCAATGGGTTCTTCGCACGTTTGTTGCCCCGTTCTCGTGATACTACTCCCGAGATGTCCCCGGGGGTCCCGAAATTACCGAGCGAGAGGGTGTTGCGAGACCAGCGACCGCGCAAGCGAAATCTGCTGCCGACTCCGAACGATCCGTACAATGTGTCCATGAGCCCATCAGGGAAGGCGTAGTAAGTGGTCAGCTTGTCAAGCGAATCGATTTTCCTGATGCTTATGTTCGTTAGCGAGATATCTTTCCATCTATGTACAACATCCAGACTTCCCGTGTTACGATCCTCGATTGCCTTCTCTTTCGCAGTTACTCTGTGGATTTCTCGCACTCCAGGCCCACGAAGCCACCCCCTCCATCCGCTGATATCCAAACTACGGTAACTCGATCCAGGGGAATCGATGGTCGAAATTTTCACCCGCGTAAAATCGTGCGGTACTGTTGCGGGCATCGCAGAGTCGCGTTGGCCGGCTATTCGAATCGCCCGCCGAACCGTCCCCTGTTGGTGCTCAACTCGCGAAGCCATTGGCGTCCCTGTTGAATCGTTTGCCGTAACTCTTGTATCAGCATGCATGTTGTGCTGAATATGGACGAAGAACTCCAAGTGTACTGCTTGGTTCTATGCAACAAGAACGAGGCTCTGTTTTCTGACAACGAGTTTTAGTTCGTTTGAATGAACTACTCCTGGACCCCAACGAACGTTGATGCCCCGTGGTCCCGCAACACTGTACACACGCGTTACTGGAATATCCAGAGCTACGGAGTGGAGGGAGTCGGGGACTGGCGCCTCGCGCCTTCACGTACTTCTCTTCCGAGGGAAGCTTACGTGAAGTGATACCCTTGAAGAGTACAAACGTAAGCGCACTCACATCCCAGCGTCTGCCACTACCACTTCCTCTCTCCGTCTCTCCCACTTCGCCGCCTTTCCGGTTTCGCCCTCCCCCTCACCTATTCGGCGCAAACCACGAAAATAGCCTCACCACTTGGGGCCCATTCAGGCTCTCCGCTCGTCTTCCTCGGAACTTCCCCGCTTTTTGCTCATCCTGTTTCCGCTTGTTTCCGTCACTTTGATTTCCAAAGGTTTGTTCATCCGTTCTTTGACCGTTCACGACAATGCGGGAGCTATCGCTGGGTCAGCCTTTTTGAGGTGCCGTCGCACGCAGAGGGTAGCTTACCCCGTTACTTCGGCCACAGTGGTATGCTTTCTTCGAGCCGGCCAAGTGATGACTCGGAGGAGGCTGCTCTGCGTTGCGTGTGATGTTTGTGATCATAGACCCCGTTTATTTACTGACACTGTAACTCCGCAGATAATCAATGCCGCTGCTGATGAATTATCTAGACCACTACATGGGCGAAGTAGGTGGGGTAGAGGTAGGTCTATTACCACCTTCTTTCCATACGCAGCTAAGTTATCTGCGTCTTCAGACATTTCCAGCCCCCTATGATGATGACATGGAGATCAACCACATTGTTGGACAGGTAGTGGAAACACAGGCTGCGTTTCTCGACACTGCTGACGAATTGCTCCAACCACAGCGCTCGGTTCCGTTCGACCCTGCGCCGGTGGAGGAGGTTCCTCATCCATCCCCAAACGGTTCTGCGCAACAGCCGTTGGAATCCACCGGAGACGTCAAATCGACTGGGCGAACCAGCCGGAAGAACCGCAGACGCAGACAAAAGAGACGGGACCGTGTCCTTTCGGGGAAGGAGGAGAAGCGACGGGAGCGTCACGCGGAAGCAGTGAAGAACGCAATGACAGTGCCGGTTGAGCTTGTTAATCTCCGTCCCTCCCTGAAAACTCGACATGGGTCCCGGGTCTATCGGCATGAAGAATTGGCACGCCTAGGGGTCAGGACGATCCAGTGGGATGGAGTGTAATCTCTCTTCCATCTCCGTGGGTTCGTTCAGCTTACCTAGTTCTAGAGGCTCTATCCCTATCAAGACACCATCTGGTATCGTGATCGCACTTCTCGCAGGACGCCCCTATGCGCCCAGTTGGAGTGAACAAATGAAATCCCTGGCAGGCGACCTCAACACTACTGCAAACTCGATGACGTTGGAGACAGGTGGAAACCGCCATCACTGCGGAGATTACCCAGCGATAAACATCGGAGTTTCGTACGGCGGAGGTTCACAGGTGCGCGCTCCGTACATTCTTGAACTTTAAAACGACTTGAACTGATTTAGCGCTAGAGCCCTGGTGAACTCACCGTCAATGGTGTACGTACCATGAGTGCGATAGCGGAGTTAAAGGATAACCGTTCGTTGTGGAGACTCGTCCGATATGTTGACTGTAAGTCGGTTCTGCCCCCTCATTGCACCAAACCCGTCTCAAATGACTTGGTAGCTGTTTGCTCCTCCCACGCCCCTGACCTGCATACATTCTGTAAAGCAAGGTTGACCGAGCTGGAGCAGTGGAACTTGGGACTACGACGACCATTCAAGGACACGGCTTTTAGCGCCATGACATTCAACTTTGGTCCAGGCCCTGCTATTCCGCACAAGGATTTTAAGAACTTGAGCTTTGGTTGGTGTTCCATCACAAGCCTTGGCGAGTTTGATGCCACGAGGGGTGGTCATTTGGTTCTTTGGGACCTCGACATTGCCATCGAATTTCCGTCTCATAGCACCATCCTGATCCCATCCGCCATCTTAGAACACAGCAATACGGCCATTCAGGACGGTGAAAACCGGATGAGCATCACACAGTATAATCCGGCTGGGATTTTCGAATGGATTGCACACGGTTTTCAACCGAAGCACGTCGCTGTGTCTGTTGGGAAGGAGCCCGCAGACTGGTGGTCAAAGCCGCAGCATATGTTTAGCACAATCGTTTAATTACAAGTTGGCTTTAGCTTCTCCCAGTCCGGCATTTCCATGATGGTAAATCTACCTACCAGACCCTTTATCTCGTTCGCCACCTCCGGGTCCATACGAGGAAAAATGCCAGACACAGTCAGTGAGATGATCTGGCCGTTCGAGGTTTGATGGGCCAAGTATGTCGTTAAGTGACCCCAATCGCTGTTGTTCAGGGTAATATATCCCAAATGCAGTGATCGAAGGGAAGGAAGGAGTTTTGTGTTGGCGTGCGGTCCATCCGGGTTTGGCTGTAGGAACCCTTTGGACAACTCCACGTTGGTGACGTACAACACTTGGATGTTTGGCATCGTGAAAAGCAGCTCATCTGGCGTGACGAAGTTAGTTGTGAAGTAAGTGACATCTTCTCCAGGGATCGGTGCGATAAGATGGATGAGGAATTGTTCCGCCGTGTGCGGAAGAGCTGGGACTACCGTAACCGTAACCGTCACGAATGTCGGTGTCACTATCGGCGCGGTAGGCAGGATGTGTATGGTGGTGACCGTGATCGCGATAGAGCGAGAGTTAATGATGGAAGAAACCATGAGTCCACCCTGAAGCCGGCCATCGCGTTGGAAGTAATCTCGCATGTATGGTACGAGAACCTGCGAGATACCCTCTACCGTGGGATCGGATGTGGTCAAGCTCGTGCTTTCCAATGTCACTGGTAGTATCAACTGGTGCAACAACCCAAAAAGAGGGCGAAACTTCCCCGACAAAGAGAGCAGTTTCAGGTTGTGTAATGGAATTTCAAGCATGGACCTATCGGCGTCATCGGGAATGGCTGCGTCGGTCAGGACGAGTTGCTGAAGGTTGGGGTTTGAGGTGAGGATCGAAAACAGCTGGGACGTGGTTGGGGTGTGCGATGGTGAGGACTCGCTGACTCGGAGTGACAGGGAAGTCAGATGTGTGATTCTGGATGACGAGGGGTCCCATGACGGGGTGCAAAAGTTCCCAGTGATGTCGAGCAAATGCAACTTCGAGAGGTTGGATCGAGCGAAGAAGTTCGAGACGACGATGTGGGGAATCCCCCAGGTTTCCAAAATGATCGATTCGATATTCTTGTTTTGGGCATCCTTGCTGTTGTCCCCCGGGGTCAATGACGAAATGATGGATGTCATGGTTTTGGGGTCAATGGACCTGAGGTGAACCTGTCGTATGGTGCTTTGGATGACGCGAGCGCTGACCGCAATCTGGAGGGATTCATCAAAGTGAACGTCGGGGTCACGTTTGTACCCATCCAGCACCAGGTCGAGGGGAGAGGTTCCTGAACGGTGATGTCGTTTCTTCCAGTCCTGGAGGGTGTTTCCCCAGAAGCTCCAAAGCTCTGGAGTGAGAGATGCGACTTCGAACCAGTGGTGGCAGACGAGAAGGAAGTTGTACGATCCTTTTCGTATTCCGTCGAAGGGTGTGGAGAACGGTGGGTCGCGCCCTCGGGTGAGGCTCAAAAAGAATATGTAGCCAAGGATTTCAGGAGGAATGCGCGTGGATATGTTCAACAATGAATTTCGGGTGCGTTTGGGCTCCACGATCCACTCATCTAAGGCTCTGTTCGAGTTGATGTTCAAGGCCTGGCAACTGGTGCCAACAGCAGGTCAGTGTCACGAAATGCCTCGGAATGCGTCCACGTACGTCGATACCAACGCTCGCACATAATTCTGGGGGGCGAGCGATTCATCATTATGGAAGTTCGGAGGAAGCGGCATGGTGGTTGAAGACGACGATGATGGTGACAGCCGAACAGCCAGGGAACCTCACCCTCACCAACTACATAGGACGATCGACAGTCAGTAGGCGCCCAACTGGCGCGCTGACTTGGCACTAAGTACCTGCATTGGATTGAACACAGGGCCATGGTCCTGAATTTGAGCTGAAGCTGGGGCCTGAGGCCGGAAGCGTCTGGGCTCTTCCAAGCTTTGGAATTGGAGTCGCCATAGATGATGTTGCTACCCCGCCTCTTGCTCCGCCGCCTCCCAACCCAGCTCCTCCTCCGTGTTTGATGTCTGGTACTGGATCGGGGGCTGAACAACCAAACTCCGCGCTCGTTTCCATCACAAAAACAGTTTTCTTCAAAAGTAGGAAAGTCGATCAAAGTGTGAAAAGAGATAAAAACTGAGCCCTGTTAGCGAAAAGCTCTGCAAAAACGGCCAAAGCACTCAAGGGAAAACTCAGCAAAGTGGAAAAGTAAAGTATGGCATACATATGTGATTCCAACGGCGTTCACGAGTCCGTGCGTGCGGAAAGTTGGGCGCCTCACAGGACTGTAGTAAGGTACGAGTGCGGCTGTAAGTGGTCGAGCTCTTTACCTTCTGTCTCCCACCCCACCCACGCCACGGTTTGGTTCCCACCCTTCCTCCCCATGTTTTGTGTAGCTGACAACCCTCCTCAGCATAGCTCCAGTCATTCCAGAACCCCGCCCACTCCAGGTCTGGTCAATTTCTGTATGTGTTCTGTATAATGATCTTCCACTGTCGTCTCACTCACTGTTCCATCTCCCCCCATGGTGACATCCTCCCTAGCTCATTTTGACGTGTCATTCACGTTCGGTTCTTTCCTGTAGGTCGTACCCGTAATGAGGAGTGTAAAATTGTAAGTTCCTCAAGTCAATCATCCCACCCGTTGTTTTTCTCAAGAACCGAAGTATTTTCCAGGGCGCTCGCACCACATCCAGGTTTGCGACCGGCCTCGCCCACGCAACCGCACCCCCTCATGAGCTGGAACATGATGTCCCTTCCGGAACGACCTCCTGTGACCTCTCATCTGGTATTCAAGAGAATTGTAACTTCAACCGTAGCACAGCATCCCTGTTGTAGTATGTAATATGACACCAGGAATAATATATTTGGTTTTCCTCACGCTCGGGTGGCTATATAATAATCAAAAGTGGAAAAGATGAGTCATGACTTTTGTCCACTTTGGCTGTCTTTGAGGCGCTTTGAACAGGCTTTCAAGATGCATCAGTAAACAGGGTGTCTGCTTATTTTGCTTATGTGACTTATTTGATCTTATTTGATCTTATTTTCAGAAATCCCCCGCCATTTGGACCCTTCCAAAAGGACTTGGATTATATAATGAGAAATAAGAGAAATAAGAAGCAATAAGTAGGCATAAGCGTTGAATAATTGACAAAACAAGCAATGGCCATGTTTTCTGATGTGGTCCGTTCCTTCAAAGAGCTTCAAAAACGGCGTGAAACTTTTAAGACTTTGGGACTTTTAGCCACTCCAAAGTCCTCTAAAGGGATTTCTGTTTTCGGGATGTCTCTAGACGCAGAAGGCGCTTCTCGACTTCTGATAGGCAAGCAACATATTAGAAACGTCAAAATAGTCCTCAAAAGAATCGTAGACTGTGGTGAGAACGTATCTCACCTTTCCCAGAACTTTGCCAAGCAGTTGGAGCACCACCAGTAGCGAGTTGCACATACCCTTATCCCCCCCTCCACTCCAGGCTGTGGTCAGTTGGTTCCGGTCTACCAAGACGGGTATTTTGCCATTAGGGTTCAGGGTGTTGATGTACCATGGCTCCTTCTGCCTGTTGGTCCAATAGGGACGTGCTCGACACTGGCGGTGGAGGTCGTGTGATCAGGTATAGACTCAGCAAGCCGATCTAAACTCACTCATGTGGCTTTGTCACTGTAGATACTCTTCAGCTCCTCAAGCTAAACCAACACTTTCTTCTCGTTGGGGGTAAAATTGACATAGAGGATGAAAGTGGGCTCAGCAACAGTGGGACGGCACCTTGGCAAAATTGGTGGTGTGGAAATTTTGTTATGCATGACCGCATTTTGTTTCAACAGATGTGACAGGGGGAGTTGTAGTAGGGTTTGTTCCCTGCGCACGCATGTACTCCCCTTGACTGTGGGACACATTTTTGGAACACAGAGTATACTAATTTGCGGTGGTGTTGGTCAATTTCCAACATTCGGCAACCAGATGTCTCCCTAGATGCCCCCCCCAAGGTTGTGGTTACCTGTGTCAGGGCCAACGAGGTGACCGCTGGTAGTCGTCACGTGCTACGGGTAAGACGATGAGTCAAAGAGGAGTAACTGATCAGTCTTTTAACCACAAGGGAACAGCAAGGGGGATCTTGGCTGAAGGAGTAGAGGTCCGAGCTGTTGGACGTATCCAACAGTAGATGTGAGAGAGAGAGGTAAGACGGGAGGAAGATGGAGCTAAGGTTTTCAAGAGAGACTCTAGGTGGTGACCTCGGAGTATCCTATGATATCAAATCTGGGGAGTACATCGTATCCTAGCCTAGGTATATATACTAAGGGGTATAGGGCAGGTTCATGCGCACAGACCAGTAGGGTATAAAAATAGACCGAGGGGATAGATAAGGTACGAGCCAGAAAGGGAAATGTTTTACAAAAGGGGAAACCTTGGAGAAAGATAGGAGAAAGATAGGGGAAATGAGTCATGAAAAGTCGTATCTATGTGGGTCATGATAATATCATGAATCAGCAACAATAGAGATATGACAAAGAAGCCGGCGATATCTAGGAGTTGATGTGGGTTGATGACTGATGCTCCGGATCTTGATGTGGGGCTGATAGGGAGAACTTGGATCCGGGGAAACAGATATAAGGGACCACCATTGGTCGGTGAATCCCCATCAATCCACTTGATATCACCACAGTCAGCATGCCATCTCAACGTACCTTCACCTCTATCTCTTCTGCCTCTCAGTCCTCTCTCCGTCAGCAGTACGAACGTGTTCTCCAGCGTTCGGCTGTCGGTTACAACGTTCGGGGACGTATGTATGCTCGTGGAGGAGGGGATCTTTATCCCACCATAGAAGAAACTCTTAACCATTCTAACACCGCTGTCCCAGATGATGATGAGTTTGAAGACCTGGGCCTAAATGATTTTATCATGGCTCAGCGTCGGATTGCAGGTCATCGTCTGAGGCATAGGAGGGAGTTCATGTCCGTTCATACACGTGGTTTGATATCACGTGGTATTGAAGAATGGGATGTGGACTATGAACCTCACAGCGGTGAGGTTGAGGTTTCGATTGCATACGCGGCGGCCATTGGGATGGCTGCCGTGGAGTCAGATGTTATGATTACGGACAGGGTAAGTGTCGCGTGTTCTTGAATCAATAACATTTACTCATTTCTTCTTCTTTATAGATGGATAATGTGGAGGATGCCATAGACGAGCGTATCACTGGTTTGACTAGGCGTTTTGATGAGCAGAATGCTTTGATAGTTGCCTTGTCTTCCAGAGTGGGGTTCTTAGAAGATGAACTCCAAGATATGGATTGTTGTTTGGCAAGAGAAGGTCGTCGTCCACCAACACCTGTTCCTGGTCCTCCTCCTGTGGTTATTGACTTAACCAATTTGAGTGATGATGAGGAAGACGAGGTGTTGATGGTGGAGGATGATGAGGAGAGTTTGATCGGAGGTCCGATTGAAGATGGGGTACAAATCCGTCAAGAGACGCCTCCTAGTCAGGAGTTGTTGGAGGCGTTGTGGTTGACTCCGATTAGGGATGAGGATAACGCGGAGTACAATAGGGAGGCGGATTTGTTGGTGAGGGCTGGCTTGGCTTTGCCGGAGTATGAGGATCCTCCGGAGTATTATTAGATATCAGGGTTTCTTAATGATATCTTCATGTTGCTTGATATGTCGTGAATGATTGAAGGAGAATTCGATAATGAACGTGTTGAAGTTTGTTGTGTGGGAAAAGGGACTTCGTCGTGTGAGGAAATAGTTAAGGCAAAAATGGCAGAAATAAGGCGAATTTGTGACAGGACTTGCTTCGTGGAGCAGCGTACCAACAAACCGCTTAATGCGATACCACGTGAAGCCCAACTCCCTCAAGGCTCTCGCTGTATGCAGGATTTTGTCGAGGGTCTCAAGCGATCAAACGGTGCAGTTGAAAGATTCTTGTCGAGCCTGGTCCAAACTTGTTCTCAGCGCAATAAGGGAGAGAAGGAAACAGCGCCAAAGTTGATTCGGAGCACCCATGAAACGAGAACTCATCCTGTACGGGCTGTTGCTTCCTCCACTTTCCCTGGGACGCCGTATCCAGAATATTCACTAGCCTTCTCTCCACTGAGATTTTCTTCATCAGCGAAGATGAAAATAACTTATTTTCTCGCTTTTCTCGCCTTATCCCACCTTTTCTGTCACTTTCTCACTTATTTTCAACTTATATAAGCTATGTCCCCAAAGTAAATAAGTTATTGAATGGAGAAGCACGCTTTGTTGGCAGGCAAAAACAGCCGAAAAAAATAAGTTGATGGTAGTCTTGCTGATGCTTACAACTTGTTCTTCATCAGGATCAAGATCAAACCAGGTTGGGACAGTCAAGGTGGTGAGAAAATGGTAGAGGGTATGGTGAGATATACAACAAAGAAATGACTTTATTCAAGTCCATGCATCAATGAGATAGCGGAGGGGGATGATTAAGGTTGAGGGTTCTGTATTCAAAAATATGGACATGGGGTATGGGTGTATACATAGGTGTTATATGTGATCCTACATGTCTCTGCCTGAGTTAGTGGACAGAGAAGTATTTGGATAGGACTCACAAGTGACCACCTTGATATTCATCTCCAGTAATATATCCTTAAGTTTTCTGTACTGATATTTCATTGTCTGGAAATTCTCCTCTCCCAGATCTGGGTTAAGGTGCTGAAGGTGTTTTAACCCTTTACCCAACTGTGCTAGAATGTGATCCAAATGTTGGATGAGCTCTGCCTGGTGGGTGTCAGAACCGACCTCGCCAACAGGCCTACTGAACCGATGCTAGTCTCCTTTAGAGCTCGGTACACGAAGTTATGGGGCAACCGCGGATTTCTTCAGAGTGGGTCGAGACAGACCACTCCC
>Ga0307511_10000909_pt1 | contig 31192 bp, 35 predicted proteins | sample 13_EM_MG_FD_200266 | JGI IMG/M metagenome (GOLD analysis project Ga0307511, IMG submission 200266) | Populus trichocarpa ectomycorrhiza microbial communities from riparian zone in the Pacific Northwest, United States - 13_EM | ecosystem: Host-associated > Plants > Roots > Unclassified | place... | reverse complement strand
GATGGTTGCCAATCTGGGACATCATGGTCACATGACCTGGTACATTTTGAACATTCCTGACAATATCCCAAGTCAGGATGTGATGGTCACATTTGTCTGGTACATTTTGAATATTCTAAACATGGACTGGTTTGGCATGGTGTTAGTTCTTCGTCCCAGACCTTACAATATACTTGCAATGTACCAGGTCAGTACATCACCCCTTGCCCCCAGTGACTGCTGGACCTACCAAACGGTCTTCACTTCCGACGCCTCGTGCTCTCGTGGGATCTCGAGGAAGACACTCAGTGGATAACGGAGTTGGTGACATTGTGTTCTCATTCCCTCGAATCCCTCGATATTACTCAAACTTTCCGCCGTGCGTCCATTTACATCTACCCCATACCAATGACTTAAATTCTATCATTAGTTGGATCGGAGCCAGACCAGTTTGACCTCTCGAAAGCGACAAGACTCCGCGATGTGACTCTCCGACACGGATCGGAGGATGTTAAATGGGTCACCGTGACCCTTCAAACCATCACGCCCAAACATGAAGATCTTCAACAAATTTTTATCTATTTGCCTTTACACTTTGTCTTGTTCAAAGTCGGCGAAGACATCAGGGAAGCGATCGGAGAAGTAGCCTCTAGGCAATGGTTGGACCTTGATAACCTTCTCTTCCAGTTCTGGGAGTCATATTCAATTCGCCCGAGGGTAGGGTGCTTGAGTCTGAAGGGCCGATCGTTGCGCCATCGGGAAAAAGGCGGTTTGCTTACAAACCGGCACAATCCACCAAAACCAATTACAAACCACTGAGAGGGTTGTAAGGGCCGGTCATTCCGGGTAAGGCCTTACCAGGGAGCAGCAATGGATAAAATACTCGCCGGATCCCGTCGCCCTCATAATCCTTCATCAGATTATCGAGTGTTATCATGCTCGTATCCGCTTATAAGGCCGTATATGCCCGGCCAAGATGTGTGAGGTATTTCGGGCGGTTGTCATCTTACCAGGCTGCTATAATCTTGATAAACGGTCACAATATTATCATTTGGGACAAGCCTTGTAAGTAGGTGGGATCGCCGCATGTGGATTATTTGCTTCGGTCGACCGCATGAGAATTACAGGTTTATTACAATGATGGGGCAATCGTCACATTGACCAATGAAGCTACTACGGCAATACAAGATCACAGAAGGCACCAACGTGTACACTACAACCAGCCAGATAGTCACTCTTGGATCGGATTGGCCTCGCGTTGTTCCATGAGCAAAGTCATGGATGCTGTGGCTGCACTTCGCCCTGCTTGGCTGGCTTGCGAAGGGGTTGCATTGGGGAAAATTTGACTGGTATTCATATGTTAGAAGTGAGAAACGCATCGATTGTAGGATGCTTACTCGTTCCACCAATCAAGGAGTACCCTTGTCTCGTTCCTCGCGACTGGGGACATGTCAGCTTCGAAATAGTCCACAATAAAATTGTAGAATTCTTCGTAGTTGAAGTCGTCATATACACGACGCCAGTGTGAAGCGGATTGAAGTGCGAAATGGAGCTGAGTTTGATTAGCACCATTGACACAACCAAGAACAAACTAGATTGGACTTACTTGGGCAGCAGCATACGCAATTGATCTCGGTGTGACTCGGTGACCCATGTTCAAGGTCGTTGCGACATCCGCCCGGTGTGGGATAGTATTCTTCGACTTCTTTTTCTTTGGACCTGGTTCGTGGACCTCATCCATGTCGCCAAGTGTGGAGGATGGAGAAGTAAAGATAGACTTATAGGTCTATGGAACGAAGGTCAGCTAAGGATTCAAGGGGTCAAACCGGGCTTACCTTGACGAGTAGAGCGCCTTTGAGGAAGCCGGCGCGGACGTCCTTCGGATCGCCATCTTCCCTAAGGTACAAACACCTCGCGTAGTAGTCCTTCGCATAGTAGTGGTCCCCATCCTTGAAATTCTTGATTTTGACTCTGACACTGTTCGGGGGTCAGCACAGGATGGGTATCAGAGGCGGCAGACTTACGCGAGGTCGTTCCAATCTAGGCTGATGGTACACAGGAGCTGCCCGGTCGTGTCGTGCTGGATCCCTCGTCCTTCGTGTGATTCATGTTGAAGAGCAGGCTGTGCAGGATCGCTCTTCCGGTTATTGAGCCAGTCTGCGACCGAGGACTTGATCCGAGACACGTCGGTGCTCAGCGCGTCACTTGCTCCATCATGGAGCTACAAAGTCGCCAGGCGATGTGAGAATGCGATGATTGAGAGGTTCGGGCATTCGACTCACCTGACGGTAGAAACTCTTCAACTTAGATTTTGTCTGACCATCGGCTTGGACGGTCTCGAGCAAGTCCGGGACGAGTTTATGAAGTTCCTTGAAAGAGTTGAAATTCCTCTCTCGCCTGGCCGAGTGAGTAGTGTGCACAACTCATGTGCCATTCAAGCACTCACTCTTTCTGAGCTGCAACGGCGGCATGGTCCGCAGGGTCCGGTTCATCGTCTGACAGCCCCAGTGCCATCTGCTCATTCCTCCTGTCAAACTCATAAACAAGACTCGCAACTGGTGTGAACAACGCCACAAGCCGTCAAATGCCACAACCGGCAAGAGGTACGTTGTCAGTGAGAGAACTTCAGTATAGAGGTCAATCCTGTCCCGGATGATAAATCTCATGACGTCACTTACAGTGCCTTTCTCTTCCTCTCGATCTCTTGGTTCTGAGAGGTGTGGGGTTCAGTCCCTTCTACATTCATCTTGGGTTGGAGTTCGTTTGAATTGCAGTGGGTATCGGTTGGATGTGGGAAAGTTTGGGCATGTGTTCTTCAAGACCCCGGTCCAATTTATACTCGACTAAGCAGGATCCTCATGGGCGCGCTTCGCTGACTAAAGCTGTGCCTGTCACAATTTTCACCTTTTTACTTATTTTTCTTTCTAAGTTCGAAGCGCCCAAACACTCGTTCAAATCATGACATGGCGCCATCTTATCTTATCTTATCTTATCTTATCTTATCTTATCTTATCTTATCTTATCTTATCTTATCTTTTCACACTTCAAAGTCACCATCAAGACAAGGAAAGCAGATAGTATTGGAATACCGAAAGAAGAACTATCTACTCAGAGGAAGGAGCCACAACCCACGCATTCTCCTTATCGGATTCCCCCAATCCATCAAAGTCCAACTCGTCGTCGGCATCATCCCCACCATGCGGCCAAGTCTTGTCATAAGACTGCCAGTCCAGGTACTGGTCAACGACTTGGTTGGCGGACAAACCAGGGATCTCGTCCGGGACACTGATGTCAGGAAGAGGAGGGGAAGCCGGATGGAAGACGGCCTCCCTCGGAACAGCAGGAGGAGGATTGGTCAACTTCTCGACCAACCTCTTGAGGGACTCGACGCGAGCCTTGAGGTCAGCGATCTCCAACTGACCCTCCCTGGAATCCTATCAGTACTCCTCATCAAGAAAGGAGTAAAGGAGGACACACCTTAAGGAATCCTCAAGGGACCTCTTCACGTCCATACGCTCCCAACCATCAAGAGCCCTCTTCTTCTGCTCCTCCCTCATGTCGTTCTTCATCTCTGCGAGGGACTCGTAGATTTCGCAGCCCATGACCGCTGCGAAACCAAGACAGGCATCCATGCGCCCATCCATCGCATCACCCTCGTGATGGATCTCCCGAAGCCCCCTACCTATCCAAGACTTCGGGAACGTCTCCAGGTCCAACTCGTTGATGTGCTTCCTCCACCGTTCCTTAGACACCATGATGGCGTCCCCCAAACCAAGATCCCGTAACCCGTCGTGCCGGTATTTGCTGGTCATCATCCGACCCCTTACCGACTGAAGGGAAGGATAAGGCTTCCCCCCATTGTCCCTCCTGGACGATTTGCCACCCTGGTTGTAGCGGTAAACAAACAAATGTTTGTCCCGTTCCTCCCTCTCCTCCGTCGTAGGGAAATGTCCCCTCTTCCTCTTTCCAAACAAGTTGGAAGGGAACAACGAACCTATAAAAAAGATTCTTCAACATCCTAACCAAGAAAGAAGGAAGAAGAATCTGACCTGAAGATTCCCCCTGACTCTCACCCTGAGGATAACCCCTACGAGTCTTGAGCTCCTTCCTAGTAAGAGGCTTCTTAGGAAGGACCAATCCCTCCTCCTCTTCAGACGCAATAGGAACTAGAGTCGCCTTAACGGTTGGCATGACGGCAGCGAAGGGGCGGGTGTACCCCTGGTCAAAATCCAAGACGGGGTTGGTGAAGTCCATCACCGGCTCGTGGGTGTAGATGTCAGACATGGTAAAGCAGAAAGGCGTAGAGGTAAAGCAAGATGAGGAGTAGTGTTGGAATGGCGGAAAGGTATCGACTGAAGACGATGGAGACAACCGGACCAAATTCACCTCCCTTATATATCAAGAATCCGGTTATCATTCAAGTCCCCTATCTTCAACGGATCTCTCCGAACCCCTATCTGTCCATCAAACCCTCAACCCTGATGACTCAGTGTGACTTCTTTATTTATCTTTATATGGGTGATCTCTCTCACAATCGTTACCAATCATTCTCACAAAAGATCATATGTGTTCCCACGGTGCATCTTCCTCATTCATTTCTTATCTTCATGATGCACCATCACTTATCTCATCGTCCATTCATTCTTATCATACCATTTGTTCATCCCTTCTTCACAACTCACCCTTCATCACATGCTTGCTTGACGACTTAGTCAGATGATTACATGATCACGAACTTTAGTATATAAGTACGTACTGATGTTCTGATGTATTCCCCAGACTTTGTCAATCACAGTGTTCTCCCTCCTGACAGGCGGATCATTAGTGATTAACCCCTAGCCTCCCTTGTTCCCCTCTGCTCAGCCCCAGAGAAGTTATCCCTCCTTCTCTAGTGCCGAAACGCGTTACCTTGGCCCCTTTATTCTACCTACCCGAACTACGGATATTCCGGAGCTGCAAGTTACGCCAACACATACGGGAGTGGTCTGTCTCGACCCACTCTGAAGAAATCCGCGGTTGCCCCACAACTTTGTGTACCGAGTCTCAAAGGAGACTAGCATCGGTTCAGTAGGCCTGTTGGCGAGGTCGGTTCTGACAGTGCCATCTCATGTCAAGAGGAGACTACCTGACTCAAGACCCTTCGCAGACCTTCGAGATACTTCCAGAATGTTTCTTTTTTGTTATTTATAATCTCGATGCACATGTGGTAACTTAAACTTGGCAGTCACCAATGTCAAAACGATGGGCCGCATTCCACCCTGCGGGCGCGCTTTCAACTCCCCTGGCAGCCTCACAATCCATCAGATGCATTGTGTCAGGGCCGACGAGGTGACCGCCGATAGTCGTCACGTGCTACGGGTAAGACGATGAGTCAAAGAGGAGTGACTGATCAGACTTTTAACCACAAGGGAACAGCAAGAGGTATCTTGGCTGGAGGAATAGAGGTCCAAGCTGTTGGACGTATCCAACAGTAGATGTGAGAGTAAGAGGTAAGACGGGAGGAAGATAGAGCTAGGGTTCTCAAAGAAGACTTCAGGTGGTGACCTTGGAGTATCCTGTGATATCAAATCTGGGGAGTACATCGTATCCTAGCCTAGGTATATATACTAAGGGGTATAGGGCAGGTTCATGTGCACAGACCAGTGGGGTATAAAAATAGACCAAGGGGATTAATAATGTACGAGCCAGAAAGGGAAATGTTTTACAAAAGGGGAAAGTATGGAGAAATGAGTCATGAGAAGTCGTGATGGAATGTGGGTCGTGATAGGATCATAAGTGGGTCATGAGAATGTCATGAATCAGCAACAATAGAGATATGACAAAGAAGCCGGCGATATCTAGGAGCCGATGTGGGTTGATGACTGATGTTTCCGGATCTTGGTGTGGGTCTGATAGGGAAAACTTGGATCCGAGGGAACAGTTATAAGGGATCATCATTGGTCGATGAATCCCCATCAATCCACTTGATACCACCACAGTCAGCATGCCATCTCAACGTACCTTCACCTCTATCTCTTCTGCTTCTCAGTCCTCTCTCTGTCAACAGTACGAACGTGTCCTCCAGCGTTCGGCTGTCGGGTACAACGTTCGTGGTCGTATGTATGCTCGTCGTGGAGGGGACTTGTATCCCACTATAGAAGAAACTCTCAACCGTTCTAACACCGCCGTCCCAGATGATGATGAGTTTGAGGACCTGGGCCTTAATGATTTTATCATGGCTCAGCATCGGATTGCTGGTCATCGTCTGAGGCGTAGAGGGGAGTTCATGTCCGTTCATACACGTGGTTTGATATCACGTGGTATTGAAGAGTGGGACGTGGACTATGAACCTCATAGTGGTGAGGTTGAGGTTTCGATTGCGTACGCGGCAGCTATTGGGATGGCTGCCGTGGAGTCAGATGTTATGATTACGGACAGGGTAAGTGTCACGTGTTCTTTGAATCAATAACATCTGTTCATTTCTTCTTTATAGATGGATAATGTGGAGGATGCCATAGACGAGCGTATCACTGGTTTGACTAGGCGATTTGATGAGCAGAATGCTTTGATAGTCGCCTTGTCTTCTAGAGTGGGGTTCTTAGAAGATGAACTCCAGGATATGGATCGTCGTTTGGCAAGAGCAGGTCGTCGTCCTCCAACACCCGTTCCTGGTCCTCCTCCAGTCGTTATTGATTTAACTGACTTGAGTGATGATGAGGAAGACAAGGGTTTGTTGATGGATGAGGAGATAATTGGGGGTCCGATAGAGATGGATGAGGTGCAGATCCATCAAGAGACGCCTCCTAGTCAGGAGTTATTGGAGGCGTTGCGGTTGACTCCGATTAGGGATGAGGATAACGCGGAGTACAATAGGGAGGCGGATTTGCTGGTGAGGGCTGGTTTGGCTTTGCCGGAGTATGAGGATCCTCCGGAGTATTATTAGATATCAGGGTTTCTTAATGATATCTTCATGTTGCTTGATATGTCGTGAATGGTGAAAAGAGGAAGTCTTGGTAATGAACGTGTTGAAGTTTGTTGTGTGGGGAAAAGGACTTCGTCGTGTTGAGGAAATAGTTATAGGCAAAATGGCAGAAATAAGGCGTGATTTGTGACACATTGCAAAGTCTTGGACGACCATGAGAGCCGAGCTGCTGCGAGTCGTCGCAATCCCGCCAGCCTCCGCCCAAAAGACAGGGCTGCAAAGCAGCGATTACTTCGAGTTGGCATCCGATCGGTATGCAATTATCTGTGAAATGAGATGTGGTGCTAACGTTAACTCCACCTTCACTAGAGGGAAGCCACACCATCCCTCCCAGATCCTGGCAACAACGCTCCGATGGTCATCGACGCAGACCCGCCAGTGATCACACCAAACAGCGAGATTCTCCCTGTTACCAACAGTCGTCCCAAGCCTGCCGATTTTGAAGGCTTTAATGCGCATCGAGAAAACAAATGTCTTGATGTCGCACAGGAATCACCTCTGTTTAGTGACGGCTTCCGGGAGTCAAGTACTCCCATCCGTGTTCCTGTTGAGCATGCACCAGTATATCTATACTAATACAAGATATACTACGAGGATACTCTAAGTCTTACCTTGGGGTGAGAGGAGAGGGAGGCTTAAGAGGGGAGGAGATGGTGGAAGAGAGGAGTGAAGTGATGTATTGCATAGAGCGGGGGACCGCATATTTATACATACTACATAATGCGCACAGACCATGTTTGGTTGTGCTTGGTGTCATAAGGGCACACGTGACATAATGGAGGCAGCCATTAAGGTGCCATCAATCCGGGTATCCAGGTTGCTAATAAGCGTGATCCGGACGGTCACTATCGGACCGGTTGACGCCGTCGACCAGGCGCTTTGCGCCCGTTCAACAGTTCCCACCAGGGATCCAACTCTGAAACAACGGGCAAAGACCTACAATTTTCTGGGTTTCTACTTCCACAAGCTCACATCTGTAATTAAGGCTGCTTTCGAGGGACCCCTTGCCGAGCATTTTCACTTTTCACCCTATAAACTATTCCACAGATCACCTGTAACAGGTGAAGACGAACGAATCTTCTGTGAGGTATATGACTTGGACACTTTTGCTGAGGCGCACGAGGAAGTCCAACGACATGGCCGCCTCCCTCCTGACAACCCCGGGTGTAAGCGCGAGAAAGTCGTCGCTGCGTTAATGTTCTGGTCGGACTCGACACATCTCACTGACTTCGGCACAGCGAAGATATGGCCCATTTACCTCCTCTTTGGCAATGTCTCAAAATACATTCGAATGCGACCCACTTCTGGTGCCTGTCATCATCTGGCTTATATTCCATCCGTGTGTACCTCTCTTCAGACCGGCCTTGCTTGAACTGACAGCCACATTTTCAGCTCCCCGATGCATTCCATGATTGGGTTTCAGAGAACCACATGAACTGGAAGACACAGAAGAAGGATATTTTGGCACATTGTCACAGAGAATTGATGCACGCTGTATGGACACACGTCCTCGACGATGATTTCATCCATGCAATGGAATATGGGATTGTGATAAAGTGCTCGGATGGGATCGAGCGCCGTGTGTATCCCAGGATCTTTACATATTCTGCCAACTACCCCGAGAAGTGAGTTTGTCGATCAACATTGTGCATCCTCTGGACTGACGCGGCTTTGCAGGGTGTTGCTCGCAACTATTCGTGATCAGGGGCTTTGTCCATGTCCATGGTGCACAACGCCAAAGATTGCGTTGGACAGATTGGGGACCAAGAGCGATCTCAAGTCACGTGTCAATGATATCCGGGTGTATCTACGGCGGAAAATTCTTGACGCGCGGACGTTCATCTATGAAATGGCGCTGCCCATCACGGGCGTCGCTGTCGAAAACATTCTGAAGCCAACGTCTTTGGTACCGACGATGGTTTGTGGGTTTTTTTTCACCCTTGTATACCGCTGACATCATTCATCAACATAGAATTCGTTCGTTGAGCGCCTCCGTGGTTTCGATACCGAGTTCAATCTCTCGCGAATGCTGGTCGTCGATCTGATGCACGAGTTCGAACTTGGGGTTTGGAAAACATTGCTCACACATCTGCTCCGAGTCCTTCATGCAGCCTCCGGCCCATCTGCGACACTCGTGGATACATTTAATCGAAGGTACGAGTTTGTGCCTGATGAATACTGACACAGTACTGACCCCCGGACCAGGTTTAGACTGGTACCCACGTTTGGTACCCACACCATACGACGCTTCAAGGATAACGTGTCGGAGCTAAAGAAGTTGGCGGCCCGGGACTACGAGGACATCCTACAGGTGAAACAATCGAAAATACTTTTACTTCTTATTCATTAACCCGTGTACAGTGCGCTATCCCGGGTTTTGAGGGTCTTCTTGACAAACCGTACAACGCCGTGCTCATGCAGCTGCTCTATCGAGCGGCAGAATGGCACGCGCTCGCAAAGTTACGGATGCACACAAGAGCGACTCTCGGTTTGCTTGAGAAGTGTACGGTCCACCTGGGCCAGTTGATGCGCAAGTTTCGCGACGAAAGTTTCATCAAATTCAACACGGTGGCCCTTCCCCGCGAGGCGCGCAAGTCACCATCCGTCAGTGGGAAGAGGAAACCACTGAACTTGAACACGTACAAATTCCATTCACTTGGTGACTACGTACGCACAATAGAACTATTCGGTTGCACTGATTCATACTCTACACAATTGGTAACTAGATACCTTTATTACCTCGAACCCTCGCTGACTTGAGTGTTAGGGGGAACTGGCGCATCGCGCTCTCAAGCGCTTTTACGGGTTGACGAACCAGCGCAACGCCACGAAGCAAATCACAAAGCACTATCGTCGTGAGGAAGCGTCTCGTCAACAGGGCTTCGATACTTCCGATGTCAAGCAAAGTGAACACGACGTACCTTCGGAACTGCACCACCATGTCTCGGCGTCTCGAAAAAACCTGTACCGCTTGCTACATTTGTCCGGAAACACCCCAATGATCCAGCAAAGAAGGTCCGTTGGGTCACCCTCAGTAACAAGTCCTGCTAACACCTGGCATAGGGGTTCGTCTCGAAGCTTCGGGGTCATCTATTGAACCGGCTCCTCGGGAGAGACTTTGATGATGACTCTTCCGACGCATTCTCCGACGACGAAAGAAACACGGTCTGGATCTCAAACAACCAAATATACTCAGTTCAGACCCTATCGGTCAACTACACAACATACGACATTCGACGTGATCGGGACACCATCAACCCACGAAATCACAATTTCGTGATGGTTCGCTCCTCTGAAAATACGCCTGGTGCACACCCGTATTGGTACGCGCAAGTCCTAGGAGTGTACCATGCCTTTGTATCAACCAGCCACCCTGTGGCGCGCAGCCAGAACACCCAACGCATGGAGTTCCTGTGGGTTCGCTGGCTCGGTATCGAGCCGAGGTATAGGAGTGGCCCACGATACGCTCGCTTACCGATGGTTGGCTTCGTTGAGGATGCTGACGACCTTGCGTTCGGATTCCTTGATCCGTCTCTCGTGATTCGTGGGTGTCACCTCATCCCAAGGTTCCACTCCGGACGGTCCAATGCGCTGATGGCTTATGATGGCCCCACCGCTGCCCGAACGCCTGGATCCACAGAAGACTGGGCCAACTACTATGTTAACATGTTTGTGCCTCCCCCAGAAATCCCAATTTCCTCATTCCATCTCACCTAACTTGTTTGTCTTCACAGCTTCGTCGATCGCGACATGTTCATGCGGTACCATGGCGGTGGGGTTGGACACGTGGATCCCACCGAGGTGGAGGAGGCCGAGAACGTTGAACCAGAGGAGGTCATGGAAAACGGCCAAGTTGTCTTCCCAGGTGACTTGGTTGCGGCCGACGACCTAGAAAGCAAGGAAACCGACACTGAAGACGAAGGAGATGGGGTTTCTGACCCCGGAGAAAGCTCGGACGAGGAAGTCGCGAATGGGTATTAGATACCAATACGTATATCTCGAAGTATCTTAACACCAGTAATAGCGAATTTCATATATTCCGAAAGCCCCTTGAGTAAATTATTAACCCTTAAAATCCTCCCTAGTGCCTTTAGAAGGGGTTATGGGGCTGGCCGCACGGGCACATGGCCAAATAATGCGGTTAAAATCTGAGTATTAATCGCATCCAACGCTGTGAGATCATAGCCAGAATATAAGGTGTTATAATCCCATGCAAGGACTCGTCCGGGTCATGAGGGATAAAAATTTTCCGACATTTTCCTGATGGCTTGACTCATTTCTAAGCACATTTCCTTTTTTCCCTACGAGACCAGCTCATGAGATACCGGGGAAGATCACTACGGAATGTACGGCCCGCGATGTACCTTTCGCTCGTGCCTTGCTTCTTGATTCTGGCCCCCCCCCCCTTTTTTGGGTCAATCGTGCCGTCATTGTTTGCCATATTCTTCCCCTTCGCTTCCGACGTCTCCTCCTGGTCGGGGTACCGTATGGACTCCGGGCGGCAGTGACGATGGTCACCGGAGAAGCAGTCTGTGTCCGAACCATAGAAAGCTGAAATAGCGGGCCGCATCAATTTCGTCAGTCGCCGGATAGTGATTTGAACAACTCATCCGCTCGAGACAGCCTCCGAATACGAAAATCAAGGAAGAATGGAACTGTGATTACCGGTGTTGAACAGGGGGGTCGGGAGCCCCTCGAACGTAGGATCCGAACCCGTCGTTTTGTTCTCAAACCTCGACCGCGATTGATTTGGCCGTCCCTTTTCAGGGAGGTTGACTAGACGGGGGAACGATTCCACACCGCGTGCGTGTCACAGTATCTCGAATCGTAACATTTTGCAACGCCGGATGAGCGAGGAGATCGTAGGAACACGTAGGAGTGTATCACAGTCAGGGCAGGTATATTTGAAGTCCCCGACTACACATGGCTAAGGCAGTCTCTCTTCCATCTCCTGACGGACATTTTCCATAAGGTGGTTCTCCCCAACAGGTGTTGTGAGAGGGATTTCCATAATGGGGACCGGTTGGAGCTGGTAAGTGAGCACTCAACAGTGGCCGACCACAGGATGACGTCCAGGTACGGCAGATGAGCGGCGACGACTTCCGTGGTTAACTTCCGTACCATTGAGAATACATCCTCCAACACGAAAGAGATCCGTTCGGAGGCGACAGGGTACCGTTGAACGGGAACGGGGGTAGGAAACGACCCTGGAATAAGAGCACCTCGAGATTCCCAAGTCGAGACACAAACTCTACAGCCACCCGAATAGGTACGGTTAATGTCGTGTGATATATAGACGAACTACTCAAGGTAAGTTGATCCCGATCCGCGGACGGTCAGACGGCGACCAACTACAACCCCTCACCGTCGCCCCATATTGCTCTCTCGGTCGCGTGGATCCCGGTCACGGCATTACAATTGGACGGGTTTGGGAGTAGGCCCTGTGATTGCTCATCCGGGTTGGATTCCACGTCTGTTGCCGAACACCGGCGGAGGCTCTCACCAGGAGTTCAGATCGGGTAATACTCAACAGACGAGAACCTCATGTACACGGCCAAGTTAGTTACTTCCACCTTTCCCCCGCTGTCTGTTTATCTTAACCGACGAGATACCTTGTGTTTATAATCCCCTGCAGCTGTGGCCGTCAAACTTTCCTTTGTACATGCCTACATTTGGATGGTTTCTGTTTTCTTGACTTGTTAATTGTGAGCAGGGGGCCTCGATGGCCAACAAAAAAGACAAGTTCGTGTCGATATACTTCCCCGCCCACCTCAAGCCATGACCCAATGCTATTCAGAGGTGAGAAATGGAACCTTGGTTGCTGTGTATCAGATCAGGAGCCTGGATATGACTTGTAGTCAGTGAGTCAGTCCACACAAGACCTAATACTTTTGAAATATATGAGGACCCAAAAAGACGTGCCTGTTTTATTGATGAACAGCATACATAAGAGCCTAAATGATAGGAGTAGAGGTGACAGCTGGGCAATGAAAATACTTAGGATTGAAACAAGTCTTGTTATTGGCTGAACTCAAGTGTATCACCAGCGTAAATGTAGTATACTTACTCTGTTTCTTATCTAGATGTGTCAGATGAGAACTGTGATCCTCTGATGAAGGGGATGAACAGAGGAGGCAGGGAAGGGGAGAATCTGCTATATGGGACCATACAGAGCAACTGGAGTACATGATGATCAAATGTAAATAGCAAAAGGTTAACTAATCATCTGAAGAATGGCCAGTAAACTTCCAATCATTCAGCATACTCTAGGACCCTATGGATAGTCACACATCCAGCCTGTGAACTGACCATGCATCACAGGCCATCTAGATGCCACATCAATCACCCCTCTGGCTCCTACTTCAACTCCCACTCCTACAACCATCTCTCTCCACATTACAGGGTCACACCCAAATAGCCAGTACAATCTCCTCAACTGACAAGTCTGAGAGATACAAAGATCAGTATCATCCACAGGTTGTGTTATTGGAATTGGCAGTTGTTGAACTCGGCATGGAGTACACCCATAGCGTTCAACAAGAAGCTCAATATGCACAGCTGCCATTGTTTGGTCAGTGATATGTTGTGACAAGGTGGCCAGGCGACCCATTCCATTGGTTTGATAGAATCTGAGGGTATTCTGCCCAATCAACTCCCAAGCATCATGATCTGCTGGGTCCACAACACCTGTGGTCCAAGCCCACAGTATTACAACTTCAGCTGTGTTCAAACACTGTAGGTCTTCAAGGCACCTGATGGCTGCAATCATGCTTGCAGGTGTGCGAAGATGTGCAAACCGTGAACGGACTGCCATATCAAACATGCACCTGAGGATAGCCCTCTTCCCATCCTTAGTGGATATGATCTCTTCACAGGAGGTAAAATTTGAGCAGTGGAGGTGGCTCTGCCATACACCTGATGATGCAAACTTGATTAGGACAACTACAGCCATCATAGGCTCATAATTAACCATGACCATAGATTGACCATCCTGGAGGGGGAGATCTGGAAACTGGAAAGGGTCACCAAGTGCTTGGACAAGCTTCTTGAGATCCTTAGGTGGAATATTCTCCACCTGTGAGGAGAACCACTCGTTTGCAAATCTATCAAAGACCTTCAGAGCCAAATGGCGTGATTGTAGAGGGTGGGATGATAGTAGTGTTGATATGAGGATGGGGAGAACCAGTTCACAGAAACCATCACATCCAAAACTGGCTGATAGAATGCGGAGTGCAATAAATCCTGGGTATGGTGGGGATACTGTGGGATAAAACTTCTCACACAGTGACAAGAAGTTCAAGAGGGCAGGGATCCAACTGTGCAGCACAACTGGGGAAGGCACTGAATTAAACCACTTCCCCAGCAGTTGCATCACTGTGCTGGCCATCTGATAGCAATCCTCCTCTGGGTACCTTGAATTGAGAAGGTCATCAAGCAATGAAATGGCCAACCCCCCACCCCCAATAATTTGGAAAGGGCCAAGATGTGCCAATGCAGATAGGACCACTGGCATATACAGTTGGTCTGCCCTCCTCTCCCTGATGCATGTTTGTAGCTGTTGAAAGAAAAGGTTGATTGCTGTCTGCAATGCATCCCTACCATTCAATGAGCAAATTCCATTGCAAAAATTGGAGGATCACATACTTGGTATTGGGGGCATATAAATCATGGATGTCAATTTGGAGGCCCAAAGAGATGGCCATCATAAGGAAACAGTTTGTGTTGAGGATTGTGGGAACATGGTCATTGCCCATGGCAAATCTCTGACAGATTGGTCTCATTGCTGAAAAGTAGAGAACTCTAGTGGATTCCTGGGTGCGCCTCCACCGCCAGAGAGTCTGGAGTATGACCCTACTCAACCAGAGCTTTTGTGTCATGGTCAAATGATCAGGTATACTTTCAAGAAGCTCCCAACTCCCAAACATTGGACGCCCCACAGTATCTGCAACAAATTGGAGAACACTTGTAACCATCATCAATGTTGGTTCAGGAGAGGAAACCCGCACACTGAGAATATTTTCACAGAGTTCCCTGAGCACCTCACTCTTGGGTTCCATGATGAGGTGGATGCTGAGAACTGATGCCAGTGCCATCCCTACTGCACTTGCATACTCTGACTTCCCATGGGCCACTTGCCCATCCACCAAACAATCAAAGAACAGGCCTTGGAGAATATGGGGAGACAAGACCCCTGCAACCTCTGGGTGCCAAATCATGTCCACAGCAAACCGGACAGTGGAAAATATCACATCAGTATCTGTGGTGGAGTGGAGGACCCAAGAAATGCACTGGGTGTCTGCTTTGCAGATGTCCCAGTCAAGTGTAACATCCTTGAAGATTTGGGTGGGTGGCACCATGACAACAGTGAGTTGTATGTGTTCCATCTCCTCTGCTACAGCTGGGATGCAACCAAGACTCCCAAATACACTACAAACTCCAGAGCAAAGACACCCAAGAATCCCCCTGAGGTTCTTGATGGAATGAAGAGGCACAATGAGAGATTGCAACAAATGAATAGATGTTGCATCACTATGTGTTATGTATCTTATGATTGTCTGTGCAAGAATAGAAGGGGGTGTCTGGTAGGGGCAGTTATGGTAGAGTATTGCTGCAAGAGTGAGGAACATATATGAGGTGACCCCAAAGAGCATGACAGCAATAATGACCCCAGCAACTGTATGGCTGATCATCCAGAGGTAGCATGATAAAGCACAACCAAGCAAGAGTAGTGCAAGCTGAAGCATCACTGGGAGGCTCTCAATGGCAAGGTGAAAGTGCCACTTCTGGAGTCCATCCAATTTCTGCTGTCTGTCTCGGCTCTTGTCAGCAGCAGAGCCCCCACGGTTCCTGAGGTACCGGGTGACCCACTGCTTTCCAAGCATTGCAAGGAACGCTGACAAGAGCGAGGTTGCAAGGCTGGCGTAGAGCAACGACTGGACAGTAACAATCTTCGGAGGAGGACCGGTCCAAATAGTGGAGTTTGGGTCCGCATCGGAGAAGAGAGAGTTGTTCATATTGTGGATCAGGATCCGCATGTAGGCAGCAGTCAAGTCATTTGGATCCGGTTCCAGCTTTGATTGGACATCAATTATGAACGCTGAACTGACTGCAGAGAACAGGCCAGCCTGGCCACCTCCAGATTCAGTATTTAGTACAGCGAATGAAAGTCAAATAACTGACAAAGATGAGAGATGTGTTCAAATCTTCGTCGTACTTCTTTGCATAATCGCGATCAAATTCTCCTGATTCCTTGCGGTACACAGTGAAGAAGTCGGCCCGTGAGTCATTGGTCCTGAGTGGATCGAAGAATTCTTTGAGGGCGGAATGGAGACTGGATTTAGATATGAGCCACTGTCCGGCTGTCGAAACAATCGAGTGGATGGGCGCACCATTTCGGATCTATCTGAACGACCGTCGGCTCTTGCGGTCCAAGCTTTGCTCCCTCGCAGGAGGGCGAGTTCATCCTTGATGATCGTGGGGAGAGGACAAGGAGTTGGGCGCTTAAGCGCTTGATGGGTTCAGGTTCGGCTACGTCGCCGGCGTTCTTCACGAAGAGCCAGGGATACTCAAGAAGCGCTACATCGCCCCAAGATCGTGGGCCTGGCGCATCCGAAAGTCCCTCCTCGGAAACGCCTAATTCTATGCTCCAGGCAACCCCGAGGTGGCTGTTCCCGGATCCTTCCGACAGTGGACATCCGATGGTTGTGCGGCACGCATCCTGATCGCTCACACACGTTCTGGCACGACAACAGGCCCCAATTTCCGTCCCTCGTCCCCGAAGCTTGAACCTCAAGCGTTGAATACGGTGAATAACTCGAAACACAAAGGAAGTCGACGAAGTGGAGAAAATGTGAGTGCGCACACGGGAGGGGTTTAAAGCGACGAGTGCAAGGAGTTACTGATATAGGACACCTCGCAGGTTGACTTTGGAAAGCAGGGAGGGAGACTAAACTTGACTGGTCGTGAGACTCCCATCCTTGGATTGCCACTTGGGCCTACCAACACACGAAAGCCTCCCGAGGTCCACCACCGGGCACGGTCATCCCAGACCCACTGCTTCAAAATCTACCCTCAGCACTGTCCAGTTGCAACGAGTATCACGGATTCTTCACTTCTCGCATCCTACCCCATCCGTCCGATTTTCCAGGGACCGTGACTGTGTCTCCAGCCCCGGGAATGCGGATGCCCCAGAGTCTTGGAACGAGAAGACCGGAGGGGTCAAATCAATTCCAACCGATGGATCGTTTGGTTCATAGCACGATTCCCGATGAAATGTTAGAAGTGGACGGCACGAACCAAGGCCAAACTCCGACTTGCATTTAATCTCAGTCAGGTATGTGGGTCCAGTCGCGTTCTATGCACAATAACTAACCAACAGTTGGCATCCAGAAACTGCGGTTTGCGGTGGCTAGTAACCTCGATAAACTAATGGGCCTCGACCGGTTGGGGAAAAACTTGTCGGACGAGCATATCAAATTCGTCGCATGAAAAGGCACGGTTCGGATTTTGGGACCGTGCACCGGACCCTCTTCTCTCCTTCCTTGTACATAGAGCAAAGCAATCACCACCATGACTATGTGTAATATCCATTGTAATACATCGACAAACAACAAAAATACCGTGGATCGAAACTCAGGTCATCAGTTGGCGGTGAGTGCGCCGGACGACTGGACAACGTAACCTGGGAGGCGGGTAAGTCCTTCAGTTGTCTTTGGGGAGGAAATGGTGGAAGGCTCACGGAGGGCCACGTATCCCCAATTGAAACCAGGCCAGTGTAAACTCCTGACCAGTCGGACGAACCTGACGTTCGCCCTGGCGGAGAACCCCGCTCGGGCTGAGGTATAGTCACTCTCAGGCGCACGGTCTCCCATAATATAGGCGGTATCACGTTTACAGGAGAACCACAAGAGGGGCACAGACCAAGGTGCCGGGAGTCATCACAAACAACTAACGAGGAAATACTGAGTTTGGGGCTTTGGGTATGTGGGTCAAACCGATGGGGAGTTCGGAATGGACAAATGGCCAACAGCGTGGTCTCTTGGTTCTATTCGGTCTGATACGGTCAAAGATTTCACCGGGATAGTTGACCTCCGCGGGTATGGCAAAGGTCATCTCGTGATGCCAAAAGCCACCACTGCTGGGGTACTTCACCGGTAGCCGCTGCATGGCCGTCACGTGATGGTGATCGTACATTCGGCTCTCTTCGAAACCCTCTGGAGAATAGTATTTCCGGTTACTCTCATCGATTCCTGACGCCTCACAAAGTCGACCTTTGTCAACGAAACTTTCTATACATAGCCTAATGTAGGAGGAATCTGTGGGCATCTCTCATTGTAGGTCGGCGGTCGCGTTCAGCAGACCAACAACGCAACATAAGGTCCCATAAACGGTCCGAGACACGCTTCTCCGGATCCGGCCCATTTGGCCGAAGCGGGCAGCACTGCCCCTTGGTAATCCTCGCGTGAATAACTGCAGCATCGCGAGGGTACTCGGAGAATGGCGTTTTCTCCGTGATGCATTCGAGCATCAGCATCGCGAACGAATATACATCGGAATCTATCGTTGGAGGGGCATTGTTGTTCTCTATGAGCTCGGAGGACAGATACCTGACAACCCCTCCAGACGCTGTCCTCGGGGTCGTGCCCTCGGCACTTTCCTCCGCAATACCCGTCAATCCGAAATCACATATTTGCGGCTCGCCCTTATCAACCCACCGTCAGCTTCCAGTTCACCAGTTGTGAATATGGCATTTACCTGGAGGGAGATGAGAACGTTGTTCTGCGCGCCTTCAGCCAATAGTTTTCACAAGGGAATATGAAAACTCACACATCTAACTACGGAAGTAGTTAAATCATGCACATTAAATTTGAGTTTGTAGACTCACCACCTCCGTGTACAACTCCTCGGGAATGGAGGTAGTTCAGACCAGCTGCGGAGCCACACAGCTAAATAATGGCGTGAGACTCCCATCCCTCCTATGACCCGCGATGTAGCCTACCAGATAGTTTTTATCTGCTCCAGGGTTCCCCCTGACATGGACAAGCAGGTTTCCGCTTTCCCGCCATGGTGATACCTACGATAATTGAGTTGGCCTCACGTTTTCTCAAGTGCGGTGGCCTACCCACCATGTAGAGTCGTGGTCCGAGATCTGTAATTATGCCTATGAAACCGTAAGCATGGCAATGTTCTGGGGAAAGAGTTTGGTTCATGCACACACCATAGAATGGCAGAACATTTTGATGATGGAGCTCTGCCCAGCGTGGTAGTTCACTCTCGAGTCTCTAATAACCGTGGAAGGAGGTATGAGTTGGAAACGACGTGAAGACAGTCCGCAAGGGTCGAACCTTGAGCGCCCTCTCCGATGCCTTCGACGCTCGAAGCATTTTCAACGCGACCTACGAAGACCCATGTCAGCGGGGTAGAAGTAGTGAGACTCAAACGCACCTTCTCCTCGTATACCTCTTCCCTACCCCCCCCTTCTCTGCAACACCTTCTCCATCGCCCCACCCAAACATCGCAATTTGTCCCTCCGGCAGAAGTAAGTTCCTCTTGCCTCGTGACCTCCTCATTCAGCCGCTTGACGGATTGCACCCCACCGGCTTCAACAAGGTAGCTGTCTCGAGCCCCGCGTTTCGCGACACAGCCCAGGGGCGGTACTGTGGATCGAGCTCTCTGAACACCGGACATCTGGCTGATAGAGTGCGCGAGACGAAATAGGAGGGGAGAAAAACTGACGATATATTCCAAGGGGGCACTGCACGTTATATACTACCACCCGGTGGACGGGTGGTACTGAACAAAAAACAAACAAAGGATGGGTTCAGCTGATTGTTTGGTCCAGCCGTGCAAGAGGTTGGCCATGAAAACGGTCGGCCGCGGCTGGTGACCGGGAATTTCCACACCGGCTTCGCCATCCGCATTCTCAGTGGACAGGACAGAAGTACTCACAGCATGACAAGTCCGTGCCGCAACACTAACAACCTCTCCACATGGTCCCTACTATTATGGACCCCTTCGGCGCTCCCATGGTCAGGAGGGTTTCTCTCTGGCCATGGGCGAAGAAACGGGAGTGTGTTGAATAGCCGGATGTTGCGGCATCTCTAGGAAAGTCACCCATAGCCGTGAGTTTATCTCAGATACTCTGAGGAGGAACTCAACCGAATTCACAACGGAAGCGAGCTGCTCGGCGCACGGCGACACCCAACTCGATGCCGTTCTTTTCACCTGCGAACCGATGAACCACGGAGGGTGCAGTAGTGATCTAGAATTGCCCGAGCCCTCCGGGCAACTATATTTGGAACAGCCTGCCACGGTTCCCCAACAAGGCCAAGGTTACTGCCACTCCGTGATTTTCGGATGGCGAGGGACAACGGATAGGCCGTTGGATAGCTTTGCAGCCGGACCTTTGTGGGGCGAGGGAACGGTCGCGAAGCCGTTGAATAAGATTGCCGCACGGACCCGTGAGCAACAGTGGTTGTTCCTGGATGGAGGGGTAGGGTGGATCGCACGGACATACGGTCAACACGGAGGGAGGAGCACAGGTTAACCTTGGTTCTTGTTTGCGGATCTGGCCCATGGGTTATCGAACACTTTCCAAAAGGGTTAGATGTCTTGGAGGGTCCACACTGTTTGAAACTCTGCAAGTCAAAGTTATCTAGAGTTGCGCTTGTCTCTCCTCCTAACCTCGTGGTGTGGAATAGTGATCGATCGATCGCCAGGCGCTTGATGAAACGCCCTACCGTCGCGCCAACCTAGAGTCCGTCGCCGCGATTTTACGCCCTTACGCGTGGCTATGGTAGGGCTGGTCAGATGCTACTACGTTGGAAAGCTGCTGGACGTGAGAAGGCGGTTCGGTCAACGGAGGACGGTCCTCAAAGCGAAACTGAGACTCACTACAATGCAAAGCGGATTCAACGCATCTGAAACTTCCGGGAATAAGCGATGGCCGTGGTCCCAGCAGCGTTGCTCCAGTTTCGACAGATTTTCTGCGAAGATTGAACCCATCGGCGCCCGCCCTCCGTTGGGGCCTTCACACCCACGGCGGGTGAATACCTGCATTGACACGAAACGGCAGTAAGCCGAAGCTCCCACGCGTAGTGGATCATCCGTGACGTGCATACCATAGTCGCGACGCTTTCGTGCTACTTGAACCTCCGTTCAAAGCTTCTGGATACTCCACCGTATGGTGTGGCCAAGCTGATGCGAGGACACCGTATGGAATTCAGGTATCCATTAACCATAGCGTGGCAGACTTCTGCGATGGGCGCAAGACGTTTGACTGATTGGAGTTCGACGCAACAGCGGAGTGGGATTCCAAGTAATCAAATGCTCCCTTGACGTCCCCGTGGACCACATAGCAGGAGTATGGGTGGCAGGTACAATTAGCGACATCAGATAGCTGATGACTGGAGTGAGTATGGGATGGCACAACAGCACGGATACCCACAAGTCCAACCCTGCCTGCATCGGAGTGCCTCTCGATGTACTCCACCAGACCCTCGCCAGATGCCCAGCCCTAAATGAGGCGTGGGAGCGCGATAGTGATACCCACAAGAGGCATGACGCTCGGGTGTGCAAAGCGTTTCCACATCACGGCCTCTTGGGGGAATGTCTGTGAATTTCGTTGGTGGAAGACAGGGGAAACGAAGGAGGCAAAACTTACTTCAGTAACATTCTGTGGAAAACCTAAAGCATATACTCGCACATGTTCGACTGAAACCATCGAGTCATCGAGGCTCCCGTCGCCATAACCTCCTGAGGAGAACAGGTCCCGAAATTTAGGGAGGTGAAAGCGTATAATAGACAGGGAGTATTCCCTTGGTGTCATGTATGCCTCTGAGTTCGCATAGAATCTTGGAAACGGTGCCGGACGGATCGAGATTGTCAAAAACCTGTGCTGGCTTAACGGAGAGTGGGGAAGGACGACGTGTCGACGTACCTCGTCCAAATGGTCGACGATATAAGCTAAACGTCACTTTGAACGCCCGGGACACATTACTGATACCCCCCGTAGTTGAGTTGACCGCGGAACCCGAATGAAGATCCGTTGAGCCGATCGAGTCTTCGCGAGGCTAGTTGATCGAGGGCATGAGAATGAATAATATTTGCGGCGTGGAGCGGGAAAGGTGTGAAAGACGTACCAGAGGAATGCACGAGGCGGATACGAGGGAGAAACGGTGATGGGAACGCGTCATAGACCAAGTACGCCGGTGAGTCCGCGCCATGGTTTGACGCGATTTTTTCGATGGAATACTGGCATTCTTGGTCCTGATGTCATCATCCACGCGAGTCCCGAAGAGATTCAAACGCACCGGTTGCCGGACATGATTGTGACTGCGAGTTGAAGAGAACCCCGTGAAGTAGTGTTGTCGTGAACTGAGTCAACTCACTTCCAAATCACAAACGCGTGATGGCTGGGTTCACTTCACCAACTGAGTCTGACAAATCATTTCCATTTATGGGAGATAGGAAACTCTGTGTACTTTCGATTTTACCTCGACTCGCAAAAGATAAATTACAGACGCCATGTGTAAATTCCTGCCCCGAGGACTTTATCCCGACGCCGCAGGTTACCTCAAGTACCTCGCTTGCCTCCAATACATGATCTTCCGGGGGATTGAACCCGTCTGATGAGTGCTCGGTCAGGTCGAGTGTGCCGCAGTATACACGTGATTAGGGAGAGACTCGTATAACTATAAGACGGGGGAGGGATGGGATACGGTATCCCGCATACCGCAGATGGGATGTTGGTTTGGCCGTGCTATTGCGCGCTGCGCCACTGCAGTTGATATGGGTGAGTATCCCGTATTGGGGAGGTTGCCGGGAGACGAAATCATTTCTATTAGCCACCCTTCCAGTAAATTAGGAGAAGAAATCATTTCGGCCGCGAGTGTTTTTGACAGCGAGAAGTGATTCAACTCACTTTTTTTCACAAGTCAGTTCACTTCAGATCAGTTCGCGACAACACTAATTCACAGGCCGTGGATTACGTCCGGGACCCCGACACGTGAGAGCCGGATGTCGTTCCCCGTTTTCGCAAGTTTAAACAATGGACCGTGGATTGAGTAAGCTACCTTGTGACCATCGGATTGTCCATGCCGATGGCCGTTTGAAGAGGCCTTGTGTACACGGCGAATAAGGCAAGAAAATGGGAGTCGTAAACGGAGATAACGTGAGCCCGTACACAAGACAATTCCACGGCAACTGCTACGAGGGATTACGAATCCAGGTATTTCGTGGGTGGAAATTGGAAGAGAAGGAAAGAAAGATAAAACCATATTCAGTCGTAAGCCCCCCGCCTGGCCGGCCCACTTGCGAGAACCCCCCATGGTGTGGCAACGGTCATAGCCATCTCGGATGCACGGCTATAGATTGTACCCTCAGGGCTGTCTAACTGCAGCAGAAGTTTTCACTCCTCATGCTCCACCTCCGTTCGGTTAATTCCGCAGGGGCGGTGTCCGCGCTCTGGAACGTGGGAGTCCCATCATGGAATACAACGGTCGGAGGGGTTGGATCGGCAGCGACTGGATCCTTTCATGGACATTTTTCGTCGAGGAGCGTTACCATTCCACCAGCTGCGGACCACCAGGCTCCCGATGCGCAACAGCCGGAGGTCCGGAGCTCTGCTTCCCACCCCCGCAAATTCGAACATTTGGTGTTAGTCAACGCGAGATCTCCCTATTATCACCGTCCCTACCAGCAGTCGTAAAGAGATTCCGTATACTCTGCGAATGAGTCAAGAAAACGGGAATTGTCTACACGGGAGAACGTGAGCGCGAAAACAAGAGGGTTCTACGGTTACAAGAGATGGCGACTGCAGGGTATTTCGTGGGTTGAAACGGAAAGGAGGACAAAAACTGTCGTGAGGCTCTCATCCTTGGACCGCCACCTAGATCGGCTCACTCGCAAGACCCTCGTGAGGTTCTGCGTACTCCACCAGGTCAACGAGTCCTCTCCTTGTTAGCTCTGGCAACAGACTCGGTGCATAATCTTTCATATCCTTCCTTCTCCCCCTCATCCCATACGCGAACGCTGGACGGATCGAATGCGAAGTCCAAAATTGGGCCAAGAGGTGATCCAGGTTATGCCATTGCCGATGGTCCAGTTCCGTAAAGACGTCAGGTTGGGGCTGTATGGTGATCTGTCGAAGATTCTTAGATTTGACGGTTTGGAGCGCCTCGATGACCCATTGCACGTTTGGCCGCACACATTCGAACACCAAGTCTTTGAGTTTTGTGGCAGTGGACAGGTTAAGCGGAAGGGTCGTGGAGCGGTCTAGGTGCAGTGGTAAGGTATCGATCAGGGGCAGGGACTGCATGAAACCCACATGGATAATAATCGGAAATGTCGAGAGATTCGAGAGTATCGGAACATCTCGACACCAAATCTGTCGTCGACGTTGGATCTTTTTCGTCCTCGATACACGACAATGTAATCTTCTTGAAGTTGGGGCCATTCGGGAGGTCCAACAACCGACGAGTAATGTTACAGGTCCCTCCATCCGCGTTGTGCGAATAGAGAGACCCAGTGAGGCTCGGCGAGGTCGAGGGAAGAGCCCATCCGTCAACCCTACCCCAGTGGTTGAAAGCCATCGACGTCAAATCTTCGAGAAGGGGGAGTGAACACACGAGGCCGAAAAACTCGGAGGGTTCGACTTGGGTAAGTCCCAGGTGGAGCGATTTTACGGTGTGCGATAATCCGTGGAATGGGACGAGGGAGACCCGACCAGCGCCGGTCTTTGAACCGATGTTTAAGTGCACGATGTTGTGGAAACAGAAAGCACGGATCCGACGGCCCATTGCCGGGCATTCAACGGTGAAGAGCCAGCGGCCGCGAATCATGAGGGTCTTTGTGTAGTGAGCGGGAGAGCTTAGTGGATCTGGAAATGCCTTGGCCCACAATTCGATGGATGTACGTGTGAGCTTGACACGAGCGAAGAGGTACATTCTGGACCGCGGAACCCATGATTTGGAGACGAGGCAACACGCTCTCAGCGCGGTCGGTTGGTCATGTAGGTAGTCGACGATGAGATCGAATAACTCTGGTGGAAGGGGGTGGGACATCGTGGTCTGCAACAGAACTGTTAGACGCTGGTTGAACGTGAGACCAGAGTTGCGGTGGTCGAAAGCCGTGCAGAAGCGACGGCGCGGCCCCTTGCCGGGCGACGGGTAGCTTACATGAGGAGGGAGTCCGAGGGACGCGTAAATCTGAGCTCTGGGAAGGTGACCGTTATATCGGACGACGGAAAGTCGATTTAGCGCCAAAGGCCGCTCCGAGAGAAAGATGCCTCGATTGCGTCGCCAGCGTTCTATGCTACAAACGCGAGACACTTAAGGGGCGCTACTCAAGGCCTCACCTCTCCGAGTCCCCGTTACCCATCAGGTTCTGCACCCCAGGCGACCTCAAGCTGTGAAAGCGGGTGTTTGGAATAGGTTTAACCAGACTGGACGTGGGCCATTTAGATTGGTAGACAAAGCAAGATCATATTATCGTCATCAAATCGTCCCTACCGGCGGTCGTCAAGAGGTCCTGTACACACAGCGAATAAGTCAAGAAAACGGAAACTGTCTAAACGGAGAGAACGTGAGCGTGTACACAGGAGGGGTCCTACAGCTACAAGCACAATGGATTACAGGTACAGGGTATAGCATGAGGTCGAAATGGAAAGCAGAGGAGCAAGAAAAAAACAGAAACTACACTTGGTCGTGAGGGTCTCGCCCTTGGATCGTCACCTGTACCACCACACTCCTGAGAGACTCCCGAGGTTCTGCAGTCATCCCGAATGTGCGATTGGAGACTCCGTCCTCAGTGCTGCCCAACCGCAACGGAGAGGGCCCGAGTTTTTCACTCTTTGCGCTCCGTCTCCGCTCGTTCGACTTTGGAAGGGACGGTGACTGCGTCCTGGAATGTGGAAGTCCCATCATGGAACGTAATGATTGGAGAGGTCGAATGGGTGGCAGCTCCTGGAACGATCGGCTCGTCGCTGACGTGTTTGCCGGAAGCGGAGTAGATGGCTGACCAAACGCGAGGCTGTCGTCCGACATTGAAAATTGAGTGTTTTCAGAGTGAATTGACGCGGAGTATGAGGCGTTTGGGTGGAAGTAGAATGTCGAGTCGGTGACCCTCGAGCGCGTGGTGGGTCGTGAAGGTTTGAGCGAGCTGAGAGAGTTCGAGATAGAGATCGTGGATGTGACTCTAGGTGTAGACGTGGTGGTCGTGGTAACGGGCAAAGGGAGGATAAACTCTTTGAGATTGGAGGTCTTCTCTGTGACACATGCTGACATTGGCGAGGTAAAGTAAGCAGAGTTCGGAGAGTATGGCGGGAGGTCTTTGGAGGAGCTGCATTGGAAAAGGTGAGAGAGGTTAGACTGTGACATTGGAAAAGGGCGAACCTCAAACGGGATGATGGCAACGTCGATACGAGCACCATTCCTTTCCCGAACTCTCCGTTCCTCCCCGGAAGGACTCTGGATGGGATCGTACTCATGATAGCCTCCCCGAACTTCCCATACTCCTTCGACGCATCCTCGCCGAAGCCCAAGAATATGAAGAGGATGACGGAAGACACTGGGATCGTCCACCAGAACAGCAACGCGAGCCTGCGGGACTGCGGGCTCATCAATATCCAGACGTAGGCATCCACGTGGCCCCAACTTGAGTGAACGCTCTTGAAGCTGGCCCAGGGTTGGAGGCCACGGGAAGCATTTGCCCAGATTGTGAGCGATGTAATAACCGTGCTCCAGAGCATGAGTGCCACCGACATCGCAATGAGGCGCATATATCGGTTTGTCGACATGGGGGAGCTTGAAACTTCGAGAACGCTTGAGAAGACGACACGCATCTGTACGAAATGGTATAACGCGATTCCTGATGGAATGTCAGATGGGGATTACGAATGGGCGCTGAAACCACGTACCGGCGTATACGAAGGTGGCAAGGGATAGGAGCAGAGGTGGAAGCCAAACGATGAAGATAGCGAGGATAGAAACATAGGTCGTGGGTTGACAGCCGATATATTGGACGATATTGTACCTGTGATCTTGAACGATATAGTCTGGAATGCGGGAAAATCATTCAGGCATCATCCGGGAGAAAAAGCCGGGCGACTTACGGAGGGTCATGAAGGTTATTGGAATCCCCCAACAGAAGCCAAAGTCAAACATGGCGATTCTCCTGCGGTCTCCACCATCCAGCCCAACCGTCCGGTTGCCTCCAACCATGGCGAGGTACTTGCATATACAGAACGTGCACGCTGGCAACGCGATCGAGGCTCCAATGATAAGTTTGGCGGCTGCAGCGACGAACGGTGTTTGAGACAAGACCCATCGCTCTCGAAACAAGGCACTCACAAATATCACACCAAACAGGTGCTTTGTCCCGGACATTGTCGGACCAAACAAGGCTATTTGCTCCGTAGACGACGTTCAGGATGAAGAGCCACACGATCAACGAGAGGGTCGGGACGTTTCTGGTCCGCCAAAGCCAGCAGGCGGGGATCAGAACGAGGAAAGCGGCGAGGAAGGCACCAGCCGGTAGGATTGGATAGCGCATAGCACTGCGTACAGGGGAGGGAGAGGGCAGCAGATGCGAGGTTCCCCCATTATAACCCCAGACGCAATTGGCGAAAACACAATGGGGATTTCGGACTCCGAAAAAGGAAAACAATGGTTCGGTCCGTCGATTACGTAATGGATCACAACCTCCCGTGATCCTCGCAGCACTCTTCGGCTCCAGCGGTGCTGGGAGGTCAATGCAGCAAAAATGTGAAAGTGCACGAGATCTTTGTGCGCGTACCCTAGGATGGGTTAAACCAAGAGGCCGCGCTGGGGTGCGTAAATAAGGAGCTTGCGATCGCCGATCCATTACTAGCGGTCCTCCGCCCTCCATCTTAGGGTTAAACTCACCGTTTCCAAAGAGCTGTCGTCATACATCCACACAACTTTGACTGTCCGCAATCACCGCAGACCGCATCCTGGGCTCAAAACCCAAACCTTTGCCTCGTTCAGCCTTGTCCCACACGCTCCTGGAGTTTGCAGGGGGCTTGATTTGCGGCGCCCCAGCGTCTTGTACGGCTGCAGCGCATGTGCGGGGTGCGCGAGGGGTATCGATCCAGCGGCTGGGAAGATTTCACATCCAAAAGGGAACCCCGAAGGTTCGCCGAGCGCAATCGTCGATATCTAGACTCAAAAGGACGTCGAAACGGATTTCGATGGCTGCTTTTCTGAGTGGTGGTCATCCCGGAGCTCCGCCTCGCGCTCCCCGCCTCGAATATTTTGCCATGGGTTAGACAAGTGATATCTCCCCATTATAGCCAGATCATCTTGTCGGTCGTGAATAAGTTCTGCATAGATAATAAATACATCGAGGAGAGAGAACGCGAGTGCGTACATAGGTGGGATTATACGAGATATCCCCGAATCAAAACGGGAAGTAGAGGTGGAAAAGAGACGGAAGTTAAACTTGGTCGCGGGGCCCTTGTCCTTCTACCATCCCCTGGACCGACCCCCTCGTGAGGCCCTGAGGTTCAGCAACGGTCGTCATCCCCATCCCAGATGCAGGGTCGTGGAGTCTACCCTCGACTTCGCCCGACTGCAACGGGTCAGCACTGGATTCCTCACCTCTTGCACTCCACCCCCATTCGTTCGACTTTACAGGGGACTGTGATTGTGTCTTGGAACGCGGAGGTCGTGGATGCGGTCGTCATAGTTTGGGTTGACCGGCACTTCCGGCCCGCGTCAATCCATCGATTTGCTTATCTGCCTCGTGGATCAGGTGAGGCCCAAGCTTCTGATACCGATATACCATCTCACCCACTACGCTTCCCTGTCCGCCTTCACCCCGGCGAGGGTATCGCTAATGACCTCACCCAACCTCCCGGGCCTGCAAAGGCTCCGCAACCTCGACAGGTCTTCACCCGAGTACCACAGTCAGCTCAGCAAGGTGCTTTATGGGGAGGAGTATCAACGATGTGTGCAAAACCTTCAACATGATGATATGGTGTGGCTCATTGATTATCTGGACGAGGTACGTCGCCCTATGGTCCTCCCCCACTCTCCGCTTAAGCCAGCGTAGGCTTTCGAGGTTCTCGAACCCTCAAGTGCCGCGTTCCGGAAATGTTTACACGAACTCAGAAGTACATGCGGAACCCATGGAAGACTCCCTACATCATACACGCTTTCACCCCAACTTCTAACCGTTAGTAGCGAGCCGTTCGCCTTCGGAGGTTATGGTGATATGTACGAGGGGACCCTCGGCGGCTCAAGAATTTGCATCAAACGCCTACGAGAGTATACTAAGGATGGTTCACAGGAACCCATGAAAGTATGTTCTTCTGCCTTTGCTTCCTGTCTGCCACCGCTGACGAGACTCGCAGAGGTTCTGCCAAGAGGCCGTTATGTGGAAACGCTTGAAACACCCAAATATCTTACCCCTCCTGGGTATCACTATCACTCCCCTCCAACTCATCTCGAATTGGATGTCCGGTGGGGACCTACCCGATTACATCAAAAAATACTCCGACGTTGATCGACTTGGACTCGTTGGTGTCCCTCCCAATGTGCTCCTCCCATGCTTACTCCTGTTACCAGTTATCTGATGCCGCTAGCGGTCTCTCCTTCCTCCATTCCTGTGGCGTGATTCATGGGGACCTTAAGGGAGTGTGTAATCGTTCTAGATACCGTTTTTCCACCGCGCTAACTCCCACCCAGCCAAACATCCTCGTGGACGATTCCGGTAGCGCACTCATCGCAGATTTTGGCCTTGCTATGGTTGCTCAAAACCCAGATTCCACCCTGAGGATTTCTCGTCAGCGTGGTTACACCCCACAATGGACTGCGCCGGAGATCTTGAAAGACGGAATGCATAGCAAGGAAGCGGACATTTTTTCTTTCGCAATGGTTATGATTGAGGTGCGTCACCGGCGATTCACTTTGCAATGGACTTGGCCTACCGCTATTCCACGCCGATGCAGGTATTCACCGGCGCGATTCCGTTTGGTGATCGTCCGCCCGCCGCGGCTGTGTTGGCCATATCGCAACGGGAGCGCCCGCCTCGGCCGACGCACCCAAGCTTTACAAATGAGTTGTGGACATTGATGCAACGCTGCTGGAACCAAAATCCTCACTCCCGCCCAAAAGCCCCAGAGGTGTTGAGTATTTTGCGTGGCGTGTGAGCCTTCATTTCCTTTCAAAGGTCAAGGGTTTGTTGGTCAAACTGTTCTCTCACACGTAGCCACCCTCCAACACGGACGCAGTTGGTCGGTTCCACTTATGCCGTTAGCCCTCCCATGCTTCCGGGGGATATTCAACAGCTCGTAGACCAGATCCACAAACACAGCAGCAAAATGTCCGTCGCCAAGGTCAATCCACCCTGCTTACTGATTTCCTTGATGCTGATTGTGCGGTTCACGTCCCGAGCAGAAAGAATCCTTGCGGCTTATGGATTTGTGCGACAATCTTACCAAATGTCTCAGCGGTCGTACCCTTGTCCGTAACCATGAGGATATCAAAAAGTCCGCCTATCACTTCCTGTCGATCTATGCTCCGCTGACACGAAATAACAGGATCCTGACCCCTGTAGAGGCGCAGCTGGAAAGGTGGTCAAAATTTAGCTACCCAAAGAGCTTGAGTAAGTTCAGATCGTGATAATGATAACCCCACCCTCCACAATTCATCGGTCTACAAGTAAGAAGAGCAGATATCAAGTCGGGCATCACCGGGTATGCCGAGCAGCTCGATTCCGCTGTAAGTTTTGTTGAGATCCTCCTTGAAGTATCTGTCATAGACTCACGTTAACCGTTGTGCCTTCCCAAAGATCTCACGGTACCTGGTTATCCAGCCCCCCTCCGTTCCTTCGCCCAGTAGCCAGGAAGTGAGCCACCCGGACCACATAAATGTTGGCACTTTCGTTGCATACACTGAAAACGCGGATGATAACACTGGATGGCCAATCCTTAGGGCTTCCGATTCTTCGAACAATTGCGGCGCCCTGCTATCGTAGAACTCGAGACAAGGGAGAGTCCGCTGGTTGAAGCCGATGAAACACCTCCTGTCAAGCGATTGGATGGAAAGGTTACGAAAAAGGGAGAACTTCCTTTCGCTGGAGGAACATATTGTGAAGTTTGGATGGGGTTATGGGATAAATGTGGTGAAGAAGCTGAGAGGGAGAAGGGAGACCTGGAGAAGGTGTGTCCGAGTTTCACTAATCCCATCCTGCTGACATTACCTTTACAGGTGGCCTTGAAAGCACTTCGAG
>Ga0307511_10000908_pt1 | contig 31201 bp, 27 predicted proteins | sample 13_EM_MG_FD_200266 | JGI IMG/M metagenome (GOLD analysis project Ga0307511, IMG submission 200266) | Populus trichocarpa ectomycorrhiza microbial communities from riparian zone in the Pacific Northwest, United States - 13_EM | ecosystem: Host-associated > Plants > Roots > Unclassified | place... | reverse complement strand
GAGCCACGCTCATGTCGTGTGCATCCTCTTTTCGTTCTTCCTGCTTTCAAAACAACGACTTACAAGCCATCATGCTCTCGAAGATTGGACACCACTGATTTTGTCTGCATATGGCGAATGCCCCGCTCCAGGCCACGAAGCTCCGCGAGTCCCCGCAAACGGCCAATGGCAGAGTACCCGGCATAAAAAGTATGCTCGAGGTCACCCAGCATCCGGTGACCATGGTCAGGACGCATCGGCAAAGGCGTACGATTATTTTGGGCGGCCCGGCGATCCAATTCCTCGGTAATGGCCAGCATCACCGCTGCCATGTCGGTACTGCCGCCAAGATGTTCCGCTTCGTAGAAGCTACCGTCGGCTTCGCGGCGAACGTTGCGCAGGTGCAGAAAATGAACGCGATGTCCCACGCGTCGAAAGATGGCAGGAAGATCGTTGGTCGGATGCGCACCCAGCGAACCCGTGCAAAAAGTAATCCCATTGGCGGGAGAATCGACCGCTTTCAGAATGGCCTCGAGATCGCTCCCTGTGCTCGCAATCCGGGGCAGGCCAAAAATGGAGAAGGGGGGGTCGTCCGGATGGATGCAAAGCGAGATGCCGCACTCCTCGGCAACCGGCACGACGTGACGCAGAAAGGCAGTATGATTTTCCCGCAGGCGGGCCGAGTCGATGGAGTCGTACTGGGCCAGTGCGGCGCGAAATTCTTCCAGGGTCAAATCCTCCACCGTACCGGGAAGACCGAGCAGGATCGTGCGGGTGAGTGCATCCCGTTCTTCAGCGGAAATCTGCTCATTCCGTTTGGCTGCCCGCGCCAGAACCTCGGGCGAATGGGCCACTTCCGCTCCCTTGCGCTTCAGAATGTGACAATCAAAGAGCGCGGCATCCACCGTGTCGAAACGCAACGCTTCCGCTCCGTCCGGCAGAACCCAGGCGACCTGCGTCCGCGTCCAATCGAGCAACGGCATGAAATTGTAGCAAACGACCTTGACCCCGCAGGAGGCCAGGTTGCGCAGGCTTTGCGCATAGTTGGCCAGGTATTTTTCGCGATCTCCCTTGGCCTGCTTGATGTCCTCGTGCACCGGCACGCTCTCGACCACCGACCAGGTCAGTCCGGCTTTTTCAATTTCCTGCTTGGTGCGTCGGATATCCTCCACCGGCCAGATGGTTCCGTTGGGAATATGATGTAACGCGGTGACAATGCCGGTGGCTCCGGCCTGTCGAATATGCCGGAGAGGAACTGGGTCCTTCGATCCGAACCAACGCCAGGTTTGTTCCAGCCAGGGAATAGAATTGGACAACATGAGAAGGATATCCTTTCTCACTCCATTCCCGACGTAAACGATTTTTTCGCGGAGCGGGCCTCAACTCATTTGCCGCAAAAAAATCTTAGACGCTTACCTCTACTTTTTTGTCCCCATTTTCCGTCAACTCGATCACGCCGGTCTTGGCACCGACCCGAAATTGAGCGACTGACTTCCCGGCTTCCGCAAAAAAATGGAGGGTCCAGAGAGGCTCCTTACCATTACGATGCTGAATCAACCGGTATTCCGCCGAGAGAACGCCTTTGAGCTTGGCCATGCCACGCGCCAATTCGAGCACCTTATCGGAATCGACCAGCCATTTGTTCTGCGCGACAGCATGCGAAGCCGTTACATTTTCCAATTTGAAGGAACTGAACGCTTCGACCATGTCCGGATGTTCCGAGGAAGCCCTTGCCGCCACCGTCACCACCCGGCAATTCCCACTCGTCGCCGGATCATAAAAAACGAACCGCCACGCCTGGGGCATCAGGCTGCCATCGGTCTGCGCGCTGGAGACGCTCAGGAGCTTGGCCCGCACTTCGGGCCGCAGCCGGCGCTGGGCAATTTTGAAGGCGCGTAACGCCGTCAAAGTGCTCTGGTCAGCCGGAGTGACAAAGCCAAACACACACCCAAGGGAAAGCAGGGAACAATGCATCGTACTCATCAATTTTATCCTTTCGTTGAAGTTGGAGCGCTATTGACAGCTGCTGCGCTCGTCGGATTTGCCTGTTCAAGACCGGGGATCGAACCGTAGCCGATAAACCGGCTCTCCAATTCCGATCCCGTTTGCGCAACCCCCGCCAAAGCCCCCCTGGGTTTGATTCCCGGCAACTTGAAATCGAAGACACTGACCCCGTACCTTGACTTGCCATCAAACGGACGCCCCTCGCTGGCGCCGATCATCACGCGGTGACCGTTCTGGCGGTTCGTGCCCAGGTAAATCATCACATGGGTCACGGGCGGATCGTGATCAACGCGATAGGTGCCCGTCCAAAAAAGCAAATCGCCGGGCTTGAGCCGGTCAAACTCGAACGTGTCCGGATTCTGGCTGACAACGGACCAAAAGCGTTTCTCTTTCCAGACCCAACTGTAAAAGCCGCTCGCATCCCGCGGCACCTCGGTCAAGCCCGCCTGCCGCAACAAATAATAAACCGTTCCCGAACAGTCCATGCCGCCGTTTTTCGGGTCTGCAGAACCGTACTTATAACTCAAGTTCAACCGGGTCAGCGCCAATCCCTGGGTCAGCAAGCGCTTCACGCCATCGGGTTGATCCGCATATTCCTTCAAGTCATCCGTGGTCAGCGTCGCCACTTTGATTTCGCTTGTCGGCACTGGAATTACTTCGGAAGTCTGAGGCGAAACCACGGTGGCGGGTGATTTCGCAGCAACCGCGCTGCCTGTGGTCGGTGTAGCCGATTCACCCGTAAGTGCGGCCTGACTATCCGGGGCCACCTGACTCTCAGGCTCTGCCCTGCTCCCTGCGCAGGTGATCCAAAGCAAACCACCTGACATGAGAAGACAATAGATCCGACACATATCTATTTAGACGTTCACATCACCTAATGAGTTTTAAAAAAATATCACGAATGCCCCTTCCCAGCCGGTTATCTTAGGTTGCCCACGCCCCGCTTATTTATGTAATATGCTCACCACAAGACGCTTACGCGTCCAGATACCGCAGCATGTACGGTAAAAATAAATCGACCGATTATTTTTTCATTTTGCCCGTCACGACGTTGTTTAAACACCAACCCAGTAACCGCCAGTTTTCATCTCGTGATAGCAAGCGTTTCGTGTAAAATTAAAAAAGGACTGGGTGGTAGTGTCTTAATTTGGAAAATATTTTTCAAATAACCCATCCGTCATCCTGAGCTTGTCGAAGAATCAGCATCCAAATGATAAGGCGAAGCCCTGCGGCGGCTGATCTTTCGACAAGCTCAGGATGACGGATGGGGAAAGTCGGTAAAGGATCGACTCGCTCTCGCTCGGGATCATTCTGAAGGCCTAACTAGGACACAACCAATCGGGTACCTCGCTTGCGCTTTAACTCAAGGGCAGCTACGTTGCTAGGCTTTTAGTCAACAATTCCACCAACCCTACCCCGCTTTCCTAATTTACCATGTGGATCGTCCGCCTCGCCCTGCGCAAGCCCTACACCTTTACCGTGATGGCGTTCCTCATCCTGGTCATGGGGGTGGTGAGTTACCGCAGCATGCCCAAGGACATTTTTCCCGATATCGATATTCCCGTGGTCAGCGTGATTTGGGGCTACGGCGGTCTGCCTCCCCAGGAAATGGAACGCCGGTTCGTCACCATCAGCGAACGGGCGATGAACACCACCGTCAACGATATCGAGCACCAGGAATCGCAATCGTATACGGGCGTATCGATCATCAAAATTTTCTTCCAACCCAACGTTAAAATCGAACAGGCTGTCGCGCAGGTCACCGCGATCAGCCAGACGCTGCTGAGAATATTTCCGCCGGGAGCGACGCCTCCGCTCATCATCCAGTACAACGCTTCCTCGGTGCCCATTCTGCAACTCGCGGTCAGCAGCAAGACGTTGCCCGAAGCCGAGCTGTTCGACCAAAGTCTGAATTTCATCCGGCGTCCTTTGGCGGAAGTCAAGGGAGCGGCGATCCCGCTTCCCTATGGCGGCAAACAACGCCTGGTCTCCGTTGACCTGGACCTCAAGAAATGCCAGGCGCTCAACATTTCGCCCAGTCAGGTCAGCGATGCCATCAATGCGCAAAACGTTATTCTTCCCTCCGGCACGGTTAAAATCGGCGACCGGGAATACAACGTCCTACTCAACAGCAGTCCCAATCTGCTCGACCAGCTCAACAATCTCCCGATCAAACAATCCAACGGCGCCACCATCTTCATCCGCGATGTCGCGCAGGTCCGCGACGGCTATTCCCCCCAGGTCAATATCGTCAAACTCAATGGAGAAAAAGCCGCCCTGCTGCCTGTGCTCAAGAACGGCTCCGCCTCCACCGTGGATGTCGTCAACGGCATAAAGAAACGACTGCCTCTGGTCCGGTCGCAATTGCCTGCCGAATTGAATGTCGAACCCCTCTTCGATCAGTCGATTTTTGTCATGTCGGCCCTGCGCGGAGTTCTCGTCGAGGGAACCATTGCCGCCGTGCTGACGGCATTGATGATCCTGCTTTTTCTCGGTTCCTGGCGCAGCACCCTCATCGTCGCCATCTCCATTCCGCTGGCCATCTGTTGCTCGCTCATCCTGTTGGCCGCCATGGGCAAGACGATCAACATCATGACCCTCGGCGGCCTGGCCCTGGCCGTCGGCATTCTCGTCGATGATGCCACGGTAACGATCGAAAACATCCACCGCCACATGAGTCTCGGTAAGCGAATGGTCAAAGCGATCCTCGACGGCGCGCACCAGATCGCCATCCCTGCTTTCGTCTCGACGCTCTGCATCTGTATTGTCTTCGTTCCGGTCTTCTTCCTCGATCAGGTGGCCTACTACCTCTTCACGCCGCTTGCCCTGGCGGTGGTCTTCGCGATGATGGCCTCCTATTTTCTTTCCCGGACGGTTGCGCCGACCATGGCGAACTATCTTCTGGGAACTGAAACCCATCACCCGGACGGTCATGTCGCAAAACGCCCCAATCATTTTTTCGGCCAAATTCACTGGCACTTCATTCGCGGGTTTGAATGGGTACAAGGCCGTTACGTGGGCTTCCTGGAATCGGCGCTCAAGGCGCCCTCGTTGGTAGTCATCGTCGCCATCCTTTTCGTCATTCTCAGCCTTGCCTCCTTCACCCCATTTTTAGGGCGCGACTTCTTTCCCCAAGTCGATGCCGGCCAGTTCCGTCTCCATATCCGCGCGCCCAGCGGCACCCGACTCGAGGAGACCGAACGGGGCTTTGCCCAAGTCGAGCAGATCATCCGCCAGGTCGTCCCGCCCAATGAACTGGACCTGGTGCTCGACAATATCGGCCTGCCTGCCAGCGGAATCAATCTGGCCTTCAGCGACTCCGTCACAGTCGGGCCGTTCGACGGAGAAATACTCGTTTCCCTGAAAGAGGGCCACAAGTCGACCTGGGCCTATGTGAAGGAGCTTCGTCACCGGCTGAAATATCAGATGCCTGACTACGAATTTTTCACCCAGCCCTCCGACATCGTCAGCCAAATCCTTAATTTCGGACTGCCCGCACCCATCGATGTCCAGGTCAACGGCCCGGCCAAGAATGACCTGGCCGATTACGCCGTGGCCCGCAAGCTGATCGACCGCATCCGAAATGTACGCGGTGCAGTCGATGTCCATCTTCAACAGGTGGTCAGCTACCCCACTCTTTTTGTCGATGTGGACAGGACCCGTGCCAGCCAAATCGGCCTGACCCAGCGCGACGTCGCCAATGATTTGCTCATCTCGCTCAGTTCCAGCGGCCAGACCGCGCCCAACTAATGGCTCAACCCGGTCAACGGCGTCAATTACTCCGTGGCGGTGCAAACGCCCCAGTACAAAATCGATTCGATCAATGCCTTGAAGCAGTCCCCCATCAGCGACGGCAAACTCGCCCAACCGCAATTACTCGAAAACCTTTCCACCCTGTCGCGAGTCGACACCCCGGCGGTCATTTCCCATTACGCGGTTGCGCCGGTCTATGACGTCTGCGTGAACGTCCAGGGCCGCGACCTCGGCGGCGTGGCCGATGACATCCAGAAAATCGTCGATCAATTCCAACCCGCCCCCACCCCGGGCGCCGCGAACCAACCCAAGACATTCTTCGCCCAATGGCATGACAAACTCTTCCCCCCGCCTGCAGCCGACCCGAACAGCGTCCTGCCCACCGGTTCGCAAATCAAGGTCCGAGGCCAGGTGGCCAGCATGACTTCCGCCTATTCGGGTCTCGGTATCGGTATCCTTTTTGCCATCGGGCTCGTCTATTTCCTTATGGTCGTCAATTTCCAATCGTGGCTCGATCCCTTCATCATCATCATGGCGCTGCCCGGAGCCTTGGCCGGAATTGTGTGGATGCTCTTTCTGACCGATACGCCTTTGAGCGTTCCGGCGTTGATGGGAGCAATCATGAGCATCGGCGTCGCCACCGCCAACAGCATCCTGGTCGTCAGCTTTGCCAATGAGCAACGTCACGGAGGCCGTTCTTCTTTCCATGCCGCCATGGCCGCCGGGAAAACCCGCCTGCGTCCGGTCATCATGACAGCGTTGGCCATGATCATCGGCATGTTGCCCATGTCCCTCGGCCTCGGCGAAGGTGGCGAACAAAACGCCCCACTCGGTCGCGCCGTGATCGGCGGCCTGCTCGTCGCCACGCTCTTCACGCTGCTTTTCGTCCCCGTGGTTTACAGCGTTCTGCGTAAGAAGGACCAGAACGTGGAAGTCGATCCGCTCCTATTTGAAGCCGACGAGTATGAAATCACCGACGAAGCGGACGTCACCGGGCAGCGTCATCCCATCCGTCATGCCGATGAAACCGCCGCAACTTCGGGTAATGGCCATCCCTCTCACCTACCCCGCTACGACTCGCATCCCGAAGCCTAATCCAATTGAACGTTATGAGCCCCCTTTCCCCCACACCGCAAAAAACATCGGCACCGCGACAATCCGCGCCCGGCGCAACCTCCCAAACCCCGTCGCCGCAAAAAGGATTGGGCGCCCTCGGAGCGGTTCTTCTCGTTGGCGGCCTGCTCGCTCTGGCCGTCCTCCTCTACGTGTTTGGAATAACGCCCCGACTGGCCGCCAAGGCCGATCTCGATCATGAGCAAAAAATCAGCACCCAGCGCGTCGTCATTTATGAACCTGTCCGGCTGGCCGCCCCGAAAACTGAACTGCCCCTGCCGGGAACCATCGAAGCTTTTCAACAAGCCTCGATTTACGCGCGCACCAGCGGCTACGTGAAGCGCTGGATGGTCGACATCGGCCAAGTTGTCCACGAAGGCGACATCCTGGCGGAACTCGACACGCCCGAAGTCGATGAACAACTCCGGCAGGCCCAGGCCACCGTGGAGCAGGCCAAGGCCAGCCTCGATATCGCCCAATCCGCCGCTGATCGCTGGAACACCATGATCAAGGCCCATGCCGTTTCCCAAGAGGAAGCCGCCGAAAAAAATGCGACCCGCGATGAAGCCAAGGGAACCCTCGATGCCGATCTCGCCAATGTCGCGCGCCTGACCGATCTGCAAAATTTCAAACAAATCCGAGCTCCGTTCACCGGAACGATCACCTATCGCAATATCGAAGTCGGCAACCTCGTTTCGGCGGGAACCGGCTCCAACACGACAGCAACGGGAACGAGCGGGACGAGCAGAACCACCGAACTCTATCGCATCGCCCAGACCGATCCACTGCGGGTTTATGTCGATGTGCCGGAAAACAGTTCGCGCTCGATTGAACCCGGCGTACAGGCCGATCTTCACATCCAGAATTACCCCGACCGGATCTTTCATGGTGAAGTTGTCCGTAGTGCCGGCGCCCTCGACAATACGTCGCGCACCCTAAAAACGGAAATACGGGTGGCCAATCCTGACGGCGCGCTCCTGCCCGGCGCTTACGCCGATGTGCGGCTTCAACTCGCTGACAGCACACCCACGGTGCTCATCCCCGCCAATGCCCTGATCGTCAATTCGTCCGGAACCCAGGTCGCCCTGCTTGAGACTATCGATGATCCGGGAGCAGACCGGTTCAAAGTTCACATCCTACCGGTTAAAGTCGGCCGCGATTTCGGCACTGAAGTCGAGGTCCTCCAGGACTTGAAGGAAGGTGATCGCCTGGTGGCCAACCCACCGGCCGAGATAAATGACGGAGCGATCGTAACGGCCAAGCCTCTGGCTAAACCTTCCCCCACTCCCACCCCAAGCAATCAAGCCCCGAAAGCGTAGCCGCCTCAGGGAGCAACCGGCCCCACCGACACGCCATTAACCCGGGTGCCGTTGAACCCAACGGTGATGCCAACCTTCTGGCCCGTGTAGGGATCCGTCGTCCACGCACCGGTATAGAGCCAATAATCCTGCCCCAAAGTCTGGGGCCGTCCGAGATATTTCAACACATCTTCCTGAGACATGCCCTGCAAGAACTCATTCCATTCGCCTAGCTTGAGGTCTTTGGCTTGCGCGCGCTGTAACAAACTCGCCCGGGCGGCAGCTTTAGCGGCGATTGCATCCTTTTCGCTTTGCTGCTGATCGGCTTGTTGCTTCTGCAGTTGCTGGAAAATCTGTTGTACTTCCCCCAGGTGAGAACTGCCGGGATACGACCATACATAAGCCTGTGCCAACGCAATCTGCTCTGCCGGTTTGGCCTTGGCATCTTTCATCCGTCCTTGCAGGGCCACAAAATCAATTTCTTCGGGGTGATCGTACTTGGCCAGTTCCTGATGAAGACTTTCCGCCTTCGCCTCAGCGGCATTGGCCTGTTCCTGCAAATCGGGCAACGAACTCCGCAACTGCCTTTCTTCTTTTTTGGCCTGCTCAAGCGTTAGCTGAACATTCACCATTTCATGCACCGCTGCTTTGAAGCCGGGTGTAAAATAACCCCGTCGATCCAGCACATCCAATCGCTCCGGAGAAAGCTGAGGGGCGCCCTTTGCCAAGCCCTCATTCGTCGCATCGGACATGGCTTGCCTCGGAAGCATCATCAGAAAAAATCCGACAACTCCCATGACGATGCAAAATGCGAGGCGCCCTTTCATTTCGGGCCTCCGTAGTAATAATCGACGCCCTGCACCACACCGGCATCAAAGTAGACCGTCAGCCCAAACTTCTCACTCGTCAGAGGATTCAAAATCATCTTTTGGCCGTAGCCCCAGCGATTGGAACCGGTTTCGACCGCAGGTCCAAACATCGCGCTGACTTCTGCCGGCGTCTTTCCGATAAGAGCCAACCGCATTTCAGACAGTGTTACTTCCCCTTTGGCAGCTCGCTTCAATAGATCGGCCCGAGCCTGCGCCGCCGCACGAGTCGCATCGTCCTCGGCTTGTTTTTTCTGCGCCGTTTGGGCGGCCATATCGCTATCGACTTGCGCCAATTGGGCCTTGGCCGCATCCGTCCGAATTCCGGTAGGAAACCTGGCCAAAAAATCCGTGAGCTGCTTGTGTGCCGCGGTCAAATCTCCCCTGGCCTCCACTTTCATGATTTGGCCGTAAAGATAGACTTCGGAATTTTTCTTTTCCTCAATTCCCTTTTCAAATTCCTGTTGCTTAGACTGGGCCTGGGTCAGCCGGTCCTGAACTTGGGTAACCTTGGCTTTGATTTCATCGCGCGCGGTTCCCACGGCAGCTAAATCATGCTTCAGTACCCCGGTCTCTGCCTGTAATTTTGGAGTCACGGACTGATCGACAAATCCGGTGGCCAAATCGCTCGCCTTCGACCCGAAGGTCGGCGCTGCCACCAGGATAGCCGTGATAAGGTGAATGATAAAAACACCGAGATAAAATCCCGCCGAGATCGACAACTTGGTCCGGTAAAGATAGGCCACCCAACCGGTCTGAATCGCCAGGTTAACGCACAGCATGATTCCGCTCAAAAGCAGGATAATAACGCCAAAATAAGGCAGGCTGGCGCATAAAATAATCGTCAGCCCCCACAATATGGCTATCACCACGTTCACGACCAACTGCCCCGTTGCGTAAATAAACGCCCGTTTCAGCTTGGCATAGATCGGAGCGAAGAAAGCGGAAAAACAACGCCCCAGAAAAACGTCGATGGCCCAACCCGCAATCAGAGTCAGGAACACAACTCTTCCCAATAACCCCAAAAGCAGAAAGGTCGCCTGCTTGATCAGTTCTTCACCATACTTCGCAAAAAACGGGCCGAGATCCTTCTGGTGTTCAACCAGATATTGACCAAAACCTTCCTCCACTGCCGAGCTGGTAGATGAAGTCACCGGAGCCGCGTTCGTAGTTTCAGCCCCCGAAACCAATCCCGACGTCCCCCACCAGCCAATCAGGGCGCATACGCCCACCCAACCGACGATTCTTCGCCAGGGCAGACAGTGCGGAAAATAAAGGGTCTGATTCATGGGAGGAAGACCTGCAAAGGGATGCCTGCTCTTAAAAGACAGATTCTCCAGCTTGCCGTCAATCCTGTAAGCAAGTATTTTTCTCCTGCTTGAAAAATCGATTCCTTCTCCTCAAATGCATTACGATGGGTGCGCTTAGCTTTCCCACGCCTTTTTTTATCTATTTTTTTCTCATGAGCGTCGACCCCAGCGAGATCAGCTACAGGGATCGGTTTCTGCTTATTTCCATTCTTCTGTTAGGCGGCGCCTTGGTTGGTGTGTTCTCCTATTATAAGGATTCCGCCATGGCGGCCTTGAAAGATTGGTATCCTTCGGGCAAGTAGCGTGAATAACACTGGAAACGCATAGCCCAAGCGATTGTGAATTTTAACTCCCCGTAAAATTCCGCACAAATGCTTCCCAAATTTTGTCCCGCGCGGCTTGTTGCGCGGCATCGTCCAGATTAGGGTTGGGAGTGATCAAGGGGCGCCCTCCGACGTCTTCCATCCGATCCAGCAAAAATTCCTTTCGCTGCGCCTCGTTTTCCTGCCCCATCTCGCCGAACTCCTTCCAGGCGTGGCCTGTGATAGAATACTGTCCGATCCAGCCGGCAGTCAGGGAAACTCTTTCAAAGGGATCACTCGTCAACGGTGCAGCAGGCGTGTTCCGTGCCAAGGTCACGAAAAAATCGGTCAGGTTGGAACTGGTCACCACAGAAGATGGCGGAAGATGAATGACTAGTGCTTCCGTCTGCATGAAGCCCCCGAGATGACCGTAGACCGTTACCTGTGCATAGGACGTATGGCTCATCCGTGAAGCCAATGGCTGATCCACCAATAAATAATTCAAACCTACAACAAGCACGATTCCAACTCCCAAGGCAATGCACAGCCACTGGAATGGATTGAGACCCTCACGTGCCTCGACTACCCGATAATCGGACGATTCGGCTGACATGGACTTCGCAGCTTGGGTCTCCGGTGTCTTCACCGTCACTCGTGGAATCGCACCTGTTTGGTACTGCGGAGCAGCAATCTTAGGCAAGCCACCGGTGGCCACTTTGGGTAACGAACCTGTTGCTACTTTGGGCAATGCACCTGTCGCCACCCGGGGCCGGGCGGTAGGTGCGGGCGCCAATTTCTGACTGGGCAGGAGATGCGGCAACTCCCTTACCTGTTTCCAAGCGTTGTGCGCGGCACTCCAGATCAGTTGCGACCGAGTAATCCGCCCATCGGCGATAGCTGCGCGCACAACCTGCTTAGGGAGCTCCGTGGTTTGATCCTCGGTTCCCTTCACGTGTAAGATAAGTTGTGAGTCAGTCATAAGCGGTTTGCCCAATATAGCATGAGTAGGCCGGGAAACGGAATCATGAATCAGGCCAATTTTTTTTATTTTTCACAATATATTTATTATCAATATGATACGCGATACCAATCTATGCCATAATGTGTTAACATGATGAAAAATGTCCGATTACAGGACATTTTTCTCAAAAGACAGGGCTTTGCTTCTACCTCAATTTTGCGTGACCAGATCTCAGCAGATACGTTACCGTGCTTGAGCCAGGAGTGGCAAAGCGTCAGCAGGCCAACCCCGCCAGGTCCGAAAGGAAGCAACGGTAACTTGACTGCCGTTGTTGCTGCTTCTGGTTTTTTTCTTGTTACTAGCGCGGACACCTTCTTACCCCAACCCCAAGGAACACAATGGACAAAAATCATCTCGAACAACACTGGGCTCCTCGTTTCCGGAGCATCTTGCGCATCATGGCCGGGCTCCTCTTCCTGGAGCATGGAACCAGCAAAGTCCTCGGCATTCCTCCGTCGGGAATGCACTGGAGTTTTGACCTCGCCTCCCCCATGGGCTGGGCCGGAATTCTTGAGTTCGTTGGAGGAATCCTCCTCGTGCTCGGCCTCTTTACCCGGATCACAGCCTTCATTCTCTCGGGTGAAATGGCGGTCGCTTATTTCATGGTCCACATGCCCAATGGCTTTTATCCCCTGGAAAACAAGGGCGAGATTGCCGTCCTTTACTGTTTCGTCTTCCTCTTTTTATCCGTGGCCGGCGCGGGACCCTGGAGCCTCGACCACCTTTCTTTTTTCGGAAAGAAGAAATAAGGCCTACCGCGACAAAACACGAAAATCGGTGATGCCGGAATATTCCAGGTATTCATGGATGCCGGCACCTGAATTAGCCCGCCTGCGGACTTGCCCCAACCCGCCGGCGGGCTAATCTGACCTTCCATGGCTTACCAGGTTTTCGCGCGCAAATACCGGCCCCAGACGTTCACCGAAATCGTCGGCCAGGAGCCGGTCGTGCGCACCCTCACCAACGCGCTGCGCCTGGGCCGGATCGCCCAGGCCTATCTCTTTGTCGGACCGCGCGGCACGGGCAAGACCTCCACGGCGCGTATCCTGGCCAAGGCGCTCGAAGCCGGTAGCGCGCCCTCCGCCGACTTCGATCCCAAGGAGGACATCTGCGTGGAGATCGCCGAGGGTCGCTGTCTCGACGTGCTTGAAATCGACGGCGCCTCCAATAACGGCGTCGAGCAGGTGCGCGACCTTCGCGACAACGTCCGCTATGCGCCCAGCAAAGGCCGCTACAAAATCTACATCATCGACGAAGTCCACATGCTTTCTGCCGCTGCCTTCAACGCACTGCTGAAAACGCTCGAAGAGCCCCCGGCCCACGTGAAGTTCATCTTCGCCACCACCGAAGTCCACAAGCTCCCGGCCACGATTCTCTCCCGCTGCCAGCGTTTCGATCTGCGCCGGATTCCAGAACCGCTCATCCGCTCGCACCTCGCCCAAATTTGCGAATGGGAAAAAGTGAAGGCCGAGCCGGGGGCGCTCGATGCCATCGCCCGCTACGCCGAGGGCGGCCTGCGCGACGCCGAATCGGCGCTCGACCAGGCGATCAGTTTTTACGGCGACCGCGTTTCCGAAGCCGACGTGCTTTCCCTCTTTGGACTGACCGGCTTCACCCCGGTCGCCAATCTCGGCCGTGCGCTGGCCCAGGGCGATGTCGCCGCCGTGCTGAAAGCGGCGCGCGAACTGGCCGCCGCAGGCAAGGATCTCGGCAAACTCAGTCAGGACTTGCTCGGGTTCTTCCGCAATCTCGTCATCTACCAGGTTTCTCCCACCGCCCTGGAAGGCGATATTTCCACGCCGGAAAAGGACGTGCTGGCCGAAGTCTCCGGCCAGATTTCCCGCAGCGCCGCGCTCGGCATTCTGGAGCAGCTCAGTCATCTCGAAAGCATCCTGCGCTACGCCCTGGCCAAGGACGTCGTCTTTGAAGTCGCGCTGATCCAGATGAGCCAGCTGAAGGAAAAAATCACGCTCGAAAGCCTGCTCGAATCGCTGGGCGGCGCGCCCGCACCCGACTCGCTCGACAAGCCCGCCCCAACGTCGACGTCTCCAACCCCCTTACCGCCAGCGGCAAAACCAACCCCTTCCAGTCCTGCCCCGCCCGCAAAAGTTGCCGCGGCAGCTCCCGCCCCCACCACCTCCGCCGCGCAGGCCGCATGGATGGCCGCCGTCGAGAAATTTGTCCTCGAGCGCCCGATGGAAGCCGACACGATCCGCGCCGTCGAGTTTCTCACCTGCAAGGCCGATCAAGTCGAGGTCATGTTGCCCATCGCCCTGGAAAAAAAGCTCTTCTACCTGCGCAGCCCGCGCAATCTGGAAATCCTGGAAAAAACGATGACTGACAAACTGGGCGTTCCCTTGCGTCTTGTCTTTCTTGTGGGTGAAGGACGCCAGTCCGGCGAAAAAGCTCCGACCCCGGTCGCCGCTCCCACCGCATCGACCGCCACGGCCAAGCCCACTCCACCACCGCCTAATCTTTCGCAGGAAGCTTTTCTCAACGACCCCGTTATCCAGAACGCGTTGAAAATTTTTGAAGCCAAAATCGTGGCGCCCGCCCGAAATTAATCAACCTTACCCCAACGGAGACATCGCCATGAACGTAATGAAAATGATGAAGCAGGCCCAGGAACTACAGGCCAAGGCCGCAAAACTTCAGACCGAACTCGCCGCGCGCCAATACGCCGCCGAAGCCGCCGGGGGCCAAATCAAGGCGGTCGCGACCGGTGAAGGCCAGCTCGTCAGCCTCAAGATCGATCCCGTCCTGGTCAAGGAAGGCGAAGCCGAGATGCTGGAAGACCTCATCGTCACCGCCGTGCGCGAAGCCATCGACAAGGGCAAATCCGACGCCCAAAAAGAGCTCGGCAAGCTCATGCCCGCCGGCATGGGTGGCCTGCCGGGATTTTAATTCTTAAAAATCCGTCATCCTGAGCTTGTCGAAGGATCTCTAACTATTCCTTCTCCATGATCAACGTCTACTGCTTTACATCCTCGAATCTTACAAATATTTGGGCAGGAGTTGGAGCAGGCATGTGGGCTGTTTCCGAAGTTAGCGCCAAAGACATGGAGACGAGGAAGACGAAATCACTAGAAATGCAAGTTGGTTCTTATGGCTTGCTCTATTGCTCAGCTAACCACTCTTTTACCACGCCTTTCAAAGTAACTTCAGAAATTCAGTGGAAAGAAATTAAGGGTGTGTGGTCTGAAGCTTGGTGGATGCCTTTCGGTATTAAACCGTTGGGTACACCAAAGTACCAGCTTACCACAAAAGAAATGTCCGCATTAGTTGACGTGATGAGAGGAAGACAAAGCGTCACAGATATCTTCTTTATTGGCGGAGCATGTACTTTTGTGCCATCTAAAATCCCAGATGAAGACTGGGCACTTATCCTAGAAGAGTTAGCTCCTGATTATTTAGAGACTGACTCGTAGATATAGAAAAATAGTTAGAGATCCTTCGACAAGCTCAGGATGACTGATTTCGGATTAGATCGAAGCGTCGCGCAGCTTTTTCACCAGATCGGCCAGTGCCATTCTTTCCGCTTGGGGGTCATCGGGAACCAGGGCTTCGCGAACTTTTTTCAAAAAAGCAGAGCATTCGCGCACCTGCTGTTGCAGACGCATGACATCGACTCCCGGCCCGACTTGCTCGGCGAGATCGCCGGCTTCGAGGGCGATATTGTTAAGCCGGTTGCGAAGCGAGTGATTGAATGCGTTGAGAAAATTCTCAAACTCCTCGCGCGAAACGGCGTCCGGGTTGGAAGGGGGCGGGGCACTGGCGCTCATCGATAATGGGAAGGATAGGCGAAAGGGGCATCGGAGCGAAGGACGATTTTATCGGGGCTTTCCCCCAAGCTGCAGGCCCGCTATTGGTCAACGATGCCAACACCGGTTCGTTCTTCCGCTGAGCAGGGCTCCTGGATCTCGCTTTGGATTGTCGCGTTGCTTTCATTACTGGGTCAGCTTGGGCTCTGCGGCTTTTTTTCCTTCGGCGATAAGATGCCGCTCTCGATCGACATCGAACCCTCGAACCTTTGGAAATTCGGTTATCACGTCCCTCCGCAGAGCTCGTTTTTGGTTCTCAATTGGCTGGGCATTCCAAATCTGGCGCCACCGCTGAACCCGTTCAGCCTCGCGGCCAATCTTCCGCCCTGGTTTTTTTTCACCGCCTATACGCCGGTCATGGCCACGCTGGCTCTTCTTGCCATGGCCGCGTTTCTCCGTGAGCTGGAATTGCCCCGCCCCGCGGCCCTTTATGGCGGCGTGATCTTTGCCTGGCAGGGTGACCTTCTCCCGTTTGTTTTTCCCGGACATTTTGCCTATATCGCCACCTGGTTTTTTTTCGCGGTGGCCGCGTGGGGAGCTTTGCGCGCCAACCGGACGCGTCATTGGGCTTATGCGGTCATCAGCGGAACGGCCTGCGGACTGATGGTGGGCTTGCAACCCGATCGCGGAGCCATCGCCAGTCTTCTCGTCGCCGCGCTTTATATCGTTCCATCCCTGGGTTGCGTGGGCGAATGGAAAAGGACTCGGGGGCACTATTTTGCCTTAGGTGCCACTGCGGCCTTCGCCTGTCTTGGCGCATTACTTCACAGTTCGATTTTTGCGCTGGGTGGCACCTTCCTTTTTCTTCTGGCTTTGGCTGAGACGATGAATCTGAGGCAGCTTGTGCTTTGTTCCGGGTTGGCGTTGCTCATTTCCCTGGCTCCGTTCCTGGCGCTTTTCCAAAGCAACATCGTGAACGTCAAGTTGGGCGGCGAAAGTAATCGCGGAGAAATTTATAAATTCGTCACTCAATTCAGCCTCAGCCCGGAAGAGACGCTGACCTATCTCGTGCCCGGTTTTTTCGGTTGGCATAACAGTCATGCGAGCGCTCCCTACTGGGGGAGGATTGGGCAATGGCCCGACTGGCCGCAAAATCACCAGGGCACGCGCAATCTCAATCTGGCCATCAGCACGACGGGAACCGTGGCGACTGTCCTGGCTTTGATGGGCGTCCTTTTGTTGATGCCAGGGCGTTGGCTCGGTTCGAGTCTATTCACGGAGCGACAGTTTTTTTACGGGCGATTGCTGTTGGCGCTCGGTTTTATCGCGCTGATTTTGTCCTGGGGCTGGCATACGCCTTTTTACCGTCCTCTGTTTGCGTTGCCGCTGATGGACAAATGGCGCAACCCGCTCAAATGGCTCGAGATGACGAACTTCGCGCTGGTCACGCTCAGCGCCTTTGGCTTGCAGCATCTTCTGATCTCGCTTGATTCCGGTGCGGCTGAGATCAAAGCCGTGCGCAGCCGTCTCTTCTGGTTTGTGAATGGAATGCTGGGGTTGCTCGGGATCGGATTGCTGGCCAGTTATCCTTTTGCCATCAAGCTGGCGCGAACACTTCAGACGGCCAGTTACGATGCGACCTCCGTTGCCAATATCATGGCAGAGCTCCACTGGTCGCTGTTGGTGGCATTGATCCTGATGGTTTTGTTTTCTCTTCTCCTCTTCAACCTTTGGCATCCGGAACGGCTGCGGGGCTGGACGCTGGATAATCCGCTCCTGCATCGGATCTGGCAGGCGATGCTCCAGCCGAATCATTTGGCGCTGACGCTGGCGTTGGGGTTGGCCCTGCTCAGTGTCGTTCAGCTCGGTTGGGTGGCTGGCCAGTTTGTCCAGCAGGTGGACGCGAGTCTGTTGACGGCCACCAACCCGCTGCTGGACGAATTGCAGAGCGAGGGTGATGCCGTCCGTGTGAGCGTGATCGTTCAGGATGAGATACTCAATGTCTTGCTGCAAAACCAGTTCGTTGCCGATCACATTTCCTGCCTGGAAATTTCCGCCGCCTCCCGTGTTCCGGATGATTTCGGCGCTTTTCTTCATAACTTCGATGAGGATCAGGCGCGTCTCTGGTTTCTGGCCGGGGTGAAAAATGTGGTGGTCCCGCAGCAATATGTTTCTCAAATGCAGCGCAATCCTCTCATCGTTCCCAATATCGATCATGCCGATGGTTACATGCTCGAGCCGACCAGTTCGCCCAACCTGCCTTCCCATGCCCTGGTGGCGATGCGCGATTATCTGGCCAAGGCGACCGTGGTGCCTGGCGCGGAAGTTTTGCCTTCGGATGGGTTGGTGCTCAAACGGCTGAAGGACCCGAAATGGAATCCCCGCGAAACCATTTTGGTAAATTCGTCAGCGCCTACGGCTCAACCCAGTGCCCAAGCCAATCCGTCCATCTCGGATAAGGCCAATCTGAAAACCTACACGCCGCAGAAAATCGAGGTCGAGGCGCAGTCGGCCCGGGGCGGTTATCTTCTCATCAATGATCAGTACGATCCCGATTGGCAGGTGCGAGTCAATGGCCAGATCGCGCCGCTTTTGCGTGCCGATTACATCCTGCGCGCCATTCCCATTCCGCCCGGTTCTTCCACGATCTCGTTGCGCTATGTCGCCCATTATCGACTCGGTGGATTGAACCTGCCGGTCGTGGCGATGAACGCATTTTGCGATATCGCAATGTTGATCGCCTGGATCGTGGCGGGCCTGGCGCTCTGGCGGAAAAAAGGGCCAGCCGCCGCGACTGCTTAGGGACGACGGCTTTTCTCAGGATCGATTAGTGGCAGGGAAAGCCCAGGAGATGACGGCCATCATGTACCCACTCGTGGACGTACATTCCGCTAACGAGTGAGGTTGCGCCTTCTTCGGCGCCGACGAAATAGATCAGCAACAACATGAGAAGTCCGCCAAAAATCAACCACGGGGCCAATTTGCCGAGGGGAATGGGTTGGGTAATGGAAGTAGAGGGTTCCAGAGCCGGATTGGTATTGTGTGACATATTGATCTTCCTCGAATTATGCTGGTGACCGCACCGTATGGATTGCCAAGGGCAGGGTCAAGGTAAAATAAATGCGGGTCGGCTTGACAGTTTCCGTCGCCCGGCCAACTCTGCGGCCACGGTTTTTTCCTTATGACGACGCACCTGATTCTGGTCAGTCACGCCCCCACCAGCGCCTTACGTACCACAGCGTTTCCCGGCGATGAGCCGCTCGATCCGCCGGTTGTGTCCCTGCCGGAGGCAAGGGCCGAAATCGAAAAGATGGGGCACTTGGATCATGCCTTGATGGGGCCGGAGCGGCGGGCCATGGAGACGGCGACGGCCCTGCAACTGGCCGCGCCCTTTACGGTTGATCCCGCTTTGCGCGATTGTGCTTACGGACGCTGGACGGGGCGACGTTTCAGCGATGTCCAGGCCGAGGAGCCCGACGCGATTGTTTCCTGGATCAGCGAGCCATCGGCCAATCCACATGGCGGCGAAGCCATCATTGACCTCCTCAAGAGAGTTGCCGGGTGGCTGGATGAACGGGGTCGTATCGGGGGCCGTGTGCTGGCGGTCAGTCATCCCGCAGTTATCCGCGCCGCGATCCTCCACGCGATTGAAGCTCCTCCAAATTCCTTCTGGCGTATTAATGTCGAACCGCTTTCGGTCATTGATCTTCGTGGAAACAAGGGACGTTGGACACTGCGTTCCCTGGCACCGGGCAAGTAGTTTTAATTTCAAAAGGGGGCTGCGGTCGCGGTGTCACACTTATATCTAGGGGCTCCGTCTTGTTTCTGGCCCATGACGCGATAAGCTGAGGTGATGCCCACCACTTCCGTTCCGCTGGCCCGGATGAGCGCGCTTCGTCGCCGCCCCAAGGCCAGGGTCCTGCGGACACGGGGAAGTTTTGGCATTCGAGGCCGCTTGATTCTGTGGCTGGGCGGAATGGCCGTCGCGGCGGGTCTTTATTACGGCATGCCCGTTTTCTGGAATTGGAAGCATGCTGTTTCCTCAAGCGGAGGGCGCTACTTTCTGCAACGGGTCGTGATTTCCATCCCGGTCTTTCAGCAGAATGATCCCCGTTGGGCCGATGATTTGCTCGGGCCGACGTCCGATCCGATGGGCAGGGATGGTTGCGCCGTTACTTCCGCTGCCATGGTATTGTCCGGCTACGGAATCGACACCGATCCCCAGCGTCTCAACCAATACCTGACCCTTCACGGCGGTTACACCCCCAACGGCTGGCTCTACTGGGAAAAGGCGGCGGAAGTTGCGCCTTACAGCCAGGTGGAAAGGGCTTATGAAGACCTGCCCAGCTATGCCTTGATCGACCGCAATCTTCAGGCGGGCAACCCGGTCATCATCCGGCTTACCCTGCACAACGGTCATACCCATTTCGTGGTGATCGTGGGCAAGGAGGGGTGGGACTACCTGATCCAGGATCCGGCCCGCAGCTATTTCAGGGGTGTCTATCCTCTTAAGGAACTGACCCGCCGCATCGAGGCCCTGCGCTTTTATCGAGTGGTTCCTCCGTCGCCCCCGACTTTCCTGACCGCCACCGGCCCTCTTCCGGCCCCGATTCCGGTTAATCCGTCAATTTTGACAAGATAATCCCGTAAATCGCCAATATTGCCACTTTGCCCCCAACCCAGTAGTATGACAGACCCTATGACCGTCATGCCCAACGGGGTCAACCTGACCCTGGACAATAACAGCGTCTCCCGTTCTGGCGCTGCCTCCGCCGAAAATGGCCCCGAACTCGATGCGCTTTACACGCAATGGAAGCGCGATCCCGCCAGCGTGGACGCGCAGTGGAATGCTTTTTTCGCCGGATTCGAGCTCGGCTGCCAACAGCTCCCGAAGCGGCCCGGTACAGCGGCTGTTGCCAGCGCAGCTCCCCACGGCGAACGGCTCAAGCAGGCCCGGGTGGATGCCCTCGTCAGCGCCTATCGCCGGCTCGGTCATCAGCAGGCTAAGCTCGATCCGCTCAATCTGATCAAGCGGACGACCCCGGAGCTGAGCCTCGATTACGTGAAGCTTGCCGAGGCCGATCTCGATAGCGAATTCGATATTTATTGGGCGGGCCAGCCGAGCACGATGACGCTGCGCACGATTATCGATCTGCTCCGCGAAACCTACTGCGGTCATGTCGGCATCGAGTACATGCACATCGAGAATTACACCATCCGTCGCTGGCTGCGCGACCGGATCGAGGAGGGCCGCCTGCGCAAGGACACCCTTCCCAACGCCGAGAAAAAGCGGGTGCTCACCCATCTGCTCGAAGGCGAGCTTTTCGAGAAATTTCTCCACACGCGCTACGTCGGCCAGAAACGCTTTTCGCTGGAAGGCGGCGAGACCATTATCCCGATTCTCGACAAGATCGTCGAGGAATGCCCCCGCCTTGGCGTGGAGCAGATCGTCATGGGCATGGCCCATCGCGGACGGCTGAATGTTTTGGCCAATATTCTCGGCAAGGACTACGAGTTCGTCTTCAACGAGTTCGCGGAAAATTACGTGCCGAACTCCGAATTGGGCGATGGCGATGTGAAATACCATCTTGGCTACGAATCAATCGTCACCACCGGCACAGGACACAAAATCGGACTGAGTCTCGCGCCGAATCCGAGCCATCTCGAAGCGGTTGATCCGGTCGTCGAAGGCAAGGCCCGCGCCTGGCAGCGCAAACTCAATGACACGGTGGAACGTTGCAAGGTCCTCCCCGTCCTCATCCATGGCGACGCTTCCTTCAGTGGCCAGGGCATCGTGGCCGAAACGCTGAACATGTCGCAGCTCGAGGGTTATCGCACCGGCGGCACGATTCATCTCATCATCAATAACCAGATCGGCTTTACCACCTCGCCGGTGGACGGTTCCTCCAGCCAGTATTGCACCTCGGTCGCCAAGATGCTCGGCGCGCCTATTTTCCACGTCAATGGCGACGATCCGATTGCCGCGGTCACGACCATCCAGCTTGCCTTCGAGTTCCGGCAGCAATTTCATCGCGATGTTGTTGTCGACATGTACTGCTACCGCCGTCATGGGCACAACGAAGGCGACGAACCGCGCTTCACCCAACCGCTGATGTACTCGGCCATCGAGGATCATCCGCCCATCAGCGACATCTTCTTCGGTCACCTCGTCAAGTTCGGCGACATCACCCCCGATGAAGTGCGCGCCTTCCGCGCCACCTTCGAGGAGAGGCTCAACGACGCGCTGCAAAAATCGAAGGTCACGACCAAGACCATTGTTCCGTCCATTCGCAAATCGCTGGCCTGTCCGGAATTGCTCGACCCGATCGAGACCGCCGTGCCGATGGAAAAATTGCGCGAAATCGGCGCGGCCATCACCAAAGAACCGGCAGCCATCGATCTCAATCCCAAGATCAAACGCTGGCTCCAGAGCCGTCATGAGATGGTCGAGGGCAAGGCCGCGCTCGACTGGAGCACGGCCGAAGCGCTGGCCTTTGGCAGTCTGCTCGAGAGCGGACATCCGGTGCGCCTCTCCGGCCAGGACAGCCGCCGGGGCACCTTCACCCAGCGTCACTCGGTTCTCTATGATGTGAAGACGCGGGAGCGCTACACGCCGCTCAACAACATCAAGACCGGTCAGGCCAAGTTCTGCGTCTACAACAGCCCGCTTTCCGAATACGCCGTGCTCGGATTCGATTATGGTTACGGGCTCGACTTCCCCGACATGCTCGTGCTTTGGGAAGCGCAGTTCGGCGATTTCGCCAACGGTGCGCAGATCATGATCGACCAGTACATCGTTTGCTCGGAAACGAAATGGGGAGAGACTTCCAGCATCGTGTTGCTCCTGCCCCACGGTTACCACGGCCAGGGCCCGGAACATTCCAGCGCCCGCCTCGAGCGTTACCTGCAAGCCTGTGCCGAGGACAATATCCAGGTCGCTTTCCCCTCCACGCCCGCCAGCTACTTCCATATCCTGCGGCGTCAGGCATTGCGCAAGGTCCGGAAGCCGCTCGTGCTGATGACTCCCAAGGGTTTGTTGCGCGATCCCCGTTGCACCTCGCCCATCGGCGATTTCGCCAAGGGCCGTTTCGAGGAAATCCTGCCCGATCCCGCCGCGCCCAAGAACGCCAAGCGGGTCGTCCTCTGTACCGGCAAAGTCTATTTCGATCTGGTCGATTACCGTCAGGCGGAAAAAATCACCGACACGGCAATCGTCCGCGTCGAACAGCTTTATCCCCTGCACGAGAAGAAGCTGCAGGACGCCGTCGCGCTTCATTCCAAGGCGGAAAAAATCGTCTGGTGCCAGGAAGAATCGGCCAACATGGGCGCATGGAACTTCCTCGATCCTCGCTTGAGAAAATTGTTTGGTCGCGACATTACCTATGCGGGTCGTGATGCCTCCTCCAGCACGGCCACCGGCTCCCACGCCATTCACGAACTCGAACAACGCGAACTCGTCCATCAGGCGTTTACGCTATGAAAGGAAAAAGGATAAGGGTAAAAGGTAAAAGTCGAACGAATGCGATCTGTTTCCTCCTGCCTTCCTCCTTTTAACTTTCCCCTTTTTACTTCTACCTTTTCTTATGCCTATCGAAGTCAAAGTCCCCGCCGTTGGCGAATCTATTACGTCCGGCATCCTCGGTGTCTGGAACAAACCGGACGGCGCCTACGTCAAATCGGGCGAACCCATTTTTGAAATCGAGACCGACAAGGTCACCGCCGAAGTCGTCGCGGAAAGCGCGGGCCAGCTCAAGCACCTGGCCAAGGCGGGCGATACGGTGCAAATCGGACAGGTCGTAGCCAGTATTGATGAGAAAGCCAAAGCCCCTGCGGAGGGCAGTAAGGACAAAAAAGAAGCGTCCAATGGCTCCAAAGAGAAATCCTCCCGCATGGAAGCCTCAACTCCGGTTGCTGCTGCCGTTGGCCGTGGTAAAAACGCGGACGATCTTTCCCCCGCCGTTCGTTATCAGACCGAGGAAAAGGGGATCAACCCGGCCTCGATTCAGGGAACGGGCAAGGATGGTCGCATCCTGAAAGGCGATGTTCTTGCTGCCTCGGTTTCTCCTGCTCGCAAGCCCACCGGCGAACGTACTTTGCGCAAAAAGATGACCCCGCTGCGGCAGAAGATCGCCGCGCGGCTTTTGAGCGCCCAGCAGGACACGGCGCACCTGACTACTTTCAACGAAGTCGATCTTTCCAATATCATGGCGTTGCGGACCAAGTTCCAGGACCGCTTCGTCAAGAAGCACGAGATCAAGCTCGGCTTCATGTCCTTCTTCGTGAAGGCGGTCGTTCACGCTTTGCAGACGGTTCCGGCCATCAACGCACGGCTCGATGGCGAGGAAATCGTGCAGAATAATTTCTACGACATCGGCGTGGCCATCTCGACCGAAAAGGGTCTCCTCGTTCCCGTCTTGCGCGATGCGGACCAGCTTTCCCTGGCTGGAATCGAAAAGGCCATTGCGACTTATGCGAAAAAGGCGCGCGACGGCAAAATCACGCTGCCTGATCTCGAAGGCGGCGTCTTCACCATCACCAACGGCGGTGTCTTTGGTTCGCTCCTCTCTACGCCGATTCTCAATCCGCCCCAATGCGGCATCCTCGGCATGCACACGATCCAGGAACGGCCCGTGGCCATCTCCGGCCGCGTCGAAATCCGCCCCATGATGTACCTCGCGCTCACTTACGATCATCGCCTCGTCGATGGCCGGGAAGCAGTCACCTTCCTGGCGACGATCAAGGAAGTGGCGGAGAATCCGGCGGCGGTGTTGCTGGAGGTGTAGGGCAGCCTTGGGGAAGGCGGTTTCCCTGTAGCGGCGGTCTATGACCGCCGGGCAAATCGTGGATCAAGCTCTTATTTTTTTTCGACGGTCATAGACCGCCGCTACAGATCGAGCCGACCTTCCGACAAGCTCAGGATGACGGATTGTTTGGAATAGGATAAGGTCGCTCGATGAAACTTACGCTCGGCCATTCGCCCGATCCCGACGACGCCTTCATGTTTTATGCCCTGGCCAAGCACCTGCTGCCCGCGCCCGGTTACGAGTTTGAGCACATCCTGCGGGACATCCAGACGCTCAATGAGCGCGCTGTCCGCGCTGAGCTCGACATCACCGCGATCTCGATCCACGCCTACGCCTATGTGTTGAAGGACTACGCGCTTCTGCGTAGTGGCGCCAGCATGGGCGACAATTATGGGCCAATGCTCGTTGGCAAAAAGGCCTTCACGCGTGAGGAGTTGCTGAAGTGCAAAATTGCGGTTCCCGGCCTGATGACCAGCGCGTTTCTTGCCCTGCAGCTTTATCTCGGTGTGCCGAAGGAGAAGCTCAATTATATCGTCGTGCCGTTCGATCAGATTTTCGATGCACTCGCGCGCGGCGAAGCCGAAGTCGGCCTCATCATCCATGAGGGGCAACTCACCTATGCGAGTGAGGGACTTGTCCTCAGTGCCGATCTTGGTCAATGGTGGTTCACGGAAACGAATGGCTTGCCTCTTCCTCTCGGCGGTAACGCGGTGAAGAAAGCGCTGGGCGGAAATGTTATCGCCGAGCTTTCCGAAATTTTGTACCAGAGCATCAAGTACGGTCTCGATCATCGCGCGGCGGGTGTTGAACATGCCCTGCCGCTTGGACGCGGCCTCGACAGCAAACTGGCCGATAAGTTCATCGGCATGTACGTGAACAAACTCACTCTCGATTACGGCGACCGCGGCAAAAAGGGCGTGCGTCAATTTCTTGATCGGGCCCATCACGCGGGACTCATTCCCGCGCCGGTTGAGTTGGAGTTTGTGTAAATTTGACTTCAACGACAACGTCGTCACCTAGAAGATGCCAGGAGGAAGTTGACTGGAGATTGATTATTTCTTGACCTAGCCGATGGTTGGCCGGAACTTACTTTTGCAATGACTTTGGCCACTCTCAAAAAGGTAGTATTGCAATTGCCGGAAAACCAGCGCATCAAGCTGGCTGGTGATTTATTCGACAGCATTCCACCTCATCGTGAGGCTATAACGATGGAAGAGCTGGAGCGGCGTGGTGATGAGGTCATTTCGGGCCAAGTTAAGGCAGTAAGCTCCGAGGAATTTAACGCTGGCGTTGATCGATTAATGCGACAATTTGCGCGAAAGCGAAAAAGTTAAAGTCGCTTCCACCAACGTGGTTGCTGGCCCGGCCCGGCAAATTCCAGAATGAGAGGCACTCCGTTGGACTGGACAAGGTAGTAAATAACGTAACGGAAAGCGGGAACCTGCAGTTTGCGCACACGCTTGCTGCCTCTTGCAAGATTCCAAGTGATGGGATTGCGTTCAATTTTATCTCGTCCTTCACGAATGGCGTGAACAAATTTTTGGATGGTCAACAAGCTGCACTGCTTCTCTTCCAGATACCGGAGTTGGTTGTAAAAATCCCGGACAGCTTCGGGATGTAATTCTGATTTTACGATCTCCACAAAAAGGTTCTACGCAACGCGCTGGGTTTTGTAAACTTACGGAGGATATTCTTTTCCTAATTTCGTTAATTCCGTCTAAAATCCACCCATGAGCCTCATCATTGCGGGACGCACTTTCAGCTCGCGGCTGCTCGTGGGCACGGGCAAGTTTTCCTCCAACCAGGCGATGGCGCAATGCCTGGAGGCGAGCGGCACGGAAATTGTCACGGTCGCCTTGCGCCGGGCCGATCTCACCGGCAAGGACGATCCCTACGCGGACATTCTCAATTTTATCGATCCCAAGAAATATCTCATCCTGCCGAATACCAGCGGAGCGATGAATGCCGCCGAAGCGGTCCGTCTTGCGCGTCTGGCCGCCGCCGCCGGATTGCCGAAGTGGGTCAAGCTCGAGATTCATCCCGACCCGCGCTATCTCCTGCCCGACCCGATCGAAACATTGGCGGCGGCGGAAATTCTGGTGAAGGAGGGTTTTGTCGTTTTGCCTTACATCAACGCCGATCCCGTTTTGGCCAAGCGTTTGCAGGAAGTGGGCACGGCCACGGTCATGCCGCTGGGTTCGCCCATCGGCTCGAATCGCGGGCTGGAGACGCGGGGGCAAATTGAAATCATCATCGAACAGGCAACCGTACCCGTCATCGTCGATGCGGGGCTGGGCGCTCCCTCGCACGCCGCTGCCGCCATGGAATTGGGGGCCGATGGTGTGCTGATCAATACGGCGCTGGCTGCTGCCCGTGATCCTGCGCGCATGGCCCGGGCATTTCGCGACGCGGTCGAGGCGGGCCGGACGGCTTGGGAAGTCGGTTTGGGCGCTCCAAGCCGGACGGCAAATCCGACTAGCCCACTGACCGGTTTTCTGTCATAGTAGTAATGGTTAGTCCTACCGGATACTTCCATGAAACGTTCTTTAAAGGTATTTACCCTCGTTCTGGTTGGTCTTTTTCTGTGCGTTACAGGAATCGACATGACGCTCGATCAGCAGTCGAGCGCGGTCGAACAAAATTCCGTGGTCTGGTACAACGAAAAGGGTGATGTCGTCCTGGCCTATGAGGGGGACCTGAAGTTCTGCCCGACTTATGTCAAGCGGTTCACGGTTGCGCCGCCCCCCTATCTGCACCGCACGTAGGCCTCCGGGAATATTCCGGTTTCCACCTGGCCCGAATACGTTTTAGCTGAAGGATAAATGGCACTGGCGCGTGTCTTGAGCTAGAGGCTGTCCGAAAAATAGGCATGGGCCACGTGACGAATCGAGGTGCGAACGACGAGGGTCCTGCGGACGGCAGTAGAAATTTCATCGGAATCTTACTGCCGTGCGCAGCACCTCCTCGCGCGACTCTTGGCCCCAAGGCAAAAATTCTTTCGGCGTGACCCATGCCTATTTTTCGGACAGCCTCTAATGCTAAGCAATCAATCCTCCTACTCATGAAAAAACTTATCGTTGAGCTTATCGGCACTTTCTTTCTCGTTTTCACCATCGGCGTCTGCGTGGTCAATCCCAGTGCCGGGGTCATTGCTCCCCTGGCGATTGGTTCGGCCCTCATGGTCATGGTTTATGCGGGCGGTCATATTTCCGGCGGACATTACAATCCGGCGGTGACGACGGCGGTGGCCTTGCGCGGACGCCTTCCGTTGGCGGAAGTTCCCGGTTATTTTATCGCGCAATTGCTTGGGGCATCGCTGGCGGCGGGCGCGGCCCTTTATCTCAAAGGGGCCAGTCAAGCGGTGGAGGCCGCAGCGCCGGTTTATAGTTTGGGCCAGATCGCCCTGGCGGAATTTCTTTTCACTTTCGCTTTGGCCTATGTCGTCCTCAATGTGGCGACCGCGAAAGCCAATGCCGGGAATTCGTTTTACGGCTTGGCCATTGGTTTCACGGTGATGACGGGTGCGTTCGCGGTGGGTCCCATTTCAGGCGGTGTTTTCAATCCTGCGGTGGCGACAGGCGGCCTGATCATGGGGCTGATTCCTGCCGGCAAATATCTGGTCTATCTCGTCGTCGAGTTGATCGCCGGTGCGCTGGCCGCACTGGTTTTCAAGACGCTGAATCCGGAAGATAAATAAGCCGGTTCAGCCTTCCCAGGTTTTGATCAGTTCCGGGAAAGTACAGTCGCGGCATTGGGAGCAATCGGTCTGGCAATAATCGCGGAAGATTTGCAGGAGGCCTTGCTGGACCAAGGCTTCCCGCCGTTGTTTCGGCGTCAGGGCCGAAATCAGCATCCGTTGGGAAGCAAGGCGGGCCGTGCCATTGGGTGGTGCACTCATTTCGCAAAGTGCGCGTTGGGCCATTTCCGGTTCCTCCAGGGAAACCATCGGCCAAAAAATATTGATCAGGATATCGCGCACCCGTTCTTCGCCTACCAGTCGACAGGAGGTCCGCAAGGGCGTGCCCGTCAGGGTCGCGTGTTTTTCCCAAAAGGGATCGCGAATGGAGAGAAGCGCCTGGCTGAAGCGTTCCGCATCGCGCGACTTCAGGGCTGCGAGGAGTTTGGGAAGAATGGGTGCGATCTGGGCCAGCGCGGCCAAGCGCCGTTCCGGTCGATTGAGGGGACGTTGTCCGGCCAGTTTCCATTGGCTGCGGGGCAGCAGCGCATAATCGAGTTCGCCTCTGGCTTTCCACCAGATTTCCCAAAGCTTTCGCAACCACGCGCGAGGTTCCGCCTGCAACCGCGCCAGGCTCTCGTCGGGTAAAAAGCCAGCCAGGCCGAAGAGATAAGCCAGCCGTTCTGCCGGTTCCAGAGTCCGCATTTTTTTCAAGGGAAGTCGTTGGGCCACGAGTCGCATGGGAACTTGATTGACATGAAAGCCAAGTGCTTCAGCCAGGGCCTCGTAAAGGGCCTGTTCGGGATTGGTCAATCGCTGGCGCCAAAACCAACGCCGGGCCTTTTGTCGCAAACGAAAAAGCCCCGCTGTGCGCAAAATTTCCGCCACTTTTTCCGTTGGCAAATCGGTTAGTGTAGCAGAACAACGTCCAGGCGTGGTTCCGGGCAGGGGTTGACGCAGTAGCGATGCGCAAAGCGGTTGTAGTTCCGGCCAGGGTGCGGCGAGTTGAGTGCTTAATAGGGCTTGAGGCACACGACGGAAGGATGCCGTGGCGGGAAAAAGGGCTTTCTCGCCTTTGCTTTCCCACACGACATGGAGAATCGTTTCTTCATAAGCGGGGTCGGCATGATGGCCGTGCGAATTCCAATCCGAGGGGCGCAAATGGATTTCAACCTGACCGACGACGATTTCCTCCGGTTTCCCATTTTTGGAAAACCGAAGTGCGGCACGGGTGAAATCGGGCCCGCCTCCGTGATTCCAAAAGCCAGGCTGGATGACCTCAACCGTGCGTCCGTCATCGGTGGTCAAAGCAGATCGATAAAGTTGCTCAAACCAGAGGGCCTGCACCTCCATCTCGGTTGGGCTGGGTGGTGGTTCTTCGCGCAGGGACCGGGGAGGGAGATAATTGGCTTTCATTCTCGTAACTTGATTCCTAGCCAAATCCAACCATAAGTGAAGGCTACCGAGTCATGAAATTTCGCTTGCGGTCCATTCTAGCTTTCGGCTTCCTCGCGTTCGCTCTAGCTTGCACGAAGCAAGCGCAGGCTATTTCCGCACCGCCGCCAACGCCTGTTCCAACTCCCGCGTTGAACATGCCGCAGGGAAAGGTGCCACCTCCGCCCGGCCAGGTCGACATCCTGAATGAGCCGATCGTCAAGGTCGTCAATAATGTCCTCCCGGCGGTGGTTAATATTACGGCCCAGGAAACGGTGCCGGAGTATTACACGGGCTATAATAACTACTTTCAACTCTATCGCGGGGTGAGAAACCGGATGGAGCAAAGCATCGGCTCCGGGCTGATTACTTCCGCCGACGGTTACATCATCACCAATGCCCACGTGGTGGCCCTGGCGGAGAAGGAAAAAATTGTGAGTATCACGCTCAACTCAGGTTCGAAATACCAGGCCCAGATTATCGACGCGGATGAGGACAAGGATCTGGCCCTGCTCAAAATCACGGACCAGTCGATCCAGTTTCCTTATTTCGATCTCACGTATGTGTCGCCCAATTATCTCGGCGAAACGGTCGTGGCACTGGGCAGCCCGGCGGGATATCAGAGTTCGGCCAGTCACGGGATTCTTAGCGCCAAGGGCCGCACCTTTACGGTCGAGGACCACACCTACAACAACCTGATCCAGACCGATGCGGCGATCAATCCGGGCAATAGCGGCGGCCCGTTGGTTGACCTGAACGGTGGTCTGGCGGGGATCAATTCGGCCAAGCTGGCGGGCACGGCCATTGAGAATATTGGCTTTGCGATTCCGAATGAAATTGTGATTCCCTGGGCCAATGATGCCATGGCCGTGGCTCGCGGACTCAAGCCCGCGCCGATATCATCGGCGGCCAGTACCCTGGAAGTTTTGCAACAACGTTTGGGCCTTACTCTGAAGACGCTGACCCCGGCCAAAGCGGCGGAAATGGGTCTGGAAATAAATGGCGGGCTGGTTATCACGAAAGTGGAGGACCAGAGCCCCGCCTTTCAATCCGGCCTGCGCGATAACATGATTGTCGTCGGCATCAACAACCGCCAAATCACCGATGAACGCAGCCTGCCGCACGAATTGCAGCGTCTGCAGGCGGGGACGAACGTGCGCCTTCACATTATCTTTTTTCAGTCGATGGGGCCGATCAACATCCAGCGTGGCGGCCCGGTGACTCTGGTGGCACGGTGATCTGGCAAAGTCAAAGATGAAGTCGTAATTTTCTTTGTTTAAAGACGACAAAAATCAGTCCCACGAGAAAACCTATGGCAAGGAGACAGGTAGTGGGTGGTTCTGGAACTGTAGTTACGACAATGTTGCGGAATTGAAGCTTCCCCGCGCCGCCAGCATAGGTTGTTGCGTAATAGCCAAGTCCCACTTGAAGTGTACTCGGAAGGCCAAGAGCACCTACGTTGGCTTGGATAATTTGTCCTCCTACATCATCGGTAAGGACATTATTTATTAGGCTGATGTTTACGTTAGTCCAAGTTAGATTGGGAAAATTTGTCGTAGTGGCAGTTGCCAATGTGTTACCGGCGGTTGGAAAGTAAAATTGAAAATAATTCACGAAGTTAGTTCCGGTAAAAATATTGATATTCGGGGAATTCGCTACGTTCGCACCGTTTCGAATGTCTAACCCTCCATTGGTGGAGGGATTAACTAGAAGAAGGTGTGCATTTCCGTCGTTGGAATGTAAGCGTCCAGCGTAGTGGCGTATTGACAACGCTGGAGTCAAGGGAGTCATAGTTCTATGCTGCCTGAAGCACCGCATGCTGGTTAGTGGATTGCGCCCAAGCTTCCGGAGTGAGGTCCTTGATCTGCCAGTTGGTGGCG
>Ga0307511_10000907_pt1 | contig 31202 bp, 25 predicted proteins | sample 13_EM_MG_FD_200266 | JGI IMG/M metagenome (GOLD analysis project Ga0307511, IMG submission 200266) | Populus trichocarpa ectomycorrhiza microbial communities from riparian zone in the Pacific Northwest, United States - 13_EM | ecosystem: Host-associated > Plants > Roots > Unclassified | place... | reverse complement strand
TAGAGCGTAGTTTTAGCCTTAATAGAAGGTTAGAAGTCATAGTTTCATCAACCGGTTTTTCCAATCTAGACTCCGGTTACCATACAAATTTTGCCAAGCGACCACTACTAACTAAGGTTCGATTGTGCATAGAACGCCTCTTCCGAGGGGCTTGTGCCAACCATGTGTGTGGTTGTGTTTGTGTTTGGTCATTATTTATGTACATACATTAGTCTGGTTGTATTTACATGTGTTTTTGCATAGTAGAGCCAAGACGCTATTTTGAACCGGTCGCTACCTAAAAAATAAAGAACAAAGGTTTTCAATGCACGACAGGGATTTAATTTCTACAATACCACAGCTAGTCTAGTTGGCACGACCGCTCCTGTGGAGGGTCTGGTATAAAACCTTTTTTTCAGTGCGTAGCCTGTTAACATACCGGACTGAATATTGACCCGGATCCTTGCTGGAATACCTTTGGTACGTACTTCTCGCCTAAATCGCCTGTCTAACTGGCCAGAAAATGCCACTACTACTATTCCAGGACTAGTGCAAAGCCACTCTTAGACCCTGAACTCTAGGCGTAGATGTTATCAATACTACCCCTCACAGCGAGCAGCATATCATAATCATCCAGGCCATACCGCCCAGCAAAATAAATACCGGGATAGATAGCTTATATGTATATGTGGTGATGTGCTTAATCTGTTGACAAATAACTAGTGCAGCGGCATGCGTTACCTTGCCAAGCATCCACTACCCTCGAAGTGTCTAAAAGCTTGCTCGCAAGCATAGAGAATAGATGATATCGGTGTCGGTGTGCCAGTCGCGATCGATCAAGTTGAATTGCAAGCATAGATACATATGCGTTCCCCACTATGAAAGTCAAGCCTGTTGGCTGAGTAAAGAGATTATATACCGGTATTCGATGATAATGATATGGGAGATCTAACCAAGGGATGTTTCCCGACATGTATAAAAGAAAACAGCATCTCGTGATATCCCAGCGTCGACCGATCAAGTCCATCCTTCCTTTTCCACGATATTCCTTCGATCCATTCACCCTTGTGGGCCCAATTCTCCATCATCGGCTGCATGATTCTCCTGTTCTAACAGCCTTTTCACCACTCTTGACTCAGTAGTTTTAATCACTACGTAGGGTTCTCGAGATGTGCGTTTGTCAAGCATACCGCTTGAATGTATGAAGCTACCGCTGCAATTAATTCACATTTATACCAGGCTAGGTTACCCAACCAGACTACTGGTTCTGTGGATCCTCTCTTGTTTCATCAGCTCATGTTCCCGACAGGGGGTGCGCCTTTTATGATGCACTTCTAATTGCATATCATCTCTTAACCGATGGCCGGTATCGACCATTCCGGCCCCAAGGCTATGCATCAATACACATCACCCGGATCCTTCAATTCACAGTCTTTCGAGTTTACATCCACTGCCGGAGCGTGTTGGGAAGACCACCGTACACATCAAGGTTACCAGCGTGCGCTTGGTCTAGATCTAGACATTCCGGACTGTGGGAGCAATAATAATTTGGGGGATGCTTGGGGTACTGGGGATGCTTGGGGTACTGGGGATGCTTACTGTTCTGCAACGATGAGGGTGGTGTGTTCAAACCAATCACGAACCATCCAAACAAGGCAGTGACTACCATAGTAAGTTTAGCGCAATTGAACTCCGCGCTGGACCCATATCGGATCAGATAAATTAAACCACTGTGAATTCAAAAAGTCTTACAGGTACTGTACACATAGTAGACATAGAGGCTATTTGCGTGCTCTAATATCATTGCAAGCTTCTGTCCCACCAAAACACCAGTTCACCACTGGGGTTGTCGATCTTAAGTTGCGAGTTAACAGCAGTGCAGTACTCTGCGGGTACCCTGTTACGTGTGGCAGCCTGGACATACTCAGTCTTTTGAGGGTTATCCACTCTAGATCTGTGGCTTCTAGGTGACGGTTGTCATAACCAGGACCCCCTACGACCCGTTCTCTGGTGCTAACTGCTGAAGTACTTAAAGTCTTAGGGCCTTTGTATTTCTAAACTGGTACTTTACTAGACCGACGCAAAGCACAACCGCTTGTCTTTCCAAAAGCAAGGCCACTTCTTAGATCTCCGTTGGCACAGTAGAAATTGGGGAATATATGACATCCGTTCTATACTAATACTCTGGTAGAGAGCCTGTCGCAGGTACATCCGCGTACAAGCCGAATCGCGATTGGGTTGTAACCTAACTGAATTTCATGAAGTGAAACACCTCTACTGATGGAATCCTGTTGGCCAAAGGTAATATATAGAATTTCCTGGGCATGATTATAGGGCTCTCAGGGCGGCTCCCAAAACGGCTACGGCGTAATCTAGACTTACATGCTTGAGTATATTTTACATAACAAATTATATGCTGTCGAGGCCTAGACCCTGGGAAAGCCCTATTTTTGCTGCTATCGAATAAGATCATAATCAAGTCAATCAGGCCATTCTACGTAGAAAGGTCACTTCCTAGCTAAATTTGCCACGAAAATCACATACCCATCACAGAGGACAGTGGTTTCCTGAGTTGGACCAAAGACCATAGCTCGCCAATATGATCACTCATACTCAAGAACAAGGTCCTTAGGAGCCCTATTCACTCTGATCTGAATAGTGCATCGGCCGGTATAAGACCTGGTCTATTTCGCGGGCTTTTATGGCATATATTGACTTCATCAGGAACTAGTAAGTGCTTAGGTTGAATGCTTAATGTCAAACGATAGGCCTGGAGAAGTCATTACGCCTACTAGCCTGACTGGTACTGTCGTCTTCCTGGACTATTTCTTATATTGTGGAGACCTTTGGTACCAGTAAAGATCGCCCACTGCTTCCACTAGTTTGTATGAAGTCACTTACACCTCAATTGGTATAGGTGCATATAGGTGCATAGCATTTAGATGCTGGTACTAATATAGTACAGGTGTCCTAGCAATAAACATTATCTCAGGTTCCGCCCATGTACAGCTCAACGAAAAAGACCGCAGCAGATGTAGATGCAGTGTATCTAGCGCCGGTAATAATTACGGCAAACTGTGGCAATAACACAACCTCGTAGACCCCCGCACTATTATGCGCCTTAGCGATGCCGAAAACTACTGCAACGGACGGGGTAATGTAACACGCCGGGGATATGCAACAACACAGCCCTAGAGTAGAAGTCAATGGGTTTTCGGTGGAATTGGGTGCTCAAAAGCCGTGTACGAGTTCGGAGAATAATTTATGAACTGCCTAAGAGCCCTGGATCATGGACATGAATTGCGTGATGCAGACATATGGCCAGGTATTAAATCAGAATGATGTGATTGAGCAGAGCCTGAGTACATTTACTGCCCCTCCCACATAGTGCAAAAACCATGAAGTAATTCCATACCTCACGGGGTGATAGATAATACATGGGGATGCACCAAAAGTAGGGGTCCGGGGTGGGATTGCAACATCGCGGGTGAAGGCTCAACCTCGAGCAGTTATCATCAGATTTGGATGGTAGGGAGCTCAGAACGGATGTGCAAGTCCATATAATCATTTACAAACTGCCAAAGAAACCTGGATTACAGAGCCAATAGGGTTATCCTGGTATATGTTATGCCTGGACCGTTTTGGGTGGACTTGCTCCTAAGACTTCCTCAATGCCCCCTATACCCATGTATTATCTATCACCCCGTGAGGTATGGAATTGACTTCATGGTTTTTGCACTATGTGGAAGGGGTAGTAAATGTACCCAGGCTCTGCTTAATCACATCATTCTGATTTAATACCTGGCCATATGTCCGCATCACGTAATTCAAGTATTACCCATATATCAGGATACCCCCTTTGACTCCATGATCCAGGGCTCTTAGGTCATAAATTATTCTCCGAACTCGTACACAGCTTTTGAGCCTCCTGCCACCCAATTCCACCGAAAGCCCATTGGGTTCGAACCTACCGCTGTTGCATATCCCGGCCTGTTGCATATCCCGGCCTGTTGCATATCCCGGCCTGTTGCATTACCCCGTCGTATGTAGTATTCCGAGGAACGAATTAAATGTGTTCCAATCGGGAATTATTATTGGTACGTTCAAAAATGGTAATTCACAAATGGTAACTGCCAGTGAGCTGGGATATGTGATTAAGCCACCAATCTTCCAATTTCTGAAGATTGACCCCTACGAGTTGGTCGGCATACCTTGGTCTGGTTGGTACGAAGGGACACACTTAGGGGAATTAATTTCAGCGCGGCTTACACGAGTAACTGTAATTGTAAGATTACGAGGTTATGAACGGAGAAATTGTGTGAGAGAGATATATTAAACTGCGGAGCTATCTTAGATATCGCTAATTGGGGTAACTCCAAATATGGTGATTGCTGAACCGTTCGACCACCCGAACCACCAATCGCTATGATTAATGATTCGTTCCTATCACCAAACACGCTTGCCTATTGGTACTATATATACTGGTGGCTTCTGTAATTGACCATTCCGCTGTGCGTAACTGCTGGTGTTATAGTTGCTTTGCGCTCCTGTGCTGCTGGCCCACTGCCGTCGCTCCATATGTCTGCTACTGTTTCTCATGGCTCCAGCTGCTCCCCATTACAATTATTACTGCTATGACCCATGTACATTGCTGCTCCTACCTACCTTACATAGCTGCGCCTGCTGCCGCTGATTATTCCTGTCGCTATGTGTGGCTGTTGCTGTGCATACGTTGATATCCTCTCTATAATATCAAATATTCTGTATTCCAAACGTCAAAACGAGTTGCCTCAATCCATGAAGTAAAGTACTTATAACTGCGCTATGCCTACCATCAGTTTCTATATTGATGTCCACACAGATTGGTGAACCGGGTGGCCTAAGCGCAATTGGTGGAGGGGCCGACTAGCGCCCTATTGACCAATTGGTCGCCCCATTGGCCAATCGTCATGATTGGTGAACACACTTCATGAAGTCTTGGCAATATTGGGTCTGGGTGCAAGTTTTTCACACCAGATGCTGGTTACCGTTACTTAGTCCCTATCTCCTGGTAGCGATGGCTTATTAGGTTTTCGGTTACTGTAGCCGTGAGACATCAACATTAACGTTCTACCCCAGCCCCTTCTCTAAGCAAAGTGTGTCGCCAAAATTTGCATTGTGAAGACATTAATGGGCTTGACTGTTGACGAGAACCTGTCAAGTGACCCTAAGTACATGCAACTGTACTTACATATATAGACTATGGATCATGCACCGGCGCCGTAGATTAAAGTTGCGCCTGCAGACTATTTGTGTGACAGATGACTCTGGATCCTGGTACTGACATTGCTGTATACATACAGACTCAGCGGGCAGGCAGTACCGTCCGAACGTCGATCTTAGCGAAATTTTCAACACTATATCTAACATAGGTAGTAGGGCCATCTATTCCCTGGTTGTGGGACTTGTAGCCGGACTGTCCATTCGTTGATACTAAAAAATGCCATAGGTATTTTGTATGGTAGACAGGGGTCTCATGATATAGGGGATAGAAGTGTAGGCACTGGTTGCCCATATATAATGAGGGATGCCAGAGACCTGGCACTGGTGAAAACCCGAATGCAAAAATCCAAGCAGTATTAGTCGCGAACTCTAGATCCTCCGGGCAAGGTTGGTTGTTGTGGCCATCGAAGAAACGCTCCTATCGAAAAACAGTGGACAGGATATTCGACTAGGCACCGGACAGTTTGATTTTGGACAGGAAAGCACGGCGCAGCTACCATGGCGAGCGGCAAAGCTGATACCAAAAACCAGGTCGTCCTGGCCCCAAGAAATAGTGTTCTCCTTGGCCTCCTATTACTACAGCTCCTGTTCGCTCTCACGGTTTTCGGTGGAGCCTTAGATATGGTGATAAAAGCTAGCAGAATTTTACAGAAACGCGATCTCCTCGAACTAGATGCTCATCGGCTCTATCCCCGACGTGGTCGACGTGGTGGTGGAAGCGATTCGGATGGGAGTTCCATTGAACTTAGCTGGGAGGTGGTGGTCTATTATGCGTTGAGCATCTCCGTCGTTTTCCTACTCTACAACCTGGCCATGATCTATAAATATTTCAGGAATAAGATGAACTTGGGCTCGGCTATACGGTGGAGTGTGAGCTTCTGGATAATGTTCCTTGCCAGTGCTATTATCACGGTAGTGTGGACACAGCAATATGAGAGCTTTAGTCTCATGAATTCCCCTTCATTAGCAGCTATTACCTTGGGCGCCATCCTCCTCGTGTAAGTATACTAGCTAGCTATTCCTTTTTCCGTTGAGTCTCTAATTGAGCATCGCTGACTGCCTTCGCTTTTCAGCGTCGCTCTGACGGTATCAATCCCGCACGCGTGGAAAGTGCGCAAGGATGTGTTGAAACAACTTCAGTTAGCACCAGCACCGATAGCTACTTCTCAGAACCCTGGGAATGCTCCTTCGCAAGGAGCATACATTCCCATGGTCGCAACACCGGGGCCAGCGGGACAATTCCAGTACCAGCAACCAGGACAAGCACCACCTGGGCAACAGTGGGTTCTGGCTCCAGTCCAAACACCCTACAGTCAGCAGCAACCCCAGCAGTGCCCTACACAGGTATACACAAGTTACAACCCACCAACAGCGTCTATGAGCTACGCACAAAGTGCACCCGCGACATATCCACCTCCACAGTTTGTTGCTCAAAACGATTACAGTTACAACAAGAATTCATATGCCTGAGAAGTTTCGAGAAATGCTTATATTTTGGTTGAGGAGATGAATTAAGCGCATTTTTCCTTATTTTTCTTCTACTTCCGAATATATTTCTGTTTACCTTTAAGGTTCTGGGTTTTTCAAGCTACGCCATATCCTTATTATTCTCGTTGCTTTAGGGACTTGATTCTGTTTATTTCCGTCTTTGATATTCAAGTGCCTAGGCATAACTGCCCAGCCCTAGCAAGCGGTTATGTTTTTCAATATATAAGGATAGAGTTATGAGTCTATTCTCTCTTAGTGAATGCATATTTGTATGTTTTCTGGGGCAACTCATATATTTCGGTATTTTTCCTGTCGTGTACGTCTGGCACAAATTTCGTGCGTCTTTACTTGGGAGAAGGAGGTACTACCTACGACGGAACGTGGCATGTGGTTATCCCAGGGGCATATGTACAGTATATTATTACTCTGGCAATTTCCAGGCGGTTGGGGATCATCACGTTCATATTTAATATTTGATTGAGATAGGTTGAAACCCTTAATTTATATATGAATGAGGACCTAAAAGTGCATAGCGTATGATATCCCTTGCACTTGTAATCGAGCCGCTGAGACATCGATAAACTTGAACAATGGATCCTCACACTCTCTACTAATGAATATATTCACTGCTTGCATGGGTCTTTAAGTGATCTCGGTACGAATGTATATTTTCCCGGCAGCACTACCATTGCAATCAATACTGATTGGTTTCCTCTGGTTGGGGGCAGCGGGACAGGTTATGTACCGTTGGAGTGGGCAATTTACAGGAATACGCCTATCTAGAATGATGAACTCAGGTACATATCTCATGCTAACCGATATGAAGTGCATGGAACCGTTAAATTATGCTGATTACTTACCGCTTTTGCAAACGCACTCGCCATTCCTTCTATTTTATTGCTGATTCTGGGATATGTTTTGGGTGCGTTGATGCACTGACACTGAATGTAGTGTGGCTTGCCCTATGGGTATTCGCGGTATACAGCGTACTAGTAGTTCTGGGTGGCTATCGCTGGTATTCGTAATGATACGCGAGCGAGGAGGGATAGACTTCCTTATTTTCCTTGGTGTTGGGATCAAGGGGATTGAATTCGAACTGTTCCCACACGGTGAGGAGAGAGAGGTATCTCCACAATAGGTAGGAAGTAGTTCTTTAGTTGTAAGTACCACTGTACTCTGGAGATCTGGCTAAATGTGCAAGTAATGAAAATGCGACAGTCTTTGACAATAATCAATCTCGCTTAGCGGACTTCTTATGGAATAGAATCCTCGATAGTCATACAAGTCCTATATAGCTATACAATAGTATGCAATTGGTGATGCTCTGGTAGATCAATTCTACATTCGCATCATAGCTAAGCACGATATTTAGCACTCTTATATGGATATTAGTGTCATAACTTGTCGTATCTACCTTCTATATGGGAGGCGTCAGACTCATGGAGACCTCTCCGCAAACATAATTCAATCTGGGACCGGAGTTATCAGAGGCAAATATTTACAACCATGACCCTCAAGCAGAAACACACTGTGCTGCGTGTATACGAGCTTCTCCTGCTGCCAGGCTACAAATGCTTTTGGTTCGGCGCTATGGGTTCTATTCAATTACATACGGAGGTAGGTACACCTATATAATGTGTAATTACATGTCGATAGATTTTGTTTATTGAGTATCGGAATCACGGGAACAACGGCATCCACTTCCCCGAATCTACACAGCAACAACAGGGTAATAATGTAAAGCATAGGGTAATCACGCCTGTGTTCCAGGCCCAGTTGAACCAGCCTGGTTGCCATTGAACACCCCGCATACTATCCACTATAAGGATAGTGGATATCACATGGATTGTGGGGTGGGATTTTTTGCGTGCATGAAACACCCGATGTTGCGCTAGGATTCCGGGACGATGTTCCTTGCAACGTATCGTAGGTCACCTACGTACCAGCTTGAAGCACGTGTAAAGTGCGCGAGGTCTCGGTTCACCGATGTATGTATATATTTTCTAATGGGCACTGAGGGGTTAATCCGCTACAACCGGGTCAAGAGCCAGCGGTACCGTATACATACGGTTAGTACCTATCTAGGTTTATCAAGAGATTTCTCCGAAAGAGGATATTATTTTGTAAATCAGGAGGTAAGGGTGGTGGATTTAGAATATTTATTGCACCTGCTGGGCATTTTAACTTTGCGCATCCTATAGATCTCACTTATATAGCGAGGATATTCTGTGATAGTTCCCCCGCAATTTTAGTAATAGTCCAGTACTGTAACGAGTGGATATAGATTCCGAAATTTCCGGTGCCATGGATGGAAGTTACTCAGATGTGCCTTGCATAAAACTGTCGTAGCCTGCGCTCGACAAGCACGGGTACTGGTGGCTTCTCTACTTACAGTTACCTCAAGTAAATCCTAAAAATGTCGACGTTATCAATTAGGATGAGACTCGCAAGATTCCCAGAGCACTCCAATACCGACATATTCGGAAGCGTAAACGTGCAGGTCAAGCTCCTCGTTGTTTGAAGCGCATATCCCAGTTGGCCAGCTCGAATTATCAGGTGAACCACCGGCACGATGCGTGGGGGCCTGGGAGTACCCCTGCTCCCAAACCCTAACTACCATGAGGCCAAAGTCAATCCTCTCTACAATGAGCTCCCGTCTGTAATAAAGTTAATTCTATTCGGAAGAGCTTCGACCGAGAAAATCTCCGATGGGGTATATAAAAGCCACCTACATTCCCCTATTATCAAAGGTCCATCTACAGCGGTCCCGTATCTTCACTTCTAGCATATAAAATGAAGTCCCTCTCCCTCGCCACCTTCACCATCGCCCTCAACGCTGCTGGCGTCCTCAGCCACGGCTACGTCTCCTCCGCCACTATCGGGGGCACCACGTACAGCGGCTACCTCCCCTATTCCGACCCCTACACCAGCCCCGTTCCCCAGCGTATCTTCCGCAAGATTGCTGGAAACGGGCCAGTCGAGGATATCACCTCTGTTGATCTCCAATGCGGTGGGTGGCAGAACTCTGGCTCCGAGCCTGCGGCATTGAGCGCGACTGTGGCTGCGGGGAGCACGATTAGCTTGAGATGGACTACATGGCCGGATAGTCATAAAGGGCCAGTATCGACGTATATGGCGAAGTGTCCTAGTTCCTGCACGAACTATAGCCCGGGAAAGGCGGCTGTTTGGTTCAAGGTTGCCCATGCTGGGAAGAATGTGGATGGTACTTGGGCTTCCGTAAGTATTCCCAAGTTACCTCTATTATTGTCTTGAGGTTTCCCAAGCTGACCTGGAAAAGGATCCATTCATCACAAACCGGCCATACACCTTCACCGTCCCCAAGTCCCTTGCAAACGGGAACTACATTGTCCGTCATGAGCTTGTTGCTCTCCACTCTGCGTGGGCATACCCCGGTATCCAGTTCTACCCCTCTTGCTTCCAGATCACCATCACTGGAGGCGGTAGTGCAACTAGCCCACCTTCCAAGGTTGCCTTCCCGGGTGCATATACCCCAACTAGCCCAGGAATTGTCTACGACATCTACCAAGGAACTGGTTCCTATATCATCCCAGGCCCTGTACGCACCTAATGCTCTTTGACCTCGATGAACGTAGTTAACGTATTGAAACGTAGGCCCCATGGACTGGTTAAATAATTATCACCGACTGAGTAGCTTCAAGCTTCCAACGAGATTAGGTGTGTAAGGAGCTTGGGGGCGGGGCGAAAGGGGCAACATGATGCGGCTGCAATGTGTGTATTTCTTGCGTGGTCATCTTGTATGGTATATATTGGCGTAAACATCTGGGGAAATGAAAATTCTAGGTCGAAGGATATATCGCCTTGCTTGCTCTTGAGTGAAGATGTGCAAGGAATTCTGCACTGCTTCACCACTGTAGGTATCCGTATGTATTCAGTTCTACTTGGGAGCGGAGTACCCGCTGAGCTTGGAGAGAATTGTGGATTCAAATTTGGTAGCTCGTGTGGTGGCCCCCTCACCAGTTGAACGTAACATTCAAATTTAAAGAAGCTATTTGCCCGCCAGACACTGGACCCGGCAACATTTGCCCCGCCGCTCGAACACCGGCTATAGGTAGGTACCTTGATATGTGCACCGGTGTAAGAGACGTGAAGGTCGGTTTGATTTCATGAAGGTGCCGTACAAGTGTGCATGGGAGTGTAGGCGTTCGGCCTGAGCACGAGCCGGCTCGTCATTTTTCAAGGGAGGCTCGTGCTTTCGGCTCGTGCCAGGCCTAATAGGAGTAACTCCTAAGGACCTTGGTAGTTATGTAGTCTTTGGCAACGGGATGATCTGGCCTATCTAGCTATGTGAGTAGTTGGGGAAGTTAATTATACCTAAGTAAGTGCTAAGTGTAGCATATATTGCAAGTAACTGCAAACTGGTGTGAGGCTGTTCACTCAAGTGGTACCAGGTGTGAAAGGCTCGCGGTCAGCCTGGCGCGTAGATGAAAGGCGAATATCCCGGTGTATATAAATGTAGTCTTACTGTTGGAGTGGTGCCAAGACGAGATGACCGGCGCCCTTTCCTAAGATTCTCCAGTTACAAAAATTCCAGGTGGTATTCGGGGATGTTGCCGTCAGGGTGGACAGACCCTTCTACTCCACTTGCAATATTGAGAGTATGCCTAGGCTTGCCTAGTTGATTAAAACATACTCAGACTCCCATAATACAAATGTATATGATGGGAGTTATGGAATTCTCTCGTGATTTGCGACTTGTGGCCCTGCAGGAAAGTTATTCATGTACAATTGGAATCAGTACCTACGATATTTCTAAGCGGTGCTACTGCTATCTTAAGATCTTGTGCTTACATTGACACCGGCACTGGCAGCTATCTCATAGGTCTAGCAGCGCGCTTCAATCCCCTGACAAGAATATGAATGGAAGGGTGTGATTATATATAACCGCCGAGAAATTGAACGAAAAACAATCATAAACAAAGATCCTAACTTCTATCTACGCTGTGTCTGTGAGAACCGGCGAGGGCTCAGCGGTACAATATTCCTTAGTTCAGTATCACTAGCGTCTTGCTCAGAGTCAAGGCTGGATTTGTTATCGATGTCATCACCATCATTTTGCCTCTCACGATCACCCGCACGGCTAATATGCTGACGGCTACTATGCCGCTTCACTTCCACTGCATCTCTTTCAGCGTCATATGCACCATACCCAAACCCCTTGGCAAGGATTGGATTTCCCGCCCAACTCGGTGACCGTACCTCCACACGATTCTCCCTACCGTCTATTGGCTGAGGTGAGAATGCCCCACCATTCCCCATAACCAGTGCATTGCTAGCACTTGGTCTTGATTCATTATTTGGTTCGTTATTTGAAAACATATTTGATGGCATGCCACTTTCAGAGACTGAAGTCCTGTGCCGTGATGATCGTCGGAGGAGAGCACGTAATGCAGGCAAGCAACCAGCCCAAACGGCAATGACAACCTCAAGTTCGGAGGTGTAGACGATAATGCTTTGCTGTGATGGGAGGGTTTCGTGGTGGTTGCCGTAGATGAAGTCCCAGAGAAAGACGAAGCGGATGATGGAGGCGACGATACAGATGAGGCCGAGAAAGAGGATGAACGCAATTGCGTACATTTCTCGGCGGCGGAGCGGGAGGGTCTTGAGGACAAAGAGCGGGATGGCCATGACTAGTGAAAAGGAATATATGATTTAGCTTGCTCGAATTTCATTTTAATCACACCTTTTGAGCTCGGGGGGTCACTCACTAGCAAGATCGGTCAATATATTGGTCGCAGTACCAAATCCTACCACTACCATACTCCGCAGAGACGAACACAGCGTTTTAGGATTCATTGACCTAGACCAATTGCAATACCAATATTAGCACCCGCTGACCCCCATCCAGTCGAGGACCACATACCAACTCGTATGAAACGGTAAACACCACAACATTGTCAACAAAAAATTAGCCACAAACGCTGCCACGGTCACCCAAATAGCAACTCTCACAAACACCCTCAATCTCCTCTCCAGGTGTTGCTCCAGTTCCACAAAAATTCCCAAAAAGGCCGCCTTTACCGCATACAACCCCACCACATAGAAGCACTTCAGAGCAACCGAGATTTTCAACGACATCTCCACGAGATGTATTGGTAAGCCTGTACTTGACTCCCGTTTTACATCAACATGTCGGTACTCGATGAGTTTTGCGGAGGTCCAGATGTTGCAGCCGTTACAGCCGATGACGCATAGCAGGGTGAGGTATAAGGCGGCATTGGTGACAGAGTTCCCGAAACGAGCCCGTTTGAAGCGGGAGAGGACCCAAGCGCGGAGGATGATTAGAATGACACAGGGGAGGCCGATGGAAATCTCAAAGCCTATGCGGCTTTCGGGTCGCATGGTCAGCTGGTGAAATTGTTCGGCAGCCATTTTGACTAAATTATTGGCGGTAATAGACGAGGGAATTGGTTATAATATTAACAGGGTGAAGTGAGTCCACTCTTAGTAAATATATTGTGGTCGTGATATGAGTTGTCAGTGTCGGTCTTGTTATAGGCAGGTATTTGTCATGAATATGTATGGTTGTACATTTGCCAGTGCGGAACTGTTGCAATTGGTGATCGTGAGCTTGCACAGCATTGGGTAATACTGCTGCTACTCTGTCGACCTATGATCCCAACATCCAAACCTGTAAGTTTGCAAGCTTGTACCCTTTGCCGATAGGTTGGCCAAAGGTTCTTTCCTTCCAGATTTCAGCAGTGTGGGGGTGCCGTGGGGATATATTTTTCTCCACGTGGATCTCCAACATGTGCCACTAACACCAATTCAAAGAAGCCCTGGGGGAATGTGGTTTTTGAAGTGCAGAGCTAAAGAGAATGTCGGGTATATACTAGTAAAGTTTCCTTAAAATATCCAACTTGAAAACGAGTGTATGTATAGCAAGAGGGAGTATCAGGGATTTTGCAAAAGAATCAGATGGGGAAACAACATCCAAAGCGGAGTACAGACAACTCTCGTTATAAGCATACGGTCGGGACCAGAGGTGACATGCTTATAGTGAATATATGCTTATATCGAGAGAAAATTACGCCGTGTTACATATGTGGGGGGAGGGGCGTGCATATAATGAATATATGCTTATATCGGGTATGCTTATAACGAGAGTTGTCTGTACCTGGGTTCTTTATGATTTTTATGGCTCTTGTATTTACACGATTTAGCTGTGATCCTCATACCCCAGTCATATTTCTTGTCCAATGGGGTAAGGAATAGGAAAACCTTATGATTGTAGATACCTAGCCCCCACTAAGCCACTCTATAAAGTACTGTACGCTCCCTGAAGGGCAACCCTCCCATGTTCCCTGTTCCACTACCTTCATACCCATGGTCAAGAACATTGGCATTTCTAATTATGTGCAGCTGAGCCCCACTAACGTATACCTATTCCTCAGCTGTATTATTCAAACGAATGTGGTATCTTCGCTAGGAAAGTTACTCTGAATCCTCAATGTTGTGACGGCAGATGGCATGTCTATGATTCATACAGCAATGCTATCATCGGATATCCATTGCACAACATTATACAAAAGTAGGGAATTTGAACTGGTGAATCCGGAAACGCCGAAGTTACCAGTGGACCCTGGCCTGTTTTGGTGCTTAATTAGACTCACACGCCATTATACAACTAAGTAAGTAGCTATTATTCAATAGCTAGTGTGCTTTCACGCGATCGGCGAGTACCACAAAGACTGGGAAGTAAGACCCCCGGTCGAACTAATGTCGGTTGCTATGTCTAATACTAATTCTACCTAGACCCGCATACAGTTACATACCTAGTCTGCCATCTCACTGGCTGTAGCGATGTCGGCTGCAGCAATGTCAAATTCTGTGTGTCTTCTTCCGTAGCATCCAATTCCTTAATTCTGAAGTCCGGAAGCCCACGAATTTGGAGTTTGTGATCTTGACTGCCATCTGGGGGTAGAGATATACCGGTTTGCTCAAAAGCCTTGACTATGCTCGCTTGTCCAATTGTACAATGCAATTGTTAATATCTATAGCATATATTGCTGTTAGATAACCATATGATTATAGCCATGTTCTGTGTGCTATTTGGTGAAATGTGCGAAGTGAAGCATATTTGAATCTGACAAATGCCGTGCATACCAACATTTTTTTTAATTTTTCCCAGTTCAATGGATATGGTTGGTTGACATCTAAGACACCCAAGTGCAGCTGCATTAGTTCGACCGGGGGTCTTACTTCCCAGTCTTTGCGGTACCATCACGGATCAGAACTTGGTGGGAAACGAAGTATGATGGGTTTTCTCTTTTGCATGGAACGCCCTGTACTAATTGGATAATTATGTAGGTACTTGTTAGGGTTCCATGCTCGCTTAACTGTTGCTTTTCCCCGTCTGATTCAGAAACATTGCTCGGCCGGTCCTGCAATTCTAAGACATTAAGACATGCACATGCATTCTAACTTGACAGCCGATAACGTATAACGACGATTTACTAAGTCAGCTTGCAATCGATTGCTTTATAGCGAGGAAGGTATCTACGGTACTCCCTGCTAAACAAACTGTTCAAGTACGATTTGAGTTTCATAGGCTCTCCTATATTTGGCAAATGAAAAGTGCCGTTTCTGGGGTTAAATCAAGTTAATTGAACATTTGTATTTATATCTATGTTCAAAGCACCTTCAATATACTGTATATTTATTGGAGGGTCAATGTGCTGCAAATACTTCTTGACCCACCACACCGCTGGCAACACTACATAGCTATAGTACACTAATTGCTATCAATGTACATAAATCGCTGCCTCTAGGTCTTTGTGACGTCATGATGTCCAACTATACAGTAACGGCATCAAAAGTAAATTGAATAATATAGACAGTAAATGATACTGTGATTTTGCACTTCCTACACCACGACCTGGGCGTTAGACCCAAGATCCTAGATTGCGGGCATGGCTTTCCCCCCAGCAGGCTATGTTTGTGAGCGGGTACGAGAGGACCCTTGAATCCATCGCGTATGCACAATTAATTACTCACCACAAAACTGTAATGTAGCGATGTAGTCTTGTTGAATGGTTAATAATCATCATATGTCCTTTTAAAATTAAGGGCTAACCGCATGGGTAACTATGTTCCATGGGCACGCGACTTTTCGCCATGTGAAAAGCCGAATTTTGGCAGCGACCAGCTAAGTATCTGGCTTGAAAGACGAATGAAACCAGTTCTGAGAGTATTTTCTTTTGTAATTTCCTGTTATGTAGGTCGAGTATATCCGTCAATAAACAACATACAATACCTACTTAGAAGTAGCGTAGCGTGACGGAATGGACCCTTCAGTGCCAAAACCCATCGTTCGAGCAAGGTACTGTAACTGGACTTGGAAGTTTTATTGTAGCACTACGGTAGCTTTTGCCAGTCGATATGGTAGTATATACATATCGCTACAAGACCTGTCGACATGACTTAGGAAACCTGAGGAACTTTTGGTTTTGTTGGAGAGATGCATGCGGCTGCGGTGGGGATATTGACATAGTACATACATATTTAATGTGTCTTCGGACACTGGGCCTCAAAGTGGTTCTTGCCCCGGCGGCCCGTCACGGCACTCGGTTACGGTCGGGTATGTTCCGGTGGGGGCTTTAATATCAATGCATGTGAGGCAAACGTATAACTATGCATAGAGTGGTATGTTTTGTTGTATGTACCTGGCGAGATTGTCATACAGGAAGCTTTAGAGGGTCTTATCACATCTCTGTCCTCAGGAGGTTTGACTGACCTGTAGTAGGCAAGCCTTACTTTCGAGCTGTGCGCGGCACCCCCTACCTACTTTGCCAGACTAGGACCCCATATGGGCAATGAGTATTAAAAAAAACGCTTTATAATATTAATACAAACTTTGATAGGGCAGCGCAAACTTTTATTAGCTGTACCAGGACCGGACCCTACTATGAATCTCAAAACTAACAAAATATATACATAGAAAATTGATTACCAGAAACAGAGGGGGGGTTGTATCAGAGGCAGCAGGAGCCCAGAAGCCCCTCGGTGATGTTTCAACCGTATATATCGATAATACTTGAGTCCATTTTGCACAGGACTAGTAGTATCAACTAAGCCTTGAATGGAGAGCTGAGTGGGAGCCTGAGGAAGGGCAAGCGTAGAGATAAAAATGCTTTGAAAAAAGCAGATGAGATCATCTAACTGACCAAGTGCTTTAGCAAAAGTAGGATAATGTTGCTATTGAAGTGACTCGGTACCATTAGTAAAGTGTGAATAGTAGGTGAGGTATTTTCGCCCGTAGATTAAGTGAGTTTCTGAATGTTTTCTTGAATCATCACAGAATGTGGCAGGAACTTTATCGTGAACCACAAGAACTTCATCAAATGCTAACCACATATTGATAGCTGCATCAATACCCTTATTAAGGAGTGTTTATTTATCTTGTGACTTCTCCACATCCGGGGTAAGCGAACTTGAAATACCAATTGGAGAGAGAAGTCCTTCATGAAGTGAAATTTGCGCTGTTGGGGTGGCTCTTGCAATGAAAAAGATGAACCTATTGGTGGAGGAGTTATTCAACAAAAACCAATGGCGTTATATATCCTACTGATGAAGTACCACTCTCGGAGTTCTCCAATGCATGGCTAGATGTTTAAAACACAACAGGGATCTAGGAGTAAGGCTACGTGGAAGTCTGGGGGTACTTACATGAATGCTATCACAGAGCAATGACCCAAGGTCGTAAAGATTTTATGTGTAATATAGGTGAAACAGGTCAATCTAATGTAGCTATAGGCACTGGGTCTCATGGCGAGAGATTAAGACAGAGGGCTCGGGCTACCAGGTATGTATCTAGTTAGATATCAGCTGTTTTCCCATTTCCGGTCTTACCGCATAACCGCCTTATATGTATTAAAATGTGTCCTGACGGACGCTATGTAGTAGGGCAGGTTCGACTGTACAGGTAGATAGTTGGGAGGGATTACAGGCGAAGATTTTCAGTACATTATTGCATTTCTAACTCGAGTCACAATGTTGGTGAGACCCGGCTCTAGGGTAGACAGGACGTAATCTTACAGCCAATTATTGTTGCATGTTGCAGAGTGAATATGCAGGGACCTCACATATATATTGATCGTCTTTCAAACATTCATAAGATGGGAAAATGTGGCAGTTCAAGAGAGTATGGAGAGACACCTAATTTCAATCACTTTACGAGCCACGAGGCTACTCAATTAATCGTGGATCTGGCTATGGAGATCGATCAAGGCTCCGGCAGTTGTACCTGCGTGGGAGAAATGCATAGTTAGTGTGCCTCCCATGGTGTAAGATTACGAGGTTACCAGCGGAGGAATCTTGAGAGAGAAATATAGATGTATTTGTCAGGGCTATGTAGAGATCGCTATAGTCTTGATGCTATGGTTCTACTGTCCTATCTTCCTTATTTCGCCAGCGGATTCCAGCTCTTTTATCCTCCTCGAGTTATCCCAATAGGCCATTTTAGGCTTCCCTGTTCATGCCTGCATATCCCAATAGGCCATTCTCGGATTCCTGCGTTTCCCGTGATGTCTCCCGTGATATCGCACGTGAGAGTAATTCCTACACATGGCACTCACACGGATGAAGGATGTTTCTTTCGGCTGCGGGGTGCTTCTGCAGGAAGCATATAGAACTCAATGCGGCCCGAAGCTAGCAAATATGAGTCTAGTCATGTGACTTTTGTTTTAGTGCACTAGTCAATATACCTAGGTAATTGAAGAGGGCTCTGAGAGAATCAGATACTTTGTTTTCACAGCTTCGAACATTAGGATCATAATCTTTCATTGCGCGTGATATTGCACTGACAGTGCCCTCAAGACTTGCTTCTGCCAATGATCAAAAACGAGCAGCATTTTATTGTACTTGAAGCCTTATATTTGAAAGCCGTTGGCAATTAATTCTGGATGTCGGTGGTTCCCAATGGAAAGTTCAACTGCTAAATGTTTATCCTTATTGCAAGTAGGCATTGGTATAACTGGGCCGATATAATAAACTATACAATGAGGTTTGCTTACCGTTAAATAAAGGGTTTATTGAGAGGTCTGGGGCCAGTCAGGGTAACAAGGTCCTGTCGCTAGTGACTGAATCCGTGTCACCTTCAACCTAATGATACTAGTGAAAATTATATTGCTCAACCTACGCGCATATGGAGGACTGTTGGAGGGTTATGGTATCCCCAATCTTGGATATATGTGGACCCCAACTACGCTTTTGGCATTCATAGGCGTGCAAAATCGTACTTCATTTACGTAATTAGTCAGAATCTATGATCATACTTGGTACTTTGCTGGGTATATTCAAAGCTACATGGTAGGTATACAGAAGCGGAATGAAAAATCCTTGATTGGAGTTTGAAGGCCTATTACTGGTATAGCTCCTCATGGGAAATTTTTTGTTAAAGTAACTTGCAGGAGGTGTTTAATCTGTGAGATAATGTTGGACACCTCTGGTAATTCTGAAATATTAACTTAAGAATATATGGCTGCTGCGCATGTTCCAGCCCGTACTCATTAATGCGTTGAGCTTTTCTAATTACGCTACTTGAGGTATTGCTTAGGTAAAGCCATGGGCCACTTGAGAAGTTGAGGGTAAACACCGACCAAATCCGTGATGAGAATTAGATATACGGTGTGTATACCCCGGTCGAGTGGTTTATACTCAGCTTTGTGTTGAAACGTCATTAGGTCGAGTCACAGCTGCCCCACCAACTGTTGTATATCCGTTGTCGGAATCCGCCATGTAATAATTTGTATTTATGTAATACTCAGTGAAAGCAATATACTATACTAGTGTGGCGTGTGAATCTGTCAGACCGACTGGGCCAAAAGGAAGTTCCCCTACCTACCCCTCACAGCTACAGTGCGTATAATAATTGGACCTTAACAAACAAAGTGCTTAGTTTGTCGGGAAAATAACCCGATACCATCATCATGCCGTCATTCTAAATCTGAGCATCGATACGTAGTTAGCGTCACAGTGGCTTCAAGCTGGAAACGACACTAAACTAGCCACCGTCGTCACCGCAAACGCCATCACATTGGAAACTTGGTCGTATTGGCTTGTGCTATCATTGCTTCCACGCATTTTAGACCTCTATCCACAGCATCTAGCTATGGATTCGAGTTACCAGCCAGGTGCGAGGGCCTCTGCGACCGTCAGAGGCTGGCTAGGGGGCAAACTGCCCATGACCAGCATAATGACATAGGCAAGAGAAGCTACAGCTGTATAACTTGGCCGGTTCCGCATTCTCACATATCGCTCGTACATCGAACCTTTTTCACCTCACCTTCCCTACTTAATTCATTTACCCTTACCGACTTGCCCACCATGATTGCTCCTCTCGCAAAGTCAACCATCTGGATCCTCCGCTTCTTCCAATGGTCCTTCGCAGTCATTATCATGGCCGTAACAGCCTACTTTATTCATCAGTTTAGAAGCTTCGGCTCCCACGGCCCTCGGGAGACTGTGGTTCCACTGATATTTTCGATTTTAGCCATAATTTTCACGACTTTCTCCATCATCGGGCTGTACTTCCTAAGCTTCTCGACGCAGATCCTGGCCACATTGCTGGACATTATCTTGTGGGTGGGATATTTGGCGAGTGCGGGGCTTCTTCGGCGGAATTATCACATTCGGGGCAGAAACAACCAGTTGTGGCAGAAGCTGTACTTTGGTCAGACTTCGGTCGGGCGACGTCCACGTAGTTTTAGGAATAATCCCTTGTTGAAACTGTTGGCGGCCCTAGTCGTTATCCAAGTGTAAGTTGTTGCTGTCGTGACGGAGTTGATCAATTTTGTATGTGAGGTAGCTAAATGAACGTTACAGGATTTTCTTTTTCTTCACTATGGTTCTGCAACTATGGGTGGCAAAGAAGAACCGAGATCAGCAGCGACTCTCTGGTACTACCGAGAAGAGACTTTCAAGGTCAACTGCCGGAAGCGAAGTACTGCCGATGCAGCACGCAGTGGGGGAAAACCACGTGTGAACTTTGAGTTTTGTGGAGTCAGGAGTGTAGGTAGAATGATGCAGGGAGAAAGTGGCATCACATTGGAATGGAACAGTGATCAATGGGGAAGGAGGCGATGGTATCTCTAGTTGACTATGATGCTTTTGATCATGTAGCTGCCATATGTGGCCCGCATCACTGTAATAGTGATTATTTGGATATTGCGTTCTCGTTTTTGATTGTCGGGATAGCTGTGATTATTCCTGATGAAACCCTGTATTTCTAAGAAAATATAGCCTGTTTGAATTGCGGTCGGTGGGACGTAAGATCCTTATTTCATAAGGATCCGAGTTTCGAAACCCATCTATTACTTAGGGTGTGTGTTTGGGCCTTAGACTCATGGACGACCTACACAACCCGCAGAAACTTCTACCCCCCCTTCCCATGCCGTCTCGCTGAGATTAATACCGACATTAGAGCAACCGAGCTTTATACCCAAAGTAAACTTGCTAGTATATCAAGCTACTTGCATTGCATGACTTGGATCGCGTGATAGCGACAGACAATTAATTCGTGCTGCCGCGTAAGTTATGACTAATATGAAAATCTCTGCTACTAGTCCATCCTCAGGAGGTTCAGTCGGACCTGCAAACGTTGTGCAAATGGTTCCTACATAAGTCAAAAAACTCAAATTAGAATTCAGCTGGTCTGTTCGCTTATTCCGTAGATGTACAGATGGACCTGCTCGATCTGCTGGAGGGATACTGTTCTCTATCGATATTCGATCGAATCCCAGGAAGCCCGAGCCATAGGACTAGTCACAAAACCACGTGGGGGATCCATGCACGCATGTTCGAATTCTGCAGCTACAAACGTTAACGACTGCCGATCGCGTTCCCCATCGCCACTTGAGATACCTAGTTTCCAATCGCGCTTCCAATATTTGATTGTTCGGGACTGCTTGAGGTGCCTTGAACTCGGCACAGCGACGCCTCTAAAAACCGACATGACCTATCTACCGGTCTTCTGGTAATTGTAGTCTGATTGCAACGGAGAAAGAATTTCATGCATACCGATCATAATCCGTGAAACATATCAATTTGACGCAGGCGAGCGCTACACCGATAAAGGCCTCCGGCCCACATGCCAATCCCGATACCCGTAACTCTGTCGGCGGCCATGTCACACACCGCGGATGAAATGAGATTTGCTGTATGAACAACATGGCACAAATTCCCCTAAGATTGCTCAGGTGTAGCGTAGTCTACCTAGCGAGACTGCCTAGAAACTGACAAACCCAGCTTTGCAAGCTCGCTTCCGTGAGGTTGTATGCTAATTTGGCTAGAAAGGTCAAGTACCTCATTTCCCAGGCCGCTACCACGTCGAATACCTTAGGTGCGACAGGTAGTCTCACAACCATACTAGGTGGCTTCATAGTAGCATGTAAAATTCCTACATTATCTCTGGCTCCCCTGGCAGCTTCTATGATAATGTCTGGGGATATATTTACTAGATAAAAATTTCCCGAACTTGCTCTGACATGCTGACCATGGGTTGGTAGTTGATAAAGAACCACAGTCATTCAATGGATTCTCGTCCCAAGATTATCCAACATGCAAGACGGCAGGTTCGTCAGCGCAGGGCCAAGCATAAAAAGGCAATGAGCTGAACGCATGCAAAGGCCACTACATACCATGATCACGCATCCCAAGCTACCCCTGTCTGCTAGCCGCTATCGACAACACAAAAGCAGAAGCAATATTTGAGTATCTAGCTCCACGACCACCAGAACCGGTGAGAGTATTGCCACCTGTTGACTTCATCAACCCCACGCACCGGTACGTGTTTTCCCCAGTCGGCGGTCTTACATCAAGAGCCAGCGTGCTCCAACTATTTTCACGTTCTTGCAATCCTCGAGTCAGTTGCGCAAATCTCCGATCTTGAATTTGATTGGGGCGGCATAGGGGACAATTGCTCTGGTTGGTTCAGTTTGCTCCCTCTGAGCCCGAATATGAGCCCTGAGTATGTATAATAATAAAAAACCAGCGCCGGACTAAAGTCTATAGATAAGGCTACATATTTGGCCCTCTACTCAAAAGCCATAAGAGTGATCGAGGGAAATGGCCTACAGTATAGGAGCACGACTGCAGGACGACTGGAGGACGGCCGGAGAGGAGCTTACACCCCGGAGCACAACTGGAGCAAAGCTTACCCCGAGGCGCGACTGGAGCCAGCCCTGTAGCGCGGTCGGAGCCTAGGTATTGGAGCAAGGTACTATAGCTATGGGAGTGCGTGGAGGAACTACCGGTACCGGTAGTTACAGGAGCGGTCACTCTGCTTGCTGCAGAGCCAATGGTGCTGCCAGTGGGGGGAATGTAGAGCCAATAGGATCTGGGGCTATACTATGGAGCGCTTATAGTTAAATAGAGTTTGCGACTGTAGCAGCGTTAAGCACGGTATCATTAGTTGGGTTAGCAGCTCAAATGTTCCAGTTGTGGCGTATGTTTCAGTGACACTCCAGAGCAGTCCATGTTATTCCAGTGGCGTGCTTGCGCATTGCCTTATTTCTGTAAGGGTATATTTTTTGGTTTGGGATTCTTCCCGTTTCTATTTCCGTTGCTCTTCGGGGACCATCCTCTACCGAGATGCAAGTTGAATGGCTAGGAGCAGCTAGGGAGATCTGGGGGTACACATTAATGCGCCGAAGGTACATAGTATTTCTCTACAATAGACAAATTCTTGATTATAGTATGGTATTTAGGAAGTTACGGTAAGTACTAGTAAGTATGGGCTCTATATATAAATTGTCAGACAGCTCCACTTCAGGCTTACGGAGTACATTAGTAGCTGGTATTTGATTCTACTGCCCATGATGGGCATTTAACTTTGCTGATGGGGGCAACCAGCTGCCCGCGCGTACTACTACCACCACCGGCGTATAATTACCGGGTAGGTATCCGTACATGTTGCATGCTGTATAGTCTCATACCAATACTGGTACTATATGTACCTACAATGTAAGACTAAAGAGAACCTGACCCAGAAAGTGAGCACAGTAGATGGGCCCCACCACAGGTAGTAGCCATTGCGCACTTCTAACAAGGGCCTCCTAAAGCTAGGCAAACCACGCTTCTTCCAACCAGCAACAGCGGTCACCATCGTAGCGTAATAAATCCACAATCACCCAAGCTGATGTAGTGTCAATCTAGGCAGCATCAGGCAGTCACTACCTGAAAAAGAAGGATTCGCTTCCCAAACCGGTATAGCTCAAGCACGTTTTGTGACTCCACGCCTACAGTCAGCCAAAGACCGAGCGCTGAGTGTGGGGATATTTTATCCCAAGGGAGTAGGTACATGATTGAGATACAGACTTTATACTTACATACTGACACTTATAGTTATCCATGTTAACCTCAAGTTAAGTTATCAGCTGCCGTCTCATCGCCTTATGCTGACTGGATGTACAGACTTCAAAGAAAAAAGGAAAGTTATTAGCTGAACTTACATTACCGACACTATGTACAGTATATGAAAAAGTATTCACTTGTCTTTAGAAAATGCATGCAAGTAGCTCGAAGAATGGGCTATACACATGGATTTAGATGATGGAGGGAGGCCCACTCGCGGCTGAATATTTACAGCTAGGTGGCAAAAAATCCCGTACCCTGCATAAAGAGGTCAGAGCATGCTGCGAATGTCTTACTGCTCCGCCCATACAAAATTGAGACCGATAGAACAAATATACAGCGTTTGGGCCTCTTCATGTAGGGGGTACGAGATTTTTGGCCACCTAGTTGTATATGTAAATCCAGTTCGCCTGTGGTGTGCAGCTTACATTGATGCTCATGCAGACAGAACTCGGATAAATTACTTTCTAAGTATCTTCGTAAGCAATATGTGCTGTAACCCAATCCTCGCATTCGTTCTATTTAGAATATCACGAGAGGCAGTATTGAGGAGATATAAGGTTGCCAACTTCCATCAAGTGCACTGGGTATGTCCCTGCCACATATCAGTGAACTAAGCCACTGAAACGATCAAGAACACATCGTAGCTGCCTAGACAAACACATGGGTCAGAAACACGAAACAGAATGGTAAATATAGAATCCACGGTAAGGTAGCGCCCCTTCCTTCATTATCTGTAATTACGCAGCCATTTCTCCTCGCATGAATCTCCAGTCATAGACTGGAGAATTGTAGTGGAATACATGGTAGTCGCTGGTGTGGAATATGTACTGGTAGTTTTATTATTTTTGGTGATGGATACTTGTAATGCTGTGACAACTTAGAGGACCACTTTCCAATTCCACAGAGCATGTGAGAAGAGGATTTATTCCTTAAGCATAAGCTGCCCCGGTTCGGCTGTATTAACAAGGGTGAATGGAGATAGTGATATATGATCGAAGTAAGATATGCGCCGAGCTCTGGATGGTGTTCTCTACATCTCATAAATACCTTGAGATAGGTTGTGTGAGGTTTTGAGTTTCCTTTCCATTCCTGGTAACGAATTATCATCGTTGCTGAGGACACACAGGGCATTTTAGCCAAGTGTAGTTTTGCTCACACGGAGATGGTTTGGTTTTTCAAGCTCCGATCAAGCCGCAAGCCTATATTTAGCAACTTCCGTACATGTGCCTTTGTAAAGACCCAATGTAGTCTTAGTGTACAGGCCGAGACTAGGTCATTTTGATTAGGCTGGCTGAAATGAGATCCACACTTGCCCAATCATGTGTATGCGAACAATGAATAAAATATGATGGACAGCTCGAAATAGCAAATCAGTTCTGGCCATGGGTTGGGAATTATACATACCTAATTAATTGTCACAATCCGAAGCAGGTCACAGGACACCTATCATCAAGACTGTAGTTTTATATAGTATACGCCGACATCCAGACTCACTGGATATCAACCTGTACTACTTTCCCATTGGATATATCGTCCTAAGTATCTGTAAAAATTAAGCTTATCGAAGATGTATACAAACTAGTTTAGAAATCTACCTGAAGATGTCACATTTACCCGGTTTTCATACAGCACAAGGTACTGTATCTATCGACTTGGCATTATGCCGACATGGACAATGGCACCGGATTGGGATGGAAGCGTGATGGATGGAACATCTAGCTCGATGTGTGAACAGGTCTATGATTAGACCAGGGATTTCATGTTACGCATCTTTTGTGTCACCGCGTAACTTGCTGCGACATATCATTGGTTCTTGAAGTATTCTACTCGCTTGATTAGCACAGGTTAATATCTATATCATTGAAAGAGAACAAATATTTCCTGAATCAAATTGCCAAGTATGTAAATATAAGGAGGTCTGTATTAGGCGGTCTGAAATTAGGCGGTCATGAGGTACAGATCTTCGGCGCCCCTCCAGCTAGACCTCATTTTCTTAGCGACTCCGGTAGGTGTACGGTATTCGCTATGTCATTAGATTATATATTAATATTATATACGAGCTCGGAATTGTGTTGGTAGCCCTCCGGCTGATGAACTTTCGCATATGTTCAAGTCCCCCAGATCCCACTATATCTGAGATCTAGCTTTACTTAAATACGTAGGATCACCCCCTTTCTTTCATCAAGCTCGTCTCTGTAGAAGTCAAGTGGAGAAACCCACATCCATTCGTTCTACATTTCATTTGAGGCTCAATACTCACTTTCGCTACAGCTAGGTAAGTCTGCGCAAACATGTCAATTTCTAGACAGCAAGTAAGGCACTATCATACTCTCGGGTAGAGGACACTGACGGTTGGCATTTCAAGTTATAGATTTCCATTAAACTGGAGACCGATATAAAATGCAGCAAAAGGCCTCTTTCGTCATTTTGGCCCTCGCCTTAGGGGCCACAGCTGCCCCAGCAAACCGATGCACTGTGAAGCCAACAGAAACAATCACCAGCATTTCCACTTGCGACGCTCAACTCTGCGTAGACAATGTTGATCCTTGTGGTCAATGGTATGGAGGATGCTTCCTGGCTCCTGAATGTGGTGGGACCTGGCCCACCTTCACCGCCCCCCCCTGCAGCCTCACTATCACCCCCACGCCAACTGAAACTATATACCCGACCAACACATGTGACATTAGCATCTGTGCTGATTACATCAATAAGTGTGGTCAAATGTATGGAGGATGCTTTCTCGCTCCTGAATGCGGTGGGACCTGGCCAACCTTTACTCCTCCCCCGTGTACAACTTCACCTCCTACGTGCACCTATAGCATCTGTGCCGATTACCAGAATTCCTGTGGTATTCCTTATGGAGGATGCTTCCTCGCCCCACAGTGTGGTGGGGAATGGCCAACCTTTACAACCCCTCCATGCCCCACTGGAACAGCTGTCACCTATCCTACCCTTTGTCAACTAACGAGCACGATCTGCACTGACCGCTTCAATCCTTGCGAGCCACATAATATCGGGACCTGTTATCTCAATCCTAAGTGTGGTGGAAAAACTCTCGAGCCTCCGAATACGGTCTGCACTGGGACAACTACTCCTTCAGAGTCAACAACCACGAGTAGCTATGAGAAGGTGAAGAGAGTAGTTGAGTGGTATACTTGGACAACAACTATCCCTCAGGTGACACCAACCATCAAGTGGGACCATGGACTATAAAAAATGGCAGAAACGAGGCCGGAGGAGATATCTTCACTTGGCTATTGTGGGTGGCCAGTGAAATTCCACCAAAGGTTTTCGCGGAAGGGGCAGCGTGGGTAGATGAATCTCGGACTGTCGTTAAATGACATGCGGATAATGTTTCTGATGTGGCGGTTTTGTTTACGCTTGGAGAGAATGGCAATTGCGGAACTAGTGGATATACGTGGGTATAATGTCAGATATCAAGGGTTGGAGCTCATGATGATTTTGTTGACACTCTAGTTTGCTACTTGATACTCTGAAGTAATATAAGATTATTACCGAAAGCACCCACCCACTGTGGATAAGGCATACGGATATAAGCACTTACAATATCTCTTTGCTTGCTACTACGGAATTCAAGTTCAAGCCCAATCATATTGGGCTTCACGTGCGTGGAATATAGATAAATTCTCACCAGAGTCCCAGATAACCCCCGCTTTGTAAAAGTCTAATTTTCATTATATGATCCCTAATACGGGTGATGTTGTTTGAGAGATTGCGAAACGGAATGAGGGTGCTGTGCAAGGACAGGGGCTTTTTCTGGGTTAAATAATAGTTGGTTACAGGTCTTTGCACTAGACAAGCTTTCAATATTCATTTATATCCAAACTTACATACTCCAATCCTCAATCTCTGGAGCCAGTACATTTGCCAGCTAACCGTCCCTGGATATACAAATCCCTAGCCTTCGGCCTTGGCCACCTCTGATTGACTTGAAATGGGGTATTGAGAAAGCAATTATAGAGGCTTTAAGTGACTCTACCTCAGGGCTTTTGTCAGGATGTCAAACACAACTCTGGTGATACTCTCTGATCTACAGCGTAGAAATTTTTCATTACATTTATTGTTATAACCCTTACTACCCCTGCTTGCATTTGTTTTTTTCTAGATTTTCCGAAAAATTTTTATGATAAGGGTGTTGTTTTTGTCTCTGGCATAGGCCGGAAGATCTCCAGATATGCTACCTGGCCCTGTGTCCTGCAAGGGCTCAACTGTAATAATGTCGCTTGCAAGCTCCCCACATGGAAAGTAAAACGGTCCGGATTAAAATTAAGTCCAGGTTATCTAATGCACACCGGGAAATTCTACCGCAAATGCAATTTTAGGAATCGCCTTTGCTTATTGGGGTGCTGCACTTGCAAAAGCACAATCAATCCTCCCACTCACAATTTGACAATAATTCTATGGCATCCCAGTCCTTTCAATAAAACATGTTGATATCATCATGCTCCGTCACCAAGCACTGAAGCACAGAGCCGGAAGCCACATCCATACTCTAAAGAATAACGTCACCTGTTCAAACAATAAGGAGTATCGGTGGAATTCACAATCTGAACTAAAAAAAAAAACATCGCTCGCCTTGGCACAATTCACCTGCACTAGTGGTGGTGTTACCTCGCTCTCGGTAAATTACATAAATAACAAGTGACCTCGTGATTGGCGTAACCCAGGATATTATCCGGATCTGTCAAGCCTTGCTTTAGCTGTCCACTTCCGAGATGCACATTCAAGCCAATAGAAAATCTCATGTTCTTTCCCCATACCCTAGTAAAATCTCTTTTCGACAACGATGCCCCCAGAGTACTGGTACTTCATCTTGGAAGACGGTCGGTACCTCCGATTACCGAAGTACTTATGCTGTAGAAGGTTTGAAAACAGAGCAGAGTACATGCATACCGGCACTAAGATTTCCTGGCTAGGTTGTGTACATGTGTCACCACCCTCTTTTCTGAGACCTGTATCAGGAGATATGGTCTGAAAACATTTGGAACCAGGCAGGAGATGTACCCCCTCTAACTTAGTTGGGTAACATTAAAACTTTCTAAGCTCCAATATACAGCATGCCTAGCTGCTGCGAGAAACAAACCTTCGTGCCTCCTTGCATTCAGGCCAGGGCCCAGGTGCAAAAGGATATTTAACTTTAAGTCGTCCACATTCTGGCGAGAACATACTGAATTTCAAAGAGCGAGCCTTTTTCCCCCCTCCGCATCGGTATACGAAGAAGAAGAATTCGCGATTTGATGCGAGGGGCACCGACAATAAATGGCAATGGCAAACCCGACCTACGGGGAAAGACGCACTCGGAGGTCAAACGGCAAATATACCTCGACTGCAAGGTCATCCCGAAAGAACCACACCCGGTTCTGCAGATCAGTTATTTCCTTCACATGTCTTCTCGGCTTAGATTTATCGACGAAATTAGGAGTACATGCGCAAGGACAAACATCCACGGACCCTCGAGATCTGATATGTTTATTTGACAATTTTCGGACAATTGTCTCTGGGGACACACTTTTTGTGGATGGCGGGGAATGGGCGCCGAAGGATACATTTCGATCAAATGGGACAGCAACATCGATTGTGAAATGGCAAAGTACGTTAACTGCTTTTCTTCTATTATATTATTACCCGGTACGAACTTGACGGCCGCACTATTGCTCGAGACTTTGGCCCTCAACAGTCATGTCTCCTATCAATCGTCCTCGTCGAAACAGGGAAAGAAATTATTTATTGATTATTAGGAGCTTTCGTTTCTCTACTTTATTTACATAGATGAATATCTCTGGCGCCTTGACTTCACGAAGTCTTTCAACGCCTCTAAACCACCATGGGAAGTGGAAAAGAAGCCATCGAGCAACGACGAGCACTACAATGGCGCTCAGGGGGTGATCTGGGATATTGGGGATGGCACGTTCACAACTGTGGGGGGCTGGTTTTCCCCATACCATGGCCCACCAGGAGCACTCTATGGCGCTCCTCTTTTCACCGGCACGACAAATACCTGGAACGCACCCACTCCAAGAATGTTTAAGTACGATCCGCAAAACCGCACTTGGTCTAACAAACTGTTACCGACGGATGTAACCAGGGTGTCTACCATATCATGGACTAGCTCACAGCGTTTGAGGAGGGGTTGGACACTTGGTGGTTTGGTAACAATAGAGCAAGCCAATACCAAGCCGGATTGGATGGTCGATCTTGACAAGTATTTGAATACTATGACAGAGTATAGTTTCATAAACGATACTTGGGAAACCTCGAACTTGCCAGATGGGATTGGGGCAACCGTAGATGGGGAGTTAATAAGCCTGGACCGAGTGGGAGACGAGGGGGTACTGTTATTTTTAGCCGGTGAGGAGCGGTGGACCAACGAGACAACTTTAGAACAAGTTTACCAACGAGTGAGTCGGAAGGTCTATTTATTATATGGGAGTCCGTAACTAATGATGCAATGAATGCCATTAGCGCTCGATGGAGACAATCTGGATTTATGATGTTGCGAGTAAAGAATGGTATGAACAACCGACATCCGGCACTATCCCACCTGGTCGACGTGCAACTTGCTCAGTCATGGTTCCCGCTGCGGACCTCTCCTCGTATCAGATATATGTCTTCTCTGGCACACTAGCTAACGAAATCCATTTACTGGATTTATATGTTCTCTCGGTGCCAAGCTTTATATGGACAAAAATCGATGTCTCCGCCGCAGGATATCCGGATACACTCACCATGTCCGCGCACGAGTGTGCGTTACATGCGGGAGGGAGACAAATGCTAATCGTACCAGGAACAAGAAATGCTAGTCTGACGGCTGACGACTACCCCATGCAGTGGGCATGTAATCTGGGAACAGCAATTCGTGTATTCGACACGGAGGACTGGGTTTTTAGGGATACATTCGACCCTACCCTGAAGGAAGCCAAGGTGCCTCAGCCGATTATAAAGCTGATAGGTGGCAATGGAGACGGAGGAGCAACCGTGAAGAGTCCGAAGGGGGGCTGGGCTAGTGGGAAGCAATTAGAAACAATCTTCGCAAAGCTGAATCAACCAATCATGTACGA
>Ga0307511_10000906_pt1 | contig 31225 bp, 26 predicted proteins | sample 13_EM_MG_FD_200266 | JGI IMG/M metagenome (GOLD analysis project Ga0307511, IMG submission 200266) | Populus trichocarpa ectomycorrhiza microbial communities from riparian zone in the Pacific Northwest, United States - 13_EM | ecosystem: Host-associated > Plants > Roots > Unclassified | place... | reverse complement strand
CTGGTGACCGCGTTCGCCGGAGCCTGGCTGCTGGGCACCGCACGGGGCCGGCGGCCGGTGGTGTTCTCCTTCGCCCGCGCACTGCTGGAAGGCCGCGTCGGCCCGGGCCGCGAGTCCTGGGATCTGCTGTGGGCGCGACTGCCCGGCTTCCGCAGGATCTGGCGGGTCGCCGGCGTGATCTGGGGCGCGGCCACCATCGCCGACGCGGCACTGCGCTTCGTGATGGCCTACACCATGCCGGTGGACCAGGTGCCCGCGCTCAACGGCGCCCAGTGGGGCGCGCTGTTCGTGCTGCTCCAAGTGGTCACCAACATCTACTACCACCGGGCCGGGCTGTACAACCCGGCATCCGCGCTGTACGACCCGCTACGCCAGGCCGAGGAGAACTCCCGATTCGGCGAAGGACTGACCAGGTCATGGAACGCCCCGGACGTGGCGCAGCCCGACCTCGCTGCTCACGATCGCCGCGCTGCCAGCGTTTCCGGCCACCGGCGTTCCGCACGGACGGACCCATGATCATGGCCGATGACATGGACCTACCCGCCTGTCAAGGGCGTCGCGCCGCCGGTGGAGCGGTCGGCGGTAGCTGACACCGGGTTCAGGGGGTGACCTGGATCGTATTTGGCTGTCGATCAGCTGCTCCTACTGATGGCCGGTTTCGTTGCGGCGGTTGTCATCTGTGACTGTCCGGCGGGCCGGCGCAGGGGGCAAGCCCGGGTATGTGCGCAACGAGGGGGAACGTTGGGCGTAACCGATCGTCTGGAGTTTCGACTGCTGGGGCCGGTGGAGGTCTGGCGCGGACCGGAGCGGCTGGCGGTTTCCAGCCGGCACCAGCGTTCCGTGCTGGCCGCGCTGGCACTGCGCCCGGGGCGCGTGGTGTCCGTCAGCGCGCTCGTCGACGCGGTGTGGGAAGAGGAATCGCCGCCGTCGGCGCGCCGTCAGGTGATCAAGCTCGTGTCCCGCCTCCGTGGCGCGCTCGGTGACGCGATCACCACCAGATCAAGCGACTATGTCCTGAATGCCGAGCCGGACCAGGTCGACGTCGGGGTTTTCGACTCGTCGGTGGCCGGTGCCCGGCAACTCTCGGTCACGGACCCGGCCGGCGCGGCCGCAGCGGTGCGGGAAGCCCTACGGCTGTGGCGGGGCCCGGCTGGCCGCCGAGCCGCAGGCCGTCAACGAGCTGATCGAGTTGTCGGTGCACCTGCCGCTGGCGTTGAGCATCGTCGGCGCGAGCGACCCTCACCCCGGCCCTGTCGCTCACGGAATTGGCCGCCCAGTTGCGTGATGTCCGCGATCGCCTGCACGCGTTGGACATCGGTGACGCCAGCGCCGACGTGAGCGCGGTGTTCGCGGCGGCCGTCGAGTGCGCCGCGAACTCCGGGTTCGACACGCACGCCTGGCAACTGGCGTGGAGTGTGGCCAATTTCTGTATCCGCGCCGGGCACTGGGAGCAGATGGCGGCTACTCAACTGATCGCGGTCGCCGCGGCTGAACGCGCGGGTGATCCGGCTGGGCCGGCGTGGTCGCTGCGGGAGCTGGGCCGGGCCTACATCCGGCTCGGCCGCTATCCCGACGCGCAGGCCGTCTTCTACCGTGCGCTCGAGGTTGACGAGTCGCTGGGTGATTTGGCGGGTCAGGCCCGCAGCCACAACAACCTGGGCATCGTGGCCTACGCGCAGGGCGACAACCCGCAGGCGCTGGAGCACGGCAAGGCTGCCTACGCGCTGTTTCACGCGGCTGGGCACCGGGCCAGCGAGGCCGACGCGCTCAATGCAATCGGGTGGATGCAGACGCAGTTGGGCCAGCACGCCGAGGCGCTGCGCTACTGCACCCAGGCATTGGCTCTGCACCGGGCCGTGGGCAGCCGGCATGGTGAGGCGGACACCTGGGACAGCTTGGGCTGCGCGCGTCACAATCTCGGCGAGTACCAGCAGGCGGTGGCCTGTTATCGCAACGCGTTGGATCTGTATGAGAAGTTGGGCAGTCGTCATCCCCAGGCCGACACCTTGATTCGTCTGGGCGACACCCATCGCGACGCGGGCGCTGTCCAGGCCGCGCACCAGTGTTGGCGGCGGGCGCTGCCCATCCTGGACGACCTGCACCACTCCGACGCCGATGTCCTGCGCGCCCGGCTGGCCGAGCACCCGGTGGCCCGCTGAGCCCAGGCGGAACCCGTCGGGTACTGGCCGGGTATCGGACACGGACAGGCTCCGCTAGCAGGTTCGATTGACACCGCTTCTCGCATTTGACGACGATTCAAGGGGATATCCATGTCTTCTGTACGCAGACGCACCAGACTCCGGCCGGCGGCCGGCCTGCTCGTGGCCATCCTCAGCGGCCTCGCCCTGCTGGGCGTCGGCGCGCGCTCCGCATCGGCGGCCACCGGCAGCCAGATCGTGAACATCGCCGACGCGAATCTCGGCAAGGGGTACTGCAGCACGAACAGCGCCGGCGGCACCGGCTTCGACAGCAGCTGCTCGGCCGACAACGGGCTCGGCGAGTTCTGGTGCGGCGACTTCGTGTCCTGGGTGTGGCAGCAGGCCGGCGTGCCCGTCCCGGCCACGAGCCCGGCTTCGGTGCCCAGCTGGATCAGCACCTCCGCGTACCACTCGCTCGGCAGCGGATACGTCCCCCAGCCCGGTGACGCCGTCGTCTTCGGCGACGACACCTACCCGACCGCCGGCTCCCACATCGCCATCGTCACCGACTACAGCAACGGGCTGCTGTCCGACGTCGGCGGCGACGAGGGCGGCGGCGGCAACCCCTGGTGGTCCACCAGCAGCGTCAAGGTCGACGACGGCAACGGCACCGCCTGGGACCCGCACAACAAGCTGTTCCCGGGCCAGAGCTACGAGATGTGGGTGCTCGGCTACGTCAGCTCCGGCGCCAGCCAGGGCGGCTCCGGCGGGACCCCGCTCCTCCAGGGCGGTTCCGGTATCACCGCTGACACCAACGGCGGCTTCGCCGTCGCCTGGCAGGGCCGCGACGCCAACAACAGCCTCTGGCTCGCCACCGGCAGCGGCGCGTCCATCACCGCGAAGGGCGACCCATACGCCCTGGGCGTCGCCTGACCATCGACAAAACGACCTTCAACCCCGCGGGCCTGCCGACGCCCCAGCCCATGGTCGGCCCCGGCTAGGGTGGATACGGCCTCGTCACGGCGAGGCCGTATCGCACGCGGTGCCGTTGACGGCGTAACCGGTCGGCTGGCCCGAGGAGGATCCGTTGGCCTGCAAGCCGATCGAGGCGCTGGCCCCGGCGGCCAGGGTCGGCGCCCACGTCGGGGACCTGGCGGTGACGGCAGCGCCGCTCTGGCTCACCGTCGCGTTCCAGCCGTTGACGATCTGCACGCCGCCGGGCTCCATCCAGGTCAGGGTCCAGTCGGCCAGTGGCGAGCTGCCGGTGTCCTTCAGCGTGACGGTGGCGTTGAAGCCGCCGTTCCAGCTGCTGTCGACGTGATAGGCCACCGCGCAGGAGACAGGCGGGGTGGGGCCGCCACCGCCTCCCCCGCCGCCGACCGGCGGGATCAGGTACGGCTGGAGGATCGACTGCTTGTTCTGGTCGACGGTCTTCCAGTCGTCCTCGAGGATCCCGCCGGTGTCGCCGGAGTCCGGGTTCCACGACCAGTACGTGAAGCTCATGCCGGTGGGCCCGGTTCCCATGTACGCCAACAGGTTCCGCAGCCACACCTTGTCCCGAGGGTCGGCCAGGGTGCTGCCGAACTCGCCGACGAGCACCGGCGCGATGTGCTGCTTGACCAGGTAGCCGAAGAAGTGGTCCCACAGCGCCGGCAAGTTGGCCGGGAACGTGGGGTCGTCGAACCAGGTCTGGTGGTACACCGAGGTGGCGTACTCGTGCGCCGAGTAGACCAGCTTGTCCGGTGTGGACAGTCGCACCGGGTACTGGGCGGCGGCGGACAGGTTGCCGCCCCACCAGCCGCACTGCGGATCGCCGGTGCCGGACACGCAGTCGATGCCCTCGACGATGATCAGCACGTCCGGGTTGACCGCGAGGATCGCGTTGCCGGCGCGCTCGGCGGCCAGCCGCCAGTCCGTGGCGGTGGCGCCGCACCCCCAGCAGGCGCCGCCACCACCCTGGACGGTATGCGGCTCGTTGTGCAGGTCCATGCCGACCACGGTCGGATTTCCCTTGTACCGCTGGGCGAGCATCGTCCAGTCGGAGATCCAGCGGCTCTCCGGGTACTGCGCGGTGTACCACAGCGGCGACTGCGCGCCGCTGTCCGGACGGTGCTGGTCCAGCACCACCCGCATGCCCTTGGCACCGATGTAGCCGATCACCTTGTCCAGGATCTGGATGCCGGACAGGCCGATCAGCTCCGGGTTGGCGTTGGCGTCGATGCTGTTGGGCGTGGAGCCGGGGTCGAACAGCTGGTTGGAGTACGGCACCCGGACGGTGTTGTAGCCCAGGGCCGCCATCTGGTCGACCATGTCCTTGTAGTTGCGGGACCACAGGCCGTGGAAGGTGTAGTTGGCCGTCTCCGCGCCGAACCAGTTCAGGCCGGTCATCCGGACCGGCGCGCCGGTGGCGTCGACGATCTGCGAGCCGACGGTGTGGTAGTAGCCAGTGCCGGCGCCCGCCGCGTGGGCCGGGGTCACCGTGACGACGGTGAGCCCGACCGCGGCGGCGACGGCGGCTAGCCATCGCTTCATGTGCACCTCATCCAAACAGGTCGATGTGGCATGGGACTCCCGTCCCGGGCGGGGGAAGGAGGCACCGCCCGGGACGGGAGCGGCTGACTACTGCACCGGCGGGTAGGCGTTGGTCACCAGTTGCTCGAACTGGGCCTGGAACCAGTGCCCGGACAGCGGCGAGTTCGGCAGGGCGCCGGTCAGGTTGCCACCGTTGGCCTGCTGGCTGCCATGGAAGGTCGGGTCGCACATCGGGTCCGCGCCCTTGCCCTCGTCGTTCGGGATCGAGGTGCTGGACCCGTCCGACTCGCCCGGCGGCTTGATCCACACGTAGGCGTCGAAGTGCGGAGCCGGGCTGACCGTCGGCCGCTGGCCGAGGCCGGCGCCGCTCTGGTTGCACCAGTTGCCGCGGGCCAGCCGCCGGTCGATCCGGCCGGAGTTGACGTAGGCGTCCACTGTGGACCCGCTGGCGCCGGTCGGCCGGGCCGAACCGCCCCAGCCGTCGCGCGAGGTGTCGATCAGCATGCCGATGCTGCTGGGCATGCCTGCCGCCACGAACGCGTTGTACATCGCGGTGTCGTAGTGGGACTCGTCGAAGTACGGGTTCCACTGGTAGAAGGTGGCCGACTTCAGCGGCTGCCCGCCGACGTTCAGGTTCGGGTCGGTCAGGTACGGCTCGGTCACCGGCGTGTCGTTCGCGGTGTCGCTGATGAAGCCGTCCACGCTGGTCACGCCGGCCGTGGTGGCCCGGATGGTCTGCGTGATCAGGTTGACCGCCGGCTGAAGGTTGCTGTCCCAGCCCAGCCAGGCCGAGTGCGCGATGTCGATGTAGTTGTAGACGTTGCTGATCGCGTGCAGCTTGTTCAGCGCGTACTGGATGCCCTGCACGTAGGCGCCGCTGGACTGGGCCTCCGCGCACTTGGCCATCGAGGTGTTGGTGACCAGGTTGGGCAGCGAGTCCGGCTCGACGATCGTCACGATGCGCAGGCTCGCGTACTTCGGGTCGGCCATGATCGCGGCGATCGGGTCGATGTACTGCGACTCGTACTTGTTCAGGCCGTCCTGGTTGACCTGGAGCTCCCCGTTGGACGCCAGGGCGGCGCAGTCGCGGTCGGGCAGGTCGTAGATCACGAACTGAGCCACGACCGGGGTGCCGCCGGTGGCCTGGGCCAGCGCCGCGTCCAGGTGGGCCCGCAGCCCACGCTGGGTGTCGGTGCCGGCGATGGACGCGATCCGGTCCAGCCACACCGCCGTGGAGGTGTTGGCCACCTTGGACATCTGGCTGCCGAGCGTGCCGCCCGCGGTGGCGGCGGCCGCGGTGACCTCACCCGACCAGTCCGGATTCACGTAGCCCTTCGCCCCGGCGTAGGGGTTGTCCACATGGGACCCGGGCGGCGGCGGGTTTCCGGTAGTGGTCGTGGTGGTGGTGGTTGTCGTCGTGGTCGTGGTGGGTGGCGCGGATCCGGTGCAGGTGGTGCCGTTGAGCGTGAAGGACGCGGGCGCGGCGTTCGTGCCGGAGTAGGAGGCGTTGAACCCGAAGGTCGCGGCCGCACCCGTGGCCAGGGACTTCGCCCAGTCCGGGCTGGCAGCGGTCACGTGCTGGCCGGACTGGGCGACAGTGGCGCTCCAGCCCTGTTGCACCTGCTGGTCGCCGGCGAAGTCCCAGCCGAGGGTCCAGCCGTTGCCGATGGCGTCGCCGAGGTTGGTGACGGTGACCGTGCCGGTGAAGCCGGTGCTCCACTGGTTGACCGAGTAGTCGACCTTGCAGGCGGTCGCGGCCGAGGCGTCATTGCCGGTGGCGACCAGGAAGCCCGCGGTGAGCCCGAGCGCGGTGAGCGCGGACAGCCCGGAGACCAGCCGGGTGCGTCGGGAGCGTGGAGATGCGGATGCAGGCATATGCGGAGTACTCCTCGCGGCGTTGAGGGAGTGCTGACCGATCGCTCTGGAAGCGCTTCCAGTCGCTGCCGACTGTAACGAGCAAGCAACCAGATGGCCAGGTTCCGGGCGCATATTCACCACACATGCCCTGGGCTGCAATCATTCGCTGGAGCAGTTTTACCCCGCTTGGCCCACTTTCGTTTACAGCAAGTTCCACCGGAGTTACGCTCGCCGCACTCTGGAAGCGCTCCCAGTCGGCATTCCCTGCCTTCGAGGAGCGACTATGCGAATAGGCACCACCGCAGCACCCCTGCTCGCCGCGGCCTTCGCGCTGGTCAGCGTGGCCGTACCGACTGCGCCGGCCGCCGCCGACGGCACGCTCGCCTGCAAGGTCGACTACACCGTCAACGACTGGGGCACGGGCTTCACCGCCTCGGTCACCATCGGCAACCTCGGCGGCTCGCCGCTGACCGGCTGGCAGCTGACCTACTCCTACGCCGGCGACCAGACCCTGCAGCAGGGCTGGAACGGCAAGTGGTCGCAGTCCGGCAAGACGGTCACCGTGGCCAGCCTGCCGTGGAACGCGACCGTGCCGCCGAGCGGCTCGGTCACCGCCGGCGCGAACTTCACCTACAGCGGCGGCAACGACAAGCCGACCGACTTCGCCGTCAACGGCAGCCCCTGCAACGGAACCATCCCTCCCCCACCGCCGCCTCCGCCCGACGGACCCGCCCCCGCTATGAGGGTGTCCGGCAACCACTTGGTCGACGCCGACGGGAGAACCGTGACGCTGCACGGGGTCAACCGGTCCGGCGCCGAGTTCGCGTGTATACAGGGCAACGGCATCTTCGACAGCCCGGTGGACGCGGCGTCGGTCGCGGCCATCAAGAGCTGGCACGCCAACGCCGTCCGGGTGCCGCTCAACGAGGACTGCTGGCTCGCGTTGTCGGACGTGAAGCCCGCCTACGCCGGCGCGACCTACCAGAACGCGATCAAAGACTACGTGAACCTGTTGCACCAGAACAGGTTGGTGGCGATCCTCGACCTGCATTGGACACACGGCCAGTACACCGGCAACTCCGCCGGCTGCTCGGACGTGAACGCCACCTGCCAGAAGCCGATGCCGGACGCGCAGTACGCACCGACGTTCTGGGGCCAGGTCGCGGCGGCGTTCAAGGGCGACGACTCGACGGTGTTCGACCTGTTCAACGAGCCGTACCCGGACCGCGCCACCGCCAACGGCTGGACCTGCCTGCGCGACGGCGGCGCCTGCGCCGGGATCCCGTACCAGGTCGCGGGCACGCAGTCGCTGGTCACCGCCGTGCGATCCACCGGAGCCGACAACGTGATCATGTTGGGCGGCCTGGCGTACACCAACGACCTGTCGCAGTGGCTGGCCTACGAGCCCGCCGATCCGCTGCACAACCTGGCCGCGTCCTGGCACTCGTACAACTTCAACACGTGCTCGTCGTCGTCCTGCTGGGACAGCCAGCTCGCGCCGGTGGCGGCCAAGGTGCCGCTGGTGGCCGGCGAGATCGGCGAGAACGACTGCGGTCACTCCTATGTGGATGGACTGATGGCCTGGCTGGACCAGCACGCCGCCTCCTATCTGGCGTGGACCTGGAACACCTGGGACTGCTCAAGCGGGCCGTCGCTGATCACCTCCTACGACGGCACGCCGACGGCGTTCGGCGCCGGCGTCAAGGCCCACTTCGCCCAGTTCTGACCGGACCGGCTCCGACCGCCGCCACGGTCGGAGCCGGAGCTCTCGGTTCAGGCACAACGGGTTCCGTTCAGGGTGAAGTCGGCGGGCGCGGAGGTGTCGCCGGTGTGAGTGGCCTGGAAGCCGAACGAGACGGTCCCACCCGGGGCCACGGATCCGTTGTAGGCCAAGTTCTTCGCGGTCACCTGGCCGCTGGCCGGGCTGACCGAGGCGTTCCACGCCGAGGTGATCGCCTGCCCGCCGGCCAGGGTGAAGGCCAGCGACCAGCCGCTGATCGGCGCGGCGCCGGTGTTGGTGATCGTGATGCTCTCGGTGAGGCCGGTGTTCCAGGCGTTCACCGAGTCCGAGACCGTGCACGGGGAACTCGGCGGCGGAGGCGGCGTGGTCGTTGTTGTCGTGGTCGAGCCGCCCAGCGCCGCCACGGTCGCGTTGTACGCCGGTTTGGGCTGGTAGTTGTTGTCGTACATGGTCGCCGCGCCCTGGCCCGGGAACGTGCCGGGGATCCAGGAGTCGGCATCCCCGACGCCCCACTGGGAGACCCCGACGCAGCGGCTGACCGCCAGGCAGTTGCCCACCACCGCCGCGTAGTCGGTCGCCTGCTGGGCCAGGTTGGCGTTCGAGGCCGGCGTTTGCATGCGGTCGTCCAGCTCCGTCACGGCGACGTCCAGACCCAGCGCGGTGAAGCGCTGCATGTTGGCCCGCATGCTGGACGGCACCTGGCCGACGATGAAGTGGCTCTCCAACCCCACGCCGTCGATCGGCACGCCCTGCGACTTCAACTGCGACACCAGCTTGTACATGGCGTCGCTCTTGGCGTTCTGGCCCTCGATGTTGTAGTCGTTGAGGTACAGCTTGGCGTTCGGATCGGCGGCGCGGGCGGTGCGCAGGGCATCGGCGAGGTAGCCGCTGCCCATCGCGTTGGAGAACGCGTCCTGGCGCAGGCTGCCGTCCTCGTTGAACGGCTCGTTGACGACGTCCCAGGCGTAGACCTTGCCCTTGTAGTGGGTGGCCTCGGTGGTGATGTGGGCCTCCATCGCGGCCTGCACCTGATTGCTCGGCAGGTTGCTCACCCAGCCCGGCAACTGGCTGTGCCACACCAGGTTGTGCCCGCGCACCCGCATGCTGTGCGACTGCGCGAAGGACACGATCTGGTCGCCGGGCCCGAAGTTGTAGCTGCCGTTGGACGGCTCGGTGGTGTCCCACTTCATCTCGTTGCCGGGCGTGACCATGTCGAACTGGGCGCCGGCGATCGCGGTGAGGGTGGAGTTGCCTAGGTTGGACTGGGTGAGCGCGGTGCCGAAGTAGATTCCCTTGGCCTCGGCCAGGGTTTTCAAGCCGACGCCGGCCGCGCCGGCCTGGCTGGTGACGGCGGCGAGCAGCAGCCCGCCAACGGCCAACGCGGCCGTGGCGGCGAGCGCATTGCTGGTTTTGGGCACAGTAGTCCCCTCTTGCGTTGCCGGAAGGCGTGGTTACGGTGCGACGGCCCGACCGGTCTGCGGCGAGATCCGCCCGGCGCACAGGCCGCGGGCCGCGAGTCCCTGGGCGATCCGGGGAATCGCGGCGAGGGTGTTGGCCGGCCACTCGTGCATCAGGATGATCTGGCCGTTGGTGAGCCGGGCGTTGGCCTGCACGATGGCGTCGACGCTCGCGCCGTTCCAGTCCTGTGAGTCGACGTCCCAGATGATCTGCGTCAGCTTGTACTTGGCCTCGACCGCCCGCAGCGTCGAACTGGTCTCGCCGTAGGGCGGCCGGAACAGGTTCGGCGTGCCGCCGCCGGCGGCGGCGATCGCCTGCTGCGTCCGGGAGAGCTCGGAGTCCATCTGCGCCTGGCCCTCCTGGGTCAGGTGCGGGTGGGTGTAGCTGTGGTTGCCGATCCACATGCCGGCGGCGGCCTCGGCGCGGACCTGCGCCGGGTAGGCGGCGGCGTACTGGCCCTCGTTGAACACCGTCGCCCGCAACCCGTTCTGCCGCAGGGCGTTCAACAGGGCCGGCGTGTGGGCGTTGGAGGGGCCGTCGTCGAAGGTCAGCCCGACATAGCCGTTGCACGTCGCGGCGTGCGCGACACTCGGCGAGAGCACGGTGGCGGCGGTCAGGCCCGCCGCGAGCAGCAGTGCGGCCCTTCGCAGCACGGCTCAGCCCACCGTGATAGCGGAGCTGCCGCTGCTCTGGTAGCCCTCGGTGGCGAGGATCATGTAGTACCGGAAGCTGCCCAGGTTCATGCCGGCGCGGGCCCACGCGTCGAAGTGGTTGCCGGTGGTGATCGTGCCGCCGGTGCTCCGGCTCTGGCGGACGCTCCAGTACTGGTTGAACGTGCGCGTGCCCTCGACCGACGGGGCGTTGTAGCGGGTCGTCTCATAAATGTCGTACGTGCCGCCGTCGCTGCTGACCGTGCCCTTGTGCGTGCCGGTCGGCCGGTACGTGCCCCAGTTGTCGACGATGTAGTACTCCACCAGCGGAGTGGAGGTCCAGCCGTAGAGCGAGAGATAGGCGTTGCCGGACGGGGAGAAGCTGCCCGAGTAGTGCACGCTGCGCCGGCCGCCGGTGCTCCAGCCCTTGCCGGCGACGAAGTTGTTGCAGTTGCTCCACGAGGTGCGGTAGCTGCCGCCGGCCGACAGGGTCATCGCGACGGAGCCGCCGCCGGCGGTCCAGAACGAGTAGTAGTACCCGTTGTTGTCGCCGGTCTGGTTGGTCGTGATCGTGGTGTCGGCGTGCGCCGTGGCCGGCAGCGCGAGCGCGGAGGCCGCGAGCAGCGCCCCCGAGGTGAGCACGCCTCGGCGGCTGATCGGAAACGGGGGAAGGTGTTCCATGGGCGTTGTTCCTCCTCAGCGAGGAAGCCGTGTGGTGTCGAGCAGTGTCGACCCGGTCGCAGCCCGTGGGCAACAACTTTCGCTGATATTTCGAAACTCCCCCCTGTGTCCACAATGGACCATGGCGAACAGGGCGTTCGACGGTTTCGACTGGTGTCAGCGGCCCGCTGGCGGCGCGGTGCTGTTGCGCACCACCAGGGTGGTGGCCAGGTCGACCCGGGTGGCCGCGGGCCGGCGGCCCTGGCGAAGTTCGAGCGCGAGCTGGGTGGCGGTCTCGGCCATCTCCACCAGCGGCTGGCGCACGGTGGTCAGCGCCGGGCCGACCCAGCGGGCCAGCGGCAGGTCGTCGAAGCCGACCACGCTGAGCTCGTCGGGAATGCGGAGCCCCAGCTCACGGGCCGCCTCGTAGACCCCGAGGGCCTGTAGGTCGTTGCCGGCGAACACCGCGGTCGGCCGGTCGGGCAGGGCCAGCAGCTCACGACCGGCGGTATAGCCGGCCTCGTGGTGAAAGTTTCCTTCCCGCACCAGCGCCGGGTCGACGCCGATGCCGGCGGTCTCCAGCGCGGTGCGGTAACCGTCGACCCGCGCGCGGCTGCACATCATCCGCGCGGGCCCACCGAGTATGGCGACCCGCCGGTGGCCGAGTTCGACCAGGTGCCGGGTGGCGGTCAGGCCGCCGAGCCAGTTGTTGGCGCCGACCGCGGGCACGCCGTCGGCCGGGTCGCCGGCCGGATCCAGCACCACGAAAGGGATATCGCGGCTGGTCAGCTGGGCCCGCTGGGTCTGCTCCAGGTCGGACAGCACCAGCACCACACCGTTGGGGCGGCGGGCCAGCACGCCGTCCACCCAGGTCTGCCCGGGGGTGAGGCGGCCGGCCGACTCCGACAGCACGATGCTCATGCCCTCGCGGCGGGCCACGTTCTCCACGCCCCGGATGACCTCCATCGCCCAGGCGCTCTCCAGCTCGTGGAAGACCAGGTCGAACAGCTTGGACGACTGCGCGCCGCCGCGCCTGCGCCGATAGCCGTGTTCGCGCAGCAGCTCCTCGACCCGAGCCCGGGTGCCGGGCGCGACATCGGCCCGGGCGTTGAGCACCTTCGACACAGTGGGAGTGCTGACCCCGGCCATCCTGGCGATCTCGGCCAGCGTCGGGGCCACGCCCGGCATCGTCGCGTTGAGCTCGGTCTCCTCGAAACCCATGGCAACGGATGGTAGGTCGCACTTTCGGCGCTGTCTCCGAATCTTTCGGCTCGGCCGTTGCGCCGCGCCGCAGGGCGTCGTGCTCGACACGGAACTGGTGCTGCGCGCCTCGGCGTGAAAGATACATCGGGCACGGCCCCGGTCGGCGCAGGTCAGCGCGTGCACACCGGCCCGTTCGCGGCGTGGATATGTTGCGGGGCTCTACATTCCCCCCCACCGCAGGAGTGGGAGGAGAACATCCCATGCGTTTCCCCGATTTCCTGGCGCGGCGGCGACGGCTGGTCGCCGTCCTGTCCTGCCTCGGACTGGTCGCCGCCGCACTGACCACCGCGACCGGTGTGGCCTCCGCCGCGCTGTCCTGCCAAGTCACGTACTCGGTCAGCAACGACTGGGGCTCCGGCTTCGGCGTCAGCATCACGATCACCAACACCGGCCCGGCGATCACCGCGTGGACGCTGGGCTACGGCTACGCCGGCAACCAACAGCTCCAGCAGGGCTGGAACGGAAACTGGCGGCAGAGCGGCGAACAGGTCTCCGTCACCAACGTCAGCTGGAACGGCAGCCTGGCCACCGGAGCCTCCACGCAGATCGGCGCGAACTTCGGCTACAGCGGCGCCAACACCGCGCCGACCTCGTTCACCCTCAACGGCGCCGCGTGCAACCAGTCGCCGCCGGCGGTGGCGATCAGCAGCCCGACCGCCGGCCAGATCTTCACGCCGGGAACCACGATCCCGATGCAGGCCACCGCGTCGAGCAACTCGGGCACGGTCACGTCGGTGGCGTTCTACGCCAGCACCGGCACCAGCGACAACGCGCTCGTCGGCACGGCGACCGCCAGCCCGTGGACAGTGAACTGGGCCAACGTGGCGGCCGGCTCGTACTCGCTGACCGCGGTCGCCACCGACAACCTGGGACTCACCGCCACCTCGGCTCCGGTCCCCATCACCGTCGAAGCGCCGAGTGTGGTGGTGAATCCGACGTCGTTGACCGTACGCCAGGGACACACCGGAACCTTCACCGTGGCACTGTCGTCGGCGCCGACGGCGAGCGTCACCGTGGCTTCGACGGTGACCGGCGATCCCGATCTGTCCATCAGCACCGGTTCGCCACTGACGTTCACGCCCTCGAACTGGCGCACGCCGCAGACCGTCACGGTCGCCGCGGGCACGAGTCCGGCCAATGCCGGCGGCCACGGCACGATCACCGCGTCGGCGACCGGCTATGCCCCGGCATCGGTCGCGGTCACCGAGGCACCGGCCGGCTCCGCCTACGACGACTGGTTCCTCGCCCTGTACAACCAGATCAAGAATCCGGCCAACGGCTACTTCAGTCCCAAGGGCATCCCGTACCACTCCGTGGAGACCCTGATCGTCGAGGCCCCGGACTACGGGCACGAGACCACCTCCGAGACCTACAGCTACTGGCTGTGGCTGGAAGCGGACTACGGCCGCGTCACCGGCGACTGGACCGGATTCACCAACGCCTGGGCCAACATGGAGCAGGACATGATCCCGGCGGACAGCCAGCAGCCGGGCCAGTCCACCTACAACGCCGCCAAGCCGGCGGAATACGGCCCAGAGATGCCGTACCCGAGCAACTACCCGGTCAAGCTGAACTCCGCAGTCCCGGTCGGCACGGATCCGCTGGCCGCCGAGCTGAAGTCCAGCTACGGCACGTCGAGCGTGTACGCGCCGTCCTGGATCATGGACACCGACAACCGGTACGGCTTCGGCCAGTGCGAGGACGGCACGTCCACGCCGAGCTGGATCAACAGCTACCAGCGCGGCCCGATGGAGTCGGTGTGGGACACCATCCCGCAGCCCGACTGCGACATGTTCAAGTACGGCGGCGCCAACGGGTTCCTCGACCTGTTCAACGACGGCGGCGGCAGCTACGCCAAGCAGTACAAGTACACCGAGGCGCCCGACGCCGACGCGCGCCTGGTGCAGGCCGCCTACTGGGCCGACACCTACGCCAAGGCCCAGGGCAAGTCCTCGGCGATCACCGCCACGCTGGCCAAGGCGTCCAAGCTCGGCGACTACCTGCGCTACGCCATGTTCGACAAGTACTTCAAGCAGATCGGCAACTGCACCGGCTCCACGAGCTGCCCCGCCGGCACCTCGAAGTCCAATGAGGACACCTATCTGCTGTCCTGGTACTACGCGTGGGGCGGGGCGGCCGACGGCAGCTGGTCCTGGCGAATCGGCGGATCCGGCATCCACCAGGGCTATCAGAACCCGCTGGCGGCCTACGCGCTGTCCACCGACACCAACCTGGTCCCCAAGTCGGCCAGCGCCAAGTCGGACTGGTCGACCAGCCTGACCCGGCAGTTGCAGTTCTACCAGTGGCTGCAGTCCAGTGAGGGCGCGATCGCCGGCGGCGCCACCAACAGCTGGGGCGGCGACTACGGCGACGTCTCGAAGCCGCCGGCCGGCGACGCCACCTTCTACGGCATGTACTACGACTGGCAGCCGGAGTACCACAACCCTCCGAGCAACCAGTGGTTCGGCTTCCAGGCGTGGCCGATGGAGCGGCTCGCGGAGTACTACTACGTGACCGGCGACGCCACCGCCAAGTCCATTATGGACAAATGGGTGGCGTGGGCGGAGTCGGTGACCACGGCAGACCCGAGCACCGGCACGCTCAGTCTGCCCGACACCCTCACGTGGTCGGGGCAGCCCAACACCTTCGACCCGAGCAAGCCCGGCGCGGTCAACACCGGGCTGCACGTGACGGCGTCCGGCAGCTCCACGGACCTCGGCGTGGCGACCTCGCTCGCGAAGACGTATGCCTACTACGCCGCGAAGTCCGGCAACAGCACGGCGCAGACCGCCGCGCAGAACATTCTGGACGTGGTGCACAAGTACCACGCCGACTCGATCGGGTTCTCGGCGCCGGAGACGCGGACCGACTACAAGAACTTCACCACGCCGTACAACACCACCGACTACGAGGGCGTCTACGTTCCGCCCGGCTGGACCGGAACCTATCCCGGCGGCGTCGCCGTCAACTCCTCCACCACCACCTTCCTGTCCCTGCGGCCGTGGTACACCAGCGATCCCCAGTGGTCGAAGGTGCAGAGCTACCTCAACGGCGGTCCGGCCCCGGTGTTCGACTACCACCGGTTCTGGGCCGAGGCGGACATCGCCACCGCGTTCGACACGTTCGCGCAGCTGTTCCCGAACGTGGCTCCCCCGGCCGGTTTCTGACTAGGAGAATCCAGGATGAAGTTGCGCCCCCTGGCGGCGCTGGCCTGGGACGCGACGCTGCCAGCCAACAAGACGGGCCGCCACATCATCTACTCGGTCTGGGCGGCCTGGCGAGCGAGGTCACTGGCCGCCAGGTGATCCCGATCCGCACGATCGCCGATGAGGCACTCCCGCCGTGCCCGACCAGGCCCGCCAGGCCGGCCCGCACACGACCTTCCTCGCCGACGACAGCACCCCGATGGTCGTCGGCGCCGTCGTGACGGGCATCATCGGGGGCGTCATCGGCGGGATCATGGCGGGACCGACCGGCGCAGTGGCCGGCATCGGCCTCGGCTTGGCGACCGACGCCGGCTCTCACCGCGCTCCAGGCGCTGGGTTACTCCACGAACGGCGTTCTCGTCGGCGACAATTTCTGGAATTGGGTCAAGGGCACACCCTGATCCGGTTCGACTGGAACTGGCGAGGCGGCTCCCTACCCTCCGGCCGTTGCCGCCGCGACCAGGCGCAGTGCCAGGTCTCCGTACTGGTAAGCGAGTTGGTCCACCGAGAACTCACCGCCGTCGTGGAACCAGTTCGCCACGCCCATACCCATGTCCAGGATCGAGTACGACACGAGCCTCGCGGACCGGACCGTGAACACACCCTCGTCGACGCCGCGTTCGATGAGTTCGCGGAAGCCACGCTCATAGGCGCTGCGTCGCCGAAGAATCCGGTCGCGGCCGGGCTGTTCGAGGCTGCCGATCTCGCGGTTGCCGACAAAGGCCTCGAACCGGCGCCGCGCGTGGTAGCGGACGTGCGCTTCGACCGCGCGGCGCAACTGCTCCCTCGTGTCGTCGACGCTGTCGACGGCCTCGGTGTGCGCCGCGATGAGGGCGTCCATCGTGCCGACCATGATCTCGGCGAGCAGCACCTGCTTGCCGGACACGTGCTTGTACAGGCTGGGACCCCGGATCCCGACCGCGGCGCCGATGTCGGCCATCGTCGTCGCACGGTAGCCCTGGGTGGCGAACAGTCGCAGCGCGGCGACCCGGATCGCGGCGACCCGGTCGTCGGGCAGCTCGGCCGACGCGTCGCCCGGCTGGTGAGGTCGCTCCACCTTCATGCCGGCAGGCTAGCGTCTGTTAGCTGACATGTCGTGACATCCACGGCATCCACAAGCTGTCATGGCTAACGACTATTAGCCAAGGGAGGCTCGGGTGCCGATCAGGTTCGACGTCGACGAGACAGCGGCCCGGCTCGTGGCCGAGGTCGGGCGGTTCGTCCGTGACATCGTCATCCCCGAGGAACAAGCCTGCGACGGCATGCTGCACGACGGCCCTGAACGGTTACGCCGTCGCCTCCAGCAGGCCGCTCGCGACATCGGCGTCTTCGCCCCGCACGTGTCCCCGGCATGGGGTGGGCACGGTTTGGACCTGCGCGGCCAGGCCGTGGTCTTCGAAGCGGCTGGCTACTCGTTGCTGGGACCGCTCGCGCTGAACGCGGCCGCCCCGGACGAGGGCAACACGCACCTGCTGCAGAAGATCGCCGACCAGGCACAACAGGAGCGTTACCTGGCGCCGCTGGCCGCGGGCGAGGCGACGTCGTGTTTTGCCATGGCCGAACCCGCGCCGGGCGCCGGGTCCGATCCACGGGCGCTGGCCACCACCGCTGTCCGGATCCCCGGCGGGTGGCGGATCAACGGCCGGAAGTGGTTCATCAGCGGGGCCGACGGCGCCGCGTTCGCGATCTGCATGGCCCGCACCGCCGGCGCGCCCGGCGACGCCGGTGGGGCGACCATGTTCCTCGTCGACGCCGCCAATCCGGGCCTGAAGATCGTCCGGAACATCCCCACGCTGGACGAGGGGCTGTTCGGCGGCCACAGCGAGCTCCTCTTCGACAACTGCGAGGTCGCGGACGACGCCGTGCTCGGCGAGGTCGACCGCGGCTTCGACTACGCCCAGGTGCGACTCGGCCCGGCCCGGCTGACGCACTGCATGCGCTGGCTCGGCATCGCGCGCCGGGCCCAGGACGTCGGCGACCACGACAGGGAGACCGAGGAACTCGTCGTGCCGGTGACCGCGAGGTTGGCGGGCACGGACGGCGGGGTGGTGTCCCCGCCGCCTCCGCCGGCCGTGGTCGAGACGGAGAAGCCGGTGGTGGCCAGGCCCGGCCCGCCCTGCTAGATCTCGAAGCCGGCCTCGACGTCGATCAGGTAGTGGGACGGGTTGATCGAGCCGCGGGACCACCGTCGGCGCCCGTCCCACTGGAACTTCCACCCACCGCGGAGCTCTGCTCGGTCGCGCCGCCTGGCTAGCGCGCCTGGCCGCGCCGCTTGGTCGCCAGGTGGACGACGGACATCGGCACGCTCACGCACAGGCCGATCACGCACACCAGCAGGCCGATCGCCAGGAAGACGTAGCCGGTGTCGCTGACCGTGGAGATCTCGGTCTCCGTCACGTTCCCGCTGGCGTCGGTCACATCCTGGACAGTGTTGGAGTTCAGGACCGTCACCAACATCCAGACGCCGGCAACGAGGAACACGGCCGTGAACGCCAGCCACCAGGCCCCGAGCCGGCGCAGGCCGGTCATACCGTCGGTGACAGGGACATCCGGGCAGTGCTCCCGCACCGCCGCCACCAGAGCGTGCGGGTTCTGTGCCAGGCCGTCGATCCGGACCCGTGCCCCGTCGCCGAAGGTGAGCACGCACCGCAAGCCGGTGCCCAGCGCCCGCGACAGCCGGTTCTCCCTCGCCCGGACGGCGAACGTGATCGCGGTGACGTTGTCCCAGCTCCAGCCCCGCACCTGCCGCGCGTTGGCGTGCACGATGCCGTCCTCACGGACCTCGAAGTACTCGTCGGAGCCGCCACGCCAGGCCCGGCCCAACTGGACCGCGGCAATGACCAGGCCGACGATGCCCAGGCCGAGCATGGCGCCGGCGTTGCGGTTGAGCGCGTAGCCGGCGCTGGGGTCCACGGTGCTCACCATGAAGACGCCGAGCACCGTGGCGACCGCACCGATCGCCAGCGCCCAGAGACCGGCCACCAGGCGGCCCCTGTTGTCCACCCGATGCCTGCCGCGCACCGCGCCGAACTCGTCTCCGATGTCCTCGAATGTCTCCACGCGCGTGACCGTAACCCGAATTCCCCAGGACGCCCGGCGCCTTGATCCACTTGTCGCAAGGGAAGATCAGCCTTGTTGTCCAACCTTCATCCACAGTGGACACCGCTGTGAAGTCCGAAAGAGACTTTCGGGCCGAGAGGCGTGAACGATCGGGCAGTGCCGGCCCGCGCCGAAGTCGTTCGCGCCGACGGAGATCCCACTGAAACTTTCACCCTTCGCGCCGCTGCCGCGTCGGGATGGCGCCGGTCAGCGGCGGCCGGCCGGTTCGTTGGCGGCACGGGCCACGTGCGCCTCGGCGAGCAGCAGGTAGCCGCTGGCCGTCCAGGTGTAGGCCCGGTCCCGCAGGCCGGTGCCGGTGAGCGCGTCGAAGTTCTCCGCGAAGCCGGACGCCTCGCACGTGAGCCGGAACCGGGCGCTGACCTCGTGTGCCAGTCGCTGGTGACCGGCGCGGCGCAGCCCGTCCTCGACGAGCACGGTGGCCGGCGCCCAGATGGGACCCCGCCAGTAGCCGTCGGCCTGGTAGTGCGGGGAGGACGGCAGTTCGGTGGCCAGCCCATGCGGGGTGAGATGCCGTTCGATGCCGGCCGCCAGCACGGCGCTCACCTGCGCGGGCAGCCGCTTGCCCAGCACGATCGGCATCAGGTCGAGCAGGCTCGCACTCGGCCAGGTGTCCCCGCTGCGCACCGACCGGGCCACGAAACGCTCGCCGGTCCACAGCTGCTCGAGCATCGCGGCCCGCACGGCCGCCGCCGTGCGCGTCCAGTCGCGGGCCTCGTCCGGACGGTCCAGCTCGGTGGCCAACGCGGCGAGTTCATCCAGTTGCAGGACCAGGAACGCGGCCAGGTCGGCGGTGGCGACCAGGCGTTCCGGCTCGAAGGTGGTGGCGTTGTCCCAGCCGCTGTCGTTGCCGTGCTGGTAGTGCGCCAGCTCCGAGCCGGATACCCGGCGCCGCTCCAGCCAGAACCTGGTCCAGCGGGCCAGCCCGCAGTAGGCGGCGGCCAGTTCGGCGGCCGGCACGGACAGCCGCTTGCGCAGTTTGCCCAGCGCCCAGCCGTGGATGGGCGGCTTGACGAAGTTGCGCAGCACTTCCGAGTGGGTCACCGAGTCCGGCAACGCACCGCTGCCGTCGAGATGGTCGAACAGCAGCGCGAACTGGTCCCAGGCCAGCGCCGGGGATCCGGCCAGGGCCAAGGCGTTGAAACAGTGGTCCCAGCTCCACACCTTGTCCATCCAGTGCTTCGACATCAGCACCGCGGGTCGGCCGACGAATCCGCTCGGTCGGACCGTGGCCGACCACAGCACGTAGGCGGCGAGTTCGACCGCCGGGGTGTCGTCCGAGCGCCAGGGGGCGATGGCATCGACGAATTCCGCGCAGGCCCGCCGGGCCGATGCGACGACTTCGGCGAAGGATCGGGTTGGCCGGTAGGGCTGTCGGGCGGTGTCGATTTCCTCGATGGCCGCCTCCCACGAGCCGCCGCTGATCGTGACGCCTCGCACGGCCGAGCCGAGGTGCTGGTCGCCGTGGGCTTCGACGACGCCGGCCAGCACGGTGATCCGGTAGCGACGGCCGGTCTCATAGGAGGTGAACACATGCGACCCATCCACCGGATCGGTGAAGAAGTAGGCGCCGGTGAACGGTGTGAGCGTGTTCGTCGCCGCGGTGATGGCCAGGGCGAGTCCGTTGCCGCGTAAGCGAATCGTGTCCGGGGATTCGTAGGCCAGGTCGATCCGCCCGTCGGGGCGCGACCAGCTCAGCACGCTGGGCGTCGCTGCGACGGTCGCCGGGGCCCGCGGGGTGAAGCGCAGCACCGGGTGCATGCCGTTCTGGTGCGACACCAGGTGCAGATCCTCGGCGATGGTGTGCTGGGCCAGCACAGGCGAGATGTCGAACCAGGATCCGTGGGTGCTGAACGGGATGTCCCGAACGGAGAACTCGGTCATTCCTTCACCGCCCCGGCCGTGACACCGGCGGCGACGAACCGCTGGGCGAGCACCAGGATGAGCGCCGCGGGCAGGGAGGCGACCACCGCGGTGGCCATGATCGCGTTCCACTGCTGGTTGTTGTTGCCGATGTAGTGGTAGATGCCCAGCGTGATCGGCTCGTAGCGGCCCCCGTTGTCCAGGGTGGCGGCGAACACGAAGTCCGACCAGGACCACAGGAACGCGAACAGCGACACGGTGACCAGGGCGTTGCGGCTCATCGGCAGCACCACCGACCGGAACGTGCGCAGGTGACCCGCCCCGTCGATCCGGGCCGCCTGGAGCAGTTCCCCCGGGATGCCGGACATGAACGCGGCGCACACCAGCACGCCGAACGGCACGGCCAGGGTCGAGTCGGCGACGATCAGGCCGGGCACCGTCTGGAGCAGCCCGGACCTGAGGTAGATGGCGTAGAAGCCCATCGCCATGATGATCCCGGGCACCATCTGCGCGGCCAGCAGCAGGAAGCCGAACACCCCGCCGCCGCGGGGACGCAGCGCGGCCAGGGCGTACCCGGCCGGGGCGGACACCGCCACGGTCAGCAGCGTGGCGCCCAACCCGATGATCAGACTGGTGCCGAGGTAGGGCAACTGCTCGCGCAGGACCTCCTGGTAGCCGGCCAGCGTGCCGTGCAGCGGGAACAGGTCGGGCGGGGTCTTGCGCATGTCCTGTTCTCGGGTGAGGGACACGTTGATCATCCAGTAGACCGGGAACAACATCACCCCGGTGAGGACGACGGCGAGCGCGGTGTGCCACCGCTTGCCGGTGCAGGTCATGCGGATACCCGCTTTCGCTGGGTGCGCAGGTAGATCAGGCCGAACGCCAGCGCGGTGAGCACGAGCAGATTGCCCACGGCGGCGCCGAGCCCGAACGAGGGCAGCAGGTTGCCGAACCCGAGCCGGTAGGACCAGGTGGCGAAGGTGGTGGACGAGTCGACCGGACCGCCCCGGGTCATGATCCAGATGATGTCGAACACCTTGAGGGTGTAGTTCAGGCCCAGCAACAGGGTGATGGCGGTGACCGGCCGCAGCATCGGCAGCGTGATGTGCCGGAAGCGCCGCCAACCCCCGGCGCCGTCCAGCGCGGCCGCCTCGTACAGGCTGGCCGGGATCGCCTGGAGTCCACTGTGGAGCAGAACCAGATTGAACGGGACCCCGATCCAGATGTTGGCGATGATCACCGACACCAGCGACCAGGTCGGCGAGGTGAGCCAGTCGACGGGGGCGACGCCGAGGGCGTGCAGGCCGGCGTTGACCACTCCGGACTCGCTGTTGAGCAGCCAGGACCAGGTCGACGCCGACACGATCAGCGGCAGCAGCCACGGCACCAGGAACAGCGCCCGCAGCGTCGCCGACAACCGGAACCGCCGGTTGAAGAACACCGCCAGCGCCAGGCCGATCGAGTACTGGAACACCAGCGAGACCGCGGTGAAGGCGACCGTGTGGACAAGCGCCGGGCCGAACGTCGGATCGCGCAGCACGGCCAGGTAGTTCGCCAGCCCGGTGAACGGCGCGTCGCCTCGGACGAACGAGCGGACCGTGTAGTCCCGCAGGCTCAGATCGATGTTGCGGTAGAGCGGATAGGCGTAGAAGAGGACGAGATAGATCGCCGCCGGCGCCAGGAACGCCCAACCGGCCCAGTTCGTGGTGCGCCGCCGCCGTGGCGCCGCGGGCGCGGCGCCGGTCGTCGTGCCCCGTTCGAGCAAGGTCGTCATCGCCGGGCTACTTCACAGCCGACTGGGCCGAGGTGAGCGCGGCCGCCGGCGTCTTCGATCCGCTGAGCGCGGCCTGCACCGCGGTCCACAGCTGCTGGGAGATCGCCGGGTACTTGACGCCCAGGTTGTCGCTGGTGCGGCCCTTGGCCGCCCGCACCGCCCGCACCCACACGGCCAGGTCGGGATTGGCCGCGGCCTGCCGGTCCTGCACGACGCGGGTGGGCGCGATGTAGGACAGCGCGGTGTCGGTGTTGTAGGAGTTCTCCGTGCTGGCCAGGCAGGTCACGATCTTGTCGGAGGTGGCGTACCGGCCAGTGTCGGTCTGCGTCGGCACGGTGACGAACTCGCCGCCGGTCGGCGCCGGAGCGGTGCCGCCGGACGTGCCGGGGATCGCGATGATGCCGTAGTCGAAGCCGAGTTTCTTCGCGTTGCCCAGTTGCCAGGTGCCGTTCTCGGCAAAGGCGAAACCGCCAGTGGCGAACTCCTGCCAGCTCGTGGTCTGGGTGTTGTTGATCACCGAGTTGGGCGCGTAGCCCTGCTTGAGCCAGTCCGTCCACAGGCTCAGCGCGGACACGGCCGACGGCGAGTCGATCTTGGTCAGGGCCGCGCCCGAGCCCCATAACCATGGTAGGAACTGGAAACTGCCCTCCTCGGTGCCGATCGCGGAGAACGTGATGCCCTTCTTGCCGGCCGCCGCGACCTTGGCCAGCGCGGCGGTCAACGACACCCAGTCCTTGACCGTGGCGACGTCCACGCCGGCGGCCTGGAGCACGGACTTGTTGTAGTACAGGGCAAGGGTGTTCGCGCCGATGGGAATGCCGTAGGTCTGCCCGCCGGACTGCCCGGCCGCCAGCAGGTTGGCGTCGACCGCCGAGGTGTCGATCTTGTTCTGCGCGGTGGTGGTGAGCACCCCGGCCTCGGCCAGGGTGGACACCACGGGGTTGTCCACGACCAGCACGTCCGGCGCGTTGCCCTGCTGGGCCGCCAACAGCGTCTTGTTGCTGAGGTCCGTGGTGTCGAAGGGGGTCCGCTTGATGCTGACCCCGGCCTTGGTCCCGCACTCGTTGAGCAGGGTGGCCCAGGCGGAGCTCGCGTCCAGCTGGGGGTAGGGATCCCAGATCGTGTAGGTGTGGCCGTCGCCGGAACCGCTGCCGCTGTCGGACGCGGCGGAGCAGGCGGTAGCGGAGACGGCCAGCAGTGCGGCAACGGTGACGGTGGCCAACCGGGTAGCGCTGTTCATGGGAAGGCGCCTTTCGCTCGGCGGTGCGAGGGGCTGACGGTGATGAGCGCACGGGAATTGGGCAGCAGGGCATGCCCCACCTGGAGAACAGGTGAGCCGGGGGAAGGCGGGATGTGACTGTCTCAGGCGGGTCCGGTGCTGGCGCGCAGCGCGATGGGCGGGGTGAGCAGGTGGTGCCGCGGCGCCGTGTCGGGGTGGTCGAGTCGTTCCACGAGCAGTTCGACGGCCAGCCGGCCCAGCTCGGCCGCTGGCACGTCGGCGGCGGTCAGTTGCGGGGTCATCGCCTCCGCCCAGTGGCTGGCCACGATCCCGGTCACCGAGAAGTCGTGCGGCACCAGCCGACCGGCCTCGGCGAGCCCTCGGTACAACCCGCCCAACGCGGCCTCGTTCAGGGTGACCAGCGCGGTGACGGTCGGATCGTCGTGCAGGATCCGCGCCACGCACGCCTCACCGGCGGCGGCGGAGTCACCACAGCAGTAGGTCCGCGCGGTCAGCCCACGCTCCGCGGCCGCCTTGGTGAATCCCTCAAGCCCTCGATGGGCGGACTCGTAGCCCACGCGCAGCAGCTGCTCGGGCCGGTTGACCAGGGCGACTGCCCGGTGGCCCAGATCGGCGAGATGCCGCACGCACGACGCCGCGAGCGCGGCATGGTCGATGCCCGCCCACCAGACCTGTTCGGGATGCGCGGTCCGGCCGATGGTCACGAACGGGAAGTCGACCCGGGTGAAGTGCTCGACCCGGTCGTCCTCCAGCCGGATCTCCATCAGGATCGCGCCGTCCACCCGGCGCTCGCCGAGCAGTCGCTGGAACGAACGGTCGCTGTCCATCCCGCTGGTGGACAGGGTCACGTCGTAGTCACAGGCCGCGGCCGCCTCCACCACGCTGCCGATGAAGTCCAGCTGCATGCCGGTGTAGTGGCCGCCGGCCGGCGGGAAGACCAGGCCGAGCGTGCTGGTCCGGCCGTTGGCCAACGCCCGCGCGCTCGCGTTGGGCCGGTAACCGAGATCGGCGATGACCTGCTCGATCTTCCGCCTGGTCCGCTGCGAAACCGGGCGCTTGCCACTCAGGGCGTAGGAGACGGTGCTCCGTGAGACCCCGGCCCGCTTGGCCACCTCGCCGATGTTCATTCGGCTCCCCTTCGAACCGGTTCGGCTATTCCCAGCACGCGCTGGCCGATCAGAAGTCGAACCGGTTCGCGTCGTGCGGAAAAAGCTAGAAGCGCCGGCCGGGCATGTCAACCCCCGGCCCCGCCGTTCAGGTGGAGAGCACGATCGTGCGCGGGTGCTCGGCGTGGTCGGCCAGCAGCCGGTCGCGGAACAGCTGCCGCGCGACGGCGTCAAGGCCGAGGAAGGGCTCGTCGAACGAGTCGACCGGGACCGCGAAGTCCGCCAGCGGCACCGCGGCGAACGCCGGACGGTGTACAGCTTGTGGGGCACGATTGTGTTCCAGGACAAGGCCTGTGGAGGAGATCATGGACGACACTGCCGCGGTCTCGGCGCTGGTCGGACGCGATCGCGAGCTCGGGCGGTTCGACACGGCTCTGTCGGGCCTGTCCCGGGGTGAGTCCATGGTCATCGAACTGGTGGGTGAACCGGGTATCGGCAAGACCCGGATGCTGGCGGAGTTGGTTCGACGCGCCCGGTCCCGGGGACTTGCCGCCTTCGAGGCGCGGGCACAGGAGTCGACGCGGGGCGAGCCGTTCTCCGTGTTCGCCGAGGCGATCCCGTTCGACGGGGTGGGCGGCGCGCGGGAACGGCATGTGGTCCATCGCGGGGTCGGCGCGGTCCTGGCGGAGCTGGCCGGCGACACGGGCCTGCTGTTGGCCCTGGACGACATGCACTGGGCCGACGAGGCATCGGTCGACCTGGTGGATTTCCTGCTCCGGCGACCGCCGCCCGCCCCGGTGCTGATCGCGCTGGCATACCGCGCCAGGCAGTTGCCGCCGAGGCTCGCGGCCACGCTGACCGAGACGGTCGGTCGGCAGCGGGTGGAGCTGCCGCCGCTGGACGCCGCCGCGGGTGATCGGCTGTTGGGTGTCGGGCACGGATCGGCGCGGCGGGCCGCCCTCTACCGGATGAGCGGCGGAATCCCGCTGTACCTGCACTTCCTCCGCGAGCATCCGGACGCCCTCCAGGAGGAGGTCACGGCAGGCGCGCTGCCGTTGCTCGCCGAGTTCTCCGGGCTGGCCGGGGACGTGATCACCGTCGCGAGGGCGGCCGCCGTGGTCGGCGAACCGGTTGAGGTGGAGCTGGTGGCGGCGACCGCCAAACTGCCCGAACGCACGGTTGTGGAGTCGGTGGACGAGTTGGTGGCCAGGGATTTGATGCGCGGCGGCGCGTTCCGGCATCCGATGCTGCGCAGGGCGGTCTACGGGGCCGCGCCGCCGGGGTGGACCGTGGGCGCTCACCGGCGTGCGGCGGACTTCCTTGCCGTGGGGCTGGGGGCGGCAGAACGCACCGGTGTTGTTCTACCCCTACGAAAGCCAGAACATGTTCCTCGCGATCGCCAAGCCCGGCCACTTCGAGGGCGAGGGCGCCGAGGCGGCGTTCCGGTTCGCCACCGACGCCAACGGCTTCCTGCATCTGCACGTGACCGCGTACGGCAGCCATCCGTCGATTCCCGACGCCGTCGCCAAGGCCGGGGCCTACGCGGGGTGGGGCACTTTCGCCGGCGACCTCGGCACCAACCTCGTTCGCGACGGTCTCGGTTCCTGACCGGCGTGTCCGCGGGGTGTTGTTCGTGGCAGCCTTGGCTCGACTCCTGAAGCGGGTCAAGGCCGCCTGGCCTCGTCCGGCCCCACCGCCGGGCTGGGCGAGATCACCCTGCCGGCGGTGCACGCGGGGTCGTCGATCATGCCGCACAACACGGAGGCGGGTCTGTTCAGCCCGAGGAGCTGGACAGGATTCTGCGCCCGGAAAACCTCACCGCTGACCCCGGACGCTGCAAGTTTCACCGGCTGCGCCAGGTGAAACGGGGTGAGACCGGGCGTCGGTTGACGTCCGGGCATGAGCTTGCCGAACCTCCGCCGTGACGGGTTTCACGACACGAGGAGTTACAGCATGCGGACCTCGCACCGAGATCACCGGAGACGATGGGCGGCCCTGCCCGTCGCGGCGCTGCTGGCCACCGCCTGGGCGGCCGGCACGCCACCGGCTGCGCCGGCCGCTGTCACTCCCGTGGCCACCCCCGCGTTGGTGAGCGTGAACGCCGGCAGCGCGCTCGCGACCGTGCCGAGCACCGCGATCGGGATCAACGGCTCGGTGTACGACGCCGCGCTCACCGACGACGCGGTCCCCGGACTGCTGAAGTCGGCCGACACCAACGTGATCCGCTTCCCCGGCGGCACGGAGTCGGACACCTACGACTGGCGGGCCAACACCGACGTCGGGTCCGGCCAGCGGCAGGCGGTGGACTTCGACCAGTACGCCACGCTGCTCGGCCGGACCGGGGCGCAGGGCATGATCACCGTCAACTACGGCACCGGCGACGCGGCCGGCGCGGCGCGGAGCCCGGCCGAGACCGGCGCGCAGCTGGCCGCCGACTGGGTGCGCTACGCCAACGTCACCCACCACTACGGCGTCAAGTACTGGGAGATCGGCAACGAGATCTACGGCAACGGGACGTACGGCGGCAGCTGGGAGCCCGACCGGCACTGCGCCGCCGGCTCGAACCCCGCCAACTGCGGCCCGGCCGTCTACGCGCAGAACGTCAAGGCCTACATCAGCGCGATGAAGGCGGTCGACCCCAGCATCGTGATCGGCGTCGTGCTGACCGCGCCCGGCAACTGGCCGGACGGCATCACCGCGGCGGGCAGCCCGCAGCCGTGGAACCAGACCGTCCTGTCCGCACTGGGCAACCAGATCGGGTTCGCCGACGTGCACTGGTACCCGCAGAACCCGAGCACCGTCACGCCGCCGGGGCCGACCGACGCCGGACTGCTCGGCGCCGACGCCCAGATCCCGAACATGGTGTCGTCGCTGCGGTCGCTGCTGTCCCAGAACGGCGCCGACGTCCCGATCATGATCACCGAGACGAACTCGGTGTCGTCCAACCCCGGCAAGCAGACGGTCGGCATCGTCAACGCGCTGCATCTGGAGCAGGACTATCTCAGCTGGCTGGACGCGGGCGTCGCGAACGTGGACTGGTGGCAGATCCACAACGGCATCGTCACCACGGGCGACAACGGCCCGGCGCTGTACGGCACCGCGACCTACGGCGACTACGGCGTGCTGTCCGACGCGAGTTGCGACTCGTCCAGCGGCGCCCCGGTGTGCGAACCGGCCGTGGACACGCCGTTCCCCGCCTACTACGGCCTCCAACTGCTCGGCCAGTTCATCCATCCCGGTGACACGCTGGTGTCCGCGTCGTCCACCGCATCGCTCGTGCGGTCGTTCGCGGTGCGGAAGGCCGACGGTTCGCTGCGCGTCATGCTCGTCAACGACGACCCGACCACCAGCTACGCGGTGAACCTCGCCTACACCGGGTTCACGCCCGGCGGCGCCATGCCGACCGTGGCCACGCTCGGCCCGCCCGGCACCGGCATCACCACGACAACCGGTGGCACCGCGGCGTCGCAGACCATCGCGCCGTACACCGCGACCGTGATCACCCTCCAGCCCGGCACGTCCGGCGGGTGCAGGGTCACCTACCAGGAGAACGCCTGGCCCGGCGGTTTCACCGGCGGCGTGACCGTCACCAACACCGGTGCCACGCCGTGGTCGGCCTGGACGGTGGCGTTCACGTTCGGTGGTGACCAGAAGATCATCAGCGCCTGGAACGCGACGGCGACCCAGTCCGGTGCCAAGGTCACCGCGGTCAACGTCGGCTACAACGGCACCGTCGCCGCCGGGGCGTCGACGTCGTTCGGTTTCCAGGGCAGCTGGTCGAGTTCGAGCGCGGCGCCGACCGCGTTCACCGTCAACGGCACGGCCTGCGCGAGCTGACCGACCAGCGGCGGGTGGTCCGGGGCCGGCCACCCGCCGGCCGGTGAAACTTTCCTCGGCCATCCCCAGCTCAACCGGCCGGCGGACGCCGACTTGTTGAGGTGTGAACCACGCGGGCGTCACGCTGCTCGACGCCCACCGACGTCAGGATCGACATGGACGCGTTACGCCGCAAGGCATCCGCTCGGCGTCTCGCCGTGGTCCTCGCCGCGCTCGGCGGCCTCGTGCTCGCGGCGATCGTCGTGCCGAACGCCACGGCGACCAGCGCCACCGCCCCAGGCGTGACCCCGCCGTGCCAGGTGACCGACCAGGTCAGCCAGTGGGCCGGCGGGTTCACGTCGACCATCACGGTGACCAACAACGGTCCCGCCATCGCCTCGTGGACGGTGACCTGGACGTTCGGCGGCAACCAGCACGTGACGTCGGCCTGGTCGGCGCAGGTGGCCCAGACCGGGTCCGCGGTGCCCGGCCTGATCGAGGACGGCGTGCCCACCCCGAACATCGACGACCAGTGGCTCGGACACAGCTGGCGGCCGAAGCTGACCGATCTGAAGCTGGGCTGGGAAAGCTACGGCGGCGGTGGCCCCGACGGGCTCTGGTTCGACGACGTGGCCCTGGGCGCCAGCCGGATCGGCTGCGGCTGACCGGAAACCATCACAATGGAGGATGAGTGATGTGAGGATTCGACGCACCTTCCTGGCCGCCGCGATCGGCGTCCTCACGACGCTGGCCACGGTCGTCGCCGTGGCGCCGCAGGCGTCGGCACACGGGGCGATGATCTCCATCGGCAGCCGCACATTCCTGTGCTACGAGGACGGCCTCACGTCGTCCGGACAGGAGATCCCGCAGAACCCCGCCTGCCAGGCGGCCACCGCCACCAGCGGCGTGGTCCCGCTGTACAACTGGTTCGCCGTCGGCAACCGCACCGCCAACGGCGGCAAGGCCGGCGTGATCCCGGACGGCAAGCTGTGCAGCGGCAACAGCGACTACTACGACTTCTCCGGCTTCGACCAGGCCCGCTCCGACTGGCCGATCACCCACCTCACCTCCGGGTCGACCTTCACCGTCAAGTACAACAAATGGGCGGCGCACCCCGGCACGTTCAACCTGTACATCACCAAGGACGGCTGGGACCAGACGAAGCCGCTGACGTGGGCCGACCTCGAGTCGGTGCCGTTCTCCACCGCCACCAACCCGCCGTCGGTCGGCGATCCGGGCAGCGCCAGCAGCTACTACTACTGGACCGCGACACTGCCGGCCAACAAAACCGGCAACCACATCATCTTCTCCCAGTGGGTCCGGTCCGACAGCACGGAGAACTTCCTCGGCTGCTCGGACGTCAAGTTCGACGGCGGCAACGGCAACGTGACCGGCATCGGCGCCGGAGCGCCACCGCCCCCGACCACGACGCCGTGCGCCGCGACGTACGCGATCACCAGCTCCTGGCCCGGCGGGTTCCAGGCCCAGGTCACGGTGACCAACCCGACCACGTCGCCGATGACCGGCTGGACGGTCGGGTGGACGGTGGCCGAGGGCGAGACCGTCACCAGTTCCTGGAACGGCACGCTGACCCAGGCCGGATCGCTGGCCACGGTGGTGGCGGCGGGGTGGAACAGCCACCTCGCAGCCGGCGGCACCACCAACTTCGGCTTCACCGCCAGCTACACCGGCACGCCTCCCGTGCCGACCAGCGTGTCCTGCCAGAGCCCGTAGCGCCGTCCCCGGGGCGGCACGCCGGTGCCGTCCCGGCCGGGAAAGGCTGTCACCGATGACTACTCCCATCCGCGCCTTGGCCGTGACCGCGCTGCTCAGCGCCGTGGTGGCGGCCGCCGCGTGCAGCGGACCGACCGCCGCCGAGCCGCCGATGGCGGGTATGGATGACATGGCGGGCATGTCGATGGCCCCGACCGCGTCGCCACCGGCCGAGGCGCAGCCGGCGGGCGACGGACTTTCCAGCAGCGTCAACGGTTATTCGCTGGCGCCCGCGACCGACACCGTGCCGGCCGGTGTGCCGGCGAGCTTCGATTTCCACATCACCGGGCCGGACGGTCGGCCGGTCACCAGATATCGGCCCTACGAGAGCCAGTTGATGCTGTTCGACCTCGTCCGCTCGGATCTTTCCGGCTACCAGCACGTCGATCCGGCGATGCGGCAGGACGGCACGTGGAGCGTGCAGCTGCCCGCGCTGTCACCGGGCGCCTACCGCGCCTACGTCACCTTCGCCGCTCCCGACACCGGAAAGCCGTTGGTGTACACGCTGTCCCGGCCGTTCACCGTGCCCGGCCAGGCTGCCGAGATCGCGTTGCCGGGACCGTCCGCCAGCGTTCAGCAGGGCAGCCTGACCGTGACGATGACGGGCCGATCGCGGACCGGCGTCGCCAGCCCGCTGGCCTTCGGCTTCACCGACAACGGCAAGGCGATCAGCTACTTCCAGCGAAGTCTCGACGGCTACGCGCACATCGTCGCGTTCCACACCGGCGACCTCGCCTTCGCGCATCTGACGCCGGCGGACAAGGTCCCGGGCCGCGCGTCGGAACTGACGACTCGGGCACTGTTCCCGACGGGCGGCACCTGGCGGCTGTTCGCGCAGTTCCAGACCAGCGGACCGGCCCAGACCGTGGCGTTCACGATCGATGTCTGACGGTCCACGGCGATCGCGGATGGAAGTTTCACCACGATAAGTACTACCCATCAGGGTGTCGACCAGCGGCAACAGTCGGCGGTGCACGAGGGCTGGAGTGCACATCTTGTTGCCATCAGGTAACCGTGCTGTTCTGGACGCG